>Ga0255760_10003628_pt1 | contig 13780 bp, 9 predicted proteins | sample 071ome_25_FD_179960 | JGI IMG/M metagenome (GOLD analysis project Ga0255760, IMG submission 179960) | Coastal salt marsh microbial communities from the Groves Creek Marsh, Skidaway Island, Georgia - 071410BT metaG (version 2) | ecosystem: Environmental > Aquatic > Marine > Intertidal zone > Salt... | reverse complement strand
TGTTGCAATGGAATGTAAAACGAGTTCCTACCAGCCAAAACATCGATTTGTTTCGTTGTCGAAATAGAGAGTGTTGAATTTGAAGAGAAATTTGTCGTCACATGAACATATCCGTACTGATTGTGCGTATTGAGCAATGTACTGAATGGTAGAATGTAAGATAGCGAAATATTGGACTGGGGAGATATCGTGGTTTCATCCGTGGAAGCTACAGGTTGAGTTTGTCCGTTGAGGAAAAACATAGACGCTAGTCCAAGAGTCGAGGGAAGTGAAGAAGGTGGCCAAGAGAAAAGTTGTTCAGAGATACTGTCCAATTCAATTGAAATATTTGTTGGAAAAAGAACGCATTGGGGCGTAATTACAGCCTTTTCAAATTCTTGGCCTTGTTCAAATTTCAATCGAAGTGTTAATCCAGTTTTTGCAACGGTTGACGAAAAATTGTACTGACGCTCACCGTTTTTATCTTGATTATTCCACCACGATGAATTGAACATTTCATCATCTGCCCAAGATGCATTCCACCCGTGTGTGACGAGATTTAGACGTGAAAATGGACAAACGGAAAACTCATTGAGACGCATGGATTGTTGCTGTGATGACACGAATCCATTGTTTGAAAATGTCCCCGAAAGTTGTGATAGTTCTGTGAATTGTACGAAATGTTGAGGTCCAAGGTGAAGACTGTGAATTGTTGGAGTGAGGTACTCATCTTCAGATTCAAAATGTAATTGAACCTGAATTGATGGATACTCTGCGGCGTCAATGAGAACTGGAAGAGGCAATGTTCGACCTACATAGTCTGGAATCTGTTGTCCTTGATGGTCGAGGAGTGTAACCGAGATAGCTGTCCCTGCTGGGATATCATACCAACCGTCGAGGAGACCATAGCCATAATGTGGATCTGGAGAAATAGATGTTGAAGTCCATTGGCCAGTTTGTTGGAATACTTCAACTTCAAAATCGATGTCATCGACATACCATCCATCGTACTCAAGGTATTGGTCAGAGAAAAACGAAAACCTGGCACGAATATGTTGACCTGAAACATTGTTGAGTTCGAATGATTTTGGAATAAATTGTTGTGGCCGATTCTGGATGCAACTGCCTCCTTGAACATTGGAACCATCGATGATTCCGAGCATGTAATGAGGAGAATATGGATTCACGGTGGAGATTTGGTCATGGAAATCCGGTATTGAATCCGGAATGTACCACCAAGATGCCCCGTTATCTGTCGAAATTGAAACCGTTCCACCATCCCAATTTGCCTCAGCACACATCCATGAATTGAATTGTAGTCGCGCTGAAGCATTTTCTGGAACTGAAAATTCGGGACTGATGAGGTGTGTGTAGAGATTATTTGTATAGCGAGTCACGAGGTTGATAGCAGCTCCATTTGAACCGGAAGAGAAGACACCAGGGCCGTATCCAGATGTATTTGCTGTAACGCCAATCTCCCAACCTGTTTTGCCATTCGATAGAATTGACCAGCCCGCTGGTGCAACAACTGGGTTTTCAAACGAAAATTGACGAGTTGTTGGACCGTTGTTTCCCAAAGAATTTGTCCATTGCCATTCATTCGTAAGAGAAGTCGATGTGTTTTTCCAACCACTTGGGTCTCCAATCGTTTGGCTAGGCTGACTTGAGAAATTACTGACAACTCTTCGTACTGGAGATTGTGAATTTCTACCGGCCCAAATGGATACGTCGTCAATGACCATGCCTTCCCAATCCTCTGAAAAGGAACCTCCGAAATTCTTTACAGCATCAGTATTAACTTGGAATGAAAACAAAATATGGCTAGCGTTCTGATGTGTGGACAAATTTGTAGGCAACCCATATCGAACCGGAATCCACCCGTAGGATTCCATTCTGTAGGTTACACCTTGGTACGTAAATCCCCATCCTGGCAGACCTGGTACCGGAGAGATGACTTGCCAACTCGACCCATTATCTACACTATACCATATCGATAATTCATCACTCGATGCCCCTTCAATATCCCAATTCGCCCAAAATTCAAATTCGAGTTGACCGGATAATCCTGAAAGGTCTGCTTCAAGATACATGATTCCATACGCGTTTGGTGCATAATCACCTGATAGGTTTCCGTGAATCCATGCACCTTCTGCATCGCCTTCGTTGTCCAATGAAATATTATCGATGAACCAACCGCCTCGTTGGCCAGACTGTGATGAGGTTTCAATACAAAACCGCATTTGAAAATCAGAAGATGTGGGTACGAGGACATCGTCGAGGAGGAACGAGTGTCGAAGCCATTGTTCCGATTGCCCAGAAAATGATGTTGATGGTGCATAGACTAATCCATTTGTAATATTTTGATAGCCCCCTTGCGGAGAAACGACTTGCCATGTTGAAGTGTTCCGAAATTCTACCCAGACCGCATCAGAATCAAGAAGAGACGTCCATGAATCAAATGAAAACGAATAATTTTGAAACATGTTCGGTGTTGAAAGTATTGGAGACTGAATGCATGTGTACATAGTTGAGGAAAGGTTTCCTGAAGATGTCGTTGACAGAGAATACTTTCCATCCGATCCTTGTGATGGATGGACCATAGCAGTTTGCAATGTGTTGTTTGCAAGGTCGACGACTTCCCAAATAGTGTGATTCTGCCCTATGGAAAACCAGTCTTCCGGCTGTAATGTCAAAGACTCAAAATCGGTTGTGTTGCCCCTGATTTCTTTGACTGACAATCTTAATTCTCCGGTAGAATTTGAAACTTCAACATCGTCAAATGTTCCATTCCACGAAACATTTGCTGCTAATCCAAATGCTGTCGTATCCATTGTGTAGAGTTCTGGAGTCGGTTCAACATGCATTGTTCCATTCATAAACGTATGATTTGCAGGTATGGTGATAAGGTTTGAATCAAGCACATCGACCGAAGATGTCGTCGAGTTTGTGTTGTATGTCACAGAGGCTTGGTGTGGCGAGTTCTTTTCACTCGACAATGAAATCAATGCATTCGAGAACACTGAAAGACACATGAGAAGAACTAGAAGAAGAGCATTCAATCTCAAGGATTTTGAATGATTTTTTGGGTTACATGCCCTCAATACACTCCCTCCTCAGAGATGGAGACGAGGTCTTCCATTTCAATGACTTTGTTTATCGCATCAAATTCCCGTTGAAACAAAGCCGAGAATTCAAATCCTGTGGGGAGCAGCGGTTATCATGGCGTCGAAACGTTCCTTGACGGATGAACAGGCGCATGAAATTGAAGAACAATTATTTTCAACAAACCGCCTACAATCGGACAGAAAACTACCAGTGGCACTTCCTCGACCTGATTTTTGGCAAATGATTCGGAAGTTGCTAACTGACCTCGACCTAGAGATTCAAGAATTACTACGAAAAGGTAGTCGGGATATGCGATTGCAGAATCGTCAGAGAAAACAATCCAATATTCGACGTATTGCTTCTGACCTCGCTCGTCGGAGAATGGTTGCAATGATGCAATATGTTGCGTCGCAATCCATTCGAAGTACTGACCTTCGGGAAGATGTTAATGCCCTTCCACCAATGGATTGGCAACGACATGACCCTGCTGAAAAGGCCTTTTTCCTTGCGATTCAAAACGAAATTGATAGATTCAAGAAAGAGATTGACTGGTTAAGCATCCAGCAAGGTATCGAGGGTGAAATTTTTTTGGATGAACAAGCCTCGACAGTCGCTCGGGGCACCATGCAACTTGATGCATATATGGAGCAAGGTAAGCAGTTAACAAATCAACCACCTCCAGTCCTTGCCTTTGAAGATCATGAACCTGAAATCATCGAATTTGATGTAGATGAAGAAGACAGAATTTTAGAAGAGCCTGAATGGCCTGAATTCAACGAATATGACATTGAAGAAACTCAGCAAAGAACGGAAATGAATGTAGAATCCAAGGCGAGTCAAATAGCACCTGAACTTGCTCCTTCAGTTTCATCAAAAGGAATTCCTGAATCTGTTCAAGAACCTGTGGTTGAACCACATCATGATGATGTTGTTCGAATTCGCATCCTTGAATCAAGCGACGACCCAATCATGGATGAACACGGTAACGAGATTGAATTGCAAGTCGGTGATGTTCACATGCTCGACGCTGATACTGCACAATGGCTTATTGATACAGGCCTTGCAGAAAATGCACAACTCTGATTCAGGCAAACTGAAGGTATTCAATTTGCACTTCGCATTGAGATTTCAATACTCACTGTGTCAGGGATTGGCACTCGAGCAATACGTCGGAGTGCTGCCTCATCTTTATTCGATGTAAGGTCCATTTCCAAAAGTCGCTTGTGAACTCTCATTTCCCAATGGTCATAGGTTTCGCTACCCTCACCATCTGGTGCTTTTCGTACTGGGACGACGAGTCGACGTGTTGGAAGAGGGATTGGTCCACGGAGTTTGATACCGTCTGCATCGCAAATCATCTTGATTTGACTTGCAACAAGGTCAATGTCACTGTGATTCTCACCGGTTAATTTGATGACGGTCACAGCTGCCATGTAGTTTTCCCTTCCTCTTCACGTGTACTTGTTATGTGATTGAATCACTTCTTTTCGATCTTCAAACAAACGCCAGCAGCGACGGTCTTACCCATGTCTCGAATAGCGAATCGAGAAAGTTCTGGGAAGGTATCCATCTGTTCAATAGCCATTGGCTTGGTTGGTTGGAATCGAATCAAACAAGCATCACCTGTCTTGAGGAATGATGGGTTTGGTTCTTTACCCGCTTTGCTGGTCTTTTCAAGGAGTTCCATGAATTTCACAGCAACTTGAGCAGTGTGTGCGTGGAATACAGGTGTGTATCCTACGGAAACGACCTTTGGAATGTCCATAAGTTGAATTTGTCCTACGAAGCATTCGTCGTGTCGAACGAATGTTGGAGCATTGTCAGCGTATCCTGCAACGTCACCACGTCGGATGTCAGTGGTAGCAAGACCACGAACGTTGAATCCAACGTTGTCGCCTGGGCCAGCACTTGGCACGATTGTGTGGTGCATTTCAATGGACTTCACTTCAGCAGACTTTTGTGACGGGTTGAAAACAACGGTCTTGCCTGTGTTGAGTGTACCAGTTTCAATCTTACCGACTGGAACTGTTCCGATACCGCCAATTTTGTACACATCTTGGATTGGTAGTCGAAGTGGCTTGTCAACTGGCTTGTTTGGTTCTGCCATTGCATCGATTGCTTCGAACAATGTTGGTCCGTTGTACCATGGGCACTTGTCGGACTTGTTGAACACATTGTCACCGTTGAGGGATGATGCAGGGATCATTGGAACATCGTCAGGCTTGAACCCAGCTCGCTTGAGAAGTTGGGAAACTTCGTCACATGCGGATTTGTACTTGTCTTCGCTCCAGTCAACACCGGAAATATCCATCTTGTTGACGTGGACGATTAGACCGCTGACACCGAGAACCTTTGCGAGGAATGCGTGTTCTCGGGTTTGAGCGTTCACACCGTCGTTTGCTGCACAGAGAAGAACTGCTGTGTCGGCTTGGGAAGCACCGGTAATCATGTTCTTCACGAAGTCTCGGTGACCTGGTGCGTCGATGATTGTCCAGTACCACTTTGGGGTGAAGAACTCTTTGTGTGCAACGTCGATTGTAATTCCACGCTCACGCTCTTCTTTTAGACCGTCCATAACGTATGCAAGTCCGAAACCAGCTTTACCTGATTCCGCTGCAAGTTTTTCGTTCTTTTCGATAACGTGTGCTTCAATGTGGCCTGAATCGAGGAGAAGTCGACCGACTGTGGTTGACTTACCGTGATCAACGTGACCAATGAACACAATGTTACGATGTGGCTTACTCTTGTCTTCCCATTCTGATGGCATAATAATCGCTCCTTAGCAGACCATCCGAAATACAACCCCTATTTGAATACCGCGATTGAACAAATGAGGATTCTTGGGCTAAAAACAAGGTTCTACTCATCGCTTTTAACCGTTCCATCTTCTGAGATTCGGTACAATCGAAGCGTGCTCGTGCTTCCTGTAATGGCTTTGGGGCTACCCGATATTGCAATGACCTTGTCGCCTGCATGAAGACGACCGTCCGAGAAAAGCGATTCAATGGCTTTTTTCATGGTTGCAGAACCTCGCTCGTCTTCTTCGACTTGAACTGTGTCAACACCCGATAACATACACGTCCTCCTCAAGGCTCGAATTCTATTGCTGACCGCAGTGACGGGGACATCTGGACGATATCCTGCTACGAGACGGGGCGCATTACCGTGTTCGGTTGCAACGACAATGCGTGAAGCACCAGAAATGTCCGCAAGCAAAACTCCAGCATGTGCAATCGCTCTTGTGCTTCGGAATCGAGCAAGTGCTGTTGGCCGGTTTCCTGTTGTTGCAAATGATTGCTCTGTGGAGGTTGCAATTCGAGCCATCGTCTCCACGGCAAGTTCAGGATATGAGCCCACAGCCGTCTCTCCTGAGAGCATGACGCATGAGGCCCCTTGACGGATTGCTGAGGATACATCGGTGACTTCAGCACGAGTGGGCCGCGGGTTCTGTGTCATTGTTTCGAGCATTTGCGTTGCGACGATAGACACCATCCCCCGCTCGATGGCCTTGGAAATGATGAGTTCTTGAGCTATGGGAACATTCTCGAGTGGAATTTCCACACCCAAATCACCTCGTGCAACCATGACTGCTTGGCAATGATCAAGGATGTCGTCGAGATTATCGAGGGCAAGTGGGTGTTCGATTTTGGCTATTATTGGTGTGTGGAGACCCGATTTTGCGATAAATTCTTTCACCGGCACAACATCATTTGCAGTCCGCACATAACTCACTGCCACATAATCTGCTTCGCAACGTAGAGCATGTTCAAGGGCCTTTTCATCCTTAGGACCGAAGGCGGGTACATTGAGCAACGTACCGGGGAAATTCAGGCCCTTGCCGGAACTCACTTCTCCACCGTTCTTTACCGTGCATGAAATGACCTTACCATCGATTGAATCAGCAATAATCTCAACAAGCCCGTCTGCGATAAGAATCGAAGCACCTGGCTTGATTTGGCTTTCAATACCATCGATTTCCACAGGAAGTGTGCCATCAAATTCACCCGTGCGTTTTGATTGACCAATGTGCAGGCTGACACTTGAACCATTCTCAAGATTGGCTGGTTGGTCGATGCTTCCCAAACGAATCTTTGGACCCGGAAGGTCAGCCAAAATACATGTTGGCCGCCCTAGTTCGCTTTCGAGCGAACGAATTGTCGAATAGAGTTCGGTTTTATCTTCCGGTTCGCCATGCGAATAATTGAGGCGAAAAACATCTGCACCTGCTTGGAGGAGGTTGAGAATGTTCTCTCTTGACGACGATGCTGGACCGAGGGTGGAAACGATTCGAGTTTTCTTCACGATCTCACCGTTCTTACTTGTAATAGAGTCGAAGAACAAAGGAGTCGACGGCTAAATCGTTCAACTTATCGTTTTGGATGGTAATCGTCCATTCGCCGTCCCCGAAGGTTGAGTCTGAATCGGTGAAGAGGTACGATGAAAGGGTTAGATGGATACAATCGTTCGTATCTTCATCGCAATCGCCGTCAGTCCTTTGATCAACTCCTGTCCCTGATGTGTTTGCCGCTTCATCATCGTCTTCATTGTAAGCGTAAATGTCCAATTTCGCCCTGCAGTTATTGGTTCCAAAAACAGGAGTACAATCGTTGTCTTCTTTGGGGTACGTGAGTTCTGCAACTGCCTTTCGAATTGTGTTACCACCGTCTTTGTCGTACACAATTTTTACGTCGAATTCCTTTTCAGCAGCGTTGTTTGAAGTGTTGCCATCCATTTCAAAATCGAGCCAATAGCCTGCGTACGATACATACACTCGAATCGTATCAGTGTCGACAAATCCAACATCGTTTGTCACCGTTAGGGCAATTTCGTATTCGCCTGGTTCAACGTTCTCCCATTGAATCGTCTCACCTGACAAGTCAGCATCGTTCTCATTATCTCCATCGGAATCTGCGTCATCATTGAGGTCAAGGTCCCAATGCCATGATGTAATGTACTGGGATGGGTCACCAGAATCTGAATTAGAACCATCGAGTTCAATGTTAATTGTTGCATCGATTGAACGGTCAGACAGTTCTTTATCTCGTTCACAAATCCAAACAACGATGTGTGTGTTTTCACTTATCGCCTCATCTTCACAGTCTTCAGCATCGCTGTATTGTGTGATGGTCGCAACTGGTGGTTCAGCACCAGCCTCACCAATGGTGATTGATTTTGAGGTTTCTTGTGACCTTGAACCATCTGAAATCGTCAATGTGACTTCAAAAGTTCCTGCGGTTTGAAATGTCCATTCCGCTGTTCGACCAGTTTCATCGATGGAGTCATCTGAATCAAAGTCCCACCTGTAGGTCAATGACCCGTCAGAAGGTGTAGAACTTGAGGCATCGAAGTAGACAAGGTCGCCGACTCGGATGTTTGAATTCGGTGAGAATTTAATGACCGGGAATAATTCTTCTTGGGCATTGTCATCTTCACCTGAAAACAAGCAACCTGAAAGTGAACTCATGACAAGTAGTAAACCAAGAAAGACCGTGGGCAACCTTCGCATTGTAGTGATGGTCGTAAGGACTTCATCAAAATACCTTTTGCTCACCGTATCTAAAACGAGAAGAGGGAAGACTGCCGACTCCCTTGCATGAGGTCTTTTGCAGTCCACCCAAATGCCTCGGTGATTCGACCTAAAGCAGTGGCTAATCGCTCTGCGTAATAGACACCGTCATAGGAAAGCGATTCTTCCTCATCCCACCATGGTTTCACAGTAACTGGGCTTTTCGAACCGTCCTCGACAATAAACGATACTTTCATGCCGGAGGTGAATCCGAGGCCCCGCTCGATCATTTGCCTTGCGACTCGTACTTGGGCCATGCTATCGGGGTTTGCGTATTCTGCAGCAAAATCAACATCTCGTAAACTCGTCACAGGGGTCTTCAGCACCTTGCCTTTGCAGGATTTCGATAAGACGAGTTGTGCCACGTCAACTTCATTTTTCTTGAGGGCATGGACTCGGTCGATGGCAAACGCTACCAACTCATCTCGCTGGTCTTTGAGAACGAACTGGAATAATATGTTCATCGAATCGATCAAAAATTGGAATGAATCTGTTCGTTGAGTTTCATATCCTCGGACCAACATCTCCTCATTTGGCCAAATGACCTGCCCGAGGTAGCGTTTCTTTGCTCCGTGGCTAAAGAAGACTGAAAGCCCCTTTTCGAATTCAAGAACTGCAGAATCTTTTGAAAATCGTTGAGCTAATTGTGTCCCAAATTCAAACATCGTCGATGTATGCTGGTTCAAATCGACGCTTTCGGCATCATCTGATGAAAAATAAGCAACTCCTTGGAGTTCAGGCACTTGAACAAAGATCGAATCTGTATCTGAATACACCACATTGAGGCCTTCTTGTTCAAGTGAAGTGATGACGCCTTTGATGTTCTGACGTGCCCATGCGGTGATTGACGAACCCAAATCTCGATGTGTGAAGCGATAAAAACCACTTGCAAAAACCCCGTAAAACGAGTTCATGAGGATCTTGACAGCGTATTGCATCGCATCGTGAAAGCCAATTGCTGCTGCGTCATCCTGCTGTTTTGCGATGCCTAACGATCGCTTGTGTTCATCTCTTTTGTCCATCAAACCTTCGAGCAGGAAGGGTACGAGTCCCTTCTTTTCTTCAGAGGTCAAGAACATTGCTCCAGTGGGTGCTTTGTGATGAGGAGGTAGTGAAGATTCCGAAGGCTCTATTCTCGTTGTGTAGCAAATATTTTTTCCAATCATAATCGAAGGATACATGCTCTTGAAATCGAGGACGGCTACCCATGGATAGAGCCCTGCATCAACGTCATGAACATAGCCTCCAGTGATTTGCCCTTCTTTCGGTTCGGCTGAACCTGTTCGAGGTACTGCAACCATTTCTTTGTCAGCGAGACGAATAACGAGCGAATCGATGAGCTGACTTGTGCTTCCATTTGTTGCAGTATCCATAACCACTCGGGCAACCGAAGCAACTGCTTCTGTCCTACGAACAGCCTGAATTTCGTGTAAAATATCGAGGGGGAGTTCAGCATCTCGTACACAGTACTCGATGACCTCTTCGCGACGATGAGCCCATTCCACATCCATATTCGATGCATCAATATCCATTTTGTGTTTTCCTTCTTGGTCCGGAAAAAGCAATTGGGCGACAAAGGAAAGGGTTTCTCGTTTCGGCCGGAGTGCTTGCCTTGCCTGCCACCATGCATCCATAAAAATACGGCCACAGACAGTCCATGACCGATTTGAAAGTCGTTGTGGAATGAGACCGTCTCTGTTTCTGCTCGATTCTTGTTCGGTTTGAGCACATCTGCCCCAGCCAAAATATTCAGATTGACGCTGCCAATCTCCTTTCCTCGAATGGCGTATCATTCGTTCTTTCATTCTTGGAAGGTCGAAATTATCAATGTTGTATCCAGTGATGATATCGGGGTCATGTTCATGAATATACGATGTCATGCTTGCCAAGATATCTGTCTCTTCTCCGACGAAAACCTTGTGCGTTCGTTTAGAGCTATCATTTTTCTCAATCCAAGCCGCACCACATAAAATTGAATTATTCTCGATGCTTGTTTCCAAGTCAAAAGAACAAATAGTGAATGGTACAGGAAATGGTTCACAGGTTGTTATTTGTTCGAGTCCGATTTCAAAAGCGAGGTCAACTCGAAATTCATGCTCAGGAATAGGCTCTGCATGTATTTCGACGTGCATGGCAAGGTCAAGGTCGAGAAAGAGTCGATTCACGAAGGGTATATCAGCAGAATACAATGTGAAGTTCATTGACTCCAATTTTTTCCGCAGTGATGGCACATGAAACGGTTGTGTTGCCCTGACAGTCCATACAGGTCTTGGTCCAAAATGTGTCGACTTCATCACAGGACCGGTGACTTCTTCAACGTGTTCAAGGACATTAACGGAATCGATCAGTTGTTGATGTTCTGGAGAAATTTCGTCGATTGAGTCAAGATGAACTGAAGAAAATTCGAATGTGGGATGTAATCCTGACACGCTCACAACAACCGATTTTCCTTCGCTTGAACGACCAAAAAGGTCGATGATTGTCGAGGAATCGACCCCCTCGCCAACCGCTCGATAACGACCCGTTAAAATTCCAATCTTCGTTGACGACATGCTCAAATGAAGGCATGAGCCCATTGTCTTAGAACTCACCGATGTGCTTTCATGAAGTGAAAAAAGTGGAATTATTTTCAATTCTTTGACCCGAAATCATTGAAAGCCGAACCTTTATGGGAAAAAACGAGGAGGTCTTTGGTGACGATTGAAATCGATTGGGATTCTCTCACTTTTTCGATGACGCCGACTGAGTTCATGTACATCACGACCATTGATGCCGATGAACCATGGAAACCTGGCCAAATCATCCCCTATGGGCCAATTCAAATGTCACCGGCTGCGGGAGTTTTGAACTACGGCCAAGGCCTTTTCGAAGGTATGAAGGTCTTTCGAACATCAAAGGACAGAATTGTCTTTTTTCGCCCAGAGGAAAATGCTCGAAGGATGCAACGGGGGGCCGACCGACTCAAAATTCCTCCAGTGCCTGAATCCATCTTTATCGACGCAGTTGAACAAGTCGTTGCTGCAAATAAAAAATTCATTCCTCCAGTCGGCCGGGGTGCGTTGTATATCCGCCCACTGTTGATGGGAAGCGGGCCAATTCTTGGCGTTGCACCAGCCCCATCATACACATTTTTGGTGTATGTCACACCAGTGGGGCCATATTTCAAAGGTGGCGTTCAAGCCATTGACCTCCTCATTTCCGACCATCACCACAGGGCTGCACCGGGAGGTTCAGGCGGCGTGAAAGCAATTGGTAACTATGCACCGGGTATGAAACCAAGCAAAGAGGCGAAGGCTCAAGGCTACGCTGAAATCATTTACCTCGACGCTGAAACCCACACCTATATCGAAGAAGTCGGGGCTGCAAACTACTTTTGCGTCAAAGATGATGTCCTCTACACACCTCTGCTCACAGGTACAATTCTCCCGGGTATCACGCGAGATTCAACAATTCAATTGGCACGTTCGCTTGGTTACACTGTTAATGAAACAAAGGTTCGTGCAGATTTTGCAATGGCTGCAGATGAAGCATTTTGCTGCGGAACAGCCGCTGTGATTTCACCCATCGGCTCAATCACCCATGAGGGTGTCAAATCGGTCTATGGAAACGGAACACCTGGGCCGGTGACTCAATTATTGTATGACCGCCTGACTGACATCCAAAAAGAGTATGGTGAGGATACTTTTTCTTGGCTCCATGAACTCCCCGAGAATGTTTGATTTTTTCACGACAGCGTTGATGAGGGGGTCTAAAAATGCCAGAATACGTCTGGGCAATTATTCTCGGATGTTATGTTGTTGCCATCCTTTATGCAACAAAAATTCCCTACAACATGATGGTTGGAAGGGGCGTAGAACATATTCGTGCTGTGTATTATAATCGAAAGATCGTCCACGTTTTTGCTGGGGGAATAATCTCGCTCGCCATTCCATATGTCTTCACATCACCCGTGTATCCATTTTTCTGCGGCCTGGCTTTCACCATGTTAATCGGAAGCTTCCACTGGTTTGGTGCTCGTCTGACATGGTTCCAAACTGAAGAAAATCAGAACGATGTAAAATTTGCATTGATGTGGTTTCTATCCATATCGGTCTTATGGCAACTCTTCGATGACCCATGGTTAGCAATTATGCCATCATTGTTCATGGCATTTGGCGATGGAATCACCGGCGTAGTACGAAACAGAGTGGTTCGCCATCGTTCAAAACACCCGATCGGAAATGTCTTCATGTTCATTATTAGCGCCCCACTCGGCTATCTTTGTGGCCTCTTGGCAGATGGTACATTTCAGTGGTGGGGCGTATTCGCCGCACTGATTGCCACATTTGTTGAACGCTATGAGTTCGGTCCTATCGATGACAATATCCTCATCACGCTCGCAGCTTCATCCATTCTCTTCATTGCAGTTACTTTGGGATAGGCATCATTGTCGTCACATCGCCCCATAACGAATAAAAACCGTTTTCTTGAGGGGATGATATGACTAGTGTTGTATCCATGCTTGAAGACATGATTGCTACTTTAAACGAAACGATGAAAGATGCCACGAAATCCGACAAAGGGAACAAAACGGCAGGAACAAGGGTTCGAAAAGTTATGCAAGACATCAAGCGCTCAGCACAAGATGTTCGAAATCAAATCCAAGAAAATCGAGCAGAATAACCCTCAATGAAATGAGAATGACTTTGGGGCGAATTCCAGAGTCCTCCTCATGTTTCAACCACTTCGTGGCATAAAAGTTCTTGATTTGTCTCGAATTCTCGCTGGCCCATATTGTGGGCAACAATTGGCTGATTTGGGTGCGGATGTCATGAAAATCGAAGCGCCGTGGGGTGATGACACAAGGAAATGGGGCCCCCCATTTACGACTGGTTTTGATGGCTCTGAAGTTGCAGCATACTTCTTGTCTTGCAACAAAGGGAAGAACATCATAAATGCACACATCATCAACGATTGGCAAATAATTCAAAAACACATAGAAGAAAGCGATGTCATTCTTGAAAATTTCAAACCTGGAACCTTAGAAAAACACATTGGTGCATGGCCAAAAGGGGCGATTGTTTGCCGAATTACTGGCTATGGCCAACATGGACCAAGAATGCATCAACCTGCATATGACCTCACAATGCA
>Ga0255760_10003615_pt1 | contig 13812 bp, 17 predicted proteins | sample 071ome_25_FD_179960 | JGI IMG/M metagenome (GOLD analysis project Ga0255760, IMG submission 179960) | Coastal salt marsh microbial communities from the Groves Creek Marsh, Skidaway Island, Georgia - 071410BT metaG (version 2) | ecosystem: Environmental > Aquatic > Marine > Intertidal zone >... | reverse complement strand
CGAGCACCAACGCCTAATGTTTCGATCGAGTCAACGGCTGACAATCACCGTGGCTCACTCGACACTCGAAGCACTTGTTGGTCGCAGCCAGCAGGAGGGACGCTCCCTCAGCAACCTGGCTGCATACTTACTCGAGAATGCACTCGAAGATCACGAGAATTGATCGAGGCCAGACGACCCGTGGCTATTTCCAACTCCAGCGTTGAACCAACGCAAGAGAAAGTCAGGTACGGCGATAGTTGATGGTAACGGCATTCCTTGTGAAGTTGCCATCGCGGATTGCGACTGAGCGAACGTTCTAAAAGGGATGGGCAAACACGTTGAATGTCGATGGCTCGGGTGCGCAAACAGACTCGCTAAGAAGGCTGCACACTGGCACTTGGAGCATCGATCATTCAGGCATCATCCTGCTCGAGTTCTGAGTAGATGGCCCAAAGAGATCGGTAAAGCGGCTTCATCTGATCCTGCAGGGTTTCGAGCCGTTCAGGAGCGCAGTGCTGAAGACGAGCTTCCTCGAGAAGTTGAATCAGCTGCCCCTGGAGGGAAGAGATTCGTAGGGAATAGCAGGACGTCGTGATAGGCAGAGAGGTCATTCCTTGACGAAAGGGCTTGGTGGTGAGTAGGAGGTGACGAAACGGAATAGAGATGGTGCCAAAGCACTTAGGAATGAAAGCCAAAGCAAAATAGAAATCATCGAGAAGTACTAAGACTCCAGCCAGGCTTACCGTCCGGTTCATGCACCATGCAACGCTCGCCATCGCGAAGACCATTACAGTCACTGATACCCTTGAGGTATCCCGCAAGAAACCATAGTGTTGTGGCGGCCTGATCATTTTTAAGGAGCTCATCAAAATCAAGCCCCCTGAATCCGACTTCCCAGTCAGTGTTATCCATTGTTCAGGCAGATCTGGTAGTGGAGTAAGTGGTCATCGTGTGTGACGAGCGAAAGAGACAGCACGTCAGTGAAGCAAGTCGTCAGGGGAGATTACTGAGGCAATAGAGCCCTTAACTGATGGGCAACACCACTACCGGTAAGCAATTCGGTAGCTATCGCGATCACAAACCCAAGCATTGCGAGACGACCATTCAGGAGTTCAGCTTCGGCCGTGAAACCCCAGTTGCGAATTGAGTTCATTGAGCAATGAAGAAACCAACTCAGTCAAAGCAACGTTCGTGAACTCGACGGAAGAGAAAGCAAATATGACTCAAAGGTGCCGCAAACTCAATCGTCCTGTTTCAAACTGTCGATCGCCTGCTCAAGCAAATAGGCGCACAGGTTGCTGAAGCTGCGCCCCTCCTGCTCCGCCAGGGTCGATAGACGTTCGTGAATGTCCGAACGGATGCTGATGCAAGCGCGCACATTCTTTTGCGGGTTTGCCCGGGGCATGCGCAAGCAGCAGGCATGGGTCTACATATTCTATAGATCCTGATCGTGATGCTCTAGCGACCGGAGCCGTTGCTCAATGTGGTCCAAGCGTTCACGGGTAGAAGGATCACCCATGCCGCTCCAGTTGAGGTCCTGCCTCACCAGCTGAATGATGTACGCAGTCACGGTGAGACTGAGCTCTCTGGAGCGCTGCTTGATGGCATCAAGCAGCATTGGCGGCAGAACCATCGAAAGCTGCTTGCGAGGTTCTGCTTTCAACGGGGGCCGACCTCGATCGCCCATCGCGGACCCAGGTGCGTCGGCCATTGGGAAGCTAAGCGATGCATAGTGATGCTAGGTGATGCAGTCTGATGCAGGTGGTCGAGAGGCCAGCAAAGGTCATGTCGCGGCGGAACTTAGACAAAGAAAGAGACCTCAAAAGAGAAACGCTGGAGAAGAGGTAATCGATTGAAGAGACAGGAGAAACCAGAATCAGCGAGAAAGGTCAACAAGACAAATGGACTGGCACCAAGACTCAAGAGAGAGTTTTAAAAGAGCGTTCGTCCTTTCAAAAGGTTCAGCACAAGGAGGCAGAGGGTAGACGTCACGTCATGCTGACGGGTAGGAAGTGCGACGGGCAGTGGTTGCAGCAAGAGCGATCAATATGTGCAGCGAAGCAACAGGTCCGCAGAACAGCTCAATCGCGTGAGTCAACCTTGAATACAACGCAGGGGCCTTAGACGTGCGACACGCCTAACCAAGCCAGCCTTCTCGCTGAGTAGCGATCCATTGATATTCCAACAACTCGTCGACAATGATCTCTGTTCAGATGAATCAATACCGCAGAGAACCTCAGTAAAAGATCCCATTCCCCCACCCAAGAGTACCGGTTGACCAACCTGACGGTACGGATCTGGGATGTGGCCATGACAGGGGCCGAACGCACGGGTGGAACCTTGGCGCTGAACCCAAAGATGACGGGGGTCGTGTCCGACAAGGTGGGATTCCTTCTGAACACTGTTGTGCGAAGCATCAACAAGTAGGGGCAGAAAGAGATCAGGCCAGTACTGGCGAAAGACCTCTCGGACGAGGTGCGTCAAGATCTGTCGATAGGCAAGGGCGCAATTGAGAGAAGCATGGATGGAGGCAAGCAACTGTTGGCCTAACTCTGAGTGCAACGGTGTCCAGGTCGATCCATGCAGTGCGGAAAGGTTGTCACGACAGGTCTGTTGACTGAGGCCAGCTGAACCAGCCTCGATCACAACAACGATAGAGGTGACGTGCAAGCCAAGATGGGATGCGATTGCAAGGTCATAGACATCATCTACCACATGAAGTTCAACATGGTGATTACCGTTTCCAAAATGCTTCAGTCGCTGTTGTACGTAGTCTTTTGCATGAGCAGAGACTGCGCAAGGGTCAGCAGAAGGCATCAAGCCGTGATGTTCGCAAAATTGAAGATCCTCAAGAAAACCCCAACCCTCCTCTACAGCCCAATGGGCTCCACTTCGCAACATCAGATCAAAAGAGTCTTGATTGCAATGGGCCAGACCACGTTGAATCAATCCTGCAGCTAGTCCCGATTGCAACGTTTCAGAGAGGGACTCAAGCTGTGGCTCAAGTTGCGAGAGTTGGAGCCCCGTCTTTAGGCAGCGAACGCCGTAGGCATGATCAAGGTGAATGTCACCAGAAAGGATCGCACCGCCATGATTGGCATCGAAACCGACAACACAGCCGTTGGGCATTGCAAACCCTGGATGGGCATCGGGAAGCAGAGTCACAGGGGTTGAAAGACCAGGCAATTGAGACAGAGTCCAAGCCTGCTCAAGGACCTGAGGATGCATGCGGAGAACGCACTGCTGGTCGCCATAGGCGATCAATGGGAACGAACCAGCATCGGAATATGACCAGCAGTACTGGTCGATCTGCTTCCAATGAGTGAGATCCACCAAAGCCGTCCAACCAACACATGGAAGAGTGATCGAAAAGCAGTGACTAAAATGTGTACGCAACACATCAGAAGCAGATTAGGGCAGGTTCTGCAGCAGATAAGCGAATAGCTGAATGAGATTCGTAATCGAGAATTAGCCTGGTCAGGCAAATACTTGCATCTTGGAGGAACAAGTGGATCTGACCAAGTGGGATTCATTGATGGACATTGAGAATATCGTTGATCGCGCTCTGAATTGGTCGAACGCACGGTTCACACCTGCACTACCACTGGGCGGGTTTGGACCACGCGTGGATATCCATGAAAGCGACGACAGCTATATGATCAAGGCCGACATGCCAGGCGTAGACAAGGAAGCACTGTCGGTGGGCATCGAAGGGGAGATGCTGACAATCCAAGGCCAGCGTGGACGTGAAAGCTTAGAGGGCCGGTCTCGGATTCACCGCCTTGAGCGATATCATGGCACCTTCAGCAGAAGCTTTTCGTTACCGGAAGATGCAGACGGCAATACCGTGAATGCTGTTTACGAAAATGGAGAGTTGACCGTAACGATTGCCAAGAAGAGTGATGTTGAAAAGCCTAGAACACAGAAAGTTCCGGTGACAATAGGAGAGTCAAAGCATCAATAGAGTTCATCGTCAAAGCGAGTGGCCGATAGTCAGAAACCATCGGCCACTCCATCGATCGTCAAATAATCCGAACAATCTGGTTTCTGCCATTTCCTTTGGCCATTGACAAAGCCTGATCAGCACGACCGAAAAGATCCGCAAATTCAGTGTCATCTGGAGAGAAGCTGACGAGACCTCCACTGATTCGTGGCCGGTAATCAGAATGATCGAAGATTCCCGGAAGGATCTCAAGATCATGTCGTATTGATTCGGACAGAGCAAGAGAATGACACTCATCGGCGTTCACAAACAAAACCGAGAGCTCTTCGTCGACAATCCGTCCGAATAAGTCTTCGATTCGCAGATGCTGCTTAACGGAGTTACAAACGTCAAGAAGGACCTGATCCGCAGCCTGGTGCCCCCAGCGATTGTTCACTTGATTAAAGTTATCGATATCAAGATTCAGAAGAGCCAGGGGTATGTCGTTACGACGAGCCCCCTCCAGTTCGATTGATGCGAGGTGGAAAAAGCTATTGCGAGTAAAAAGATGGGTGACAGGGCAAAGCAGACTCTGCTGACGGAGTTCAATCTCACGCATGACAAGTTCAGCCATTTGCTGCAACATCGTCTGCTGATGATCATCGAATGGACGAGAGTCACGGTCAATCAGACAGAGCGTGCCAAGCCTATGCCCATCAGGAGAGAGCAAAGGTGCACCTGCATAGAAGCGGATATAGGGCTCTCCTAAAACCAGTGGATTATTCGAAAAACGATCGTCCTGAAGTGCATCGGGTACGAGCAAGACTGAATTCTGGGTGACGGCGTGTGCACAAAAAGCAGCTTGCCGTGGGGTCTCCGTAGCGTTGAGACCATAACGTGCCAGAAACCATTGGCGGTTCTGATCAACGAGGGAGACCAAAGCGATGGGCACCTGAAACACGTCAGCGGCTAGCTTGACTAACCGCTGAAGATGTGGATCAGGTGGGGTATCAAGGAGGTCATGGCGTTGAAGATCGCGCAACCTCTGATCCTCATCAACTGGCATGGGAAAGTCGGGATAAGGGGTCATCGTGAGCCACTCTCATGAAGGACCCCGCCAGCAACTGAGCGGGTCATGTCTAAAAAAAAGACACTCAGAACAAGAAGAGAAGGCCATTGAGATAGGCCTAGCAACTGTGGAGTAGAAGCAAACTGCAGTACAGGTTTATCCAAACAGGAGAGATCCACTGCTGCGAAGGGCCTGAAAGGGGTTAATCGCACGACATGCGCAGACAGCATGGCTTGATTCTCCAGTGATGAAGTGCAAGAGGAGTCGACCTCATTGTTGAGAGTCAAGGGAAGTCGGACCATGCAGATCAAGGCGCTGTGTTGTCAGATCAACAAGGGGTAAGTACGGCGTACATTCAATATGTTGATTCAAGAGCCGATGACGTAGTGCGTCAGATCAGCAGCAGATTGGGTGAGAGGACAACAAGATAAAGTGAAGATAAATGCAATAGATCACTTACTTTGACTACAGAGTGAAAGCCAAGGGGAGCAATCGCAAGAATGAGGAGGCAAAGGTGCGCCAGGATGAAGCAAGCCACATCGACTAGGCCTCAGAATGCACAATTGCGAGGTAGGTCGCAGCAACTTTGCAGCAGTTCCGCAGAACTAAGCAGAAGGAGTACGCAGTAGGACACGAATAGATCCGCTAATTTTGTTGTGGTGCTGGCAATTGACATTGTCTCCAAGCCGCTAAAGGTTCCGACTTCTGACGGTGATCTCAATGCTGTCCTACAGCAGCCCGTACGCGCCTTAGGACTGGTGCTGCTGGTTCATGGGCCTGGAGGCAACCGGCAGATGTTTAGAAGCAGAAAGGTCGGAAGAGCGCTAGCCGAACGGGGGTTGTCAACGCTTCAGGTCAATCTCCTGCTGAATGCGGAAGGGCATACGAACGAGATTCCATGGGATCTGAACGTACTGACAGATCGCTTAGTCAGCACGCTCCAGTGGATCGGTCGAAATCAAGAGCTCTCTGCACTGCCTCTAGGGCTACTGGGAACTGGCAGCGGTGCAGCAGTCGTCATTGAGGCCGCAGTGAGAGAGCCAGGGAGAGTTGCCGCCATTGTCAGTTGTGCTGGCCGTCCTGACTTGGCATTCGAGTCATTGGCCACTCTCGAATGCCCGATCCTACTTTTAGTAGGCAAGCTGGATGTGGACCTTTTAGAGCTGAATGCCTGGGCCACGAGCTTCTTAAGGGCTAAGCATGAACTGGCCGTTCTCCAAGAGATGAGCGATCTTCTAGCGGAACCCAAAGCGACGGAGTTAGTCGCAGACTTAGCAGCAGAGTGGATGCTGCAGGAAATGTGATGCACGGCGTTCGTCTCCGCTCTGCAGCAGATATGCGAAACAAACGAGGTGATTACCTGCAACCCGGATCAGACTCTTGCATTAATCTTGGCATAGAGAAACAATCATTTCTCTTTACCCAGTCTTGCTCAGTCCTTCAACATTAAATTCCAAATGAATGACCGTATTCGCGTAATGCAGCGTCAACCCCGGCGCATTTCAATTACGCTGAGCTATAATGTTCACGAGGATTTATTGAATCGCTCAGAGGAAGAGGGTCGATCAGTATCAAACCTGTGCGCTTTTCTATTAGAGGAGTCTCTGAAAGGTGCTCATCAACAAAGAGTGCCAAACCAGCCTCAAGCCCATCCACCGAGCCAAGCGCTCAACGGAATGCGGCCTCAGTTGAAAGCTCGTTCCTATTAAACACAGCTTGCCCCGGCTACCTTCGTAGCCGGGGCTTCTCTAAGGAGACTCAGCCGATCAGGCAGCTCTTCTAACCAATAGGGAAGAGGACTGGGGTCAGTCTTGTCCTGAGCTTTGCAAGAGCTTTTCGCTCAAGTCTTTGGACCTGGTCTTTTGTGCGTCCAATCGTTCTTGCCACCTCGGCGAACGAAGGTTGGTCTTCTGCGCCATAGCGCAGCTTAATAACATCTGCCTCTGGGCAAGACAGATGCTGCATCAGGCTATACATCCATGCGTAGTCGTCGTGAATTTCGATCTCTTCTTTATCGGTTACGGTATCGAGAATCGTCATTGCGCCGTCGGCACTTGCAATTTGCTGATCAAGAGACAAGGTGTTGCTACGGTAGTGCACATTGATTGCATGAAGCAAACGCTGAGGCGACTCATCTAAGAGGCGGGCCATCTCATCAACAGACAAGTATGTTCTGCTATTGCTTTGCATAGAAGCTGCACGTGTCGCAAGATTAACAACATTCACTGGGAGACGGATACTTCCATTGTGTTCTTGCAAATAGCGATGAATCGACTGGCGGATCCACCAATAGCCGTACGTAGAAAACTTGTACCCTCGACTCGGATCGTATTTCTCAACTGCTCTTAGCAAGCCAAGGTTGCCTGCTTGTACAAGATCCATGGAATCGAAACCAAGATGCTGTAGGCGTCTTGAATAGCGCATTGAGACGGTGACGACGAGCCGCAGGTTTGCTGTAACGATCCGCTTTAAAGCCCTGCGTCCTCTGCGCTCGAGGGCAGCAGAGGGCTTTTCGTCATCCTTCCATTGCCTGACGATCGTTCCCAGATGAACTTCCTCTTGAGGGGTCAAAAGGGGGATACGACCGATTTGACGCAAGTAGTCACCGAATGCATCACTCATACAAGAGAGGATGAAGGCTCTACATCCTCATCCCTCAGGTTGAGTGCATTCAATTGATGCAGCACTCTTGCCCAGAGTCTGCTGCATCTTGCGGCGAAGATGTCGAGATCCATTCATCAGAACTTGGGCGAATGGATCGATAAGTGCTCTGTCGGTCAGCTCTGCTGAGAACCAATTGCCAGAGCTGTCCCTGCCTTGATCGGAAGTACCCCGCACAACTCAGCAAGTAGTAGCGCCAGAAGCGGTAAAAGTCTTGCCCTATCTCCTGACAGAGTCTTGGCCATGCCAATTCAAAGTTCTCCCACCAAGAGAGAAGAGTACGCTCATAGTCCTGTCCGAAAGATTCCCAGTCCTCAATCAGCAGAATCCCTTCAAGTCCCTTGCAAAGTTGCATTGCCGAGGGGAGTCGTCCTCCAGGAAAGATGTGAGTATCTATCCATCGATCGGTGCGATGAGTCGTTGAAGCAGAACCAATCGTGTGCAACAGCATCAGCCCCTCTGGGTTCAGGCAATCGTTCATCGCCTGATGAAATGTCCGGTCATTACGACGTCCGACATGTTCAAACATGCCTATCGACGCCACCTTGTCAAAGGGTTCAAGATTGAGTTGAGGCAAACTCCTGTAATCACAGACTCCGACTGTGATTGGAGTATCAGAGAACTTCTCTCGAATATAGCTTGCCTGTCTGTTGGAAATAGTGATCGCTACCACCTCTGCTCCGTAGTGCTGTGAGGCGACTCGAGCTAGGGCACCCCATCCACAGCCGACATCAAGCAGACGATCACCCGGCTTGAGTTCCAGTTTCTTACAGACAAGGTGCAACTTTGCCTCCTGGGCATCATCGAGATTGGTGGCATGTCGCCAATATCCGCAGCTATAGGCCATTGAGGGACCAAGCATCGCTTCATAAACGCGTGGATCAATGTCGTAGTGGCGACGCCCCACTCGCAGTGATTGAGTAATTCCTTGCGGATTTAGAATCTGATCAGACAACCATTGAATGGATTCAAACAGCCTTCCCTGAAGAGCGAGAGGACGATTCGCACCCGACTTCAGGAGCCGGGAGATCATTTCACTTAAGTGATCACAGTCCCAGTCGCCGCGCACATAGCCATCACCAAGGGCGAGCGAGCCATTTCTCAAGAGTTCTCCATAGAACTGTCGCCGATGCACCTGAAGATCCCAGGGACGGTCGCCATTAAACTGCACATCGGCTGCACCAGTGGCGGCAAGCAGGGTGGCAGGAATGGCCATGAACTCTGATCAAGAGCTCCCAGGTAATCCAGGGTTTGTGCTGACGTCTGACTGAGGATCTGATCTGCTGCACGATCCAGTCAGATTGCCGCAGGCGCCCGCATACTGCTATTTCGGTGCATTGTTGATTGAATCAAGAGCACAGGCCTCTTGACTTGTATGACATCCATCTGCCTATAGGGGCATCGTTGGCAGAGTCGTTTCTGAACCTGCCAAAACTGATGCTGACAATCATGTCAATCAACTGAATTGCTCCATTTGTGCAGCATCGCAGATCAAATGGAGATTGTGGAGCGAGAGAACAGACTGGCAGATGCCAATGAACCCTAAGACAAAGATAGAACGAGCGATAACCCAGAGAATGAACACTGAGGACTGCCGCACTCCGCCGCATTAGATGCACAGTTCCACTGGTTTTTGAGCTCGCGATCGCTTCCATGCATACCGTCGCTAATAGCTATCCAGACCAACAGAATGCGGCACCTAGTCACAGTTTGAGTCTTGCGTCGTCAGTTCAACCCTCCAACGCACTCCACTGCCAATTCCTCCATGCCTTTACGCCATCGCTGCGTCAGAAGCTTTGTCCGCTGCGTCCGCCTAGATCCATCTGAATGGCTCTTGATGCTCGCCCTACTCCCCTGGAGCTTGGCGAGGCCGGCATTGGCAGCAGTTCCGCCTGTCTTCGGAATGGCATTGGCACCCAACGTTGGAGTGAGTGCCGGCCCTAGGCATTCCACTGTTTGTGATTCTTTCAGGAGTGAATGTGGATCACAGTGGAGATGTGGGCCGAGCAGCTGTGCTGTCACAGACCCGGGCTGGACGATTCAGAACGGCAACCTTCTAAAGAGGGCAGAAGACAAAGCAGCGAATGCAGCATCGCTGGCGATCCAGAGCTAGTGATGAAACAGAGAACCTGAAGGCAGCCGGGGGTCCCCTTCTTTCACTCTGTCGTGACTGAAACCCAAGCCCAGCTCCAAAACCGCCTTCAAGACCTCTCGACCTCGTCCTTTCATGCAGGAACCCAGGCTCTGCGGCCAAGAAGCCGCGATCCGCGCCGCCATGGCCGAGCCCGGGGCCTACTGGCGCGAGCACTCGCCCCTGCAGCTCGATCAGCTGCGCTCGGGCTTTGCCTGCGCGCTGCACATGCACCAGCCCACCATCCCAGCGGGCGCTGGCGGGGAGTTGATCTCCCACCTCCAGTACATGCTTGAGCACCCGGGGGAGGGCGATAACCACAACGCCGAGCCCTTTGCCCAGTGCTACCGCCGCCTGACCGATCTGATCCCTGAGCTGATCGAGCAGGGCTGCAGCCCGCGGATCATGCTCGACATCTCCGGGAATCTGCTCTGGGGGGCCGAGCAGATGGGCCGCAGCGACATCACAGATGCCTGGCGCCACCTGGCCTGTGATCCCCTGATGCAACGGCACGTCGAGTGGCTCGGCACCTTCTGGGGCCATGCCGTCGCCCCCTCGACTCCGATCCCGGATCTACGGCTACAGATCGAGGCCTGGCAGCACCAGTTCGCCTCAGCCTTTGGCCTGGAGGCCCTGCAGCGGGTGCGCGGCTTCTCCCTACCGGAGATGGCCCTGCCCAATCACCCCGACACCCTCTTCGCCCTGGTCGATGCCCTGCAGCAAGCCGGCTACCGCTGGGTTCTGCTGCAGGAGCACAGCGTCGAGACCCTCGCTGGCGGCCCCCTCAGTGAGGCCCAGAAGTATCTGCCCAATCGCCTCATCGCCCGCAATGGCCAGGGCGAGCGCCGCGAGATCACCGCCTTGATCAAAACCCAGGGCTCCGACACCAAGCTGGTGGGCCAGATGCAGCCCTACTACGAAGCCCTCAGCCGGGATCGCCTCCCCCTGGGAGACATCAGCGTGCCGTCCCTGGTCTCCCAGATCGCCGATGGCGAAAACGGCGGCGTGATGATGAACGAATTCCCCCAGGCCTTCCTCCAGGCCCACCAGCGCAGCGCCGCTGAGCCGGGCACCGCCGCCATTAACGGCAGCGAATACCTCGAACTGCTGGATTGCGACCCCGCCGCCTTCCCCTCGATCCAGGCCGCAGGCCAAGCGGAACTGCTCCAGGGACTCGGGGAGCGCTGGTCAGCACAGCAGCTGCAGGAGCGCATCGAGGCCGGCTGCAACGTCGAGGGGGCCTCCTGGACCAACGACCTCAGTTGGGTCAAGGGCTACGAGAGTGTGCTCGAGCCGATGCAGCAACTCAGCGCCGCCTTCCACCAGCGCTACCCGACGGCCCTCCCCAGTGATCCCAGCTACCAGCAGGCCCTGCTGCACCTGTTGCTGCTGGAGACCAGCTGCTTCCGCTACTGGGGCCAGGGCACCTGGACCGACTACGCCCGCGAGCTCCATCGCCGCGGCCAGGCGCTGCTGAGCCACTCCAGCCAGAGCGCCTAAAAGCGGGAACACTCCAACCAGCTGGAGTGTTCCCATGCATCCATCCCTTCGCCAGTGGCTTGAGCGCAGCCGTCGCCATGCACCCCTGCCAGAGCGCACGGTGCTGGAGCTGGCCCGCACGATTCAACGCTGGCAGCAACATCCAGCCGGTCCCGCCCAGGCCCCCAGAGCGATTCAAAAGCGGGGCCTGCGGGCGCGGGATCAACTGGTGCGCCACAACCTCGCCCTGGTGGGATTCACCTGGAGAAAGCAACACAACGGCCTGAGCCCTGAGGATGCAGCAACGGCCGATGCCCTGCAGGAGGCGGCCCTGAACCTGCTGCGGGCCGCAGAGAAATTTGACCCAACCCGGGGCTATCGCTTCTCCACCTACGCCAGCTTCTGGATCCGCCGCGGATTGCTGCGGTTCTGCCAGCGCGACCGGCGCTGCATTGCCTTCCCCCGCGAGCAGGCCGCGCTGGTGCTCAAGGCCGAGCAACTCAGTGAAGAGCGCTTGCGCTGCAATGGGATTCGCCCCAGCCTGAGCTGGCTCGCCGCCCAGCTGAGCACGAGAAAACAGCCCATCGCTCCAGCGCAATTAGAAGCCTTGATCCGCAGCTGGAATCACACCCAGACCTGCTCAATTGAGGCCTTCGCTTTCTAAGTCAAATCCAAAGGATCAGCCCCTCATCAGCCATCGTCCCTAGAGCGAAGAGGGTGAACAAGGGGCCGTGAATCCGGCTGTACTCCGCCAACAGATTCAGGCGCTGCAGCGGGCCATCAGCACTCTGCAGCAGGACTGGAGCATTGCCGTCTGCGCAGCGGACGAACGGTTGATTGGGATCGTCTGCCTACTGCTCGATCGCTGCGACTTTGCTGCCGGGTCCATCGCAGAACTGTTGGCCCTGCCGCTGCCCAAGCAGCAGAAGTTGCTGCTGATTTGTGATGACGAGCTCGCCGATGGCGGCGCCCTGGAGTTGATTCAGCGCCTGCCGCAGGCAACGGTCCTGGTCTGCCTCGATGCCGCCATCCCCCAAGAACGTCTGGCCCTGCTCTGGCGCAGCGGCGCTGCGGGACTCTGCTGCCGCCAGCACTGCGGCGGCGGTCGTCTGCTCCAGGCGGTGCTGATGCTGATGCGCGGGCTGCAATCCCTTGATCCGCTGCTGGGGGAGCGGCTGCGCGGGCAACCACCGCGGCTGATTCCCCTACAAGGGAACGAGCAGCACCTGCTGGAGCTGCTCGCCCGCGGTTTCAACAGCCGGGAGATCGCGGCGCTGGAGCAACGCCGCAGCGACACCATCCGGCGTCAGCTCAGTGCGCTCTACCGCAAAGTCGGTGTGCGCGACCAGCGCGCCTTGCTCGCCTGGGGGCTCGGACAGGGCCTGGTGCGCCCCCGCGACCTGGCCTGCCGCACACCAGATCACTGAGCCGCCCGGCCTCCAGCACCGGCAGCAGGTCCAGCAGCTTGAACTGATCGCTCCGGCTTGGGAGCCATTCCGCCAGCGATTGGCGATCCCCCAGCGGCACCGGCCGGGGCAACGGCAACAGCCGCCCCAGCATCGGTAGCCAGCGCCCCTCAGACCAGGGCTCAAAGCAGCTGATCTCAGCGAGGGCGCTGATCGCCTCGGCCGCTGGAGCGAGCGCCGCCAAATAGAAGAGCGTTGGCAGCTTCTCCACCGGCAGGGGTAAAGGCAGCCACATCCCCCGTTCACAGGCGATTGCCATCGCCTGGTGGTGGTGGGCCGTCAACAGCAATTGGGTGGCCATGGGTTTCGGTCTCTCTGGGCCAGTTCTGGCTGCTGCCCGGCCCCCGGCGCCGCCCACAGCCGTGGCGCGTTGTTGCACAGCTGTGGGGAGCGCCCAGACGTCACTGGAGTCTTTCGGGCTCAGACGGCTCCGGTCTTTCGCCTTCTTTCGGTATTGGCCGGCGCGGGTAGCCTCCCGCACCTGTTTGAACGCCATGCCCACTCGCCTCAGCTCCGAGCAACGCCGTTTTGCCTGCCAGCACCTCGGTCTCGCCCACCAACAAGCCCACCGCTATGCCCGGCGCTGGGGCATAGCGGTGGAGGAGCTACTCAGCCCGGCCTACGAAGGGCTCTGCAAAGGAGCAGCCCAGTTCGATGCCGCCAAGGGCTATCGCCCCTCCAGCTACCTGGTCAGCAAGGTCAAAGGGGAGCTGCTGCATCACCTGCGCGACACCGGCTTCGCCGTGCGCATCAGCCATCGCTACCGCGAGCTCTGGGTCAAGGCCCGCCGCTGGCTCGAGCTGGACCTCAGCGACGCCGAGATCGCCATCCGCCTGGGGGTGCCCCTGGCCCTCTGGCTGGACTGCCGCCAGGCCTGCGGACTGCGCCCCGGAACCCTTGAGGGCCTTTGACATGGACCCTTGCGACTCCAAGACCTCACCCACCTGCTCACGGGACTGCTGCCCCTCTTCAGCCAGCGGCGCCCAGCCCCCAGCCCCCGCCGCCGCTCCTTTGAGCAGGGGGACTGGCTGGCGGAGCTCGAGCTGCTGCAACTGGCCCAGGAACTCAAAGCCCTGGCCAATCAACGCGGCGGATTTGAAAC
>Ga0255760_10003602_pt1 | contig 13838 bp, 10 predicted proteins | sample 071ome_25_FD_179960 | JGI IMG/M metagenome (GOLD analysis project Ga0255760, IMG submission 179960) | Coastal salt marsh microbial communities from the Groves Creek Marsh, Skidaway Island, Georgia - 071410BT metaG (version 2) | ecosystem: Environmental > Aquatic > Marine > Intertidal zone >... | reverse complement strand
AAGGGCACCCCTGGGTACTTCCTTGAGTCATGAACCGTCGGGAACATGGATAGTCACAACATGGACGCGGGCACGCCGGTTCGATTCGCCGAGAGATGCAGAGACGCCGACGCGAGTGTGCGCCGCGCGCCGACGCGATGCGGGACGCGCGACGGGCGGGCGTTCTCTCTCGCGTCTTCGTTCTCGTCGTTCTCGTCGCGTGCGCGCGCGCGATGACGACGTGCGACGCCGCGGTCGGGGATTCGATCGACGGGGTCGGCAAGAGAAGCGCAGAGCTTCGCGTCTTCGCGCCGAGGGTGGATGAAGAAGCTGCGGCCGACGCGGACGACGACGACGACGGAACGCGGAGCGGTGGGGTGCGCGCGAACGCGGGGGAGCGGCGCGAGCGCGCGCACGAGCACGAGCGCGCGTACGAGTACGAGGACGTACCGGATGGATGGCGGGAGGCGACGTGGTGGGAGGATTTCGCGCGAGGCGTCGGGCGAACGCCGACGCGAGGTCCGATTCCGATTCCGTACGCGTCGTACGACGAGTACGTGGAGAACGAGGTGGGGAGGATCGAGTCGAGTCTCGACCCGGTGGAGGCGGAGGCGGTGAGGGAGACGTTGAGCGATATCGCGCACGACATACAGGAGGATTTGGATCGCGTAGCCCGGGCGAGAGCGTTGGACATGACGTACAGAGGATCGACGACGCCGCCGGCGAATTTTCAGACGTACGCCCACGAGGCGTACGTCATCTACGACGACGACGGTGAGCGCGTGTTATTCGAGCCGCAAGGTGAAGTCGGGCGTCTCATGCAACAGCTCACGTGGGTGACGACAATCTTTCCGGGTAATCCGACGGCGCTGGACGATTACATGCGATGCTCGACGCTGGTGCGGCCGTGTACCCTCGAAGAGCTCCTTCGAAAGTGCACGTGGGAACCGCGCGGTACGTGGTACAGGGAAAGAATTTCGCGAATGAACGCACCGATTAATTGGCCGTACTGTCAGCCGGACCTCGGCGAAGTGTACGAGTTTTGCACTGAGTTTGAAATGCAGGCGGGCGTTTGCGATCCGAGGCGCGCGAGAGAGCGCATGTACTTGTCGCGCACCATCGCGCTCAATGGCGGCGTTTCTCCGTGTCTTCGATGGCGAACGAATGTATTCGGTGTTCGAGAGTGCATCGATAGCGGTCAGAGAGGATGAGAAGCGTCCGTCCTCGCTCCAAGCGACTCGCCGCTGATATTGTAATGATGCAAAGTTTTTACAAGGATAGCCGACGCGCCTTCTAAAGAAATTTTACAGCAGAGAAAAGAGCAAGGCGATGCTCAAGACATCGTCTCAAGCGGCGCGTTTGCCTACAAAATTTTCGACGCCGCTCGTCGCGTCGCCGACGACCGCGCCGGATTGCCACGCGGGAGTGCTCATCTCGATCCCTTTCGCGATCCAACCCGGACCGATGGGTGGCGGGTCGCCCGCCATTCGTCTTCTCGCCGCGTTAGAGGGTTGAATGTCTTCCATGGCGTCGGTGAGCGATCTCGATCGAGCGCTGATCGGTTCGTACCCTCGAAGCCACTCGCCTTGGTACACTTGCTGCGGACGCATGATTTTCTTATCCGGATCGGACAAGCTCTCTCTCCAGTGCGCGAGGTATCCGGCGGCGCGCGGAATGGCAAAGAGCACGGTGAAAAATTCCGGAGGGAAGCCCATGGCTCGATACACGAGACCGCTGTAAAAGTCGACGTTCGGGTAAAGCTTACGCTTTACAAAGTACTCATCCGCTCGAGCTTGCTTTTCGAGCTCAATGGCAATGTCAATCAGCGGGTCTCTTCCGACGAGTTCAAAGACGTCGTTGGCGATTTTACGAATAATCTTGGCTCTCGGATCAAAGTTTTTGTACACTCGGTGACCGAAACCAAACATGACGTAACGCTTCTCCTTGACGCCCGCCAAAAAGTTTGGAATGTTTTCCACTTTACCGATGCGCTCGAGCATCTTGAGCACGGCTTCGTTTGCGCCACCGTGCAGCGGACCGTAGAGCGCTCCGACGGCGCCGGCGACGGCGCAAAAAACGTCCACCCCACTCGAGGCGAGATGTCTGCACGCCGCCGTGCTGCAATTCATCTCGTGCTCGGCGTGAAGCAAAAACATGACATCCAACGCCTTTGCGAGCTTTGGATGCGGACGATGTCGGGCATCGAGACCCGCGTCGAGCATGTACAAGAAATTTTCGGCGTACGACAAACGAGTATTCGGCGCCGCCGGCAACCGTCCCGTATTTCGATGATAGGCGTGCGCGGCGAGCGTCGTCATCTTCCCGATGATTCTCACGATTTGCTTGTCTTGCACGACGTGCGAGTCGTAAATCCCCCCGCCCGCGATGGCTGGGTTCTGCTCCGGATGCATCGCGCTCAGCGAGTTTAATCCCGCCAGCATCACCGCCATCGGGTGCGCGTCGTGCGGCAACGCCTCCACCGCGTGCACCACCTGCACCGGCAGCGCGCTGTGTCTCGCGATCGCCCGCTCCCAATCCACCAACTGCGACGCGTTCGGTAAATCCCCATACAGCAAAGCGAACGCCGTTTCCAAGTACGTCGACTTTTCCGCCAGTTCCTCAATCGCGAACCCCCGATACCGAAGAATCCCCTTGTCCCCGTCGATGAAGCTAATCTTCGATTTACACGGCGCCGTGTTCACGTACCCCGGGTCGTACACCACCAACCCGCGTCCATCCCCGCCCGCGGTTATCTTTTTAAACGCCCCCGCGTCCACGGTCCCGTCCTCCGAGATCGGTATCTCGTATTTTCGTCCCGTCCGTCCGTCCTCGCACGTCAGCGTTCCGGCGCCTCCGCCCGGCGCCTCCCTTCGACGTCCCGCCGCCGTCTCCACCGACGCCGGCGCCGGCACCAACTGTCCCCGAACCGTCGCCACGCGTCTCCCCGCCGCTTCTCGCGTCCGTCCGTCGTCGTTCTCCATCCCGCGCCGTCGACAATCAAAACAAAATCCAGAGTGGATTCTCGACCCACAAAAACAGTTGGTCGGTGGCTGCTCTCAACGCGTCGCTCTGGTTTCAACGCGTCGCTCTGGGTGGGTTTTTCAATCCCGGCGTCCCAAGTCGTCCGTCGTCCGTCGTTTAGGTCGTCGCGCGCGATCCAAGTCTCGTCGTCGTCGTCCCGCTCGGCGTTCCGTCGTCTCGGTGTGAAGACGCCGACGCAATCCGAGTCAGAGCCCGTGCCCTCGGGACGGATGTAAGTTCGGACACGCGGATGATACTATGGGTACTAGTACTGGTATGTAATAATTCACCCATCAAGTAGTACATGGTGTTCAAATGTCATACAATATGTGGTGATAAAAAACCCCACGAAACGGTTGGGACACGCGTGACTCGGACGACGAATCCAGCGCGATCGGGCGACGCGGACGACGCACGGCGACGCGCGGAATCGCCCCTTGTGAGCGATCGAACGAACGATGAACGACTCGCGTCGCGATCCCGCGGCGCGAGCGATGGGCGGCGGAACCGGCGGCGGCGTGGACGACGGCTTCGTCGCGGGATTGCGACGGTTGGTGGCGTTTTCCCGCGAAAAGACATTTTCCGCGTCGGCGCGACCGATGGGCGACGCTTCGGCGATGGCGACGGTGGGACGACCGTTGGGGTACTTTTCAAACGTCCCGGGGAAGTTTTACCGCGGAGGCGGGATCGGGGGTTGGGGCGCCGCGGGCGGTGGGGGCGCGAGGACGACGAGGAGGAGGACGCGCGCGGGACTGGCGCGAAGCGCCGCGTGGGTCGTCGCGTGCGTCTTGACGTACCGCGCGTGCGCGTTCGCGATGGAAAACGGGACGGAGGAAGGGAAACGACGACGGGAGAGACGGAAAGCGCGGCAGGCGGCGATGCAGAGGATGCGGGAGGCGGAGACGTATGAAAGTTTTGAAGACGCGGCGTTGGCGTTGGACAAGTTGGAGGAGGAGGAGGAGGAAGCGGCGCGAGGAAACGGTGTCGAAAGCGGTGGCGGTGGTGGTAAATCGCCGCAAAGAGGGTGGCGCGTGAAGACGAAACCGACGTCGTCTTCCGCGCCGACGCCGTTGGGGTCGAGGAAATACGACGTCGATCTCATCGAGGAACAGTTGAGACAGTTGCAAGCGCAGCGGGCGATGGGCAACGTCGAAGAGATGATGTTTTTACTGCGCGCGGATATTTTGAGAAATTTGGGTTCGCTGAGCGGTGGGGATTACCGCGCGCGACTGGGTTCGGGGGAGGCTACCCACGGTCGCGTCCCTCGCGCCGTTCGTCGGTACATCGCGGAACTGAAGAGTCAACTGTGGAGCATCGCGCAGGATGAAACGGTGACGTTGCAAGAAAAGTTGGTTTTTTTACAAGAGACGCGACACTGTTTCGGACGCACGGCGCTCATGATGAGCGGCGGGGGGACTTTGGGTACGTTCCACGTCGGAGTCGCGAGAGCGCTGAACCGGAAACGCCTCTTGCCGCGAGTTCTCGCTGGGTCTTCCGTTGGCTCGATCATCGCCGCAATCATCGGGAGTCGGACGCAAGAAGAGTTGGATGAGTTTTTCAGCGAGGAGCACTTTTACGACTTGCTTCCAGATTTGACGTTTTTTAGCGGCAACGATCCGATGAGCGTCGTGAAGCATTACCTACGAACCGGGGCTCTGCACGACATCGATTTCTTTCAGCGGTGTCTGCGCGCGTTGCTCGGGGATTTAACCTTTCAAGAGGCGTACGATCGAAGCGGCGGTAGGATTTTGAGCGTGTGCGTGTGCGCGACGACGCCGGGTGAAAAACCGCGATTGCTCAACTACCTCACGTCACCGCACGTGGTGTTGTGGTCAGCCGTCGCGGCGTCCTGCGCGTTTCCTTCGCTTTTCCCGCCGCAGCCACTCTTGGCGAAATCGAGAAACGGCGCTTTTGTCCCGTGGTTGCCCGACGGCAAGGATGGTCCGAGGCGATGGAGAGACGGTTCGCTCGAGGCGGATTTGCCCATGGATAATTTGCGCGAGCTCTTCAACTGCAATTACTTCATCGTCTCGCAAACCAACCCGCACATCGTCCCGTTGCTTCGAATCAAGCGATGGTTCACGTCTCGAGGGCGGCTCTTCACCCTCTGGGCGTACTTTATCGAGAGCGAGTGGAAGCACCGATGCCGACAAATTCTAGACATTGCCCCGCGACTGGACGTCTTTGACATTTTCAAACTCTTCGGCCAACAGTGGGAGGGCGACGCCACGGCGGTGATGTGGTACAACTGGAAACAGTTTTCACACATCGCGAGCAACCCAACGAGAGAGTTTCTCTTCGAAACCGCGACGATGGCTGAAAAGGAAATCTGGCCGCAGCTATCGACGATCGAACACGCGTGCGGCATCGAACTCGTCCTCGACGAGTGCGTCGCCTCTCTTCGCAAACACCTCCGCCACCACGGCCGCATGGGTTCTCGCGGTCGAGTTCCGAGTTGGAACATGGTTAATTTCGCCTCTCGCGCGTCTTACGCCGAGATGCAGCGCAACGCGTCCATCGCCACCGCTTCCGACAGCGGCGCCGCGTCGGATCCGCTCGCCGCCGGTTCCCGTCGCCGCGTTTCCAAGTCCAGTTCCTACGCCTCCCTCATCTATTCCGAGGACGCCGAGAACGACGATTCGATCGCGCCGACGGACATCATCGCCGCCGCTGAATCCGCGAGCGAGAGGGACATCCGGCGCGCTTTGTACGCGAGAGATGGTGATTTCATCCATGACGACGACGAAGGTTCCACGAGTGGGGACACCTCGTGAAAACCACGCCACAATACGACCCGAACACGCACGCACGCGATACGATGGCTTGGGGCAACGCCGCGAGCGCTTGGAGCGCGCAGGTACGCGCGATCGAACGAACGAACGACGCGACGCGATTCTTTTTTCTTTTCGAAACCACCCGTTACGAACCGTTCGCCGGTCCCCGCGCGGAAGAGGCGCGGAAGAAGCTTCGAATCGCGAATCGTCGCGCCGCCGTTCCGATGGATCTGCGTCTTCAGGGTTCGTTCGACGCGGCGCCGGGCGACGCGCGAACGACGGAGGACGGAGGGGCGACGCGTCGAGGGTAATTTTATCGCGGTCGTTCACTGGGGCGCGGGGGAGAGACGGAAGCGCGGGCGTCGGCGCGGGACGGGTGAATGGTTTCATCAGGTTTCTCTGACTGCGCGTTTTGGGTGGGTCTTGGAGCCCGAAGACACTCTCGGGAAGACGAACGCGAACGGACGCGGAGGCGATGGACGGTGGATGCGGGCGAAACGAGACGACTGACGAAGATGATGACGCGCGCAGACTGAAGAAAACGACGATGGATTGGATTCCCTCGGACCGCCGGCGGCGGCGTTTCCGTCGCTCGGCGACGAGCCGACGCCCGCGCAAGCGGAAAACGCGTCCTTTCCGTCGCTCGGTGCCGCCGCCAAGGTGAAGGAACCGAAGAAGAAGTCAAAGGGTGTTAAATTGTCTTTCGCCGAGTTTGCTGAAACGACGGGCGGTGGAAGCTCGTACGCGCCGCCGGGTCGCTCGGGCGGCGGCGGCGGGTTTGGACGCGCGGCGGATAACATCGTGCTTCCGTCTGGTCCGCGACTCGATCGCGGTGATGATGAGTTTGGTGGCGGTGGTGGCGGACGCTTAGGAGGTGGGTTCAAAGAATACGGTGGTGATCGCGGCGGTGGCGATCGCTACGGCGACAGAGGCGGCGATCGCTACGGCGACAGAGGCGGCGATCGCTACGGCGACAGAGGCGGATTCGGCGACAGAGGCGGCGATCGCTACGGCGACAGAGGTGGATTCGGCGACAGAGGCGGCGGTCGATTCGATCGCGATCGCGATGGCGAGGAGCGTCCGGAACGCGAAGATCTCGGACCGTCTCGCGCGGATATGAGCTCCAACTGGGGCTCGGATCGTCGCGCTCCGCCGCAAGACGATCGCTACGCCAGCCGAGGTGGCTACGGCGACCGCGAAGAGCGCCGCGGTGGCTTTGGCGACCGCGAAGAGCGCCGCGGTGGCTTTGGCGACTACGCCGATCGTCCCCCGCGCGAGGAACTCGGACCTTCCCGCGCCGACGAGAGCGACAGCTGGTCCAGAGATAGAAAGCAACTTCCAGAGCGCGACTCGCGCTACGACGATCGTCCGCCTCGCGAGGAACGCGATTGGGGCTCTCTTCGTAGCAGAACGAGCGCCGCGGCTCCGTCGGATGACTTTGGCTCAAGAGGCGAGCGCCCGAAGCTCAATCTCAAGCCGCGCTCTGAATCGGCTGACGCCGCGGGCGCCAACTCGCAGAGCTCGCTCTTTGGCGGCGCCAAGCCGGTGGATGTCAAGTACGTCGAGGACAAGCCGCGCGAAGCCATTCCGGCTCGCGAGGAACGCACCGAGCGCAAGCAATACGACGCACCGAAAGATTCCGACGGTGATCGCTGGGGACGCAAGCCGTCTTTCGCCCCGCGCAAGGAAGAAGAGCTCCGCGAAGCGACGCCCGAGGAGCGCGCCGCTCGTCCAAAGCTCAACCTTCAAAAGCGCTCCACCGACGCGCCGGTGGCGTCCTCTGGTTCCGCCCAAAGCTCTCTCTTCGGCGGTGCTCGCCCGCGTGAAGAGGCGCTTAAGGAAGCCGGCCGCGACTGGCAAGCCGAAGACTTGAAGCGATCCGTCGGTTCTGTCAAGCGCAAGGAATTCAAGGAGGAGAAGGAACTCAAGGAGAAGATTGCCGAAAAGCGCGCCGCCGGCGAAGACGTCGCTGACCTCGAGAAGGAACTCACCAAGCTTTCCCTCGAACTCGACGACAAGTTCCGCTTCGCCAAGAACAAGCCAGAAGGCGCCTCCAAAAAATCCGGCGAAACCTCTGGCGAGGCTAAGGATTTCAACAACAAGTCGCGCGACGCCGACGCCGAGAAATCCAACAAGCCGCGCGTCGTCCAAGCCGAAGCGTCCGCGCCCGTCACCGCGAGAAACGCCTTTGACGCCCTCACCGACGCCGAGTAAACGCATCACGCACACGACACCCATCGCGGGCGTCGTCGACTTTCTTTTAATACGCACTCATTCACGCGACGACGACGACGCACATCGACTCACCCCTTTGCTTTCTGACGAGTCATGACTCGTCATCACGACCCCTTTTGAACCTTCAAAAAGGTGCCCAGGTGGCACTTTGAAACGGCGAAACCGCACACCCCGACGCGCGGTCACGTCGCCGATATGTTCCGTAAGCTCTTCGGAAGCGCGCGCGCGGCGACGTACGGCGGCGCGTCCTCGAGCTCGAACGGTGGAGGCACCAACGGACGATCGAACGGAACGCAGGCGACGCTCGATGCGGTGGACAAGCTCAAAGCGGTGCGTGCGCATTGACTCGATCTCTCTCATTCTTGTATTTGTTCTTCTTAGCCTCGCGCACCGCGTCCTCGCTCGTTCGTTCGTTCGATCGGTGATGGCGATGAAGGATGCGCGCGATGGAGGGCTTCGACGCACGCGAGCGATGTGGAGGTTCCGCGGGGCGGGGCGGGGCGGGCGAGCGGTTGAGAGTGATTTTCGATTTACGTCGATTGATGATTGGTTTTTTATAATGAACCGGGCGATCCGTCGTTCCTCACAGAGGATGGATGGCGAAAAACAAAGGGTACCCTGTGACTGACCGTTTGATTCGTTTGTGTCGCGAACAGGCGCTCGAGCTAAACCAAAAGAGAGAGGCGTTGTTGAATAAGAAGATCGCCGAGGCGCTCGCGAAGGCGCGCGAGGCAAACAGAGGCGGAAACAAGAGGGGCGCGCTCGCGCATTTAAAGACGAAAAAGCTGTATGAACAAGAGTTGGAGGCGTTGGCGACTCGGCAGCTCAAGCTTCAGGAGCAGGTGATCATGTTAGAGGGTTCGAGGGCGACGGCGGAGACCTTTGGCGCCTTGCGTACGGGCGCCAACGCGATGAAGGCGTTGTCGAAAGAAACGAGTATCGACGACGTCGACGCCGTCATGGATGAGATTAACGACCACACGGACAAGATGCGCCAAGTCCAAGAGGCTTTGGGTCAACCCACTGGGATGGCGGCGGAATTCGACGAGGACGAGTTGGAGGAGGAACTCGCCGAGCTCGACGCGCTCGAAGTCGAGGACAACCTCCTCGACGCCGAGCTCGCCGCCGAGTTGGGCGAGCCCGCCATGCCGAGCGTTCCGCTTCCATCTGTTCCAGCCGTATCATCGACCACTTCGATCGATGCCGACGAAGAGGCTGAGCTCAGGGCGCTTCAGGCTGAGATGGAACTCAACTAACGCCCGCCGACGCGACGACACATTTCCATTCGCTCGCTCTTCGCCGACGTCTCGACGACGACGACGACGACGACGCGCGATGATGGACACGAACGAAACGAACGCATTCTCTTCTGTAGTACTATATTCTCCATCCTAGTCCAACGAACGAACGAACGAACGTACGAACGAACGAACGGCGTCAAAACAAAAAACCACCAATAAAACAAAATAAAGAGCCGTTTCCTCCCTCTGCGTGCGCGCTCGTCCACACTCATCGACGCGCGCGACGATATAAGACGCGCGCGCGCGGGATTCCCTTGAAAGAACCATGCCCACCGAAACCCCGACACCGACGACTTCGAATAGGTGCGCACACGCAGCGCGACGCGCGTGCGTGGAGTTGAAATTGAAACTCGCATTCAAACGACTCAGAGACAGACGGACTGACTGACGCCGACTCTTTCTGTTTGATGACTTTAACGACGCCGCAGGTGGGAATTCACGGCGCCGAAATACTTTGATTTCAACGCCGAGGACGACGACGCGGCGATGGAGGCGTATTTCGACGGAACGGCGCCGAGACAGTTGTCGACGCCGAGAAGGAAACGGGGCGGCGCGTCCGGGGCGTCCGGGGCGTCCGGGGCGTCCGGGGCGGCGGTGAGAATCACGGATCCGACGTGCGCGTTCATGGAAGATCCAGATAATCGAGGGGAGAATGGGGATGTGGATCGCGTGTCGCCGCGGGTGGTGGTGGTTGATGGTGGCGCGGTGGGCGGTAAGACGCCGGGGAGGACGCCGAGACGGTTGGGAGCGCCGAGACGGGCGTTGGCGTCGACAATGGAGTGCGCGACGACGACAGCGACGGGTGGTAAGACGCCAAAATCGACTGAGAAGACGCCGGTGCGTCGTTCGCCGAGACTGGCGCTCTTGGCGCAGTCGAGCGAGAAGAAGAAGCTCGAAGAATCGGTGTCGGCGGAGAAATCGACGACTACGGCTTCCAAGGCGCGTAGGACGCGGTTCGCTTCGCAGACTCCGGCGAAGCGAATCTTAAAGACGCCGAATCCGATGATTCCTCGCGTCGCCGTGGTGGCGAAACACAAGCAAGAGGCGGCGAGGAAAGACCGCGAGGCGCGCGAGGAGGCGGCGAGGAAAAAGCGGGCGGCTATGGCTCCGACGGGGGTGTCGTCCAGATACCGTCAGACTGCGCCAAAAACGGACGTCAAGCCGTACCGTTCGCGCAAGGAAAAGCTGAGAGCATTTGAAACCGGCGGCAGAACGACCGATTACGAAGACTTGACGCGAATTCCTGCGCGAACGACGACGACAAAGGCGGTGAGTCCAAAGTTTAACATTACTCGACGCAAGCAAAAGATTCTCACCACAGAGGAGCGCGAACTTTTAGAGATTGAAAAGGCGAAGGAGTCCATCGCCAAGGAGAGAGAAAGGCGCCGAAATAGCTCGTACGAAAATCCGTTCACCAGGGTAAACTCTAGGGTGTACAAATCGGTTCGAAACACGAGGACAAACCCGGTGCCGGCGCCGTCGATGGACGACGTCGCGAGCGCGTTGAAAGTCGAGAGATCTCGTCGCACTTCAGCTCCGATCGATAGGATTGAGAGTACACCGATGACGGACGTGCGCAAGAGAAAACGCATCTCCATCACGGGCTCGGTTCTCACGGAGATTACGCCTTTCAATCTCAACACTGAACAGCGCGGCGCCTACCACGAGCGGAAATTTCGCCGAATGCTCGAAGAAGAGGAGCAACGCGAATCGCTTTCGCAACCTAGATTCCGGGCGACCCCTATTCCGGTCACGCAACAAGCGGGGACGTCTATCTCGCGCGAACAGTTATCCATGATGCTTCGAAACAAAAAGTGAATAGCGCGCGCTGATTGTAATCATCAAGTCAAAGCGGAGTAGTAGCTAGAGTCGAGGTATCAAAAATGATTGTTTAAGTACTGTATTGCATCCTTGCTAAGCAAAACCGGCTAAAGCCCCTCACGGGCACGGATCAACGTTTCAGAGAAGAGATATTATGGATCACGATGATTGGTGAATTCGACGATTAATCGACTTCTTCAATCTTCGGGCCAGAGGAGGCGCCGCCAGCGTCTTCAGCACCCGCACCCATGTCCGGCGCAGCGCCGCCGGCGTTTTGGTACATCTTGCTGATGATCGGGTTGCACACACCTTCCAACTCCTTGAGCTTGTCCTCAAACTCGTCAACCTCAGCCGTTTGGTTACCGTCCAACCAAGTGATAGCGGCTTCAACGGCGTCCTCAATCGTCTTCTTGTCATCCGCATCCAACTTGCCGCCAACGTTGGCGTCGTTCATGGTGTTGCGCATGTTGTAAGCGTAGTTTTCGACGGCGTTCTTGGCTTCAATCTTCTTCTTGTGTTCTTCATCTTCAGCCTTGTACTTCTCTGCGTCTTGAACCATGCGTTCAATGTCTTCCTTGCTCAAGCGACCCTTGTCGTTGGTAATGGTAATCTTGTTCTTTTGGCCAGAGCCCTTGTCTTCGGCGGAGACGTTGAGAATACCGTTGGCGTCGATGTCAAAGCAAACGTTAATTTGCGGAACACCACGCGGGGCCGGCGGGATACCAGAGAGTTCGAACTTACCCAACAAGTGGTTGTCGCGGGTGCGGGAGCGCTCACCTTCGAAGACTTGGATCAACACACCCGGCTGGTTGTCGGCGTAGGTGGAGAAGACTTGTTCCTTCTTCGTCGGAATGGTGGTGTTGCGCGGGATGAGCACAGTCATCACGCCACCAACGGTTTCGAGACCCATGGAGAGCGGGGAAACGTCGAGCAAGAGCAAGTCTTGCACCTTTTCGTTGCCTTCGCCAGACAAAATGGCGGCTTGGACGGCGGCACCGTAAGCGACGGCTTCATCCGGGTTGATGGACTTGCAAAGCTCCTTGCCGTTGAAGAAGTCGGAAAGAAGCTGTTGCACCTTCGGAATACGGGTGGAACCACCGACAAGGACAACCTCGTGGACGGAGGACTTGTCCATCTTGGCGTCACGGAGGGTCTTTTCGACCGGATCCATGCACTTGCGGAACAAATCCATGTTGAGCTCTTCAAAGCGAGCGCGGGTGATGGAGGTGTAGAAGTCGACGCCTTCGAACAAAGAGTCAATTTCAATGGAGGTTTGCGCCGTGGAAGAGAGGGTGCGCTTGGCGCGTTCGCACGCGGTGCGAAGACGGCGGAGAGCACGGGCGTTGCCAGTGATGTCCTTCTTGTTCTTGCGCTTGAATTCTTGGACAAAGTGTTGCAACAAGCGGGCGTCAAAATCTTCACCACCCAAGTGCGTGTCACCAGCCGTCGCCTTGACTTCGAAGATACCTTCTTCAATGGTCAACAAAGACACATCAAAGGTACCGCCACCAAGATCGAAGATGAGAACGTTCTTTTCAGAGCCATCAGAGGAGTTCTTCTTGTCCAAACCGTACGCAATGGCAGCCGCGGTCGGCTCGTTGATGATGCGCAAGCAGTTCAAGCCGGCGATAACGGCGGCATCCTTGGTCGCTTGACGCTGGGAATCGTTGAAATACGCCGGGACAGTAACGACGGCGTTCTTAATTTCCTTACCGAGGTACGCTTCGGCGATTTCCTTCATCTTGACGAGAACCATGGAGGAAATTTCCTCGGCGGAAAACTTCTTCGTTTCACCGTGAAATTCCACGACGATGATCGGCTTATCCGCCTCGCCCGCCTCGACGGAGAAGGACCAATCCTTCACATCCGCTTGCACTTGCGGTTCGGAAAACTTGCGGCCAATCAAACGCTTGGCGTCGAAAACCGTGTTCTTCGGGTTCATCGCAGTCTGGTTCTTCGCAGAGTCGCCAATGAGACGCTCGGAATCCGTGAAGGCAACGTACGACGGCGTCGTACGGTTACCTTGGTCATTCGCGATAATTTCAACTCTAATACGGGAAAGAAAGTTGAAATCACACGCGATAAACAACCCACCGTCTCGGCTGATTCGGACAAACGGACAAACGGACGATGGACACAGTACTGACGGTTCGGGAACCGTCGAAAAATGAGGCTTGGAAGGATGGAAAGAAGAACGCTCGAAAGCGTTCGGCAAACCATCCATCCATCCTTCCATCCGTCCGTCCATCCGTCCATCCGTCGTCGTCGCCGCCGAGACGGGAGCGTTTCGCGGTGATTCACAACGCACTCACGCGTCAGTCGCCTCGTTCGCGCGATTTCGTCTCTCTTCGCGCCCTCTCGCGGTCGCGCGCGTCGAAAACGCCTTCTTCGTTTCGAAAACGCCGCGGGTCGACGGGACGGCTGGCGCCGCGCGGAAGACCCGAAGGAAATCTGGATCCTTCGCGACGCCCGAGCGTCGACGAGGCGCGGCGCGCGGTGAAACGCGCGGATTTGAACGGGTAAAAATACATTCAATCGCGACGCTTCGTCGTCATCGCCGCGCGCGCCGTCGACGCGGGTCCATCCGTCGAGCGCGGCTTCTTCATCCATCCTTCCCGCGAAAAGATGAAACCAGAAGCGCGTCGTCATCGCGTCGTCGCATCGTCGTCGTCGCCGTACCTGTCGTGCTGCCAGACACCGCCGCAAG
>Ga0255760_10003597_pt1 | contig 13846 bp, 13 predicted proteins | sample 071ome_25_FD_179960 | JGI IMG/M metagenome (GOLD analysis project Ga0255760, IMG submission 179960) | Coastal salt marsh microbial communities from the Groves Creek Marsh, Skidaway Island, Georgia - 071410BT metaG (version 2) | ecosystem: Environmental > Aquatic > Marine > Intertidal zone >... | reverse complement strand
CGATACACGTAATCTTGAAAACTGGTAACTACAGACTCCTCGATGGTTAACCTATCTCGGACGTACGAGAGATTGGTTTCATATGCTGATTGGCGCTTAAGAACTGACTTAATACTCAGCCCTTCTAAAGAAGATTCAATATCGCTACTCGGAACTGCGGTTTTCTTTCCCGTAGCTAACTGAGTTTGAAGCTCGCCGATACTCTCTTGCTGTTTGGCAAGTTGCTTTGTAAGCACCTCATAATATTGATTGGATGATATTTTCATATTCCTAGCTCAACCTATCGAGAGGCAGACAGTATTGAATCGAAAATGGTCGACGAGACCTTGATTACTTGGGCTGCCGCCTGAAATGATTGCTGAAAACGAATCAGATCCGCCGCTTCATCATCGAGGCTGACACCTGAGATAGAGGACTCCAGTGTGACGGCGTCCTCATAAACCACTTCAAGCGCCTCCTCTGAAATCTTCGCCAGACTGTTGACCGCACCTACTTTAGAGAGAGCTCTTTCGTAACCCTGCTGGAGAGTTGCCCCGCTTAATTTCTGTGCGTCTTGTATGAGCGACAGACGCTGCAGGTTAGAATTATCGCCCGCGGAATTAAGATTCGCTGTTATCTTGAAAGAGTCCCCCTGTGCAGGCATCTTATCGAGGGCGATCTTCAGGTCATTGAAGATGATTTGCGAATCAAAATCGTAATCCCTTTCAGCGATTACTGTGTTCGTAGTTGTGTCAATTATCTGAAAACGCGTATCCGTTGTGAATTTGATTTCTAACGGATCCTCTATCTTTGGAATTGGATTCATAATTGATCCACTGACAGAGATCTTTCCACTCAAAGAGAATCCGTCATTCCCAGAAATAGACACCGCCATATCTGAGAGGGCTGAGGCAGATCCACTCAATTTGGTCGTGAGACCCAACTTCGCCAGATCGGATGCCTTACCCGCTCCGGCTGCGTAATCTACGAACGAGAAATCAATGTTGGTGCCTGAATAATGTACTTGGCCAGTATATGTTGAATTTGCCAACCCCAATGCATTTGTGGCTTGACCAACAACATTTGTTCCCAGGCTGATGTTATCTCCAGCAGTTGAACCGCGATTGTACAGGGATAATCCACCCTCCCCATCCGCTCGCGCGAGAACATCAGTTTGATCCGCGAAGCTATTTATCTTGGCTACTAATTCAACAACATCCGTAAGCGCATTAATACCAGTTATCTCAACATTATTGATTAACAGGGATTTTTCGAAGTCAATTTGACTAGAACCTACCTTGATGATGTTTTCAGAGCTCGCTGAAACGTTCGTGTTATTAGAGTAGGTGTTAACCCAAGAAGCGATATTTTTGGCTGACAAGGCCTCGCCTGCCGCCAAGTTCAATTGCCCGAGTGCAACCCCATTCAGAGTCAATTGATCCGCCGAAATTATAGTTGACCCGTTGCCAGCCGCGTCAATCTGTAGGGGTATCCTAGAGACCGTCAATTCATTTGAATTGTAGTTCCCAAGCTTGATTTCTTTATCCAGGAACGCACTATTTCCTGTCTTATTCAAATAATCACTGCCATACAAACTAGCGCTTGTAAAAAACTTACTATTGTCAATAAGCGTTTTTTCTGCAGCTGTAAGCACCTTCCCCACTAGATGATTTTTCTCAGAAGTGATGACTTGAATTGAGAAATTATCTGATACCGATGCAGCTAGCTCAATTTCAAAGTCATAGTCTCCCTGTGGAACTATTACTCCCGGGGTCATTGATCCAGCCTCAAAAATTACTTGACCAAAGTCCCCAAGAGGCTTGGAAAGATCAATGGACTCCGATGGAATCACAGGACTTGATCTATAACCAAAGTCTATTTTAGCCAATGCCCCTGAGGTGTTCCCTGAGGATCCTTCAATTAACAGCCGATCAGCTGAAGCAATCTGATCTATATTTTGTACAGAAACCTTTACACTGTCGGCAGGTCTACTGTTAGAAGAAATTAGGTATTCACGACCAGCTAGTGGCGGCTCCTTGAAAGTGACACTGAGATCCTTATATTTAAAAGAATACTGGTCATTTAGATTTGGAGTTAATTCTGTTAGCTCACCCGTCTCCGATACGTTCCATGACCTCTTTCTCGCATCCCAAGTGATATTTAACGTCCGCGTAGACTCCTGTTCTCCATCAGCACTTATCTGAACTCCCGAGTTAACCGAACCATCTGGCTCTGTCATAGAGTAATTTGGTGAGAGTGTGAATAATTTCTGATTAATTTGACCTTCTCGCGTCAACCCGCCTTGATGGACGGAGTTGGCTTCACTGACAAACGTTGAAACTATGATGTCAACATCTGCCCGCAGGGGCTCAATGATATTGGAACGCAGATTGATAAGACCACCAAGAGAGCCGCCCTGCACTGTTCCGACATTCAGTGCCTCACCGAATGGATCGAATACGATTCCGGTTTGGCCACTACTATCTTGAGCATACTGAACGCCGACCGCAGTAGACCCTAAGCGATCCACAAACACTGTATTCTTACTGCTACCTTCAAATCCAGCTGTGACGATACCTGCATCATCAATTACAAAATTAAGTCTCGCGAGCTTCGACATTTCCAGCATTAGAAAATCACGCTGGTCAAGGAGCGCTGATGGTTGCTGTGCTTCCTTTGAATGCTTCGCCAAGCTCGTATTAAGTGCACCCAGTTTTTCGGCGTATTCGTTTAATTTATTGAGCTCCGACTCCAATTCACTTCTTACATCAATATCAACTTGACCTATTTCTGCGCTTGTCGCGGCAAATCGAGAGGCAACATATTCAGAGCTCGCCAAGAAATCCTGTTTAAGAGTTGCATTGGAAGGAGCAGCGCTCAAACGTGATAGTGAAGAGAAAAATTTGTCGAAAGCTGAGGAAAGGCTCGTATTCTCTGAGCCCAAATAGTTCAGTATTTTATTGGTATGCTTAATGATTGGTTCTTGGCTAGCAAGATTGCTCTTCGCAGTACGCAAGTTCGCTTCGGCAAACTGATCATACGCTCGACCAGTACGCTCCATCGTGGAACCGGTACCAAGATAGTAAACCCCCCTCTTGGAGGGAGTATTTTCAGACGACTCAATGGTCTGCTTGGAGTAGCCCTCTGTATTCAGATTAGCTATGTTGTTACTTACGGTAGCGAGCGCTTGCCTATACAGTTGTGCCGCGCTAGCACCAATGCTCAGGATGTCTGTCATGACTCAACCCTACATCCTTAGACCGAAGTATCCACAGTAGAAGCAGCATCAGAGAGCCCCTCAATCGATTTCAGCCACTCAGCCACACCAAGCCCATTTCGAGACGACATGTCTCGACTTATTTCTGTGAACATCATCTCCTGAAACAGTTCAATATTCCTGTTATCTAATAGGCCGCTATTCATTGTCTTTGTCGCTTCATTCATGGACTTCGCAATTAAATTAAAGAAAAGCGATTCAAATTCTTTAGCTATAGTTTCTATGGCCTCATTTTTTTGACTTTTGGTACCAACAGCCAGACCTCTCAAACTTGAAATGCTTTGAACGTCAAATCCGCTTGAAATATACCCCTGATTTGCCATTAGATAATCACCAGCTCTGCGTTAAGGCTTCCTGCCTTTTTAAGCGCATCTAATATCGCGATTAAAGCAGAGGGGGAAGCCCCGACCTGATTCATGGCGTCTACAATATCCTGTAGTTCTACCCCTGGCTCAAACACGAACATGTTAGAGTCATCTTCTGACACCTGAATGTCAGCATTTGTTACTCCCACAGTCTGCCCTGCACCGAATTGATTGGGCTGTGATACATCATTTAGGGCAGTTACCCTGACCATCAAAGTCCCATGTGAAACAGCAGCAGGCCCGACCCTTACGGAACTGTTTATCACTGCAGTCCCAGTCCGGGAATTAATCACGATTCGTGCAACCGGTGCGCCAGGATCGACCTCTAATTTTTCGATCTCGCTGAGGAATGAAACTTTTTGATTAGAATCTTCGGGAGCAATGACCGCAATTGATACGCCATCGACGGATCGCGCAGTCCCGGGACCAAAAGTTTCATTGATGATATTAGTAATCGCTGTTGCTGTACTGAAATCCGAATTCCGAACGTTTAGAACGATTTGACTGGAATGTTGGAAGGACGACGGGATCAATCTTTCTAAGATCGCCCCATTAGGAATCCGGCCAGATGTTGGGACACCTATCTCTACACTTGATCCAGCTGCATCAACAGAAACTCCTGTCACAGTAAGCGCACCTTGTGCGAGAGCATAGACCTCACCGTCAATACCCCTCAATTCGGTAAGAATAAGATTCCCTCCCCGAAGACTCTCTGCAGTTCCAACAGTTGACAGATTGACATCAAGTTTTTGTCCCGGCTTGGCAAAGGGTGGTACTTCAGCAGTAACTAGAACAGCTGCTAGGTTGTCGGTCTGTATAGGTTGTTGGACATTTTGAGTAGCCAAACTCACAAGACTGTCTCCGAGATCGAATTCTGATACCGGCCCATCAACACTTACACCAAGGCCTGACAAAAGTGATTGTAAGCTTTGACCAGTAATTCTCAGGTCCTGACCGTCACCCGTCCCTTGCAAACCAGCCACCAGACCATATCCAATTAGCTGATTGCTTCGAACGCCGGCCACATCAACGAGGTCCTTTATCCGCTCAGCAACTACAAACGGAGAGTAAATTGTTAATATAAAAACAAAGAGATACTGTCTCATCAGAATCGCCTCAAAATGGCCAAATATCGAATAGCAACTTTGAACCCCAGCTAGTTCGAGTTGCCCTTCTTAGCTCGCCATTGCCGCTGTAGGAAAACTCGGCTGCTGCTAGCCTTCTGGATAAAACCGTGTTGTTCGGCTGGATGTCATCAGGTCTCACTACTCCTCTTACGCTGATCACCTCAGAACCCTCGTTTAGTGCTAACCTTTTTTCACCAAAAACAATAAGGTTACCATTAGGCATTACCTCTACAACGCTGGCAGAAATAAACCCATATAAGGAAGCGGACTGACCGGCGCTTCCTGTCCCATTACTGGAGATGACGCCTCCATCAGTATCAATTCCATTGAAGAACTGGCCCCCAGGAAATAGGCCCGCAGCCTGATTTGCGCCAATGAACCCATTTTCAGTTTCTCTCTCGGTGCTAAGTGCTGAAGACCGTGAAGCCTGCGCCGTCTCTTGCAGAATGACCGTAACTATATCTCCGACTTGATGATTCCCGGTGGAATAGGACCGGCCCGCAGGATATAACTTTGCGCCGTTATCAAAAATTGAACCACTAATCACGTTCTGCTCAGGTGCTACAAGCGGATATGTGACGTCAAGTCGGTCTTCAGTAAGAACTTCTTCCACAATTGTTGCAGCTCGACAACCGCCGAGGGCAGCAAGTAAAACGCAGAGGGTAATTTTGTTACTCATTTAGTATTCCTAAAGATTATTATTCAGAAATCTCAACATTCCATCCGTTGCAGAAATCGCTTTGGAATTGATTTCATATGCTCGCTGCGTCTCGATCATGTTCACCATTTCTTCAACAACATTCACGTTGGATGCTTCAAGGGCACCTTGAGTTATCATGCCTACGCCCTGCTGGCCAGGAACTCCAACGATCGGTTGACCGCTAGCATTAGTCTGGATGAACAGGTTTCTTCCGTTTGGCATCAATCCAGAATTATTGACAAATCTAGTCAACTGAATTTGACCTATCTGGACAGCGCCACCGCCACCAGCCAATTCAACAGAAATCGTACCATCACGGCCAACAGTTACACTCGCTGCTTGTTGAGGAATATTAATTGCGGGAATCAAAGGCTCGCCAGACGGTGTCACCAATTGGCCTGCGTTTGAAAGCTTGAACGATCCATCCCTGGTGTAGGCAATTGTTCCGTCCGCCTGCTGAACCTGGAAAAAGCCATCCCCGGCGATTGCCAGATCTAAGGCATTTTCAGTCGAAATCATATTGCCTTGACGGTGTATTTTCTCCGTGGAAACCACACGAGTACCCGTACCAAGCATTAATCCTGTTGGCGTTTCGTTCTGCTGATCGGCCTGAGATCCGGCTTGGACAATTCTTTGGTACAGCAAGTCTTCAAATTGAGCTCTGTCTTTTTTGAAGCCGACTGTATTGACGTTCGCCAAGTTGTTGGCGATAACGGTCATTCTTGTTGACTGCGCCGAAAGACCAGTCTTAGCTACCCATAGGGCTGCGTCCATCTTCGTTCTCCTAGCTAACTTGCATCATTTGTGAGCCATTTTGATCGAGCTCTTCGATACTTTTAATAACCTTCATTTGAGTTTCGAAAGAGCGGTAAAAGTCGAGCAGGTTGACCATAACGTCAACAGCATTAGCGTCGCTCCCCTCTAATGCGCCTGACTGAACTGAGACTGCGTTAGGGCCTGTCGCAAAATCACCACCTTGCCCATTTGAACCCTCTGCCTCATAAAGTCCGTCAATTCGTCGAACTAAATTGATCTCACTGGCATCGCGTAGCCCCAATTGGCCGATGGCAACCGGAGGAACATTTGGCGTCTGAATTAGCGAGCTGAAGACTTGCCCATCAGACGCAATCGTAATCAGAGAATCAGCGGGAGCGGTTATCGGGGCCCCTCCTTCCCCGAGAACCAGCAAACCATTTGAGAGCTCTAAGAAACCGTCCGGTGAGATCCGCATATCACCCCTACGTGTGAAAGCCACATCGCCATTTGACGCTTGCACGCTCATCACCGTTTTATCATTCATTGCAACATGCAAACTTTCGCCCGTATCTTGAAACGGCCCTGTTCCTATCTCAACAAACTCCACTCTGCTTTGAACTACGGGCTGAAAACGTGTCGGAAAGCCCGGCCCGTTTAAGAACGCCGAAGATGGACGAGTCTGGCTCGCTCTCTTGTAACCCACTGTGCTCAGATTAGCGAGGTCGTTAGTCAACTGCACACGCTGAAAAGTAGAGCTAGTCGCAGCTGCAAGTACTGTGTATATCGACCTATCCATTTCTTGCTACCGTTGTATTAAGCTCGAATATTTACGATGGCCTGCGTCATCGCACTAGTCGTTTCAATTGCTTTAGCATTTGCTTGGAAATTTCTCTGAGCCGTGATCAAGTCGACGAGTTCGGCTGTCAGATCCACGTTCGAGCGCTCACGAGAGCCTGCGCGTAGCGTACCAAATCCAGCAGAACCGGCCTCGCCGAAAGAGGCCTCACCAGAATCTGAGGTTGCAAAGAAGCTAGAATCACCAATTTGTCGCAGGCCTTGAGGGCTGCTGAAATTTGCAATAATTATCTTACCAAGAGACTTCTGGCTGCCATTTGAATAACTCGCAACAACAAGCCCATCATCACCGATATTTACACCGATGAGATCACCTTCCGGCGCACCATTCTGGTTTTGATTCAGAACAGCAAATGGGCTGTTATATTGGGTGCTCCCATTGTAATTGACATTAACTGTGGTGCCAGTAATTGCCGCACTGTTAAGAGCGTAAGCGGCGACTGGAGAGACTAGCGACCCGCTCGTATCGAAAGTGAGCTCGCCCTTGTCTAGGAAGATTGGCGACCAGAAAGGAATATCGTCCTCGTTGAAGTCAGCCTTGTCTGTCGTTTCAGTCCAGCTCCCATCCTGATTCTGAACAACGTACACATCGCTCGCACCATCAGTGTCTGGGTTCAGGCTCACATAGGTTGACGTACTTCCGAAAGCGGCTGGAACATTTTCCAGACCCCAATCTGAATGCCCGTTGATTTGAATAAAAGATTCAGTTCCGGTTGTAGAGCCAGTAATCGTAATCGCGCTCTTTGATTCATCGAACCCAACGACCACGCCATTAACAGTCCGACCAAGAGCATCGGCCATGAGGTTTATTTTCGTCTGTAGTTCCTTGGTAAATGTACCTATCGAGTAGTTACCCTCGTCGACGTTAACTTGCGAAGAAATCCCATCGACAATCACAGTCAGATTCTTGTTCGCAGCAGTAACCGCAAAGTTCGTGGTTGGATCTACACCCATCTGATTACCCACAACCTTTGCCGGCTCAGACCCCTGTCCTCTTAAAGTAGGAAGATTGTTTACCGCAGAGGTTTGAGCAAGGATTTGCCCTACAACCGGGCCTTCAGCTGTAGCGTCCATGCCTAAGAGTGTCTTCGCGAGTTCTGAAGCGGCAGTTAGAACAGTGTTCTCCCCAACGACTTCAGTATTTAGTGAGATCTCGATGCTCGATGCGTCACCCGTCGAGCCACTGCTGAAAAGAAAAGCGCCATCTTGATACTCAACTTTAAGCCCGTATCTCTGATTTTTTGTTGAAATGGTGGAACCATTAGGTATTACGTCTCTCAGAAGAAGGGACTCTAGATCCTGATCTGCCGGCGCAACATTGGTTCCGTACTCACCAGCGCCACCATCAAAGGCAGCTATTTTGAATATTGATTGCGCATCAGCGTCTGCACTGCCGATGTAGAGGTTGTATTGTTTTGCTGGGTCTGTCTGCTCAAAGCGGAACCCTTGCCTCACTGCATCATATTCGACCTTAATATCTTTCCAATCCTCATAATCTGGATTGTTCTGTATTTCTTTATTAATTGCATAGGCGATTGCTTCGGGAGTCGCTTCATTATTGGCGTCCAGTAAATTATCGGCATTCAACAGCGCAACCACGTCCAATTGAATTGAGAAATCCTCTATAATCGTTCCTGTCTCGTCAGTGCGAGTTAGGTTAATTTGTCCGGGGTTTTCATCTCCAGTAAAGTCGAATTTACTGTTGTCTCCGAAGCGTGCGTTTAATTGATTTTGTAACTCGAAAGCTATTTGAGTGCCGGAAAGCTGGAGATCTTTTCCAGCAAGGTGCTCGAGTCCAATACTAATAGGATCAGATCCATCAACTTTCACAGAAAACATGTCCGTGAGATCAGATCTACTGAAAACAAGATCACCATCGACGCGAGCACTGAAGTCCACCCCGTCCTGATTATTCGTGAGATTCAAGTTATCAATATAAAGTGAGTCAGCCGCTATCTCTGTCGCTACCGTTGCGCGCTTGGATGCTGCTGGTGAAGTGAGTTGATCATACGAATATTTTTTATAAATCGTACCTGTTGTGATTAGGTACTGAGCACTGTTCTCGCTTGTACGCTGGAGATCTCGTAACTCACTGGCTGTCTTAATCTCACCATATTTGTTGACGAAGAATTGATCTCCCCCTGTATCAGAAGCTTGCACAAGTGCCGGAGCTACAGGTTGGTCGTCAATATAGACATAGGTCTGCCACTTGTTGGTTGGCTTGTCAGCAGTTGCTGATGCGGTCTTAACGTAATAAATGGTAGTCAGGTGAGATGACCCTGAAGCCCCGTAGACCGTGAATGATGTTGTCTTATGATAAGTTTCAGGCTTATTCGGATTGAAAGCCGCAGTAATCGGATCAGCAGTCGATGGAAGATTAAGCCCCAGCTCGACCTCAGATGTTGGAGAAAACTCTGCCACTGTTGTGCGTGGTATGGCCATAGCCTTGAGCGGCTCGCTGAAATCAGCCTTATTGGTTGAATCAACCGGAAGCGCCATTAGCGCCTGACCTGCCGCATTCACCATCTGGTTCTGCTCATTGAGCATAAATCCGCCGTTACGCGTATAAACATTCGCGCCATCGGTCGTTTTGAGCGCAAAGAATCCGTCACCTGTGATCGCGAGATCCAATGAATTGGCGGAGAATTCGATATTGCCCTGACTAAATTCTTGTACTACCTCCTTCAGCGCGACACCGGCACCCACAACACTCGATGCTTTTTGCAGTGGCGAAGTCGCAAAAATATCGCCGAAATCAGCATTTGAGCGTTTGAAACCAGATGTTCCGGCGTTTGCGATATTGTTAGAAGTTACAGCAAGCTCAGTTGTCGCTGCATTCAATCCAGTTAGTGAGGTATAGAAAGACATGTAATTTCTCCGAACTTATATTTCAATAGTGCTGAGTTGATCGAGCGGCATTTCATCCCCTCCATCAAGCTTAATTTTTAATTTTTTGGAGTCAGCATCCCAATTTACCGAGCTGATTACCTGTTGAGACACCAGTGGAACAACAACTTTTTCATCGCCTTTGTTGGCAATCAACGAAAACTGATACGTTGCTTCTGGAAATGGTTGCCCATCACTATCTTGGCCGTCCCATTCCAACTTCACTTCACCAGCATTTAGCCTCGAGATTTCCCTCTCGTGAATAAGGCCGCCTGTTTCGGAGTCATACACTCTAAAGACAGCATCAGTTAGTGACGAATCAACAATTCCGCTTAGGGTGACAGCGTCACCACCCCCTGCCAGAACTCGCCCTCCTTCCAGACTCACCGTCTTTCCAAGAAGGTTGGCACCGAGCAGGAATTTATCTGACTTAGACTCATTCGCCATATCATCCATGGTTTGTTGCATTCCCTTCATCGACTCTAGACTCGAAAACTGAGCTAGCTGCGCGACAAACGCCTCGTTCTCTAGGGGATCAAGTGGATTTTGGTTCTTGAGTTGAGTCGTGAACAAGATGAGAAAGTCATCCCGATCCAAATTTTCTTGCTTCTCAAATAAAGCCTTTGCCTGCTGCTCTTCGTACTGTGCAGTCGTAAGCAAATTAGACGGGAGTGATAGATCTTGTAATGACATTTTTACCTCGTCTTCAAAACTTCAAGCGTACTGCTAAGCAAATTACGCGTTGCGGTAACTACTTCAACATTATTTTGGTAGGCACGACTTGCGTCCAACATCTCAATTAATTCAGCAACTTCATTGACATTGGACGCGTACACATAGCCCTCCTCATCTGATGCCGGGTTATTGGGCTCAAAGACCCTCTTTGGCGATGAGCCATCGGCTACAATCTCAGTCACACGCACTCCACCCTGCGCAGCGTCTCCAGAGATCGACGATAAGATAGCTTCAAAAACTGGTCTACGAGCCCTGAAAGCACCATCCTCAGTTGTTGAAACAACACCAGCATTAGCCAGATTGGAGGCAGTGGTGTTCATGCGCACAACCTGGGCGTTCATTCCCGAGCCAGCAATGTTTAAGATGTCAGACAAGGCCATTTCTTATTCCCCGCGTATTGCCTTAAATAGAGACGAAACCTTACCCTCAAAAAACTGCAAAGAGGCCTGATAGTCACTGGTTGCTTGACCGAACTTGGCCTGTTCTACCCCGATCTCTACGGTATTGTTGTCAACACTCGGGCTTAATGGGACGCGGTAAAAGGTCGAGGCTTGTATTTCCCTGGGAGATATTTTGGTATTACCAGTAGCATGATTGTTTAGTTCAGCCTGCTTTAACCTGTCTCCGAGTATCTTTCCAAAATTTATGTCCTTGGCTCGATAGTTTGGAGTAGAGGCATTAATAATATTTTCTGATATCACTTGCACTCTTCTCGCCTTGACATCTAATGCTGCCTGGCTAAATCCAAGATACGATTCATATTTACCTAGTATGCTCATTACGTTTTGTCTTAAAAAAAGTACTACCTAGATGGTGATCAATTAATGACTACGGCGCTTTGTGTCGATTACACTGCATGGGTCGTGCCAATTTTTGAAAAAAGAGCAGCAATGACTAAAAATCAATGGTCATTACTTATAATTACAGGCCCGAGTAGTAGATAACTACCCTTCATGATTTACTCCTAAGTACAGCTCCTAACGATTTTTCGATAATGTGGAAGCAAAGTGGCAATGACTAACCGCTTATTTTTCTTTGCGGCGCAATGTCCTTACCTTATCCTCCACACATGGATAAACTCACTCGCTACACACTATTGCTTCTCACGATAAATTTATCTGTGACACAAGCCGAGACGATCGAAACGCGACTAGATCACGAAGCTGATTTAGAACATTCAGCCGTCCAATTTCTTGCAGCCAAGATCGGTGAATCAGAAAGTGAAATTAGTATAAAGATGAGTGACTCGAGGCTAAGGATCCCAACCTGCCCGAGCGAATGGATATTCGAGAAAGACAAACCCTCCCAAAATCTAGTCACTGTGGAGTGTCTAGATTCAAAATGGAGACTAGCCTTTAGATACGAAGTTGATGGATCTGCCGCCGATCGGAGGAATACGCATGAAATGATCCTCGGTAATGTTACAGCGTTATTAGCTGAAGACATTGATGCTGGGCATAAGTTACAGATCGAAGACTTCGCATTGGACGCAGATGATTCTTTGCCGGAAGAACTTAGTACACTAATAAAGTCAGGCGTATTTATGAAGGTTCCAGCAGCTGCTGGAGCGGTAGTCACCGCATCTATGCTGGAGCGAGGTCAGCTTGTTTGGATAGCAAGCGAATATATTCCAATTGGACAGTTGGTTTCGGAGGCTGATTTTGAACGAACTACAGCGTCTTCCGTTGATTCGGCGAATGCACTGCCGACAGACTATATTTTCGGAGAAAATGCGAAAGCTTCGGCAAATATCGCAAAAGGAGCGATAGTCAGCAGTAAAGCCATTGGACGACCAATTAGAGTTCTGGTTGCGCAAACACTCATCAGACCGGGGGAAACCTTCACTAACCTGAACACAGAGCACCAGGAAATTTTGACCGGCGCTCCGGATGGCGCCGTCTCTGACCTCAGCGCATTGGGTAGGAGTGTGGCAACTTCACAAATACAACCCGGAAGCATCTTAAGATATATAGACGCTAGGCGTGAAGAAGACGTAAAGAAAGGAGAGGAAATTAGACTAACCGTAGCAAGGGAGTCGTTTCAATTGGAGATGGACGTTATTGCCCTTGAATCTGCTTTTATCGGGGATGCGATAAAATTAACTAATCCTGAATCCGGAGCAACTATCACGGCAACGGTTTCAGGTAAAAATCGCGCTATAAAGTAAATTTAATTAATATTGGACGCTGATGTGTCGATTATCCTTCATGAAGGAAAGAGAAGCAGACTCTAATTGGTTGCATTGAGAATCATTATGGCAGACCCAATTTCAGGTAATTTTGATAAAAATCAACTACCTAAGTACAGCAAGACAGTTAGCTCCGCGGAGAATTTAACTGAAGCACCAAAAGCGGGCCAGTCCGACATCGATCGTACTGAAAAAAAACCTGGCCCTCAGTCGACTGTTAGTATTTCTGCTGAAGCGAGAAAAAACGCGGAAGAAGCGGCTTTTGACCGAGAAAAAGTTGAACAAATTAAGGAAGCAATCCGCAATAACTCGTATCCATTGGATAATCAGAAGATGGCTGAGAGCTTTGTGCCTCTTGAGAAGCTTATTAATAATTAACTTAAAAGTTAACGGTGCAAGAAGTGGTTATCAAAAGTCCGAACAGCTATCTTGAGCGACTTCAGCTACTAGAAAGTTTACTAGAGCAGGAGTTTTCGATGTTGTCAGCGAGATCATTCGAGCAGCTACCCGAAATTCAAAAGAACAAGACAGAATTACTACTCTTGCTTCAAAAAGCTAGCGAAACCGACGAATCATGCTCGAAAGAACTTTCAGAGCACAAAGAACTTGTCGAAAAATGTCGCTCTCTGCAATTGAAGAATCAGATATTAGTCGACAAGCAGCTGCAAGCTGTACAAGGTGTACTGGACCATCTGATTCATCACGGCCGTCAAGCTACTACTCATACATATGAGAATTTACGATAGTTTAGTGGCTCGCGAACAATTTCAATCGTAAGTCTTACCCTCTGGAGTTTTGGATTTAATCCAATAAGCCCAGCTCAATACAACAGCAACCATCTCAAACAATTCTTCTGGCACTTCAGTGTCCTCAGGCAAACCGCTCAGTGCTTCGACCAATCCCGGGCTCCGAACGACGGGTATTCCTATTTCCTTAGCGCTTTCAACCATAATCTCGGCATATTGACCAGAAACAGAC
>Ga0255760_10003589_pt1 | contig 13858 bp, 18 predicted proteins | sample 071ome_25_FD_179960 | JGI IMG/M metagenome (GOLD analysis project Ga0255760, IMG submission 179960) | Coastal salt marsh microbial communities from the Groves Creek Marsh, Skidaway Island, Georgia - 071410BT metaG (version 2) | ecosystem: Environmental > Aquatic > Marine > Intertidal zone >... | reverse complement strand
AGACAAGGCTGTATATGAACGGCACGCTTCGTAGTTGGATTCACTACATCGAACTGCGTGGCGCAAATGGCACACAGAAAGAACACATGGAAATCGCACACGCCTGTGCGAAAGTTATAGCGGATATATTCCCACTAGCAGAAGAATTAGTCTAAGGAGGCTATATGAAAGTAGGTTTGTCATTCAGTAGGTGCCTTCGTGACATCGTTGAAGCACGGGTAGATTTCAACGATGTATTAGTCATCATTGCCCGCACGGACTTTGATCCGCACAATGATGCACATTGGAAAAACATCTGGGACGGTTATCGTTTTGGTGGCATGAGTAATCCCGAATGGGCAGATGCGGAACCAAACCTAAGCGAGGAAGATGCATGCGATGCCTATCGCAATGTGGCCATACAACTTTATGATTATGGCAAGATCCACCAGCCAAGACAATTTCCACATGCACACGTTCCTCGCCTGGAATACTATTGGTTGGAATGCTTCGTGCCGGATGATCAGGCATCATCAGCAGTAAAGGCAGCGTGGGATCAATACAAGGTAATAGCAGGACTGAGCGGAGTAAGGGTATGAGTTATAGCCGATGGGGACACAGCACGTGGTATTCATTCTGGTGTAATACCGAAGCCACAACCAAGGAGGATGAGATACTTTCTCTGTGGTCGGGTCTTGACAGCGCCAAGGATTGGTCGTATAATGAACTAAAGACTTGGACTGTTGAAACAGTTCTTGAGAACTACGAAGGCATCACGCAGGCGGAGGCAGAAGAAGCCTTCGAATACATCAAATATTTTTTAGAGGACGTGGAGAAAGAGTATGAACATACACCACAGCCCGATACTAAACACTGATGAAATTATCAAGCGACACACAAGTATGATTACCTATAGCACCAATTGGATGGGGCCAGTTAATCTTCACTGGTATGAAGAGCGCGGACTACTTGAAGCCGATGGTGTAACTCCAACTATTCGATACTCAGCCGGACGCATTGACATTCGTGATGACAGCAAATCGGGTTATGACGGATGGGACGAATACAGCGTTGCACCCATGCACAGTGAGGACTGGAATGCACTCGGCGACTACCTGTGGGACTTGACAACCGAAGAACTCTTATCGTATAATACACTCATAGAACAATTTGAAACACACTACGGAAAAAGGATAAGGTGGGCAGATGACACTACCATTTGAAAGAACCAATGCGGTATTGAATGTAGAACGATTCCTAATGGACCTGCGAGATCCCAAGAAGTATCCACGGGTGCCCAGTGAAGTTAGGCGACAAGCAAGTAGCCTACTCAAGCACTATCCACGCAAGTATGACATGATGTATCCTGCGGAGAGTTTCGAAGCCATTAAGGAATGGTCATATGAGGATTAGATATGTATGCAATAATGATTAGGATGGGCGATGATGATTGGATCTATGTTACCGAACAAACGGATAACTGCTGGGATCTAATGCCCGAACTATACGAAACCTTTGAACAGGCAGAACAGGCCGCCTCCGTGTGGCGACTCAAGGGCAAGGAAATGAACGTAAAGGTGGTGAGCTATGAAAATTAAGATTGGACCCTATCCCAACAGATGGATGAGCAACATTCATACACGCTACATGAATAAAAAGTATGGATATGTGGATTGGCCTGAATACAAACAAAAAGGTTTAAGAGTCAAAGCACAACCTTTTGCAGAAGCGTGGCGTGAACAAGCAGAGGATCTTATGCAGACTATCTACAACTGCACCATTAATCTATTCCTTGACAGGAAAGTGCAAAAGATAAAGATACACATTGATCGTTGGGATACCTGGAGCATGGATCACACACTTGCACACATTATTTTACCAATGCTCAAACAACTAAAGGCTACCACGCACGGTGCTCCCTGGGTAGCAGTAGCAGATGTTCCCAAGGAACTGCGTCCTACCAAGAAGCAACTAATGGATTATCAAAAGGACGGAACCACTGATCCTAAGTTCTTTGAACGCTGGAACTGGGTCTTGGACGAAATGATTTATGCGTTTGACTGTAAGGCAAACAAGGATGATGTGTATATGCGTTTTGATATTAAAACACAACGAGAAGCAATGGATGCTGAACAGGAAAGAATATCAAATGGCTTCCGTTTGTTTGGCAGATACTATGAGAATCTATGGGATTAATTCTTTTTAGTATGATTTTTCTTGACAAATGATATATATCGTCATATACTTTAATTTTTGTTAGAGGAGCAAAATTAATTGGCTGGTAGAAAAAAAGTAAGATCAGCACCGCAAATTAAGAGAGGTAATAAACTTACTGAACCAACTTGGGAAGGTTGGGAAAAAATGAGCGGTGAAGAATACCATAGATTAAAAGAAGGTATTCGTTCTTGGTATTATTCCAACTTCAAGCCTGACGATCTGTATCCTTCAATCTTTTCCTACATGGAGAAGTCTGAAAAATACAGTAAGGATGATATTAAAAATGTTAAAAAATTGCCTAAATGGAGGCTTAGCACAACTGCTGCAATTCTTAGCAGAATGCTGCTCAGCGGAATGCCGGCATATAACAAAAAGGAAGCGGAATACTGGGAATCATTAGCGGGAACAACAGGAAAGTTAAAACCAAGTAATGAATGGCTTGAGAAAAATTTGGATGAATGGATCCCTTTAGGGAAAAATATGATAGAGGAAGAAAAGAAACAAGAAGAAGTTAGTCAAGAAAAATACGTTCCGACCATACAGGAAAGAATTAGAGAAGCAACTTCAATCATGTGTGAATTTATAGAAGCAGCATTTGATGATTTCCTTGAAGGAAAAAGAACTGACTTCAGAGATGTTCAGCCAGCAAAACAATTAAGAATGCTTGGGTGCAAACAACCACACGCAAGATTAATTTCAATGCATTACATCAATCATCTTGAAGAATACAAAGAACTTCTTAATCCACCCGATACATCTAAAATGGATGAATTACAAAAGGATTATGTACAACAATTGAAAGATGCATACTCTCACTATAAAAAACCCGAAGTAAAAAAACTATACGAATTCTGTGTTTCAATCATAGGTGCTTGTGATGCCATCATTGCAGAATCCAAGGCTAATAGGAAGCCAAGAAAAATGAGCAAGAAGGCTCCTGAACAACTTGTGAAAAAAATAAAATATAAAATTTCCGATGAAAAATATTCAATAGCCAGCATACCACCGGAAAAACTAATCGGTGCAAATTGCTTGGTTGTGTTTAATGGCAAAACAAGAAAACTTGGAATCTATTATACCAGCGTGGAAGATCCATTGGGTGGTGGTAGAGAAGGTAGCGGACTAAACATCAAGGGAACTACATTAACAAGATTTAGTGAAGAAAAAAGCGTTGCCTGCACCCTGCGTAAACCCATAGATCAACTACAGGAAGTAAAAGAGTTAAATACACGTAAGAAGTTTGAAAATTGGTTTGAAAAACTTACTACAACGCCGGTAAAAATGAACGGTAGAATTAACCAAGAAACCGTTTTAGTGGCTGTATATTAATGATTATAAGGGATTCTTTTACACAATAAAGAATAAATAGTAGTATGAACAGAGAACAGATCACCGCATCATTAGAAGCACTTAAACTTGCCCTGTTAGAAGACGGAACGCTAACGGCTAATTCTTCTATCAGTTTTACTGATAATGTCTATAATAAGGGCATTTATTGGGCAGGCAAGGACTACACAAAACAACTTACACTGTTTCCTAATCCTGATAGATTATTTACAACTGAAAATATTGATTTACAGAAAGGTAAATCATATCAAATTGACGGTGTTGATGTTTTATCTGGTGACTCATTAGGCACTTCAGTAACTAAGAGTAACTTAAGAACTGTTGGTAATCTAAGAGGTTTGGTAGTTGAAGGGTCTGTATCGATTAACCAATACCTATATTACGATGGCAGTACTGATAGATTAGGACTTGGCACTGACCAACCAAATGCTGCTCTTTCAATAGCAGAAGATGGAATTGAAGTAGTAGTGGGTACTGAAGATTTTACTAAGGGTTTCATTGGAACTTTTGGTAGTAACGATTTCTTAGTTAAGACTGATGATACTACACGCATGTCAATAAAGGCAAGCGGTGATATTTCTGTTGCCAAAAACTTTAAGGTATCAGGAAAAGTAGCAATTGGTGTTAATACACCTGACCCTAATGTTGATTTACACGTTAGCGGTCCGATCAAGTTTAATGATAAAGTTCATCTAAACGGATCAAGTCCACCAACCAGTGGTAGTTATAATAGGGGCGACATAGTTTGGAATTCAGAACCAACAGCAAAAAGTTTTGTTGGATGGATCTGTGTACAGGCTGGAAACCCTGGTACATGGGCGGCGTTCGGCGAAATTAGGTAAGTCCCTTGAACTCGTTGGTAATTGGCAACGGGGAAAGTAGGAGGGCACTCGATCTTACAACAATCTTAGAAAGTTATGTAACTGTTGGATGCAATGCCATTCAAAGAGATTATTCAGTTGATCACATAGTCTGTTGCGATAGAAGAATGGTTGAAGAAGCCATTGTCAGCAAAAATACCAAGGACACAATGATCTATGTAAGAGAAGATTGGTTAAACTATTTCAAAAAAATTAAAAAGGATAATAGAATACAAAAGGTTCCCGATCTTCCATATTCCGAAGAAAGAAAAATTGATAATCCCATTCATTGGGGTAGCGGACCATATGCAGTTCTTGTTGGAGCAACATTATCAGATGACGTTACTCTAATAGGGTTTGACCTTTATCCGTTTGATGATAAGATCAATAATGTCTACAAAGGAACAAAACATTATGGTCATAAAACTTCAAAACCCATAGATTATTCATATTGGGTATACCAAATAGCAAAAGTGTTCCAACATTATCCTGATACTAAGTTTAAAGTAGTAAATACCAACGACTGGGATTTTCCAAAATCCTGGAAACAACAAAATGTTTTTTTTGAAACATTGGATAAATTTAATGGTTGACAATATTTTTTATGCCAAGTATAATGTATATATTGTTAATAGAGGACTCAGACGTCAACCCTCACAAAATATTCTGCCGTCAAACTTACTCTAAAGCAATTATAAAGGAGGCAAGAGATGGGTAAATTTTATAGTACAAAAAATTATGGTAATGACAGAGGTCTGTCTTGCTGTTTTAGACAGTGGCGCAGTACACACTCGCACTGTTCATTACTTCATGGATACAGTTTAGGTTTTAAATTAATCTTTGAGTGCGACACACTTGATGAACGTAACTGGGTTATGGACTTTGGTGGTCTTAAAGAATTTAAAAATTGGTTGGAAGATACATTTGATCACACAACTGTTATCGCAGAAGATGATCCTGAAAGAACACTTCTTGAGAACCTACCCAAGCATGTGGCAGATGTGAGAGTGGTTCCTGCTGTGGGAGCAGAACGATTTGCTGAAATGGCATACTACAAGATGGAAGAGATCATTAAAAAACAAAAAGAAGAAGGCACAGCACTTAACACAACCGTAAGAGTGAAAAGCGTGGAGTGTTATGAACACGGAGCCAACAGTGCAATCTATGAAGGATAATATGAAAAAAGTAAAGATAAAAGATTTTGAAATCTCAAATGATTTGCCATTTACATTAATTGCAGGACCTTGTCAAATTGAAAGCACAGCACATGCACTTGATGTTGCAGGCACGCTTAAAGAAATAACTGATAAACTTAATATTAATTTTATCTATAAGAGTAGTTTCGATAAGGCTAATAGAAGTAGCCTTGGTAGCAAACGAGGAGTTGGGTTGGATGATGGTTTATATTCGCTTTCTGTTGTTAAAGAAAATCTCGGAGTTCCGGTATTAACTGATATCCATGAAGTTGATCATGCGTATGATTGTCAAGACGCAGGAATAGATGTTATACAAATACCTGCTTTCTTATGTAGACAAACTGATTTATTGTTGGCAGCCGGCCAGTCTGGTTTGGTCGTTAATGTTAAAAAAGGTCAATTCCTTGCACCATGGGATATGAAAAATGTTGCAGATAAAATTGCCTCAACAGGTAATGAAAACATTCTTTTAACTGAGAGAGGAGCAAGTTTTGGATATAATACACTTGTTAGCGATATGCGTTCTTTACCCATTATGGCACGCACTGGTTATCCCGTGGTATATGATGCCACACATTCTGTTCAACAACCCGGAGGACTTGGCTCAAGTTCAGGAGGGGATAGGACTATGGTACCTACGTTAGCAAGAGCGGCCATTGCTACAGGACAGGTAGGTGCTCTTTTCATCGAAACTCACGAAGATCCGGATAATGCTCCAAGCGATGGTCCTAATATGCTTCACTTAAATACGGTACAGGATTTATTAGAAGAATTGGTGGAGATAGATGGAATCGTTAAAAGAAAATCTAACTAAGGAACAGAGAAAAGCACTCAAGAGAGAGCGCAAGTTTAAAAAAGAACAATCTCGTTCTTTAAAACTTGGCAGGCTTAATACCGACGATACAAACATTCTTTGTGTTCGATTCGGTAATAAGTATGGACAGGATTATGTTGTTAAATTAAGGAACATGATTGAAAGAAACATTACGGTTCCTTATAAACTGTATTGTCTAACAGATGACCCTAAACCTATCGAAGGCGTCGAATCAATAGTAATACCTAATCAAGGCTATGCCAAAGGTTGGTGGCACAAGGTTCACATGTTCGATCCTAAACTTCCTATAACTGGAAGAATTTTATATATGGATCTTGATGTTGTGATCTGTGGTAACATTGACAAACTCACACAAATCTATAATGATGATTTTATGGGGATTAGAGATTTTAATAGAAAATTTCATCCTAACTGGAGATATCTTAATAGCAGTGTGATGAGTTGGAAACACGGAACACAATCACACGTTTTCAAAAAATTCAAGGAAGCACCACAAACAGCCATGAGAATGCATGGAGATCAGGATTGGATTTGGAAAACTTCAAGAGAAATTATAAAATTTTGGCCAGAGCTATGGATACAAAGTTATAAGTGGGAAATTAGAAGCCGAGAAGAATTGCATGTTCTTCATGGCAAAAGACAATTTAGAAATATTCGCAATGACATTAAAGTGGATCCAGAATGTTCTATTGCTGTATTTCACGGAGATCCTTGTCCCGATTCAGTACAAGATCATTTTGTGGCGGAAAATTGGAAATGACCGTTGTTAATAGATTTATATTTGATGTGGATGGTACCCTAACACCAAGCAGAAGGCCAATTGATCCTGACTTTAAAGAGTGGTTTTTAAATTTTCAAACCGAAAATTATACCTATCTTGTTACAGGAAGTGATAGGAACAAGACACTTGAACAGGTAGGATCAAAAATTTATAATTTTGCCGAGCGTGTGTATAACTGTTCAGGCAGTGATGCTTGGGAACAGGACAAGAATGTTCACACCAGCGACTGGCATTTACCCGAACTTCCTACACAATTCTTAACACAATGCATGACCGAAAGTGAATTCGTTCTTAGAACTGGTTTGCACTTTGAACACCGTCCTGGTATGTGTAACTTTAGTGTGGTTGGACGCAATGCAACATTGGGTGAGAGAAAGTTATACGTGGAACATGATGTTCGCATAAATGAACGCAATAGAATAGCACGTGCATTTGAAACCATGTTTTCGGACATACAGGCCAAGGTAGGTGGAGAAACGGGCATAGACATATTTCCAAAGGGTTCTGACAAGAGCCAAATTCTAAGAGATTTCGATCCAAAAAATGATATTCTACATTTCTTTGGTGATGCAATGCATGCCGAAGGAAATGATTATCCATTAAAAAGAGAAATCATTGACAGGGACCTGGGTTTCTGTTATAATGTAAAAGATTATAAAGAAACTTGGAAAATATTACGTGACGAATTTTCAACATAAACGCATAGGCTTTGCCTGCAAATACATGCACCCTGATCAGACTCAGAAGAAGAAACTTCTCGAGGAGATTCAGCGTCCATTAAACACAAAGGCAACCACCGTTAGGTGGTTGAACAGCCAACCCAAGGACGTTGCAGAACAGCGACTATGGGATATCATGGTTCATAACATTCAGTCATACATGAACCTTATCTGTTACGTTGGAGGATTACCAAATGAATTACGAATGGTTAGGTTGGGCAGTGATGTTCTTCCTGTTTATACTGAACCTACTTGGTCTTACTTTTGGCGCAAGCCTGACGTTCGAGAATATTGCGAAAAGAACTTTGCTAACGTCGGAGCTCGTGCAAGGGAACTTGATGTTAGGGTTAGTATGCACCCTGGGCAATTCACTGTTCTTGCTTCTGACAATCCAAATATTGTTGAAAGGAGCATAGAAGAATTTGAATATCACACCGATGTCCTGCGCTGGATGGGTTACGGTCAATCATTTCAAGATGCGAAATGCAATGTGCATATCTCCGGTCGAAAAGGCCCACAAGGCATCATTGATGTATTACCGAGACTCTCGCCAGAAGCACGAAACACGATCACGATCGAAAATGACGAAATGTCCTGGGGCATCGACGCAAGCCTCGAACTTGCCGACCACGTTGCACTCGTTCTTGACATACACCATCACTGGGTCAATAGTGGAGAATACATTCAACCCACCGACGATAGATTTAGTCGCATAGTAGATAGTTGGCGTGGTGTGCGTCCTGTAATTCATTACAGTGTTAGCCGTGAAGATGTGCTTGTAGATCATCCTACAGATAAAAGACCTAACATGGATTTTCTATTAACCGAAGGGTACAAGAAACAGAAACTAAGAGCGCATTCGGACTTTATGTGGAATACAGCAGTCAATGAATGGGCTCTATCATTCCGAGATTATGCAGATATCATGGTGGAGAGCAAGGCCAAGAATTTGGCAAGCATCGCTCTTTATGAGTCTGATCAGCAATATGCATAAATACATCTGATGCTAAAAGAACTTAAAGATTTTATAGCGGAAGCAGAAAAGCAACGTCCTACTCTGGTTCTTAATAAGTTACCATATGCCCGAGATGCATTGGAACCAGTTATGAGCAAAGAAACCGTTGATTTACACTACGGAGTGTTATCAAAAGGATATGTTGATCGCTACAACAATAAAGAGGGCGATGATGCATTTAACTTTGGTGGTGCACACCTACACAATCTCTTTTGGCCGATGCTACAATCTCCAAGTTCAGGAAACAAACCTTCAGAAGCATCCGAAGAACTTATAAACAAAAAGTTTGGATCCTTTGAAAAATTCAAAGAGACATTCATAGAAAAAGCCAAAAGCCTACAAGGTAGTGGTTGGTGTTACATGGATGTAAAAGGCAAATTAGACTTAATTCCAAATCAAGATTTTAAGAAAGGAATTGAAATCGCATTCCTTGTTGATATGTGGGAACACTCATATTTGCTTGATACAACCAAAGACAAATACCTAAATTCAATATGGCAAATCATAAACTGGTCAACAGTTAACGAAAGACTTACAGGAGAATAAAATGTTAAATTGGTTAAAGAATCTTTTCACGCCTTCTAAAAAGGAACCATTGGTCCTTACTAAAGAAATGGAAGTGAAAAAGAAACCTGCTGCTAAGAAAAAACCAGCAGCAAAAGCGCCTGCCAAGAAAGGCAGACCTCGTAAATCTAAATAAGGAGAAAAACTATGTTAGATAAATTCAAAGGATGGGTAGCAAAGCGTTTCACAGAAAGAACTTCGTGGGACGGAGCAGCACTAATTGCGCTCGGCATTGTAGTTTTAATTGCTAAACCTCTTGCAGGATTACTCGCATATGCGGCAATCGCATACGGTGCGTGGACTATTTGGAAGAGTGAATAATGCCAGATGCAGTTAATCTAACAGATTCTGCAATTAGGCACATGGAAAGCCTAATTAAAAAAACCGGTAAACCCATCGTTCGATTATCAATGAAGGGCGGTGGGTGCGCTGGATTTTCCTATGACTGGCAAATGACAGATTCAAAAGATTTTGGTGATGAAGTTATTAAATTACCCAATGGTGAATTTGTTATAGATTCAAACAGTCTACTATTTCTTGTTGGAACCGAAATAGATTATGTTGAAGAAGTATTTGGTTCCTATCTACAGATAAACAATCCCAATTCTAAATCAAGTTGCGGCTGCGGCGAAAGCGTAGGATTTTAATTAACTGCTAATATTTTGATATTGGAAGGTCAGCACTCGCAGGCATGTTCCATATCTGTTTCTGCTCCACGCCCTTGCGCTGTGCAAATCTCTTTGCATCACAATTCGAGCATACGTGAAAATAGTTGTTGTTTAGCCGGGCTCTGCTGATCTTTTTAAGATCCCTGGTAAATACACTGTCACAGTTATCGCATTGGAGTTTGACTATGGTTTTAACACGCTTATACTTGTGTTCCTTACCCAGTTTGCTCCTGCGTATATGCTCGCTTAAAATTTGTTCTGTACCTAAAAACATAGTGTAGTATTTACAGTTTTACATTAGGCTTATAGAATGAATTGATAAATACTTGGGTAAAAAGGACCTTCAGGGGAAAAGATGGCAAGAAAAGTTATTGATATCGGTGCAGTTGGTAATGACGGTACCGGCGATAGTATTAGAGATTCGTTTAGTAAAGTTAATGATAACTTTAGAGAACTATACAGTTCGCTCGGGCTTGGCGAAAAATTAACATTTTCAGGACTTGATGATACACCGTCCTCATACATCGGGCAGGAAAATGCGGTAGTTGCTGTTAACCCAACAACTGACGGACTTAAATTCAAACAGATCACTGGCGGCACTGGAGTGCTTATTGACAATTCCAGTAACGAAAATCAAATTATTATTTCCACTGAATTCAGTGAAATTTCCGGAGATCCTTCACCACAACTTGGTGGAAATTTATCAGTACAATTTGGTGGCAACACATACAAGATTAAGGATCTTGCTGAACCTACTGAAGACACAGAAGCAGCAAACAAAGCCTATGTAGACACAAAAATTTCACGTGCAGGCGTAAACGCTATCGACCCTGAGACTGGAACAGTTAATTCTGCCTTTGGTAGAATGAGTGGACCATTAATTCTTTCAAGATCACCAGAACCAGATGATGACGAAACCTATGATGGTTTGATTGCAGCAACTAAACAATATGTTGACAGTTCTGCTTTTGGTAGTTCGGTCAATTTATATGTTGCAACTTCAGGTGAAGACGAAAGACCAGGAGTGAGTACCGCACTACAGGGTAGAGCACTTGCATACGCATATAGAACTCTCGAGGCAGCACTTAAACGTGCAGAAGAAATTTTACTTGAATCAAATGATGATATTGGTCCTTACAAAAAATTATTAACTTATAATGGTGGTGCGAGTGTTGTAACACTAAGCAAGATTGATACTTCTCCAAGTTCGGGAGCAGGATTTGTTGGAGCACCAAGAATGAGTGTCGACACAATTACTCTTAACAGTGTTGGCTCCAATTACGAAGCAGGAGATGTTATTACACTCTCCGGAGGTACTGGGACTCCTGCGAGATATGAAGTATTATCAACAGCAACTTCTCCTGGTGCCGTTGTAACATTTAGACAACTTTCATCAGGTAACTATACAGTACTACCTGGTTCGTCTGGTGTTGCTACAACAACGGACAGTTCATTCGGTAATGGAGTAACTTTTGATGTAACATACAAGGTAAACAATGTTACAATTTCATCAGGTGGTAGTGGATACAGTCTTGTATCAGTTCGAGTTACAGGTGGTGGTGGAACCGGCGCATTTGGTACCGCTACAGTAACGGGCGGAGTAATTACTGAAATTGATATCACTGATGGCGGTTCTGGTTTTACAACATTACCAACTGTTACTGCCGACCTTCCAAGATTCTTCTTAGCCACTGGTGGATTCAGAACAGACTTTACTGGTGACGTATTAACCGATACGGAAGTGGCATTTAGAGGAAGAGACATAAGAGAAGGATTGTATCTCAAGGGAGAGACATCAGGTGCACTTGCTCAGATTCTTGCACACGAAGGAGCATTGGATTCAGAAGGAAATGAAATATTTGATGTTGATATCAAGTATGGATCATTCCAAAATGGTGAACCAATTTCCTATGGCGATATCACAAACCAAACACAGATTACAGTATTGGTGGAAAGTGGAATATACGAAGAAAACTATCCATTAAAGGTTCCACAAAACGTTGCCATCGTTGGTGATGAATTTAGACGTGTAATTATTAAACCAAGACAGGGAACTTCAAGTTCTCCTTGGGCATTCCAAAGATTTAGAAGAGACACGACAATTGATGGAATGACAACTGCCACACAATTGTATGGTTATCATTACCTACATGATTCAACACAACCTGTTTATCCTAAGATCAACAATGGTGGTGGTTATAATTCAGCGGCAGAATTAATTCGTTTGAATAGAAACTTCTTACAAAACGAAGTTACTGCCTGGATCAATTATCAGATAGCAAACAACATAGCACCATTCACAACTTCATTTACGTATAACGAAAGCCTCTGTAAGCGTGATGCAGGATTGATCATTGACGCAATGATCTTTGATTTGAAGTATGGTGAATACAATAGAACAATATCAGCAGGTTTAAAATACTATCAAAATGCAAGTGGTAGAATAGCAATTACCACTCAATTATCCGAGACCATTGCTTCCTTACAACATCTGGAAACATTAATCGGAAATGTAATTGACAACAATTCAATTACCACAGTTTATAACCAAGTATTCCCTCAAATTATTGATAATGCATATGTGAGAGAAACTGATGCCGATACCGTTATTGGTGAGTTGTTCGATGCTCTTGAAGACGTCATTGACAATAGTGGATCAGTAAACTATCCTAAAGAAAATGATCAAATGGATGTGTTCCTGTGTAATGATGCAGTAATACTAAGAGCGATGACCATGCAAGGGCATGGTGGTTTCTCAATGATTCTTGATCCACAAGGACAGATACTTGCTAAGTCACCTTATGCACAGGAGTGTGCTTCTTTCTCCAAATCAATTAATGCACAAACATTTGCAGGTGGTATGTTCGTTGACGGGTTCTCAGGTAACCTACAATTCAAGCATGAGACTTCAACATCCTCAACAAGAATTGGTGTTAGTGGATTAGATAGATTTCCACAATTGCCTGCTTCGTTTATCGTAGGCGATGATGTATACAAGATTAACTATGTAAGAGATTATTCTTACAGTCCAAGCGGAAGCACGGCAACATTTGTTCTTGATGAAACAACTCCTATCAGTTTAACACCTGGTGCGGTCAGTGGTGTAACAATTAGTAATGCTGATCCTTGCGTTATTACCAGCAACGACCATCAACTTGAATCTGGCGCTTCGGTGGTGTTTTCAACCACTGGTTCTCTTCCAGCAGGTATCATTGCTGGAAAAGAATACTACGTTGCTGAAAGCGGAAGAACAAATAATACATTTAGGCTTTCAACAACATTTGGTAGTGATACACTCGTGGCAACGACCAGCGCAGGAAGTGGAACACACAGTTATCAAAGAATTTATGAAGTATTGATGCCTGGTAACAGATCAATGCTGTCAAACGACTTTACGCAGGTTGCTGACATGGGTTATGGTTTGTTGGCTACCAACGGTGGCTTGACAGAAGCAGTGTCAATGTTTACCTACTACTGTTATGCGTCATACATGTCACTGAACGGTGCGCAGATTAGAAGTATCGGTGGTTCAAGTTCACATGGTGTGTATGCATTGGTTGCGGAAGGTAGTGATCCACTCGAAGTTCCAACACCGGTATCATTGTATCATGAATTGACACAGAGAGTTGACTGTTATGCTCCAACCCCTTCATATGCCAACACAGCAAATGGTTTGT
>Ga0255760_10003579_pt1 | contig 13868 bp, 7 predicted proteins | sample 071ome_25_FD_179960 | JGI IMG/M metagenome (GOLD analysis project Ga0255760, IMG submission 179960) | Coastal salt marsh microbial communities from the Groves Creek Marsh, Skidaway Island, Georgia - 071410BT metaG (version 2) | ecosystem: Environmental > Aquatic > Marine > Intertidal zone > Salt... | reverse complement strand
CCGGAAATTCAAAATCACCCGCGTCTTCCCCCCTGTGAACCGTCGGATCGACACATTCAGTATACTGTATACACATACAAATGTAAACACCCGGAAATGCAAAATCTTCCCCCCCGTGAACCGTCGCGCTTTTGTGTCGACACACATTTCCATACTGTATACACATACATTGAAGTGCGAAAGGTCGCAGCCCCGGTCGACACGCGACGTGCAGGGTGTGGGTCCGTCTATTCTTGGTTCGTGACTCGTCAATGCGACACGAAAAACGCCATCGAAGGACCCTGGGGGAAAAGTGCCGACGCGTTCGGCACTTCGGCACTTCTCGACGCGTTGACCACTACCGACGCCGACCCGACTCGACCGGATCGAAGCCGAGAATCGAACGGATTGAATAAAAACACTCCAACGCCACCACACCACAGCTCATCATGGGGTGCACCGATTTGGGCATCACCGCCGGCACCGTCCCGGGTACGTGGGAATGCGAAATGCGAAAAAGTGTCGCAAATTTGCGAACCCGTCATTCATTCGTTCGTCGCTCGCTCGCCCCCAACTCCGACGACGCGCGCGACGCGCGCGAACGATATTGATTCATAGATTTATTTTTACATTTCAATTCGCGGTCGCGCGGTCGATCGCGCCGGGCGAGGGCGGCGACGGTCCGACGCGTAGTTCGCGTTTGACCGCTCGATCGACCGTGTCCGACCGACCGACCGAAGAAAAAGGGGACCGATGACATCACATCGGCACGCCTCAATTTTTCACTTTTTGTATGTGTATTTAGTACCAATGAGACTGACTGAAGTTTCTCATCCACAACAGAATCGCTCTGCGAAAAGCTTGAAGAGATCAACGGCGACCACAACTCGAACTTTTTGTTGACGAGCGCGTACTTGGTCTTCTTCATGCAAGCCGGTTTCGCCATGCTCTGCGCCGGTTCTGTGCGTTCCAAGAACACGAAGAACATTTTGATTAAAAACGTTCTCGACGCTTGCGTCGGCGCCTTCGCCTGGTTCATCTTTGGCTACGGTTTCGCCTTCGGCACGACCGAAGGTCACAAGCCGAACTCCTTCTTGGGTTCGGGCAACTTTGCGATGAAGGGGATCTCTGACTCCTACGGTGTCGCCTTTTACCTTTTCCAATGGGCGTTCTCCGCCGCCGCCGCGACGATTGTCTCTGGCTCCGTCGCTGAGCGCACCAAGTTTGAAGCCTACCTCGGCTACTCCTTCTTCCTCACCGCCTTTGTCTACCCGGCTGTCGTTCACTGGGGCTGGTCCGCCGAAGGCTGGCTCGGCCCGTGGCGCACGAACGGCGCTAAACTCCTCGGCAGCGGCATGCTTGATTTCGCCGGTTCCGGTATTGTGCACATGACTGGCGGCGTCGCCGGTTTGATGGGCGCCTGGATTGTCGGCCCGCGTACCGGCCGATTCGCTCCGGACGGCCGCGTCAACCCGATGCCGGGTCACTCCGCCCCGCTCGTTGTTCTCGGTACCTTTATCCTCTGGGTCGGCTGGTACGGCTTCAACCCGGGCTCTCAACTCGCCATTGTCGCCGGCTCTCGCGTCGTCGCCCGCACCGCCGTCACCACCACCTTGGCTGCCGCCGGCGGTGGTCTCATGGCCATGGTCATCAACTACTACTTGTACCACGTCTGGGACTTGATTGCCGTGTGCAACGGTGCCCTCGCTGGTCTCGTTTCCATCACCGCCGGTTGCTCCACCACTGAGCCGTGGGCCGCCCTCATTTGCGGCATGCTCGGCGCGTGCGTCATTCACGGCGCTTCCAAGCTCTTGCTCAAGCTTCAAATCGACGATCCCCTCGAGGCTGCCCCGATGCACGGCTTCTGCGGTGCCTTCGGCGTCATCTGGGTCGGCTTCATGGCTAAGAGGTCTTACGTTGCCGAAGTTTTCGGTGTCGATGCCGCTGGCGTCTTCTACGGCGGCAACGGCAAGCTTCTCGCCTGCCAAATCATCGGCGTCCTCGTCATCACCGCGTGGGTCGGCACTCTCCTCGGCGCCTTCTTCATGTTGATGAAGAAGATGAACTTGCTCCGCACGTCCGTCGAAGAAGAGACCGTTGGTTTGGACGAGTCCAAGCACGGCGGTTCCGCGTACACGATGGAACTCGTCGCCCCGGAGGCGGCTTAAATCAATACTCAAAGGTATCCAAATAAAAATTGCCTCGCCTTTGACGGCGCTTGATGAAGCACACACCACTCTCGAGCGCTCCCCCGGTCAGTGTCTACAGACCCAGCTGTACAAACAACGTTTCAGAGATTAAACAACATCTTTCGTTCTGTTTGGCTGAAATCTATCCATGCCGGAAAGAGCTTTCTCTTTTTTTGTGTAATCATGATTCATTTTTATCTTTAAATACAAATTTCGTTCAACACGCAACTACCACTCGAGACGCCACGAAGCATACCTCGGCGTTGAGTCGTGCGCGTCGTAAAGCGCACGTAATGCCGTCTCGCGGAGACGCTGTCCATCGTCGCCGGCGCTTTCGTCGGATAGTTCAGCGGCGTGAATGCCGCCGCAGATGAACAAGGCGTCGATTCCCGCTCGGCGCGCGCCGGCGACGTCGTGCTCCATCGAATCCCCGACGGCGATCACTGACCCTGATTCGCGTCCAATTTTTCCGAGTAATGCTTTATAAATGATGGCATCCGGTTTGCCCATGAGCGCGACCATGCCCTCGGCGGCGTCATCGTCGCACATCTCGGCGTACCACTTGGCCAGCGTTCCGGGCATGGTTACGAGCGCGTCTCCGCTCACCGTGACGAAATCTGGATTTGCAATCACGAGCGGTGCCTTGCCCTCGCGAGCGACGCGCTCGATGAACTCTTTAATGCGTTCAACGTCGACGGAGACGCAGTCACGATCGTCCCCGCGGCCAAAGGCTTCGGTACCGTGGATGAGAACAAAGTCGAAATCTTCCGAAGTCTCGTCCACAATTTCAATCCACTCGCTAAACTCCTTTCCGAGCGTGATCGCTCCCCGTTCGTTCCACGTCACGTGCGCGCACTTCGCTCGTCCGGTGTCTCTAGATTCTATACCTCTCTTCATCGCCGCCGCGACGGTTCGCAACGCCTCGGATGACGCATCCATTTCGTCAAACTCTGCGTCTTCCCTCTTTGCTTGGCCGACGACTCGACGCGCCGTTCGAGTCAAAAACCCATGCGTCACCTCCCCGCTCGTCATCGCCCCGGCGAACCACTGCGATTCAAATCCTAACTTTTCTAGTTTCGACACCGTTCCATCCGTTCGTCGAGACGAGTTTGAGATTATCCACAACTTTGCGCCGCTTTGCCAAAGCGCTCGAACGCACTCGCGCGCGCCGGGGTACGCTCGCTTCCCATCGTGAAGCACCCCGAATTGGTCCAATCTGCGGCGGCGGCGAGTGTGCGTCAGTCAGCGTGTTTTTTAGCATCTTTCGCGAGTCTTCTATCGACGACGACGACGACGACGACGCGCGCGCACGTACAGAAAAGTTTGGTATTCTGTGCTCAACCGTTCCACGCCACCGATGACGTTCACGTCGTCGTGTTCGCGCGTCGACGCGGCGCGCATGACGCGCGAAGAGGTTGACAGTGCGTGATGACGTTGATTCGTGCCTGTGAACGGCGGCCGACGGGTCGATGCGCGGGGAAGAGAGGTGCGCATCGATGGAGAAGCGCGGTGTGAGGCGACAAGCGGAGCGCGTCGCATGCTTTCTTCCTTCTTTCTGTTCATGGGGATTACAAGCGTGCGAGAGCGTGCGATTCTGCGTGTTATTAATCTTGCAAAAGCTCGTCGTTCTCGGCGTCGACGATACAGGCTTCTACCTCGTCAATATCGCCGCGCATGACGGCCGTCATGCAATCCTCAAAGACGCGTTCGGCAGATAACTCCTTAAGCTTTTGCGTCCAAAACGCGTCTCCACTCACCTCTGGCCTCTTTTGCAAGGTTTTAATCGTTTCACTTGACACCGTCGTATCCTCCAACGCGTCATCAACTTCCAATAAACAGGCTTCCAACGCCGCTTCGTCGCCCGCGGCCATGGCATCCAGGCACGACGCCAACAACCGTTCCGAAGTAAACTCCTTCGTCTTTTCTTCCCAGTTTACATCGTCTGGCGTCGCCGCCCGTCTTTGCGACGATGTCCGGTGCATCCGTGTCGTCGTCCGGCGCGTAGTCGTCGCGCTCGCTCGGCGCATCGGACGCATCGTCGGCGTCGTTTGCTTGCTTGACAGCAACATCCGAGTCATCATCATCATCTTGTTCGCTTCGGTTCCTTTAACGCGCGCTCACGCGGTTCGGCGCTGTCTTCGACGAAACGTTCGATCAATTTGTCGACGTCGTGTCTGTTTTCCGCACCGTTTGTTTCACGGTTGGACGTTACGCGACGGAGTGTAACGAAAATCATAAATTTGTGATCAAACTCGAGGAGGCACTGTCACCCGACAAGTCAAGTCGCGCGAAGACGCACACATTTTAGACGACGATCGGATTTTCTTCAACCTGATGCTGACACGTGGGCGTAATATTTGCAACCTTGAGTGGTATTATATAAATTCTCATCGATCGATGCTCGGTCGAATGTCGACGGCGTCTGGCATCTAACGTCGCGCATCGTCGATTTTGCGACGCAAGAGGTCGACAGCTTCGTCAGAGAGGACGTAGTCGTTTGACGCGATGATGAAGTTGAGGGTGGAAATCTCACGCGCTGTGACGCCTGCGCCATCCAATACGGACTCGTAGACGCGTTCAGCCGCGGCGAGATCGATGGAACCAGAGTCAGACATGAAACCGTCGGCGAGTGAGAGGGTTTTTTCGTCTAACTTTTGGCCGTCGACGACTCGGTAAGCCTTTTTACGACGGACTCCCGCGTTGAAAGCGGCGTTTTCGGTGCGACGAGCTTCGATGCGCGGCTCCATGTACGTCGCGGCGGCTTCGGACAAAACGTACTTGTAGCGGCCGCTGCCGCCTGCGAGGATGAGAGCCAGAGTGTTGAGCTCAATGTCCGTCACTCCGGCTCCGTCGAAGACATTTTCGTAGATTTTCTCCGCTCCTGCGCGATCGATCTCGCCCTTTGATGCCATCATGCCATCGGCGAGCAAGAGAGCCTGGTTGTCGTACTTGACGCCGCCAATGGTTCGATAGTAGCCAGTCGGAGTCTTCTTCGCCATTTGCTTGGATGCGCGCTCCTTGGCGAGCCAAGCCGACTTTTCGGCGTCCCGAGCCGAACGTAATCTTGATCTAAGTTCCGCTGCGACACCGGTGGCGTCGAGTCCTCGCGCCGTGCATTCAGCGATGAGTTCCGCGCGTTTCATTTTGCTAAGAGCCACAAGCGCCTTGGGATCAAAGACAATGACGTTACGTTTGCCGTCGATGGTGACGCTCACGGGAGCGGGCGCTTGCGCGACGACGGGCGGCGATTTCGCTGCTTTGCGCGCTTTGTCCTCTGCTATTGACGCTCTCTTGGCGAGAGCTTCCGCTTTGGCCTCTGCCTCAGCCGCGGCGAGTTGCGCCGCTGACAGACGTCCCTCTAATTCCTCAATCTGCTTTGCAAAACGATACTCAGCCTCTGACAACTCTTGAGCGGCTCGCTCGGCGGCGATTTGAGCGTCCGCTGCAGCTTCTTCTCTAGCTTGCGCCGCTGCCAAAACTTCATCTTCTTCTGCCGCGCTCAATCGTGCCTCTAAGAGAGTCAAATCTTGTCTCGCTTCCCGCAACTCTTCTTCGAGCCGCTGCACATGACTAGCAGCAGAGCTTGAAGCAGATCCAAGCTTGGCAGTCAATTCATCACGCTCTCGCATAATGTTTTCAAGCTGTTGCGCAACATCCTCTTTCATCTTGCGAAGCTCTTCGGAGTGTTGAGCGGCTCGGTCGTCGGCATCAGCCAATTTGCGCTCCATCTCATCGCTGAGGGCGCGCAATTGCATCGCCTCTGAGGCATCCTGCTTCGCCTGCTCCAATTCTCTACCGATGGTTTCCCTCTCTTCACGCGCAGAGTTGAGTTGTTCCTGAATCTCACGGGCATCGACCTCAGCCTCTCGCAGCGCTTCTTCGAGCTTTTGAACATCTTCCGTTCCACGTCGAGCATCACGTTTCGCTTCAGATAGATCAGATTCAAGCTGACGCGCGCGAGCTTCAGCTTGTTCAGCGCGAGCGCTAACATCCGCGAGCTGTACGCGCAGTTGGGAGAGCTCGGCGTTATCGCGCTGCTCAATTTGGGCGAGCGTCTTCGCAGCCTCTTCCTCGAGCAGCTTTGCGACATCCTCGGTGAGACCTTCAAAGCGAGCAGTCTCTTCGGCGACGCGCTGTTCAAGTTCCGATACGCGGGACTGTTGCTCAGAGAGCGCTCGAGAAATCGTGTCTCGCTCTTCGTTCAATGCGTCCACTTGGTCATCGAGACCCTTGGAGCGAGCATCAGCTTGCTCAGCGCGAGCGCTGGCATCTGCGAGCTGTACGCGCAGCTGGGTAATCTCATCGTCTTGTTTCTGCAACAAAGTCAACTCACTCGCCATCTTGGACTGTTCAGTCATTAATCGATCAATCTCTGCTTGCAATCGTGTTTCAAGTTCCTTTGCGGCAAGTCTCGCGGCGTCGACGCCTCGCTGCGCTTGCTCGCTAGCTTCTTGCGCAGCCTTCTTGGTTTTTTCGAAGGACGTCTCAATCTGCTTCTTCTCGTTGAGCAGTGTGTCGTATTGTGCACGAAGCCGTTCGATCTCGGATACAGCTGAGTCGCGCTCGCGCTCGAGGGCAGCCGCTTTAGAACTAGCATCCTTCATCAGTTCCTCTGCCTTTTCAGCAAACACTTTTTCCTCAGTTTTGGCGCGAACTTCTGTTGCCGACAGAGTTTCACGTATAGTCAATGACTCGTTCGTTAAACGCTCGATTTCTTTCTGAAATCGCAAAGCTTCAGCTGATGCGGCGCTCTTGATGGCATCGATTTCGCTTTGATTTGCCGTCTTGAGGCTTTCCAACTCACTTGCATACGTGCGGGCGCTTTCTTGCGCCTTCGCCGTGGCGACAGATAAATCAGAAGCACTCTTCTCGAGCTGATTACGTAGCTCTGAAATATTTTCTTGTAACGCTGCCAATTCAGACTTTCCGTCGTCTTGTAATCCCAAGAGTTGCTTCTCCAAAGCTTCCTTTTCGTTCGTTAATCGATCAACAGTTTCTTGAAGCTTGGCCATTTCGCGCAAGTTACCTTCCTGCTTCTGGGCCAAGTCTGCTTCCATCTTTTGCTTTTGCTTGTTCAAGTCGTTAAGTGTGCGCTCGATTTCGTCCTTGAGTTCCTTTTCCCTCTTGCTGGCGTTTGACTCAGCGACACTCAGAGCCTTCGAGGCTGACTCGAGTTCAGAACGGAGACGCGACAGCTCTTGTGGAGTCACTTCCGGTTTTTTAGAAGCGTCTTGCGTCATCTTGCTCTGCAACTCCGAAATCTTCTTGTTCAGCTCCGCGGCTTCGTTTTGGGCATTCCGTGCGTCTGCCAATGCGGCTCGCGCAGCACGCTCAGCCTCTTCAACAGCTAATCTCCCTTCGTTGGAATCCCAGAAAGTTTTCAACTCGTCTTCATACTTCTTTGCCTTGGCCAGCGCCTCCCGTGCGTCTGCTTCCATGACTCTGATGCGTCGCGTCTCATTCTTGTATTGGGATTCAAGCTCGCGGCGATAACGATCGGTATCAACCTTGATTTTTCTAATCTCAAAGGCGGCATCTCGTTCTGCAATTTCTGCTTCTCGCTCAACCTGACGAATCATCGTTGTCAACTCGGAGACGCGCAAATTCAGCCCTGCATTTTCCTCCCTCAAAGCCTTGACGCGTTCTTCGAGAGCGTCTGCACGCATATCATTCCGCTCAAGAGCCTTGTTGGCCGCCTTAAGCTCTGCGACCGAACGCTCTAGTGTTGCGATTTTTTGCTTGAGACGATCGACTTGTTCGTAAGCCTCATTCTTAGCAATCTCTTCAGATTTCAAGCGCTTTTGAAGTTTGCTCACTTCTTCGGCGAATGAAGTGTTTTCCTTTTCAAGCTCGATGATGCGTTCATTCGCCTTGCCATCAACGTCTGCCAATTGGTAAGCGTATTCCAACTCTGCTTGCTCTGAGCTAGATTGAAGCTCTCCTAGTTCCACTTCGAGTTGTGCAGTTCTTTTGTTTGCTGCCTCAACCTGTGCTTCTAACTCTGAAATACGCTCTGCACTCTCAGCCTGCGCGCTTAACTTGACCGCCTCTAACTCGTCCTGAAGCGCTGCCGCGCGCTCGCGTTCGCTCTCGACAGATTGCTTCAGAGAAGAGATTTCCATATTCTGCTTATCCAATTCTGCTTTGGCGCTCTCCAACTGTGACACCGCGTCACGTAGCTGTGCTTCGTTCTCTCGCCCGCTCTCTTTCATGGCCTCGACAGATCGCTTCGCCATGAACGCGTCAATGTTCTTGAGCCAAATGTCCCTGTCCATGCCAACAAAAGTCTCAATGGTAGGCGGTGCAGATGTCTCAGCCATCTGTGATGCTTGCTGTTCCTTGCGCTTCTCCATGAACGCGTCAATGTTCTTGAGCCAACTGTCCCTATCCATGCCAACAAAAGTCTCAATGGTAGGCGGTGCAGATGTCTCAGCCATCTGTGATGCTTGCTGTTCCTTGCGCTTCTCCATGAATACATCAATGTTCTTGAGCCAACTGTCCCTATCCATGCCAACAAAAGTCTCAATGGTAGGCGGTGCAGATGTCTCAGCCATCTGTGATGCTTGCTGTTCCTTGCGCTTCTCCATGAATACATCAATGTTCTTGAGCCAACTGTCCCTATCCATGCCAACAAAAGTCTCAATAGTAGACGGCACTTCGTCGACTTTTTGGGCCATTTGCTGTGCTTCCTTGGCTTCAGCCTGGGCTTTCGCTTCCATTTCAGCCCTCTTCACTTCCGCTTCTACCAGACGCTCGCGTTCTTCTTGCGCAGCCTCGGCCTTGGCTTCACGCTCGCGCTGTTGGCGTTCACGCTCAGCTTGTGCAGCCTTAGCCTTGGCTTCACGCTCAGCTTGTGCAGCCTCGGCCTTGGCTTCACGCTCGCGCTGTTGGCGTTCACGCTCAGCTTGTGCAGCCTTAGCCTTGGCTTCACGCTCAGCTTGTGCAGCCTCGGCCTTGGCTTCACGCTCGCGCTGTTGGCGTTCACGCTCAGCTTGTACCGCTCGCGCTTTGGCTTCACGCTCAGCTTGTGCAGCCTTAGCCTTGGCTTCACGCTCAGCTTGTGCAGCCTTGGCCTTGGCTTCACGCTCGCGCTGTTGGCGTTCACGCTCGATTTGCGCAGCACGCACCTTGGCTTCTTTTTCTCTCGCCGCTTGTATTTTGGCTTGCTCCTCCATCGCCTTGAGCTGTTTCTGACGAACGTTTTCTGCGTCGCGAGACTTGAAGTATATCTGAATCGCTTGACGCACGGACTGCGGCACGTCGGACGCCGGCGTCGCTTCGACGCCTGCAATCACTTTGCAAATAGCCTTGTCAAGTTTTGCGTTCGTCGCCGCGACGCGACCAGCGAATTCAGCCGCACCCGAAACTTGAGAAAAGCTCTCCGCAAAGTTGATTCGCAGCAGCTGTCTTCCTTCGAGAGTCGTCAGCAACTTTCGATATACGGTGCCATAGTACAACGTCACGAATAAACCGACAACTTGCTCAAACGCAGCAAGCGGAGGATTCGATTCTAGGCTTTCAAGAACGGCATCGATCGAAACCGTCGACGTGATCGTCGCGAGAGCTATCCCCGCCACAGCGAGCTCCGCGACACCGCGTCGCATCGCGGTATCGCGAAGCTTTAGGTATTCGTCCCAATCCAAATCGTCGTCGAAATCAATACGTCCTTCCAGCGTCAAGTCTTCCAAAAGCGAAGACGTCTCGCTCGCCGCTTTGTTCGTCAACGACTTGACCGCCCGATCCGCCTGCTTCTCATCGATCGCTGGGAAAATCTTCGACAACCGTTCCACGACGACGACGTCCAAAGCCATTCCAGACGACGAAGAAGACGCGGACGAAGACAAAGACGAAGAACCGCCCACCTCGTCCACCAACGCCTTACCCAAACTCTTCGCATCCGCCGTCGAGATCCCATCCTCGCGCGCGCCATCCGTTCCCTTCTCATTCTCCTCCCCTTCGTTCGCCGCCGATGACGACGAGGACGCAATCAAACGCCTACCGCGCGTCTTCGTATTCCGCGTCCTTCTATTCGGTTTCGCCGTCGCTCGAGTCGCCTTCGCCCCGTCTCTCGCGACGACGCGTCGTCCGGACCCCACCGCCGCCGTCGCCTCCAACGCCGACATCACGTCTCAGCGCAATCACCACCAGCGCTCGTCGAGCGATTCCAATCCCGTCCGTCGTCAGTCGCACCGCGAAAGCGCCGCTCGACTTTGGGCTCTTTTCAAAAATCCAATCAGTCAACCGACTGTGACCGATTTGATTCGTTTCGAATCGAATCGTTCGACTTTCGACTCTCGACGAAACTTCCCTCCCCGACGCGACTCGACTCGACTCGATCGTCCGTTATCCGTCCGTCCGTTATCCGTCCGTCCGCTCCGGGTCGGCCGAAGACTGCCGCCATCGGGTCACCGAACGACGCTGGATGGATAGACGCTGTCGCCGAGCGGACGTCCCTAGTAGATCGATGATAGTCTTAAATAGGTTTATAACGCGATTCATGAGTTCATACAGTATTGATTAATCCATCTATGTTGTGGGTTGGATCCATTGGGTACAAATGTTGATAGATGGATACTTGTGATTTATAATACGAGTACATAGAAGTGTGTAGGAGCGGCTCGCGTTCGCGACGTCAGACGCCGACGACGACGACGACGGACGGCGACGACGACGAGACGATGCCGACGACGACGCGAAAACGAGCGTCGGGAAAGCCGTCGTCTTCCTCACCGCCCGGTACCGGCGGCGGCGGCGGCGGGATGACGCGAGAGGAGGCGAAAGCGCGACTCGCGGCGCTCGCCGGTGGCGGCGGCGCCGCGCGCGACTCGGACGGTGGGTTTTTAGAACGCGCGGTAGCGCGCGGACGACGACGAGACGTAGGGCGGGACGACGGCGACGGCGACCACGCGTTGGGGTTGTTCGGGACGGATGCCATGGATGAGGACGGTGAGGCGGCGGTGAAGGCGGCGAGACGGATGGCGTTCGGAGAAGAGGATGAGTTTGGAGGACGCGATGAGGCGGAAGACGGCGGAAGAAGCGGTTCGGAAAGCGACGATTACGACGACGAGTTCGGGATGGATGGGTTGGATGATGGTGTCGGCGCGTTGAGTGGATCGGAGGATCTCGATGGGATGGATGACGTCGGACGGGGAGGGAAGGGGAAGAAGAACGCGCGAGAGCGGAGGAAACGCGGCGCCGCGAGCGAGGAGTTTCGAGAGGATGGGAGACTTCGAATGCGAGGTCCGATCGAGATGGAAGGGGCGGAGTACGCGGGGAAGAGTGCGAGGAGGAGTGATTTCGCGCGGGATGAGCCCGAGGAGGTATCTTCGGAGGAAGAGGACGAGGACGATTCCGACTCTGACCCGTACGCGGACGAAGACGACGACGCCTACGTCGGATTCAATCCGGAAAGTGCGGCAGCGGACGACGATAACGAAGACGAAGACGATCAAGACGACAATAAAGACGGTTCCGATGATTCTGACTTTGATGCCGAGGGTGCGAGAGCGCGGGATTTACTAGGCGCGGCGACTGAGGGCGACGACGATCTGGCGAGAGAACTTCAAGCGTTTAGACAAGAGGAGGAACAGACGAAGAAGCTCGTCGATACCAAGGCGCAGCACGTGAGTAAGGGCAAAGCGGTGAGAGCGCAACGCACGTTGTGGGAGCGCGCGCTTCACGCTCGCATTCGTTTGCAAAAGGCAATGACGAGCGCCGCCAAGCTGCCGACGGCGCTGGCTTGTCGCGGATTGAAACGCGCGTCGCCCGACGTCGAGGACTCCATGGATGCCCTCTCCAGAATGGCGAAGAAGACGCTGCGCACGTTCACTTCTCTCCAGACGGCTCTCATGTCGAACATTTCGGACATTTCTGGAAGCGCCGATTTGAAGTCGGGCGCAACAGTCGTGGACGTTGCAGGAGACGTGGACGACGTCTGGTCTCGCACTGACGCCGCTTACAGAGCCTTTGGCAACTACAGAGACTCCACCTGTGATAGATGGTATCGTAAATCGGCAGTGTCCGTCGGTAACACGAGCGGTGGCGGAGCTGCGGGCCTGAAGGCTTTCAATCAGTCCATCTCGCAGCAAGTGTCGTCGACGATGCGAGCGCCAGCGCGCCTGATTGAAAAGTCCCAGCCGCCGAAGCGCAGCGCCCCTCCTCGGTTGGGCGAGCGTAAGTCTGCCCCGGCGACTGGTGACGACGATGACGAAGACGTGAGCGATGAGGACAAGATTGGTGTCGAGGGCTTGCAAGACGGCGAAGCGCGCGAGGAGGAGCTCTTCGACGATGTCGATTTCTACGAGCAACTCTTGAAGGAATTCCTCGAGAGCGGCAACGACGCCGGCGCTGCCGGCGCCGCGACGCTCACAAAGGCTGTGAAGCGTCGCAAGGTTGTCGATAGAAAGGCGAGCAAGGGTCGGAAGCTTCGGTATCACGTACAGGAACCGCTCGTCAACTTTATGCAAGCCAACGACGTCGAAATCCCAACCTGGGCCGAGCGCATCTTCACGCAGCTCTTCGCCTCGCACGCGTAGATGAACACAAACTTGATTCATTTCGACGAACGAATGGTGGTTATTCAGCCGCTTAGGCGTTGTAACACAAACATTAGCAAAGTTAGTTTGATTGACGCAAATGACACACATCGATTCTTTTGCGCGCCACCACTTAAAAGGAGCCTCGTAAAAATTTCAGAACACTACTTCAAGTAACGCAAAACGGTACCGTTCGGCGGTCGCGTGACGTAGCGTGGCGTGGTGTCGCGTGGTGACGCGTGGCGTCCCGTGGCGTCGCGTGATGGATTCATTCATTAGCGCATCGTGGAAAAAGTCTTGAAATTTGCGTTGGCATCCGTCAACCGTCACGCCGCGGGCGCGCTTTTGGGTTGACTGATCCTCTGACGCGGATGTCGCACTCGTTCGTAGAACTCCTCCCAATACGGAAGCTCCCAGTTGCGTCCGATCTCGCGCGCGAGATCCCAAGAACTCAGGATTCCGGTGAAGACGCCTTCGCCGTCGGTCACGATTACGTGGTGCACGCGATTTCGCATCAACAGCGCCGCCGCCTCATCCTTGCCCATCCAAGGCGACGCCACGACCACAGACTTGTTCGCCACCGCACCACATTTACAATCGAGCGAAACTTTCTCGAGCCACCACTCCAGGGCGTCTCTTTTCGTGATCACCTACGAGTTCGGTTAGAATTGAGACGCAACGAGAACGACGATGCGCGCGCGTCGCGTCGCTTCGCGTCGCGCGCGTCCATCCCGCGAGCGCGCTTACCCCGACCGGTTTCCCGACATCCAAAACCACGACGCACCCAACCCCGTCGTACGCCAACGCGTGTACCACAGACTCTATCGTGTCCTCCGAGCTCGCAGTCAAACAACTACGACGACGACGTCAATGTCAATAAAAATGTCAGTCACACATTCACGAGAAATGAAACAATAAAAATCACTCCATCCTCGCCGTGACGACCGAGATCACGACGACGCGGCGGAGGGGAAAAAACACAAACACGCACGATCGCGCCGGGGTCATGACGTCTCCAACGCGCGCGCTCATCGGCGCCATGTTTCTCAATCAATCAATCAATCAATCAGTCAGTCAGTCTGTGTCGCCATCCGCGGTGGGTGCGCGCGATCCAACTCACCAACCCATGCAGTGTGTTTATACTGTTTAACCATATACCTAGGGT
>Ga0255760_10003569_pt1 | contig 13898 bp, 9 predicted proteins | sample 071ome_25_FD_179960 | JGI IMG/M metagenome (GOLD analysis project Ga0255760, IMG submission 179960) | Coastal salt marsh microbial communities from the Groves Creek Marsh, Skidaway Island, Georgia - 071410BT metaG (version 2) | ecosystem: Environmental > Aquatic > Marine > Intertidal zone > Salt... | reverse complement strand
ATTTCAGCGTCGGCAGTGGGGAGTTGGAGGTCTGCCAGTGCGAGCACGGGTTAAATTCTACTATCCAGATAGTGGTAATTCACTCGGTGCTCAGGAATCGCTGCGACGTCGAAACATCCGTCGCAGACGGCCACCGCGCTCGTTTCGCTCACGTTCCTCGGCGAGTTCTTGCATGACAGTGCCAGCGACGTCATTCAAGATGTCTTCCGCAGCATCAAGCACTGCAGCAACACTCCCGTCGTCAAGCCCTTCGGGTTCGGGGGGCGTTGCGGTGACCACGAGTGAGCCGTGAGTCCATGCCGCATCGGCAAGACGTCGCTCATATTTCGGGCAATCATCGGGACATCGCCACGGAGCGTGAGGCGCGAGGTCAAGGTTGCATTTACGAACGGTGTCACCACTTGGGTAGGAGCGCGATTCGAAATGCTTGCACTCTGTTCGCATTGGCATAACTACACCTTAGAAGGAGTCAGTTAACCGCGCTGCGGATCAACCAACAGAGCCTTCCATCTGTAGCTCGATCAGGCGGCTCCACTCGACTGCATACTCCATTGGAAGTGTGCGAGTAATTGGTTCGATAAAGCCGTTCACCACCATCGACATGGCTTGCTCTTCAGAAAGCCCACGACTCATCAGGTAAAAGATCTGCTCATCGGCGATCTTCGAGACCGTCGCTTCGTGACCGATCTCAGCATCGCGCTCCCCCATCTCCATGTACGGGAACGTCTTGGAAACTGAGTCTTCGTCAAGGATAAGAGCGTCGCACTGCACATGACTCTTGCAGCCATACGCACCTTCATCGATCTTTACCAGGCCGCGGTATGTCGTAATACCGCCATCTTTCGAGATTGATTTCGACACAATCTTTGAGGTCGTGTTCGGCGCGGCGTGCACCATCTTCGCCCCGGCATCTTGGTGTTGACCGTCACCGGCGTAGGCAACCGACAGCACCTCACCCGTTGCACCTTCACCAACGAGATATACCGCCGGGTACTTCATGGTCAGTTTCGAGCCAATGTTGCCATCGATCCACTCCATGTGACCGTGCGCCTCGACACGAGCACGCTTTGTTACGAGGTTGTAGACATTTGGCGACCAGTTTTGAATCGTCGTGTAGGTCACGCGGGCATGGGGCTTGACGATGATCTCAACAACGGCTGAGTGCAATGAGTCGCTGGTGTACACCGGCGCTGAGCACCCTTCGATGTAGTGAACTTGGGAACCCTCGTCGGCGATGATGAGCGTGCGCTCAAACTGCCCCGCGTTTTCGGAGTTAATTCGGAAATATGCCTGAAGCGGCATTTCACACTCGACGCCCGGGGGCACATAGATGAATGAACCACCCGACCACACTGCCGTGTTCAGCGACGCAAACTTGTTATCACCCGGAGGAATGACCGAACCGAAGTACTTCCTCACGAGATCTGGGTATTCGCGCATGGCTGTGTCCATGTCGCAAAACAGAATCCCTTGCGCCTCAAGATCCTCACGGTTCTTGTGATACACCACTTCCGACTCGTACTGTGCGGTCACGCCCGCCAGATACTTGCGCTCGGCCTCTGGAATACCGAGTTTTTCATAGGTGCGCATCATTTCTTCAGGAAGTTCATCCCACTCGTCAACCTGCTCACCGGCAGGCTTCAGGTAATAGAAGATGTCCTGAAAGTCGATGTCCGGCATGTTCTGAGCGAACCATTCGGCCATCGGCTTGCGATCAAACAGTGAGAGCGAACGGAGACGCAACTCGGTCATCCACCGGGGTTCGCCCTTCCACCACGAAATCTGCTCAACAACACCTTGGTTGAGACCCTTCACTGGATCGAAGGCGTATTCAACTTCGTCATTCCACCCAAGTTCGTACTTGGAGAGATCGAGATCAAATGCAGTCATGGTGAGACTCCGTCATTTTATAAGGGTGCGTGCAAGGCGCAATTAACACTACGGCCATAGTAACAATGCAAATGACCACCGTGCATGCCCTCCGAGCGAATTTCCGAAGAATTCCGTGTTGACGACTACGGCCTGTACCCCCATGACGGGTTGGTCGGCTTCATCGTTCGGCGCGCGAGGTGTACCCACTCACACAACATGGCTCGGGTGTCTCTGGGATCGACGATCTGTTCGATTTCATAAAACTCCGCAGAGCGATGTGGTGAACGCACACTGTTGAGTCGTTCGGCTATTTCAGCTTTGAGTGCATCTGGGTCATCACTTGCTTCAAGTTCTGCCTTGTACGCGACTTCGAGTCCACCCTCAAGTGGGAGCGAGCCCCAGTCGCCTGATGGCCAGGCAAGACGGAAGGATTCACTTCCCGGCTTCCGGTTGGCTGCACCTGCAACTCCGAACGCTTTTCTGATGACAACTGTGCAGTAGGGCATCTGAGATTCACGCAATGCAACAAGCACCTCTGTTCCGTAGCGAATCGTTGCGCTCTCTTCTGATTCCTTACCAATCAGGAACCCCGGACAATCCTCAAGGTGGATCATTGGCAGCTTAAACATTGACGCCAGGTCGATCAGGCGGGTGAGTTTGCGACACGAATCGGCGGTCCAGCCTCCGCCATACATCATCGGGTTTTCAGCAAAGACGGCGACCGCTACTCCATCGAGCCGAGCAAGCCCGCCGATGATTGACGTCCCCCAGTCTTTCCCGATCTCAAAAAAACTGCCTTCGTCGACGAGAGTGGTGACGATGCGCTTCATGTCATAGCTCTGACGGGGATTTCTCGGGATGACATCGACCAGCCACTCATCTCGCCGAGCAGGGTCATCACCCCAATCTTCGAGAGGTGGAAGCTCATCGACCGAGGTCGGAAGATACGACAAGAATTGCAACGCCTTCTCAAAGGCTTCGGCCTCGGAATCAACCGCATCATCCACCGCACCATTCCTGGTGTGGATGTCAGCATGACCAAGTTCGTATTTTGAGACGGCACCGAGACCGGCCTGCTCGACAAGAGCAGGCCCTGCAATCATCATCTGAGATGTATCTCTCACCATCACTGAATAATGAGAAGCAGTCGCCCTCGCAGCACCGAACCCGGCAACCGAACCGAGCACCAACGACACTGACGGAGCAATATTCAAGTGATCACACACCGTGTGCCAACCGGGCAGTAGCGGAATATACGTGCGGCCCGCTTGCTCAATCGTCTTCACCGAACCACCGCCTGACATACCGTCAAGCAATCGGACGTGCGGTAAACGCATCTCGGCAGCAATCGTCTCAGAGGCCTCTCGTTTCGCTGAAATTGAAGCATCGTTCGAGCCGCCACGAACGGTGAAATCATCACCAGAGACCACCGCAGGGCGACCATCAAGGTTCGCTATACCAAAGACAAAGTTTGAAGGCATGAACTCAATGAGATTTCCTTCGTCGTCATACTTCGCAACTCCGGCGGCCTTGCCCATCTCCCAGAAACTGCCCTCGTCAACGATCCGTTCGATACGTTCACGAATCGTCAATTTCCCAAAATGGTGCTGACGCTCAACCTTGTCGGCGCCACCGAGTTGCTCGGCAAGACGCTCGCGCTCACGCAGTTCTTCGAGTTCTGGTTCCCACGTCACAATTACGACGGTACTCAGGGAGCCAGTTCAGCCGAGAGCCGCGCTGCACCAGCCTTGTCGGGTTATCTCAGTTCGAGACCCGCGAGCCTGCCCTCTTCGCGCCACTGTGCAAGCAGCGCAAAGAATTTAATTGGGCCAGCGCCATACATTCCCGCAGCGAAGCCACCATCGTCAGTGACATGGCCTTCGTTGTTGTAGTAACCGGGGGTGCATTCTTCGTAGAACTTTCGAGCCCGCACCGCCGTCCGCTCAATCTCAGCCAGCCATTCCTCCTCGGCTTGCGGGGTTGCTTCGATAACCGATGCATTCCGGGCTTTCGACTCACTCACAATGTGCGCGAAGTGTGCGGCCTGTTCAGCGAGTGCGTGAGGAATATTCACCGTGGTCGCCGTCTGGATCAATCCAATGAAACCCATATTTGGAAAGCCATGGGATTGCATACCGTGGAAGGTGCGGGCCCCATCAGCCCAATGTTCTGAGAGTGTTTGCCCGTTGCGGCCGGTGATATCAAACCCAGCTCGGCGGGTGTACGAGGTGCCGTATTCAAATCCGGTCGAGAAAACAATGCAGTCAACTTCATATTCGACTCCGTCAACGACAATGCCGCGTTCTGTGATCTCCTCGACACCTTTTCCGTTGGTGTCAACAAGTGTCACACTTGGGGAGTTAAAGGCCGGCAGGTAGCTGTCGTGGAAGCAGGGACGCTTGCAGAACTGCCGATACCAAGGCTGTAGAGCAGATGCTGTTGATGGGTCGACAACAGTTGTTGTCACTCGATTTCGAACACCATTCATTTTGCGATAGTCGAGGAGTTCCATCATCTCCTCTTTTTCTTGCGGTTCGAGCCGGCGTCCAAGGCGGCGTGATGCATCTTTCGCTGCGATTCCGGTGAGACCTCGAAAGATTTCTGTCCATCCATCGCCAATCAGATCTTCAGGTTCGTCGTAGCCAGAGACCAGCGCCGTGAAGTTCTCCATGTACCGCTTTTGCCAGCCTGGTTCGAGCGAAGAAAACCATTCGGTATCAGTCGGGGCGTTGTCGCGGACGTCAACTGATGACGGCGTCCGCTGAAACACGAACAGTTCTTTCGCAGAGTCGGCAAGATGCGGGATGCATTGAACGGCGGTTGCACCGGTGCCGATGATCGCGACTCGCTTATCAGCAAGACCGCTCAGGCCGCCGTAGGTGTCTCCACCGGTGTAGTCATAGTCCCAGCGACTGGTGTGGAACATGTGGCCACCAAATGATGAGATTCCCTTGATGCCGGGAAGTTTTGGCCGGTTCAACGGACCGGTTGCCAAGACCACAATGCTTGCTGTCATTTCATCACTACGGTCGGTGAAGATCGTCCAACGGGAGTTCTCTTCATCCCACTCCATCGAGGTCACGCCAGTTTGGAAGCAGGCGTCCTCGTAGAGGTTGTAGTGGCGAGCAATCCTTCGAGAGTGTTCCATGATTTCAGGTGCGAAGGAGTACTTGTGTTGTGGCATTGCCCCGAGCTCTTCAAGCAGAGGTAAATAGATATACGACTGAACATCACAGGCTGCGCCCGGGTACCGATTCCAGTACCAGGTTCCGCCGACGTCGCCAGCGCTATCGATGAGACGAATACGCTCAACTCCTGCTTCACGTAGCTTTGCTGCCGCGAGCAGCCCACCGAACCCTCCACCAACAATGACCACATCGACGTGATCGGTGAGTGGGTCACGAGTAAATGTGTGGTCAACCCACGGGTCGTCGCCGAACGAGGCAAAACGTTCTGCGATCTCGACGTACTGTTCGTTGCCGTCAGGTCGTATGCGCTTGTCGCGCTCGTGCATGTACTTCGAATGCAGTTCGGCTGGGTCAAAGTCGATGTCACCAAGCAAATCACGTGCAGTTGCAGCCATGGCTAAACCGTACGACTGACGTCGCAGAAATAACGAACCGCGTGTCACTGCATGCAGCGAGTTATGCCCAGAGGTGAGGTTGTTGCTTTGATCAGAGGAACAGCTCTTATGACACGAGAAATGAGGTCATCGTCAATGAGCCCATCGTTCAACCGCGAACAACGACTTCACAGTTCGATCCAGGTTCACTGGCAAGACCTGCGAGGTACAGCAATGGAATGAAGTGCTCCGGAGTCGGCGCTGCTCGGGGCCATTCAGGCAAGTCAACGACTCCAGCGAGAGAGGCGGGGTTGTGCAACATGCGGCGTTGCACCTCGGCGTCAAATACTGCAGCCCACTCAAAGGTCGCATCACCCATCGAACGATCAAGCAACCCAAGATGATGAACAACATTTGCGCTACAGAGCACGAGAACTCCCTTGCTTCGCAATTGATCGAGCGATCGGCCGAGTGCGATGTGTTGATCTGAAGTCAATGATGCATCAATCGAGAGTTGTACCACCGGGATAGAGGCGTCCGGGTACATCTGCGCAAGGACTGACCATGTTCCGTGATCAAGTCCCCAGGCAGCGTCATCTGAGATCACAGGCGTCGGCGCAAGCAGTTGTGCAACGCGTGCGGCAAGTTCGGGAGAACCTGGCGCCGGATACTGGAATTCGTTGAGTTCGTTTGGAAATCCAGAAAAGTCGTGAATCGTCATCGGGTGAGCCATTGCCGTGACAGCAGTAGCGTTCACATACCAATGTGCTGAGATCGCAAGAATTGCTTAGGGCTGGGCGATGCGCTCAGCAATTGCCTTCCATTCGCTCGTGAATCGATTTGATTCCAGGGTATTCATCGGACTCCCATGACCGATGAATAGCGCCGGCATTCGTTGCGGAGCTTGTATTTCGCTCATCATCAACACTCTACGGCCGAAACTTTTTGTGCCGTGCGGAAGAAGTTCAGTTCCGGCAATTTGATCGGGCATGCAGGGTTCCGGGCGCGAAAGTGCCCGACCACTTGGGTCGGGCACAATCAATTCTCGTACAGCGTCTACGCAGCGTGAACGATAAGGGTTCCCATCATTCCTGCGTTGAGGTGACCTTCAAGCGCACAAATAACTTGGTACTCACCAGGTTCGGTGATGTTGAAGGTTTCGGTGGTTGTGGTTCCAGCCGGCTGCTTCTCGAGTTCGGTCATCACAATTTCTTCGTTGAAGTCATCTTCAGATGTGATCTCAACCCCAGCATTCAGAATGGCCCACTCGTGCTCAACATTGCCCTCGTTATGGAATGTCAATGTGAATTCACCAGCAATGACGTTCCATTCGGCCGGGCCAAACTCGAAGTCTTTAGCAGTTACCTCAATCGCATCGCTAGGTGTCGCACTTGGACCGTCATCGCCGCACGCAGCGAGCAAAGGTGTCAAGACAAGTGCTGAAATAGCAACTAATTTTTTCATTTATCCCCCCGGATTGATCGTCAAAAGGTGCCTTTTGAGCTGACTGAAATTTTTATTGAAATTTCAATACGAAATATTATTGACTGCAACGGTTCGAGTCAACTCGAAGGATGTTGGGCAGGGAATTTCCCCTTCTCGTCAACACATGTACGCAGAGCGGAGTCCTTAAGTGACACGCTCTACGGCATGGTGTCGCTGAACATTGATCCCAGTAACTCCCCCGAACAATGGGTACGGGAACACCTCGAAGATCTGTGCAGTCAATTTGAAGACTGGATGCCAAGCAGTCGATTTCGTGGTGGCCAGACAGCGGCAAATGAAGCACTTCTCGCGTTTTCATCGGCTCAATACGCCGCCAGGCGCAACAATGTGTTGCCGGACCATCGCCGCGGAGCCTCGGCGTTGTCGCCATACATCCGTCACGGGCTGATTCAGTTGCCGGCAATCTGGGATCACGTTGCAGATGATCCAGAAACCGACCGCAATAAGTTTCGAGATGAATTGCTCTGGCAGGAATACAGCCGCCATTTATATGCCCGAATCGGAACGTCACTTGCTCACCCACTTCGCATGAAACCCCCCGTTCAGGATGTGCCCGGTGGTTGGCTCGACCGAGGCGACATGTCGTGCATTGATTTCGCACTGACCGAGTTAGAGACTGATGGCTGGTTGCCGAATCAAGTCCGCATGTGGCTTGCATCACATTGGACTATTCGAAACGGCGCCGACTGGCGCATCGGCGAGCGTCAGATGTTTCGAGATCTACTTGATGGGTCTTACGCCAATCGGGCAGGTTGGCAGTGGACGATTGGGTCAGCAACTGGTCGCCCGTACGGATTTTCCCGCTGGCAGGTCAACAAGCGAGCTTCTGAGTTATGCAGCCAGTGCCCGTCGCAACAGAACTGCCCGATTGAACAATGGCCTGATGACCCCGTACTTGAACCGGCAGTACCTCAACTCTCGCTTCGCAAAGGTGATCACCCACCTTCAGAGCCCCTGACGCCTGTTATCGACCCTCACCGAACCCCAGAAGCAGTGTGGCTCACAGCGGAGTCACTTGGTGATGACGACCCTGCACTTCGAAGTCACCCGAACCTTCCGGCATGGTTCGTGTTCGACCTGCCGTTACTTACGAAACTCCAACTACACCCACGTCGACTTGTCTTCATCGCGGAATGCCTGCATGACCTTGCACGTCGACGAGAGGTCAGAATCTCAATCGGTGACCCATCTGAGGTACTTCAAAGTGAGACAGTTGCGGTCACTGCGGCACCGGTTCCGGGATTTCCCGACCGGGCAACCCGAGTCAAGCCTGCCGCAATCTACCCATGGCCATGGCTTGTACCGATTTCGGATGCACCGCTGTCATCGTTCAGCGCCTGGCGCAAACGATCCAAGCGCTAACCGATGCACATCTGGACCTTCGTTGGATGAGCACAATCGAGATCAGAACAACACCGAAGGAAACGTTCCGAGAATACCCCTGACATCTCCTTGCGAATTCTCTCGAGAGTCGAAGGGCCGTTACGTGTCCCAGGCCGCGAATGCTCCAGATCGTCCATCACGGCCAGCACTTGAGCCACCGATACATCCATTTTTGAATAATTCCGCTAATTTTCCGCGAGAACATTGCTAAACAACGCTCTTGACGTTCATCAGCAATAGCCAAAGGAACCTTTAAGGTGAAGACTCGTTCTCGAAACATCATCATTCTTGCCGTGATCGCAACACTTATCGGTGGCGGCGTCGGTATCGGAACATCATTTTTTAACTCAGCAAGCAATGTCGCCGAAGCGTCCTCCCTCTACGTTGCTCCCGCCAACGCAATTGGACCAGATGCATTCAGTCCGTCGTTTTCGACAGGGCAGTTACCTGAGAGCTACGTCTACGAATTTGAATCTGGTCAAATTCCGGCATCGAGCGACGCTCTCTACATTCAGCCTCGCGGAACCTACGGAGGGCCCGGCAGCAATGTCTGCGACATCGAGGGAATGAAGGAATTCTTCCGCAACCATCCAAATCGCGCCGCCGCTTGGGCTCGCATCCAAGAAATTGAATTCGATGAAATCGACAGCTTCCTTGATGGTTTGCAGCCAGCATTTCTCGCCCAGAACGTGAAGCTCACCATGTATGGCTTCAAGAATGGCCAAGAGTATGGCTACGAGGCGATTATCAAGGCCGGGACAGCCGTGCTTGTTGACGAACTCGGGCTCCCACGCGCCCGGTGTGCCTGCGGTAATCCACTTGTGACCGACAACCCCCCTCCACCTGAGACTACGACTACGACATCAACCACCGAGCCAGACATCACGATTGAAGAATGCCCCGAGGGCACCACGTATTACCGCAACGAAGACGGCCTTCCCCAATCGATCGAGCCAATGGTTGATGAATATGTCGAGATTGATTCAAGCGAAACAGGGTTCAATCCCTCTCCACTAGACGACAGTGTCGAGCCCGATATTGAGCGGTGGGAACCGACCTACGACCTGTGTGCACCTGAGTGTCCGGAATACACCCCTGAAGAGGGTGAATATTACGACGACTCATGGCGATACGAGAACGGTCAATGGGTACCGCTGTATGGCGATGTTGATCCGATCTCTGACACTCGTCTTCTGCCCGGCTGGACCGATGATTGTGGCGTATGTCCTCCTGATGAACCTGGTGATGAAGATGTCGCACCCCCATCGCGTCGTTACGACGACAGTTTCACGACATGGGATCCTGAGACCGATCAGTGGGTCGATACCGACGGCAACCCCGTTGAACCCAATGGATCTGACGGGGCGCTTACTGACCCTGTCGACCTCGACCTTGAGCAGATTAGTGAAGAAATGGAGCAGTCCCTAGAGGACGAAATCAATTCTGATTATGACCCATGCGCTCCTGTCTGCCCTCTTGATGAATACCTCGGCAACTTGCCAACGTGGTTCCCAGATCCGCACGGACACAGTTGGCGGTTCGATCGCGAAACAGGGCTTTGGCATCCATCGAATGGCGGTGAACCACAGGCTGACCCTCCTGCATGGATCACTGATCGACTGGCAACCTTTGCTGCTGCGTACGACCCGAACGGTCCGTGCGGAACCCCTCCGGCCTGCCCACCTGAAGCTGGATCGCAAGCAGCACGATATGTCGTTGACAACGACGGCACCTTGTGGACATATGCCGGCGGCACGTGGTATTCGCCGACTGGCGAGACCCGCACCACGATTCCTGAATTCCCCGGGTGCAGCCCTTGCCCTGCGGAAACTGCACGAGGTGAAATCTCTCAATACTTTGATCGTCACGGTGTGCGTTGGATGAGAAATGCCCAAGGTGGCTGGTTCAACATGATCGACGATCGCGTTCTCGACGATGTGACCGAGATCGATGGTTATCTCGAAAATTGCGCCTCAAAGGAATGTCCAGATGAGGAGCCCTCACTCGACGACGTGTACACCGATTCGCAGGGAACATCCTGGCGATTTAACGGCGATGCATGGGTCTCCGATGCTGACGGCGCTGACCAAAGCTTCCGAGACGCCAGCGAACTACCCGACTGTGTGATCGGTGAACAGGCCTCCGCTGAGGCCCCCGTCACTGCCGTCGTTGCATGTTCTTTCAATACTGAAACCCAACAACATCAGATGCGGGTATTGACTGAGGGTCTGACGTCAGAAATCGCAGTGGTGATCGACAATATTCCCCCGAATACCGTCTACACCCGAGTCGGCAACCTCTTCTATCGCACTCTCGACGCAAGGCCGACGGGCGTCGTGGAAGTGCGAATTGTTCCGCGATCGGGTCCACCGGTGATCTACAACCATGACGTTGGCAACTGCATGCAACCATTCCCCCGATCAGGCGAGTCGGGTATCTCATTTCAATGGGTGTGCGGTTTCAACGTCGGAACTCGACTATTTGAAGCACGGGGTACTGCCAGCACAACCGGTGTTCCACTAACAGATATTCGTCGGATCACACATCGCCTCGATGGTCGCGAGCTCGTGAGGGGTGGAAACACCTTCACACTCAGTTTCCAAGGCAATCCCGCAGGAGCGTTTTATCTTGACGTCGAATTCTGGGATGGCTGGATGAACGAACTTCTGGTTGACGTTGGACGCTGTGATGATGTCCTCACTCCGGGCTGGAGTCGTATGCAGGCACAGACCGTGTGCCAATGGACCCCACAACTAAACAGAAACGTCCTGATGACCGAGTTAACGGGCGCTGTTCAAGATGTCACAAAGGTCTGGGACACAACCACATGGAACAACACAACTCAGCTTCGCTGGAATAAAAATGGCGGGAGCAATACGTGGTCGCTCGTCATTGATGAGGGATACAACCTCCCGCAATCGATAACCCTTGCGGTCGAAATGGTCGACGGATTCGTCTTTTCGTTCCCATTCTCAGTCCAACAGGGTGCAGATGGACGATGCAACGGAGAGTGGGTCCAGGGACGTGATTTCGATCGCGTTATCCAGTTCGCATGCGGCACTGATGCGAATGGTCACTACCAAGTGCAACTCGTTGAATCGCAGTTAGTTGGCTCCAACCCGATCGCAATTTTCAAGGTGGCTGATTCGGCCGACCGAAGCCGCAGGTATTCGCCGTTTGGTAGAGGGTGGTACGCAATCTGGAATCCTCCTCCAACAGGCCAGACGATGGTGTGGTTCACGGTCACGCTCGAAGACGGCAGCTTCAACCAATACGAGGTCAATCCAGGTAGTTGTGCCCTCGCGCTTCTCGCCTCAAACGCAATCGTGGTGGACGAGCCTGAAGAGCCACTTCAAATCGAGACAAGCTCCACAACCAGCTCGACTCTGCCAAGAGTTGTCGTGCCGTCGACAACAACCACGACAACAACATTGCCAAGCGTTGCAACTCCAACATCAAGCACCTCAACTACAACAACAACGACGACGACTGCGCCAGCGCCCTCGTCACCCAACCAAAATCCAACAATCAGTCTTTCGCTCGGCCAATGCAACGGAAGCGTCGACCCTCAGACTGAGAACGTGAGGTTCACGTTTGCGGCAACAGCCACTGCCAGTGACCCTGATGGTGATGTCATCACACTTACGGCAAATGCTGTAAATCTGAACGGCGGAAGGTTGTCCGTTAACCCGTCAACAACAACGGTTACGGGGAGCGGAACGGTTCAGTTCACTGTCACTACCGACAGTTCTGGGGGCCTTCTGGCAGTCGTTGCCGATGACGGTCGGCAAGGGTTTAGTTCTGATTCAGCGAGCCTTGACCCGCAGGAACGTTGTGCATTTGGCTGACACCACCACCGGGCTACAACTCAGCAGGGCTCTCGCCCCCATGATGTACCGACCAAAGGTCACCGCCGAGAGATTCGGCCTTTCAGGCCCACAAGTCGGGACATAGCCGTCCATTTTGCGCAGTACGGCAACTTGCGCCACAAGAGTATGGCTATTCGTTGTGCATCGGCGCTGCTTCTGCGGCCGGGGCACTTTTTGCATCGTCAGTTCCACGATGCTCCCAGCAGAACGCAGATGTCGTCATACTCGGAAGCTCACAGCCATCAAGTTGGCAACGAACTTTCCGCTCGCGGCGCTGATCAAGGCCACCCACAGAGAAATTTGGTGACCCGAGGGTGGTCCATCGCTGCCAACCTTTCCACCGCATTCTCACCCGGTGCTGCCATTGCCAACGCGGAACACTGCCTGAGCCATAACTGGCACGGCTTTTCAGAAACGTTCGTTGTTTCTGATTTCCGTCGCTCACGCTCCGAACCTACTCGGTAATCGCCCGCCGCTGCGCCCACATGCTCAAGCAAGATGTGAATTTCACTATGGTGGTTCTATGACGTATGTAAAAAAGCGTCTTGCTCGCATAGCGCTGACTGGCGCCTTCGTGCTCTCGTTGGCAGCGTGCGGCGACACAGACGAAGCAGCAGAAAATACGACATCCGACAACGTCACCCAGTCAGAAAGTGAATCGTCTGATCCTGAATCAACAGCTGATGAATTGTCGGCCGAACTTCGAGCATCCGACGCTTTCAATGATTCAGACTTCACTTCACTCACATCTGTTCAACAAGATTGCCTGATCTCTGGGGTGGCGGCCCGACCCGCACTTGCGGAGTCAGCGCTTGCAGGTGTCGACCCACCAGACAGCGAAATGGGCGCGTACATGCGAATCTTTTTGGAGTGCGCCCCTGACATGCTTCGGGAGATCATGTCTGACGGTGACCCCGAATCTGCGGAAGCGTTCGCAATGCTTTCAGATGAAGACTTGCTGTGCATTGTTGATTCGCTTGCAGAAGAACCAGCCCTCATGAACGAAGCACTCGAAGGCGGCGATGACACACCATTTGGCCTCGCCGTGCTTGAATGCGCGCCTCAGGCATTTGCAGCGGAGATGGCAGTCGAACTGGGCATCACCACAGAGCAGGCAGAATGCTTGCTCGACGGCGACCTCGCATTTATGCAGACCCTGCTCGCTGCAGATGAGGACAGCGCCGAGGACTTCTTCTCGTTTCTTGAAGAGATGACCACAGCGTTCGAGGACTGCGGGATTGAGATTGAGGACATGTTGGACATGTCAGGTGGTGGGGCCTACAACGAGGAAGAACTTGCCTACTACCGCTCCGCATGCGAGGTAGGAGACATGGGCGCCTGCGATGAACTCTATTGGTTATCACCGGGCGGTAGTGACGATGAAGAATTCGGTGCCACCTGCGGCGGAACCACCGACGGCAGTGAAGCCGGTACTTGCGACTACATGGCGAGTATCAGTGGTGAACTTGCTGAATATCGTGAAGGATGTGTGGCCGGCAATATGGAAGCCTGCGATGACCTCTATTACGCAGCGCCGAGCGGAAGCGAAGATGAAGAATTCGGTGCAACCTGCGGCGGCAAAACAGATGGAAGCGACCCCGGGTGGTGTGCCTGGGACGACTGACAGTTCGCCCCTAGCTTCGGGATTCCAAGGCTAAATGGTACGTTCGACTTGGTGAGCAACGGCAACCCGCAGCAACCGAATA
>Ga0255760_10003551_pt1 | contig 13924 bp, 8 predicted proteins | sample 071ome_25_FD_179960 | JGI IMG/M metagenome (GOLD analysis project Ga0255760, IMG submission 179960) | Coastal salt marsh microbial communities from the Groves Creek Marsh, Skidaway Island, Georgia - 071410BT metaG (version 2) | ecosystem: Environmental > Aquatic > Marine > Intertidal zone > Salt... | reverse complement strand
AGTATTGAAAGGCCCCGCTATTAAGGTGTTTGAAGGAACCATAGAACTATAACCGTTATGATACCTGTCAAAGATTTAGGCGTATTGCGCGCCCCGGAAGAGTCAGATTTGAAGTGGCTCATGCATATTGAGAATGATTCCTCCGTTTGGTACGTGAGTGCCACCAAGGAGCCGTATTCTATGTTGAGTATACGACAATATTTGACCAGACATGAAAATCTTGTTACTGACGGACAACTGAGGTTAATATTAGATGTTGACGGAGATCCCGTGGGTGCGGTCGATTTGTTCGATTACGATCCATTTACCAAACGAGCGGGTGTGGGCATCATGATTGAGGAAAAGCATAGGGGGAAGGGCTGGTCGAAATTGGCCCTAGAAACCATGGAGCATTATGCATACAATACCTTGCATGTAGAGAACTTGTATGCCCACGTGCCCATGATCAATGATGCGAGTCTTGGCCTCTTCGAATCCCGCGGATTTCGTGAGGTAGGGGTGCTCATGCATTGGATTTGGTGGGAAGGCGAGTACGTCGATGCCAAAATCTTCCAAAAAATCATCATATGAGAAAAACCCTAGTCCTCTTGTTCGGCATTTTAGTGCCGGCTGCGATGATCTATATCGCTGTAACGGGTTACAACGTGGTCTTTGAACCCAATGTGAACGAAGCGAAATTACCGTATAAGCTGTTTGTGAAGGAAGGTACGACTGCTGAACAGCTATACGCGCAGCTGTTGGAGGATGAGGTATTGCTAAACCCACAGGGGTTTTTAATGCTCGCAAAAAACAAGGGGTTGGCCAAAGTAAAATCTGGCCACTATGTGATCGATCAGGGCATGAGCAATAATACCTTGATTAATGCCTTGAAGGCGGGGTTGCAGGAGCCTATTCGTATCACCTTTAATAGTGCCGATAATTTGGCGGACCTCGCGGGGAAATTGGGCAAGCAGTTACTCGCAGATAGTACGGACCTGTACAAGGCGTTGAAAGCGCCCATGGACGGATGGGAGGGACCCTTGGCCTTGGGTGCCTTTTTACCGGATACCTATGAGGTTTATTGGAATGCCTCCGCTAAATCCATCGCAAATAAACTCTATCAAAACACCATCGCCTTCTGGACGCCTGCGCGCATCAAGCAGGCGGAAGCAATGAAAATGACGCCTGGCGAGATCAGTACCTTGGCGAGCATTGTCATGAAGGAAAGTTCTAAGGCCACCGATCGTCCCCTAGTGGCGCGCTTGTATTTAAACAGGTTGCAGAAGGGGATGAAATTGCAGGCGGATCCTACGGTCATTTTTGCCTTGAATGATTTAAATCCTGAGCAGCCCGTGCGTCGAGTATTGACCCGGGATCTGAAGTTAGAGCATCCCTACAATACGTATGTAATCAAAGGTTTGCCACCGGGACCTATTTGTGTACCGGAAAAGGCCGCTTTGTTAGCGGTATTGGAGGCGCCTAAGCACGATTACCTTTTCATGTGTGCGAATCCAGATAACCCGGGCTATCACGCTTTTGCACGCAACTATGCGGGCCACTTGGTCAATCAGCGCCGCTGGACTCAATGGCTGGATTCGCAAAAAATTTACCGATAATGAGCGGTACGCTTGTTTCGGCACAATGGGTTCAGCAGCATATTTCTGAGGTCATCATGTGCGACGTCGTTGCAGGGCCCAATGCTCACGCCACATATCGTGAAGAACATATTGAGGGCGCGCTTTGGGTGGATCTCGAGACTCAGCTCAGTGCTCCCTATGAAGATGCCAGCGTCTTAGGCAGACATCCTCTTCCAACCCCAGAGAACTTTGCCCATACATTGGGAACGTTGGGTGTTTCCCGGGATTCCATGGTGATTTTGTACGATCGAACTTGTGGCATCATGGCTGCCGCCCGTATGTGGTGGATGTTGCGCGCCATAGGCCATCAGATGGTTGCTGTGGTCGATGGAGGCTATGAGGCACTAAAGAACATTGGGCTACCCGTTACCTCAGGGGAAGTGGCGCCCGTACCAACGATCTATTCCACACCTGTGATACAGTACCAATGGCCGCTCATCGAGATGGAAGATATAGCTCCTGCTATCGCCACCGGAAAGTGCTTGGTGGATGTTCGCGCCGCCGCGCGCTATGAAGGGGTAGAGGAGCCCATAGATCCTGTGGCGGGGCATATTCCCGGGGCAATCAATATGCCTTTAATGAAAGTTATTTCAGGGGGCCAATTCCTTTCTACCGAAGCCCTGCAATCCCATTTTCAATACCTACAACATAAAGAGGTCATCGTCCATTGCGGTTCAGGAGTGACCGCTTGCCATACCATTTTAGCCTTGGTGCATGCGGGTTACCCCGTTCCTGCCTTGTACAATGGCTCTTGGAGTCAGTGGTGCAGAAATCATTAAAAAGCTAAGAGGCCCGCCGCAGGCGGGCCTCTTCTTTTATACACACGCCTATGATATGGGCAGATCCACGTTTCTGAAGACCAATTCCCCGTCAAAAGCATCCAACAGAATCACATCGTCGGCATGTACCTTGCCTGCAATGATTTCCTTACTCAGTGCATTGAGCACTTCGTTTTGGATGGCACGTTTCACCGGTCGCGCGCCGTATTGAGGATCCCAACCGGCTTCGCTGAGGTGCGCAATGGCTTCGGGACTGGCCTCCAAGGTGATGTTTTGCTCGTTCAGGCGTCGCTTCACCACATTCAATTGTAAGCCCACAATCTTACTCATCTCGCTTTTATCGAGCGGACTGAATACGCTGATCTCATCGATGCGGTTGATGAATTCTGGGCGTACAACCTTTTGTAGGAGTCCAATAAGCTCAGGCTTCAATCTATTCATCAAAGTGCTGTATTCGGCGCCGTCGTATTGATCGATGGCTTCGTTGATCAAATGAGAGCCAATGTTGCTCGTCATGATCACGAGGGTGTTCTTGAAGTTCACTGTACGGCCCTTATTATCCGTCAGGCGGCCATCATCGAGCACCTGCAAGAGAATGTTGAATGTATCTGGGTGCGCCTTTTCAATTTCGTCTAAGAGGACAACGCTGTAGGGCATGCGACGAACGGCCTCGGTTAATTGGCCCCCTTCATCGTATCCGACATATCCCGGGGGCGCGCCCACCAATCTGCTCACGCTGTGTTTTTCTTGGTATTCACTCATATCGATGCGCTTCATGGCCTGCTCATCATTAAAGAGGTAAGCCGCGAGGGCCTTGGCGAGCTCAGTTTTTCCCACTCCAGTCGTTCCAAGAAAGAGGAAGCTCCCAATAGGCTTATTGGGATCGCCCAACCCGGCTCTAGAACGGCGTATCGCGTCGCTCACGGCGCCAATGGCAGCTACCTGCCCAACGACGCGCTTGTGGAGCTCTTCTTCCATACGCAACAGCTTCATGCGCTCGCTTTCCAACATCTTCTGAACGGGGATGCCTGTCCAACGGCTCACGACTTCCGCAATATCTTCAGCAGTCACTTCTTCTTTGATCATCGTGCGCTCGCTGTTTTCGAGATCTGCCTCGGCTTTATTCAGTTCTTTCTCGGCCTCTTGCATCAATCCATAGCGGATTTCAGCTACCCGCCCATAGTTGCCGGCGCGCTCCTCACGCTCGGCTTCAAGCTTAAACTGTTCCAAGCGTTCTTTGATCTCCTGAATGCGCTCTGCACTGTTTTTCTCACGTTCCCAAACGGCACTGAGGGCATCTCGTTCTTCATAGAGTTCGCTGAGCTCAGATTTAATGACGGCCAATTTCTTTTTATCGTCCTCGCGCTTGATGCCTTCCTGTTCGATTTCAAGTTGAAGGATTTTACGGTCTAGAATGTCCAATTCCTCCGGCTTGGAGTTGATTTCCATCCGAATCTTAGACGCCGCTTCGTCCATCAAGTCGATGGCCTTATCCGGCAGGAATCTATCGCTGATATAACGAGAACTCAATTCCACCGCGCTGATGACCGCCTCATCCTTTATACGGACTTTGTGGTGGGTTTCGTATTTCTCCTTGATCCCACGCAAGATGCTGATGCTGCTTTCCTGATCCGGTTCTTCCACCATGACCTTCTGGAAGCGTCGCTCCAAGGCTTTATCCTTTTCAAAATACTTCTGGAATTCGTCTAGGGTAGTTGCACCAATAGCTCTAAGCTCGCCACGGGCCAGTGCCGGCTTAAGGATATTTGCGGCGTCCATGGCACCTTCGCTCTTGCCCGCACCCACTAAGTTGTGTATCTCGTCGATGAACAATAATATGTTGCCATCGCTGCTGGTCACTTCCTTGACCACGGCTTTCAAGCGCTCCTCAAATTCCCCCTTGTACTTTGCCCCCGCAATAAGGGCACCCATGTCCAGGCTGTACACGGTTTTGTCCTTGAGATTTTCAGGGGCATCACCATTTAGAATGCGTTGTGCTAATCCTTCGGCGATGGCCGTTTTCCCTACACCGGGCTCTCCCACGAGGATGGGGTTGTTCTTAGTGCGTCGAGAAAGGATTTGGAGAACTCGACGAATCTCATCGCCTCGACCTATGACTGGGTCGAGTTTTCCTTCCTCAGCCATCTTATTGAGGTTCTTGGCATATTTATCCAAGCTGTTGTAGGTGTTTTCGGCACCTGAGCTGTTGGCATGGCGTCCTTTACGCAAGCTGTCGATGGCTCCTTCAACGACTTTGGTAGTGAATCCGGCATCATTTAACATTTTACCGGCGGCGCCCTTGTCTTCTAGCAAGGCGAGTAGGAGGTGTTCAGTGGCGACAAAATCATCCTTCATGCCCTCTGCCTTTTGAACGGCCTTTTGAAGCACAAAGGCAGCATCTCTACCCATATAGGTTTCTCCGCCGCTAGAAGATGTAGGAAGGCCTGTATAGGCGACTTCGAGCGCAGTATGTAACCTGTCCAATTGTATCTCGCCCTGCTGTGCCACAAAAGGCAGCACGCTTTGGTCTTCCTTGACTAAGGCCAATAATAGGTGAAGGGATTCCACCTGAGTATGTCGTTTGTCAGTAGCTAAGAATTGCGCTTTGGCAATAATGCTCTGACTCTTGGTTGTGAATTTTTCTATGTTCATAACAATAGGGTTTGGGTTCCGTGGATTTTCGGTCAAAGGATGTGCCAATGAAAATTGGACATAAGAAAAGGGGACACCTTGGCTGAAAACCAGAGTCTTAGCGGAAATTATGACGCATTAGACGATGATTTACTGCCAATATTACTGCTGGAATTGGTCTGAAAAAAAAACACCCCCGCAGGTTCGTAAACACTGCGAGGGTGAAAAAAATCTATCTATTGATGCCTTACTCGACGATCAATCGTTGCGTATCTGTACCGAGAGGAGTTAGGGTCTCTACGAGGTACATACCGCTTGCCCAGCTTTGCGTATCCAGGGTGAAGGTTTGGATGCCTTCATTGCCGTGTACGGTACGCGTTTCAATAAGCTGTCCTTGCGTATTGCGAACGGTAATGGTGATGTCCGCAGGGCTCTGGAAGCTCACTGGCAACTGCGCGTAGCCTGTCGTTGGGTTAGGATGGATGTTTCCTACTCCAATGTGAGATTCTAGTTCTTCTTGACCTACGACGTAAATCTTATCCGTCTCGTCTGTTTTGAAGAAACAGAAATCATCAATTGCCCATCCAGCCTTGTTGATGGTTTCATCGGAGCCGAATCTAAATCTAAAGATGGCATTACGTGCAGTATCTACCTGAAGATTGATTTTCGCTTGCTGCCAACCGTTGCTCAAACCGGTCCATCCTGGTTTGTAGATGTCCAATGCCGTCACGAAGCTGGTGTTGAACCAAGTCGCACCGAAGAGGTTCGTACCTACAGTGTGCCATGAGATACCACCATTAAAGGTTACATCCACTGTACCACCATCGTGGTAGATTTCCGTAGAGAAGGCGTGCATGAACTCGTAAGTATAGGTCTGTCCTGAATCCAATGCGAATACTGGAGTGTATAGGGCAGAAGAATCACGCTTCTTGTAGTTTGAATCTAGATCTGTCATCCAAGCATTGCTGCCCGAGAAGGCACCAACTAATGGCGCCATGGCAGGAGTACCTTCTTCCCAAGATGTTAATCCATCTTTAACAATCGCATTTAATGTTAGCCAAGGAGCGAGAGTAGGGTCTTCAAAGTCATTGCAATAACTACTATCGACAGACATTATTATTTTGTCAAGTACTGTAATATCAGCACATATTTGGTCATCAGAAGGTTCTGCATCTGGCTTGTTATCTGGTCGAGACGTGCGTACGCAAACGTTGTGTATACCGCTTGTTGGGTTTATCCAGTCTTGGTCAAACTCATACCAAGCCGTTTTGCGAGGAATAAGCGGTGGATTGAAAATTACTTTCTCATTGTTAGACCAGGTATTCCCACCATCAGTTGAAAATTGAACCAAACAGCTATCCAAAATCTTAGCACCTGTATTTTTGATTTGGACTTTCAAGTGGTTGTTTTGATCCGGTACAGGTAAATACTCGACGGTCGTAACATCGATAGGTGCTGCACTATTTTGAGGGGGAATATAAACCTCAACTCGATCAATGTTCCAACCATCTTTATTCCCCGAAACCGTTATCAAGCGCGCTCTTAAGATTAATGGCGCTTGAGAGAAGTTCCAAGAGGCGAGGGGCCAAGTTGAATTCAATTGGCCGAGATTACCTACCCAAGCATTGCCATTACTTGCGGTACCAGTATTATACCAGTTCATACTCACTACATTCTGTGGATCCCAAAATCCGAGGGTATTCCAAGTACCACCACCTAACCATTCGATAATGGCTTGGTCGCCCGTTCCTAGATCAATATCATGAGTCAATTTTAATTCTGCTCCTGCAATTGTGTCAAAGCCAATAAATCGAGGAAAGAACAAGAATTCTTCTACATTCCCAGGGACGTTTTGGTTAGGACGGGATGCATAACCAATGTTACCATTGAATGCATTGATATTATCAGTAGCCCATAGGTTCAGATCGCCAGAAATAAAGAAACCTGAAGTGTCTCCTGAATTACAAGATTCAAAATCTTCAATAAATCCCTGCTGAATATATAATTCTGGCCAACCTACTGATTTAGTGTAAGAACTATCATTCCAATAGTTATTGTCTCCCGTTTTATCAGTCCAGGCATGCAATTCAAACGTCCCATTGGGCCAGTTAACAGAATTTGAATTATCAGTTGCGATAGCTGTTTCACCTGCAGCAATAGAACTTGTATGTGTAAAGGTATAGGTTGTACTTACACCTGCCATATTTCCACAAGTAGGGGTTACAGTGTAATTTATTGGAATATTGGATTGGGCGTTCTTGCCGTAGTTCCTAATTTCAAATCTTACCTTCTTTTGAGCAGGCCCTCCCGTCAAATTGATGCGTGCCCCCGGATTTATCACAGACGTAATGCCTACATCTGTCAAAGCTTTGTCAAAAATCGCAATATCATCAATCGCAATGTCGGCGGCTATACCAAAACCTGATTTTTGAGCAATGAATCGAAGTTTAACTAAATCACCTGCATTGGATAAATCTAACTCATAGAAGGACCATTCATCTTTTTCATCGCTAAGCGTAGTTGTGTATGGTGCCATTGGGTTAGACCAATTATTCTCTCCATCTTTAATCCATTGCACACGAATCGCTCCAATATCTGCACCATACATGTGATGTTTAAATTGTAAGACAGGTTGACTCATTCCTGAAATATCCAGACATTTGGATACTAATGTTGCAGAAATAGGGCTTATTCCATAATCACCTTCGGTAACAAGATAATTACCTTGACCACTAACATCCCTTACAGGTCCAGAACCTACGGTAGGAGTAAACTCTTTCCCTACCATAAAGGCGTAATTTCCTGAGTTACTCACAGGTACTGGTGAAAAGACAGTAGAAGGAAAAGAGCCAGGATTTGCCGCAGTGTTGTTACCCGGTGTTGTCCCAGAGTCATCGAAATCAAGAACATAAGGGAAATTATTATACGGTTCTTCGTGGACAATACGTATCGGTCCGATGGTGTCATTAACATTCGTAGTGTCTCCAAATTGCTCTGTATAAACCCACAAATCGTAAAAACCGTACCCACTCAAATCGGGACCAGTGACAAAGCTAAAGTAGGTGGAGTCTCCGGTATTTAATGGTTTATTGGTAATGTATTCGGTATGCATTACGGTAGTGGTAATACCCGAAGTATTCGTGTACTCATACATCCAAGTTATAGGAATACTATCTGCTGTGTTACAGCCATTGTTTTGCACCCATAAATCTAAAATCTCATTATTTGAATATGCGCAAAAACCATTCTTTGGATTAAAGACATCTCTTAAGGCGATTTCATCAGATGCCGGTTCATAAATTCTAATGTTGTCAATTGAGATGTCTCCATTGGGGCCAATACCTTTTTTACCAGTCAGTCTAAGCCGAGCATATTTTCCGGTATATTCAGAAAGAGCAACAGAGATGGTCTTCCAATCATCAGTAGTTTTAGATTGCTGCTCGCCAACTATTTCCCCTAAGTTACTCCAAACACTACTATCGAATCCAGTGTCTATACTGACTTGTAGCTTATTTATTTGTGAACCATACATATGGTAATCAAATTCTAATATGGCACAGGTATAATTCGAAAGATCTAAGCATGGTAATTTGAGGTGAGTTACGTCATTATTGCTACCTTGATCACTTTCTGTGTAAACATATCTGCCATTACCGGAATTAGATGCGTCTCCAGTAGGTCCAGATAGTGCGGTACTCGTTGCTCCAGTTCGAACAGACCAGGCGTATCCGATAGTTTGTTCGGTCGGAATAACAGTATAATTTTTTCCGTTTGGCGGATTTTGTTCCGGAAAATTTCCCCTGTGCGATGTTCCAGTAGTTCCGGAACCTGTGCCTGGAGTCCAATATACTGAGCTTTCAAAGTCTTCGGAATAGGGTAGATTAGATGAGAAAGGGAATGTTGTTTGGGTAGTAATTCCACAAATAGGCGGTAGAGATGGTTCCCGCCAAAACTTATAAGTGGAATTCGGATTTGTTGCTAATGGACTGCGTACAACGTTTGGACAGGCACAGTCAAAAATTCTAACGTACCATTCAATGGTGTCATTGATACCAATATTTCCAAAAGTATATTCATAGTTTGACGAAGTGGGACAAATCGATGAGTTACTTGGAGTCATCAAAGAATCAGTCCAAGTAGTCCAAGTAGAGATTGAATCTACATAACGGCGGAAATATATTCTTGAGCTATCTATACCTAAGTTATCTTCGCCTTTAAATCGAACTTCTTGAGTTGGCATGTAACGAGCTCCTTCAGGCTTAGCTATTGGATTGACGTTTATCCAGTCGATTGTTGGTGGTTGAAGTTCACAAGGCGCACCTTCCACCATTAGATTATCCACGAACCATCCTGCTAATGACACTGGAGACGGGGTGCCCGTTTTATTCGTCATGACAAAGCGTATTTTACAATTGGCATAGCCATACTGTGAATAGGTGCTATCATAAGTGCCTAAATAATCACCTAGAGAAAAAGTTTCTTTCGCCCACCAAGTAGAAGTTGGCGTAGTACCGGTGTTCGAGTTACCAATGGTCGGTCCCTGCCAATAGGGCGATAGCAGCGCCGAAGGATAAGAAAGTTCGTTGAACCAACCTTGAGAGCTGAACTGCGGGCTTTCCCCTTGGTAATGCGTACCGGTGAGGTTTACCCACGTCTGTCCATTATCCTTGGACATCTGGATATAGGCTTTCTGGATGTATCGAATCTTACAAATGTGGTCGAAAGTGAATCGAACGTTAGTGTAAGAGATGGTTGAGAAAGCATCTGTTTCGAAAATGATGGAATCACTAGAATAAATCTGCGTATGGAAGGACATACCTCCGGTTGTCTTGAGATAAGCGGTGTCGTTCCAAGATCTAGTGGCGTTGGCGGAATCTGTATTGTAATTCGCGGCGATAGAGTCGGCCCCGAGGGTACCGTCAAAATTTTCAGTGAAAACCGTATCAATCGGTGGTGCGAATTGCCCAAAAACAGCTGGGGAAGCGAGTGCTACAAAAAGTACAGCTAGTAAGCTTTTCTTCATTCTTTATGCGTTTGTGTTAACGTACAACATGGGTACTTACAAATATATAAAAATGGGGATGCGCCCGACCTGAGACGGGAGAAAAGTGCAATTAAAATGCGTTAACGAAAGCGTTGAAGGAATGAACTATTTCACGTTGAAATAAAAGACCCGTTTCCCTTCCAAATAAAGTTCCAATAAATCGTTGCGTTTTACCGGGCCAACACCGGCTGGAGTTCCAGTAAAAATGAGGTCCCCGGTCTTTAATGTGAAATACTTCGAAACGTGGCTAATAATCTCGTTCACAGGGAATAACATCATGCCTGTATTGCCTTTTTGGACTGTGTTGCCATTGATATCTAAGTGGAAGTCGATGTTTTGAATGTCCTTGCCCAAGGATTCCAAGGAGAAAAATTTAGACACCGCGGCGGAGCCATCAAAGGCTTTGGCTTTTTCCCATGGCAATCCTTTTTCTTTGCACTTTGCTTGTACATCACGCGCGGTAAAATCAATGCCGAGCCCCACTTCTGTGTAGTACTTATGAGCAAATCTTGGCTCAATATGTTTGCCAAGGCGATTGATTTTGATGACCAATTCCACTTCGTGGTGCACCTCATTGCTGTGCTCAGGAATAAAAAATGGATGCTTCTTCAAGAGTAAGGCCGTCTCAGGTTTGAGAAATACCACCGGCTCTTCAGGAATGGGGTTATTCAATTCTTCTGCGTGCTTCGCGTAGTTGCGTCCGATGCAAATGATTTTCATAATTCTTAGGCGCCTTTATTGAAAGATTTTAATCTGATTTTAGTCAATACTTGCTTCGTGTACAGCGGGAAATCCGCATTTTGAATCCAGCTGTAATAGCCCGGATTCTCCTGTAGTACGCTTTCAACGGTTTGTCCGCGGTATTTGCCGAAGGTGAAGATTTCTTGCCCGTGTCCATTGTAGGCGATGAATCCCGCAAAATCCGCCACCTTTTGACGGTTGGAGAATTCGGCCAAGAAACTCATGTCGTTTTCCAACTCTTCATAACGGTCTAACTGCGATTTTAGGACTTCATAAGTCGCCAATACATCGGCCTCTGCGCTGTGGGCATCCTCTAGTGATTTATCACAATAGAATTTATAAGCCGCCGTAAGGGTGCGCTGCTCCATGCGGTGGAAGATGTTCTGGACATCGACTGCGCGGCGTTTGCTCATGTCGAACTCTATTCCGGCTCGCAGGAATTCCTCTGCTAGAAGGGGAATATCAAATTTATTGCTGTTGTATCCGGCGAGATCGCTGTCTTGGATCAGTCCGTTCACTTCCGCGGCAAGATGAGCGAAGGTGGGTTTATCTGCTACGTCGGCATCATAAATACCATGGACAGCGGAAGCCCCCGCGGGAATAGGAATGGTAGGATTTACACGCCAGGTATGGGTTTCTTCTTTGCCGTTCGGATGCACCTTGTGCACGCAAATTTCGACGATGCGGTCGTTCGTGACATTTACGCCGGTGGTTTCTAGGTCGAAAAAGCAAATGGGACGGGTCAGTTGTAAATCCATGGTTTGGGTGTTGTGTAATTAAAAAGCCACCCTAATTGGGCGGCTTTTAAAGATAATTCAAATATCAGAAAATCGTTCTAGATCTCGCGGTTTATATCCCAAGCTTCTAGGTATTCCGCTACTCGTTTTACGAACATCCCGCCCAATGCGCCATCCACAACGCGGTGGTCATAACTATGACTTAAGAACATTTTGTGACGGATACCAATCATATCACCTTCCGGCGTTTCAATCACTGCTGGTTTTTTCACAATAGCACCGGCGGCCATGATGGCTACTTGTGGCTGATTGATAATAGGAGTTCCAAGAACGTTGCCGAAGGTACCTACGTTTGTTAGTGTATAGGTGCCACCAGAGATTTCATCTGGCTTCAGTGCATTGTTGCGCGCTCTATTGGCCAAATCGTTCACGGATTTGGTCAAGCCTAAAAGTGAAAGTTGATTTGCATTCTTCACCACAGGAACAATCAAGTTACCCGATGGAAGGGCTGCGGCCATACCCACGTTGATGTGCGCATGCTTGATGATTTTCGTGCCGTCCACACTCACGTTAATCATCGGGAAGTCTTGGATGGCCTTCACGATGGCCTCCATGATGATCGGCGTGAAGGTGATTTTCTCACCGTGCTTTTGCTGGAAGGCATTCTTCACTTTGTTTCTCCATTGCACCACTCGGGTCATATCTGCTTCCACGAAGCTGGTCACGTGTGGAGAGGTATGTACTGAATTTACCATGTGGTCCGCAATCAGCTTGCGCATGCGGTCCATCTCAATAATTTCAGCGCCTGGGCTAGGAGTAATGCTTGGAGCTGAAGTGGCAGCAGGTGCCGGCGCTGCTGGCGCTGGCGCGGCGGGTGCCGGGGCAGCCACAGGAGCTGGGGCGCTTTGGGCACGACCTCCTTCAATGTAGGCGAGTAAATCCGTTTTGGTCACACGGCCGTCCTTACCTGAGCCAGCAATAGCATCAAGCTCAGCTTGAGAAATGCCTTCTTCTTTGGCCATTGAACGTACTAAAGGAGAATAGAATCTTCCATTAGAGTTTTTGGCGATAGGGGCATTGCTTGTGGCTGGTGCCACGGTGGCCGCAGCTGCGGCGATAGAAGTTTCGATTTCTTGTGCAGCAGCCTGTGGTGCAGGTGCAGCGCTCTTTACAGGTGCGGCAGCCGGTGCTGGAGCATCTCCTGCAGCCTCGGTTTCAATGATGGCGATAGGTGCGCCGACGGCGGCTACATCATTTACTTGGGCAAGGATTTTTACAATGGTGCCACTAACAGGGGAAGGGACTTCGCTGTCCACCTTGTCGGTGGCAACTTCTACGACACTTTCTTCTGCGTCGATGGTATCTCCTTCGTTCTTCAGCCAGTTGGTAATGGTGGCTTCGGCAACACTTTCTCCCATTTTGGGAAGGATCAATTCAAACTGAGCCATTGAATTTGGGTTTTTCTAATGCCCGAATTTACGGCAAAATCTTCCGAAAACAGCGACCAATTATTTTTTGCTCAGCTTCCACAACTGCTTCCAGTCCCCACCAACTGTAGCTTCTCTTGCATAGTTGATAACTAAAGCTTTTGCGCTTTGTGGAACATCTAAATTTTTGGGAATTCCAGTGCGGATATCAAAAATCGGTGCCGGCAACGTCGGGACGTTAAATTCTTGTGCATCAGCGGGACTGTATCCCACTAACGTATGTCGGCCGGTGAGGAGTGGGAGGAATTGGCCCAAAATCTTCATCCATAATTTGCCTCTGCCTGCCCCGAAAAGGAGTGCAGCGCTCAGCGGTAAGGTGGCCAACATTAGTATGGGAATGAGGATATCCAGGCTGCGTTTCTGCCGCACGTAGACTGGATTTGCCGTTTGGAATACGGAACCGCCGTAGGCTTCACCTTGTGTCAGGCTGCTGTTGGAACCGACGAGGAAATTGCCCTGCGCTAGGAAGGTTTTGATGGCGCATTTGTGGCCAATTTCTTCCATGATTTGCATGAGTTCAGCATTGCTCAGCACGGAACTGTCTACAACGCATTCGTTGATTTGGTGAAGATCTACGAGATTTTTGATCTGTTCCAAAGCGGTTGATGGATTCTCGTGATGAATGAAAATTGCAGGCGAGATATTTCTCTCGGCCAATAGTTGTTCTAGGTCCAATTTTCTTTGCGCCCCACCCACAAACAGTAGGCGAGGTCGACGCAAGGGTTTGGCGAAGAATTCGCGCTTGGTCATCCATTCCAAAAGCGTGCGCCATGCCAGTACTGCCACAGTTCCCCCGGTTGCGCCCAAGACTAACAGGGCCCGAGAAAAACGCAGGTCTTCGGGCAACAAGCCGTAGCCAAATCCCAATAAGAGTGTCGCGACAATCATA
>Ga0255760_10003550_pt1 | contig 13928 bp, 14 predicted proteins | sample 071ome_25_FD_179960 | JGI IMG/M metagenome (GOLD analysis project Ga0255760, IMG submission 179960) | Coastal salt marsh microbial communities from the Groves Creek Marsh, Skidaway Island, Georgia - 071410BT metaG (version 2) | ecosystem: Environmental > Aquatic > Marine > Intertidal zone >... | reverse complement strand
AATTTAGCTGCTTTTTATTATTTGGTAGAGCACTTGTCTGAAAAACAAGGGGTCGGCAGTTCGATTCTGCCTCTGGCCACTGGGTTTTTTCATAGTGAACACAAAACTGTGCCAAGAACTGTGGTAGATAGTTTGAAGATTTAGACTTATAAACAACAAATTTTTTATAATTCTCAATCGTAGTACTATTGAAAAAAGAAAAATATGATGAATAACATTTCTAATATTAGTTTTATAAATAAGCTTGTGGCTGCAGCTCTTGTCTCTGGTGTTGCAATTACTGCGTTTGTCTTAATTAGTGATGGAGATATTTCTTCAGATGATATTGATGAAATTTTTGATGAGGCATTAAAAGAGAATACTGAGCTTGTAACTAAATTGTGTAAAGAAAATCTAAATGAAACTACAGAAGCTCAAGAATTTCTTGAAAACATTAGTGATTCGAGCTTTACAGTAGACAATAATCAGCTCGCTACAGTCATAAAGAGGTGTGATGAAATTTTGAATTCTACAACTACTACTCTTACTTCAACAACAATTCCAGTTGAGACAACAATTCCAGTTGAGACAACTACAACTACGACTATTCCGAGCACAGAGTGTGATGAGTCCTTATCTAAAGTTGTAGCTGAAGACCCTAGCCAGGTTAGGGTATCTATTATTCAAGATGCCATTTATGCAGAGTATTACGATGATGGGGAATCTTATATTGATGAAGGTATCTTGATTTGTTGGGAACCATTTTTAGTTGACGGGTTAGAATCTGAAGACTACTGGGTAGTATTTGGTTGGACATTAGATGATTATATCTCAGCTGACGGAGGTAGTTATGATACCGGAGTAATTTATTCAGTGTCATCAAGATATGGACCTTATGGAGATGAAGAACCCGCCAGAACATATATGTTTTTTGATTATGAGTATTTTTATAATTTTGATGAAGCAAAACCATTCATTGAGAATGGAAAATTGCAGATTTATTTCCAAATAGAAGCACTTAATGAGAGCTCTCCGAATTATTGGTCTGAAAAAACTAAGCCTGTTTCAGTCATAATAGATGTTCCTTAAATACTAAATAATTACAACAAGAAGTTATCTAGGAAGTTATTTACTGTGCCAAAACTGTGCCACTTAGGTTTCTTTATTCTGAATTATTTACTGCTCGTTAGTTGATACAAGTCCTACATTCATTGATGTTTTAATTTAATACTTACTGATACTTTCTAGTATTTAATCGTTCTTCCCTTACAAGGAAGAAGTCACAACCAAAAATAGAATCAATAAAACCCTATAAACACTACATTTTTTGGCATTTTTAAGTTGCTAAAATAATAGTATGGAAAATTTTAATAGAGAATTAGACCCCCTTGATCATCAAATAGCTTTTTATACATCGTTTGGTTTAAATGGTGCTGAAGTAGCTAGAAAGCTTGGAAAAAATAAATCCACAATTAACAGAAGATTACATAACAATTTATTACTTGCTGAAATAAATTATCGAACGAACCAGCTATTTGATACATATAGCGGAAAATTTGCAATACTCGTACATCGAGTTTTAGATAAAGCAATAGAAAATATAGACAATGGAGACCCTATTAGCTTTAGAGAAGTAAATGAGATATTGAAAAGTTTCAATCAAATATATTTTAAAGATGTACCTTATAGGGATGAAAATGCAGCATATATAGCAATTAAAAATTATTGTAGAGATTTTGATATTGATGCTAATGAACTTGCTACACTTGCAAGAAGAATTATTGAAGAAGAAGAAAATAACAATAAAGATAAAAAGAAATCAGCGTAATGAATATATATTTACAAGCTAGAGGAAGTTATCACGCTCTTTTAGATTTATCTAAATGGTGTGAAAATAATGATATTGAAAGAATTGGTCTTCCAGATCACTATATTGTTGGAAAGCAAAGAGCTAACAAAGATGATGCAGCACCAGCATTAGATTTACTAACAGCAGCTGCAGGTTTAGTAAGAGATACAGATTCAATGATTTATTCCATATTGGTATCTCCAATTACCTTTAGACATCCAAGTGTTTTAGTTAAGATGGCTGCAACTATTAACGAGATGGGCCCTAATCGTTTTCGCCTTGGTGTGGGTACAGGTTGGTTAGAGATAGAACATGAATTATACGGGATAGATTTTCCAGACCTTAAAACAAGATTTGAAATGCTTGAAGAGTCTTTAATTTATATTAGAGAAGCACTTGCAGGAAACAGTAAAGGATTTAAGGGTAAATATTATCAGCTTAAAAAATTTCCAGTAGAACCAGCTTGTTTAGATCAAATACCAATAATTATTGGAGGTGGTGGAAAAGTTAAAACACCAACACTTGCAGGAAAGTATTCAGAGGAATTTAATATTTATGCAGGTCCAAAAGAGAATTTACAAAATGGTATTGATCTTTGTTTTTCAGTTGCTGAGCAAGAGGGTAGAGATAGAAACTCAATTCAGATAACTACTGCTTGTCCACCTGTTGTAGGGCTAACTAAGGAAAGTGTAGATAATTCTCTAATAACTGCAGCTAAAGCTTTAATTCAACCAGAAGATGAAATTGCAAAGAACTGGAAAGAGAGAAGTTATTTGTATGGAACACCAGAACAAGTTGCAGAAACATTAGCAATGTGGAATGAGGTTGGAATTGATGGAGTTTATCTACAACTGTTAAGTTTAGAACCTGAAAAAAGAGATGAGACCGTACAAGTAATTCGTGAAGCTATAAATTTGTTATAAATTAACAATAAAGATTCAAAATACGGTATAGTTATTTTTGTCTATAAAAAGACAAGTCAAACAAGGAGACATATGCCGAAAGGCAAAGTTAAATGGTTTAACTCAACAAAAGGATTCGGATTTATTGAACCCAATGATGGCGGTAAAGATGTTTTTGTTCACATATCAGCAGTAAAAAGCGCGGGTATGCATGATCTTGCAGAAGGTCAAGAACTTGAGTTTGAGTTAAAAGAAACCAATGGAAAACAATCAGCAGAAAATCTAAAATAAGATAAACCGCTACGTTTTAAACCGGTAGTTAATCTACCGGTTTTTTTTATGGTAGAGTGTATTTTATGAGTACAGCTGAAGAAATTAAAAAATTAAATGAACTATTACAAGAGGGAGTTTTAACACAAGAAGAGTTCGACAAGCAAAAAGAAAAATTATTAAACTCAAATTCCATCTCTTCATCACAACAGGATTGGCTTGTTGCTTTGTTACTATGTTTTTTTATAGGAGTTATAGGAGCACATAGATTTTATGTTGGAAAAATTGGTACAGGACTTTTAATGGTGTTCACTTTAGGTGGTTTAGGTATTTGGACTTTTATTGATTTAATTTTAATTATCGTAGGTAAATTTAAAAACAAAGATGGTGAAATTTTATCTCGTATTTAAGAGAATAGAATTCTTATTGACAACAATATAGACACCACAACTAAAACAGGACGAACTACTTTTTCCCCATTTTTTATTGCGAATTTTGAACCAGTGTAAGCGCCTGCAATTTGAGCTACAGCCATTGTTAATCCAAGTGACCAAATTACGTAACCTTGAATTGCAAAAATTATGAAAGCTGCAAAATTAGAAGCAAAGTTTAATAATTTTGTAACTGCAGTAGCTTGCATAATATTTACACCTTTGATAATTACAAAGCTAAGAACAAAAAAAGATCCTGTACCAGGTCCAAAGAATCCATCATAAAAACCAATTGCAAAGATTATTAAATTAAACACAATTAGAAATTTATTATTAGCATTAGAATTTTTTGGTCCTTTGTTTGTAATAAAAAATAAAGCAGCGCTAATAAGTAAAATTGGTATTACAGATTCTAACGTTTCATTTGATATTGTGCTCACAAGTAAAGTTCCTATTCCAGAACCTAAAAATGATAACAAAAAATATAATTTTCGTTTTTCATCAACAAGTAAACCGTTTTTAAAATAATTGTAAGTTGATGTAAATGTACCAAAACAAGATTGAAATTTATTAGTTGCTAATACATTAAGAGGTTGTATCCCTACTAAAAGCATTGAAGGAGTTGTAAGTAAACCACCTCCTCCTGCAATTGAATCAATTAAAGATGCAAAAAATGCAACAACAAAAAGTATCAAATAAACAGTGTTTTGTTCGTAAGTATATTCCATATTTCTAAAATCAATTCATTTTATTATTAATAATTCACTAACAATATTAATTATTATTTAGTAGATCCTTCATAAAAATCTACTTTCAATAATGTAAAAACTTTATCTATAACTGTTTATTTTTAGATATATTTTTAAGATATATATATGAAATATTTTGGTGCTATAGATCAAGGAACTACTAGTTCTAGGTTTATTGTGTTCAATGAAAGTGGTGAAATAGTTGAACAACACCAACAAGAACATAGACAAATACTTCCTGATGAGCACTCCGTTGAACATAATGCTAATGAGATATGGGAATCAGTTAAAACTTGTATCAATGTTGTTGATTCTAAATTCAATATTGCACAACTTACAAGTATAGGAATAACTAATCAACGAGAAACTACAGTTGCATGGAATAAAAAAACTGGAGAGCCATTATATAACGCTATAGTTTGGCAGGATACAAGAACTCAAGCCATATGTGATGAATTGTCGACTATTGAAAATTTAATCCAAGAGTTTAACAAAACAGGTCTACCTATAGCTACATATTTTTCTCTATCTAAAATTCTTTGGCTAATAAGAAATGTTCCAGAAGTAGCTAAGAATTTAGAAGTAGACAATGTATGTTTTGGAACTATTGATAGTTGGTTAATATTCAAAATTACTGGCGATTTCTTTACTGATGTTACAAATGCAAGTAGAACTCTGTTATTGAATATAGAAACAGGTAAATGGTCTGAGAAAATACTTAAAACTTTAGATATTCCATTATCTTCATTACCAAAAATAAAACCTTCACTTTCAAATTTTGGTACTAATAAACTAATTTTAAAGAACGTACCTATTACTGCAGTATTAGGCGATCAACAAGCTTCTCTGTTTGGTAATAATTGTTTATCAAAAGGTGAAATTAAAAATACATATGGAACAGGTTGTTTTGCCTTAACTAATACTGGAGAAGACATTGTCTACTCAAATAATGGTTTACTAACTACTATTGCATATCAATTAGAAGATCAACCTATCCAGTATGCAATTGAAGGTTCTGTATCTATTGCAGGCTCAGCTGTTCAATGGTTAAGAGATAATTTAAACATCATTAATGACAGTTCTGAAATTGAGTCTTTAGCTATGCAAGTAAAAGACAATGGCGATGTTTACTTTGTTCCTGCTTTCTCTGGTTTATTTTCACCTCATTGGGATTCTACAGCAAGAGGCGTATTGGTCGGTTTAACAAGATTTACTAATAAGTCTCATATAGCTAGATCTGTTTTAGAGTCAGTAGCTTATCAATCATACGATTTACTTACTTCCATGGAAAGAGATACTGGAGAACGCTTTGAAGTGATTAAAGTTGACGGTGGAATGATAAATAACAATTTACTAATGCAATTTCAATCAGATATTTTTGATAGGGTAGTTTCTTCTCAAAGAGTAATTGAAATTACTGCATTAGGTGTTGCTGCAGCTAGCTACATATTTCAAAACAATTTACCTTTATCTACTATGTCTAAAATTGTAACTAAGAGCTCATCGTGGAATCCAAATATGGATACTGATTTAAGAGATAAATATATCAATAAGTGGAATAAGGCTGTAGAAAAATCAAAACAATGGACATAGTTAAAATCTTAATTTATCTTTATGTAATATTTTTTGTTGTAGCAGGATTAAATCATTTTTATAATCCAACATTTTACGACTCTATGGTTCCTACATTTATTCCTTACCCACGTTTAGTTCATCAGTTCACTGGGATCTTAGAGGTAATTATTCCCTTGTTTTTATTAACAAAATGGAGAAAAGAAGCAGCAATCATTATGATTTTATTTCTTATTGCAATTTATGGTGCTAACTTATATGTTTGGATAAATAAACTACCTTACGGAAAGACTGTATTTACAAACACTCAACACTTAATCAGATTTTTTATTCAAGTTGGATATATATGGTTAACTTATGTAATTTATAAATATGACAAATAAACAGTTTCCTAAAGAATTTATTTTTGGTACTGCAGTTGCATCATATCAAGTAGAAGGTGGAATTTATAACAATGACTGGACTCATTGGGAAAATAAAAAATCAACTGTTTGTGCCGAACCTTGTAAAGAAGCCTGCAATCATTTCCAACTTTTAGATGAAGATATTAAACTACTTAAATCTCTTGGTATAAAGGCATTTAGATTTTCCATTGAGTGGAGTAGAGTCGAACCCAAAAAAGGTCAATTTGATGCTGATGCTATTAAACATTATGTCAACAAAGCAAAAAAGTTAATTCAAAATAATATAACACCTATTGTTACATTTCATCACTTTACTTCTCCGGAATGGACAATGCCAGAAGGTGTATGGGCATCAAACAATATAGTAAGTTGGTTTACTAGTTACGTTGATCGAATGATGCAAGAGTTGCCAAAAGAAATTACTTATTTTAATACAATAAATGAACCTGGAATATTTTCAATGTTTGGTTACTTTTCTAAGCAAAAATTTCCTCCAGGAATACAAAATGAAAAAATATTTATAAAAGCTTCTGACAATATTATTAAAGCCCATAAAGATTCTATGAATATAATTAAGTCCCATAATCCTAATGCGAAAGTAGCCATGACTCATGCGTTACATGAGTGGAATGATAACGAACAGAGTGTTCTTAAAAAATATATACGATATCATCTTGAAGACAAATTTTTGTTTGCATCAAAAGATGATGATTATATTGCACTGCAAACATATTCAATTAAGCAAGCAAGTCCTAATCCGTTTTTTAGAGGCATAACATGGATACTCATAAAGATTCCATTTCTTAGAAACAAGTTACTTCCGAAATTTTTAGACTACTTTTCAGGGAGGAATGATTATGTAACTCCAGGAGTCCGAACTACTAAAATGGGTTACGAATATAGACCTCAAGCTGTGAAATATAATTTTCATAGAATACACAATCTGTATCCTGACAAATCTATTTTTGTAACAGAGAATGGCATTGCAACTGATGATGACGAAGAAAGAATAGAATTTGTAAAGGATGTTCTTAATGATGTCCATGCTTATAACGAAGAGAATGGAAAAATTATAGGCTATCTTTACTGGTCGTTGTTAGATAATTTTGAATGGGATCTTGGTTATAACATGAACTTTGGACTTGTTGAAATTGATAAAAATAACTTCGAAAGAAAACCACATAAATCTGCTGCTTGGTTTGGTGAAATTTCTCGTACAAATAATTTATCTATTTAGACTAAGAAATTTAAAATTAATTTATGTACATAATTGCAGGTTCTACAGGTACAACAGGAAGTGCTATAGCAAGTGAATTAGCTAATAGTTATGAAATTCACTTGATTGGAAGAGATGAAGAAAAATTATCTAAACAAGCAGCTGAACTAAATTGTAATTTCACACTATTAGATTTGAATAAAGTTGTTGAACCTAAACAGTTTTCAGAAAACGTAGTTGCCGATTATGAAATAAAAGGTTTAGTTAATTGCATAGGGTCAATACTATTGAAACCACTTCATGGAACTTCTGTTGAAGAATTTGATGAGGTAATTAGAACTAATTTATTTTCTTCATATTATCTTTTATCCAGTTTTTCTAGAAGAATGAAAAATGGCTCAGCAATATTTTTTTCATCTGTTGCTGCATCTAAAGGTTTAGCTAATCATGAAGCTATATCTGCAGCGAAAGCAGGAATAGAGGGTTTTGTACGTTCATCTGCTTCTACTTATGCAAAGGATAATTTACGTATAAACGCAATAGCCCCAAGTATAATGCAATCAAATATGTCTCAAAAAATATTAAGTAGTGATACTGCTATCGAAATATCTAAAAATATGCATCCAATTAACAAAATAGGAGATGTAAATGATATACTTCCTGTTGTAAAATGGTTGATAAGTGATGACTCAAAGTGGGTAACTGGCCAAACCATACATGTTGATGGTGGTTTATCTACCGTAAAAACTAGATAAGGAGAATTATGTCAGAAACAAAATATCTTAAAACTCATGAGTGGTACAAAATTGAAGAAAATGTTATAACAGTTGGTATTTCTGATTTTGCTCAAGGAGAACTCGGAGATATTGTTTTTGTTACCCTTCCTCAAGTTGGACAAGAATTTTCAAAGGGTGATCCAATGGTAGAAGTTGAAGCTACTAAAACAGTTGCAGAAGCGTATGCACCAATGAATTGCAAAATTATTGAAGTAAACTCCTCACTAGATCTAGAACCTGAAATAATTAATAATGATCCAGTTGGTGACGGTTGGATGGTAAAAGCTGAAATATTAGATTTAGACGATACTGGAATGTCTTATCCAGAATATGAGTCGTTTATTTCTTAATGTCTGATTTAAATACAACAAAACTTTTTGAATATCATAATTCAAAAGGTGCAAAAATTATCAACTTTGCAGGTTGGTCAATGCCTTTTTCATATGAAGGCACTTTAAAAGAACATCAGAGCGTTAGAACTAATGCTGGTTTTTTTGACGTATCTCACATGGGTAGAATTGAACTTCAGTACGAACAAATTAAAGAAATCAGTAATTTAATTTGTTCAGAGATAATATCTTTACCAAACAACAAAGCTTTATACACAATATTTACTCACGAAAACGGTAATTCCATTGATGATGTAATATTTTGGAAATTCGAAAATAGGTTTGTTCTTATTTGTAATGCAAGTAATACAAAAAAAATTGAAGATCATTTAAACGTAAATTCTATACATTTTCAGAACATTACTGGAGATACTTCTCTTATAGCTGTACAGGGGCCAACTGCAATTGATAAGCTTTCAGAATCATTTACAATTCCAGAAAACTTTCATACTTATTCAAAAGATGATATTTACTATGCACGAACTGGTTATACCGGAGAAGATGGAATTGAGTTCATGATACCTAACAACAGAGTTGTTGAATTTATAAACTATCTTGAAAATCTATCAATTCATCCTTGCGGTTTGGGTGCAAGAGATACTCTACGACTTGAAGCATCATTACCTTTGTATGGATTTGAGTTAACAGATTTAATTTCTCCAGTTGAAGCTGGTTTAAAATGGACTGTTACTAATTCTACAAATTACAAAGGAAAAGAAACCTTAGATCAACAAATATCAACAGGAGATAGAAAGTATCTTAAAAAATTTATATATAAAGGTAAACAAATACCTAGAACTGGAACAATAGCTAAATCGGGTGACGTTAATGGGTTAGTAACATCTGGAAATATTTCACCTGTACTTGAGCACCCTATAGGGTTTGTTTTATTTGATTCTAAACCTCCGACTGATTTAGTAGAGTTTGATATACGTGGTAATTTAGTAGAAGGAAATTTAATAAGTAAAAGGTTTTTAAGCTAATGTTTTTCCCACATTCAGAAATTGATTTAAAAAAGATGTTTAATGAATTATCTATCAATTCTTTAAATGATTTGTTTAAGCATTTACCACAAGAATTACTTTTAGAAAATGGATTAGAACTAGATTCAAGCTTATCTGAATTAGAAGCTATATCCTATTTTGAAAAAATTGAATCAAAAAATAAATCTGATTTAATTTGTTTTGCTGGTGGTGGTCATTATGATGTATATTTACCTCACACAGTAAAAACACTTACAATGCGTCCAGAGTTTATGACATCATATACTCCTTATCAAGCTGAGATTTCACAAGGGATACTTCAAATTCTTTTTGAATATCAGTCATTGATTTGTGATTTAACAGAAATGGAATTAGCGAATGCATCTTTATATGATGGTGCAACTTCAGTAGCTGAAGCTATTTCAGTAGCAATAAATAAGACAAAAAAAGATTCTATTGTTATGTCTGCAGGTTTTAATCCAAATACTAAAATTGTGGTAAAGACTTTAATAGATCAAAATAAATTTCCTATTGAATTTGTAAATTTAGATGAGAATTATTTATTTCCAGAAAATTATGATTTTTCTGATAACCAAGCTGCTTTTGTAGTATCTCTTCCGCATTATGAGGGTTCGGCACAGGATTTAACTAACTTAGTATCTAAAGCAAAAGAAAAAGGATTGATAACTATTTGCTATGTAGATCCATCGATGATGGGTGTATTAAAAACTCCAGGATCTATGGGTTTTGATATTGTTGTAGCTGAAGGTCAATCAATGGGTTCTCCATTAAGTTATGGCGGACCAACAGTTGGTTGGTTTGCAACTAGGAAAGAATTAGCAAGACTAGTCCCTGGTAGAATCATTGGTGAATCAAGAGATGCCAAAAATACAAAAACTTATGTAATGACATTAAGAGCAAGAGAGCAAGACATAAGAAGAGAAAAAGCTTCCTCAAATATATGTACAAATCAAACTCTCAATGCTGTTGGTTCAACTATTCATTTATCTTGGTTAGGTCCTCAGGGTTTATATGAAATTGGTTATCAAGCTATGCAAAAAGCAGCTTATATGAAAAATTTATTAAAAGAAAATGGTTTTTCAATTCCAAATGAAACTTCATCACTTAGAGAATTTATAATTGATACGAAATCTGAAGCATCTAAGATAATTGAGAATATGGGTGATAAGGGCTTCTTAGCTGGTATTAAATATTCTGAAAATCAAATTTTAACTGCAGTAACAGAAAAAAGAACAAAAAAAGAAATTGATAATTTTGTTAAAAATTTAGTTGAGGTTGATAATGTATAGCGGAGGTAATGCTAGCTCTTTGCCTCTTGTAGGGGGTAAGCCTGAACCTACAATTAAACAATTGTCTAAACCTGGTAGGAGAGCATCAAGATTTCCAAAACTAGACGTACCTGAAGTAGAGATATTAAATTCAGCTTTAACAACTATTAAACCTACACTACCAGAAGTTTCAGAACACGATTTAGTTATGCATTTCTCTAGGTTAGCTCATAGAAATTTTGCCGTTGACTTAGGTTTTTATCCACTTGGTTCTTGCACTATGAAGTACAATCCTAGATTTGCTGATTTTGTAGCTTCTTTAAATACTTTTGCAAATACACATCCATCAGCACCAGCTACTTTCACTCAAGGTAATTTAGAAATTCTTTTTGAATTAGAAAAATATTTAACTGAAATTACAGGAATGGATTCCGCTACTTTTCAACCACCCGCAGGTGCTTCAGGTGAGTTAACGGGACTCTTAATAATTAAAAAATACCTAGAACAAAATAATTTACATCATAAAAATCAAATAATTGTTCCTGATTCTGCACATGGAACTAATCCTGCTTCTGCAAAGATGGCTGGATTTGAAGTTGTTGAAGTAGAAACAGATTTACGTGGCATGGTAAATATTGAAGACTTAAAAGAAAAAGTAAATGAAAATACAGCCGGTTTAATGCTTACTAATCCAAATACTGGTGGTTTGTTTGAAGAAAACATATTAGAAATATCAAAAGTTATACACGACGAAGATGGCTTAGTCTATTACGATGGAGCAAACTTAAATGCCATTGTAGGAGTTTGTAGACCAGGTGATATGGGCTTTGATATTGTTCATTCAAATTTACATAAAACATTTGCAACACCTCATGGTGGCGGTGGTCCTGGGTCAGGTCCAGTTGCTGTCAAAAAATTTTTAAAAGAATATTTACCAGGACCAATTGTAATTAAAGTCGATGATGCATTTCAATGGTATGAGCCTAAGTATTCAATAGGTAGGATGCATGGTTATCATGGAAATTTTCTTGTTGCATTAAGAGCACTTGTTTACATGAAACTTCTAGGTAAAGAAGGTTTGGATAATTTAGGTTCTTATGCTGTATTAAATGCACGATACCTAAGTTCTGTTGTTTCTGAAATAATACCATTAGCTTATGATGAACCTTGCATGCATGAATTCGTAGCAACTGTAAAAAATCTTAAAAAATCACACAAGATAAAAGCTTATGATGTTGGAAAAGCTTTATTAGATAGAGGTTTCCATTCTCCTACTATCTATTTTCCATTAATTGTTGAAGAGGCTCTCATGTTTGAGCCAACTGAGACTCAAACAGTTGATACTTTAGACGATCTTGCAGATACTTTGGCAAAAATAATTCAAGAACTGCAAGAAACAGAATCATCTTTTGAGGAATATCCAAAAAATTTGCCCGTAGGTAGACCTAATGAATTAATCCCTGCTAAACATTTAACTGTTAATTGGGGAGATTTTGAACTTCTTGAAATTACAGAATAAACTTAAACTATGATTCCATCAAAAATTGATGTAGATAGAAATATTAATAAATTAAGAGTTCATTCAAAAGAATTTTCAAAACTATCAGATTCAGATCTTGTTCTACTTTTGCAGGAAGTAATTAATAATGTTAAGTCTATTGCTTACTACTGGGTTAGCATAAGCACAGAAAAAAAAGGTATTACCCACAAACCTAAAGAAGGAGAAGAGTGGATAGGAGGTCCTTTTGCTTCTATATTTGCACTCCAATATTTTATAGATTTTTTAACTAATAAAAATAATTTAAATGAAGCAAATTTTAATAAAAGTAATAATTCATATAAAGTTTTTCCAAATAAATCAATTGAAAAATTATTGTTCCCATTTCTTGAAGGTGAAATAATTTTTCAAAAAAACCTTGATTTCGAAAAAATTAATAAATATAGAGGATTTAATAATAGATTTGACGAAAATAAGCCAAAAATAACGCTAATTCTTGGTGCAGGAAACGTATCATCAATTCCATTCCTAGATGCTTTATTTCACATGATTGCATATAAATCTGTAATATATATGAAACTAAATCCAGTTAATGAGTATCTTTTACCAGTATTTGAACAAGTTTTCGAACCTTTTATCAGTAGAGGATATATGGTTATTACAAATGCTGATTTAGAAGGTTCTAAGTATATTTCAGCTCACAGTGGTTTTAATCAAATTCACTTAACTGGTTCAAATTTTACTTATGAACAAATCGTATATGGAAAAGTATTAACTGACAAAGAAAGATCTTTAAAAACTCTATCTAAAGTTAATAAAACTCCAATAACATCAGAATTAGGTAATGTTACTCCAATTATTGTTCATCCTGATAAATGGTCAACTTCTGAGTTAAAACATCAAGCAAAAAAAATAGTTACAGCTAAGTTAAATAATTCAGGTTTTAATTGCATAGCTGCTCAAATAATAGTTTTACCTAAAGAGTGGAAGCAAAAAGATTTACTAAAAAAATATATAATTGAGTATCTTAAGAAAATTGGTGATACAACTTCTTACTATCCTGGATCTACTCAAAAATTAGATAATCTAAAGAACAAAAAAAACTTTACACAAGTAAATGAAGAATCTTGCATAACACCTTTTCTTATTGCTGACATTGAACTTGAAAAAGAATATGCTCACGATGAGGCTTGGTCTACAGTTCTATTTTTTAAAGAAATTGAATACGTCTCTAAGTCTCAATATGTTAATGATGCTATAAACTACGTAAACAATGAAGTATGGGGTAATCTGGGTGTTTCAGTTTTATTTAAAAATCATAAAAAAGAAAAAAACTCAACCTATCTTAATAAATATGTTACCAAATTGAATTATGGTACAGTCGCAATTAATGAATGGTCCGCTTTAGCTTTTATCATACCAACAATGCCATGGGGAGGATATCCTGGAAATAAAGATAACAATATTCAAAGTGGCCAAGGTTTTGTACACAACTCTCTTTTATTTGAATCTCCTTTGAAAGGAGTAGTCTATTCAAAATTTAGAATGTCTAGACTTATAGATCCACCATGGTTTGTTACTCATAATAAATCTCATAAAATATTTAAAAACTTAACTTATT
>Ga0255760_10003548_pt1 | contig 13932 bp, 9 predicted proteins | sample 071ome_25_FD_179960 | JGI IMG/M metagenome (GOLD analysis project Ga0255760, IMG submission 179960) | Coastal salt marsh microbial communities from the Groves Creek Marsh, Skidaway Island, Georgia - 071410BT metaG (version 2) | ecosystem: Environmental > Aquatic > Marine > Intertidal zone > Salt... | reverse complement strand
GCGATCCGAACCAAGCCGCGCTGGTATCTCAGATGATGTTGGAAGGATACGGGTGCAACGCAGACCCGAAGGAGGCGAGGTATTGGGCGCACGTAGCTCGAAACGCCGGAGCTCGTAGGATCGAGGGTGTGTACGATGAGTTACCTTAACAGAAGATATATACATTCTTTCTCTGATGTGATGATATCGATATAGATAGCTTGTTTTATAATTATGTTTTTAGTAGAGAGAGAAAGAGTGTGTGTGCGAGAGAGAGAGAGAGAGAGAGAGAGTGCGCGATGCAGCGGAGTTGACAACACGGTATAATATTTTGGCACAATAAGAAAGAGAAAAGAAACCACCTTTTAATAATAATACCGCGGTGATAATAATAATAAAGCGTGAAAGAATACGAATCGTTCTTATGTAATGTGTTTCTAATGATTGAATAATGCGATTGACATTAAAAATATACCAGTATATATAACTTTCAATATAATAATCTACACGGAAGGGCCTTCCTCTCTCTCTCTTTCTCAATCACGCCGCGGCGACCTCCTCGTTCGGCGTCGGCTCTCCCCCCTCCTCTTTCTTCTTGGCGAAAAAGTCCGAAATCTTCTTACTCCCGTGCGTGTCCACCTCTTTCTTCGCATTCTCTCCGTCCTCGTTCGCCACCTCCACGTCTTTCTCCGTCATCTTCTTCGGTTCTCCTTCTTTCGGTTTCATCGCGCTTATGTGGTCGTGCAAAAAATCAAACTTTTGCTTCTTCAACACCGCGCGTTCCACGTCCAAATATTTAATCGTCTTCCGCTTTCCAAGTTTCATGCTCCCCAACGCGTTCTGCGTGAGCATCTCGCAAAACAGTTCCGTCGCCTTGGTGATTAACTTCGTCGCGTCCCCGGAGGCGACTTTCACAGATTTGTCCAGTTTCATGATTCGTTTCACCCGCGAGAGAGGCAAACTCAACGAGTTGCCATCCTTGTCCTGATTCATCATCGACTGCATCTGCGTTTGTTGCACCAACCGCTCCGCCTCGGTCAACCCATCCTCGCCGTGCGCCGCGTTATCCTCGTCGTCGTCGTCGATGTCGTTTTTGTCCGCGTTGTTGTTGTTTTTCTCGAGGTCTTTATCACCTCTCTCTTTCCTCTCTTTCTCCTCCTTCTCGTCAAACTCTCTCTCGCATTTTTCTTTAAACTTTTGCTTCTCTTCCTCGGAGAGACCGTTCCATCGTTGGGAGATGAGCTTCGCGATGTCGCCCATCCCGGGTTTTAAGTTGCCTTTTTCCGCGAGCTCTCGTTTCACCGACTCTCGGTTTTGCGTGGAGAAGGAAATGTACGCGGACGGGCGTCGTTTGCCCGTCGAGGACGACAACACTTTTGGTGGCATGATTTTATTATTAGTAGTATTCGAGCGCGTCGTCGCGTCGCGATGTGATGAAGAAAGAGAACACGCTCTCTGCTTTCGTTTTTTTTGAAAATTTTTTCGAATTTTCGACACGCACGTGACGAGAAAAAACGCCTCTTTTGCATTTTTACAAAGAAGATTGAGAAACAAAAAGTCAAACAAACACCCCTAAAAATATATTTTAACGCGCGCGTGCGCGCAAACAACCAATCGTCATTTTTTAAAAAATGGAACCGCGGCAGCGCCGCCGAGCCATCCGACGTTTCCTCTGCCTCTTTCTCTTCCTCTTTATCGTCGTCTCTTCGGTTCGTAAGTTCCATTCGGTGAAAGAAGCGCGACACTTTGCCGCGGAGTCGCTGATTCATCTGGCGAAAGATTTAGACGAAGAAATCGACGTTTCCCGTTTCAATGTCGATCGTCACGACGATCACCGTCACTCGTCCTCGTCGAATTCAGAACGAGACGAAGATGAGGACGAACCGGAAATATACGAACGGCCGAGCTCACCGATGCCGCCGATGGACCCGAGCGCTCCGCCTCCGCCACCGGTGGCGCCGAGCATGCCTCCACCAGATGATGCGATGCGAAGAGAAAGGTTGGATACGACGACGACGACGACGACGACGATAACAACACCGTCACCGTCAAAATCATCGTCATCGAACAATAACGCCATCAATCGAAACTTAGCCTTCTTTTCCGGCTCGCTGAACGAACCTAACGTAAAAGATCATCCTTTATTTAAATCAAACGAAGACGATTCAAAAGATTTATGGGCTAAACGCAGACGAGAGTTGTTCGACGGTTCGTTGCCGCACCCGTACGTGGACGAGGACGACGAAGATACCGCGCATTCCGAGCAGACGAAAAGATACATAAGTTTGGATAAAATTTTAGATTTGAAAGAGTTGAGGCGAAAGTTTCCGCCGTATACGATGGAAAAAGTAGAGTTGGGAACGGAGATGCCGTTGCACGTGACGTTTGCGACGGTGGAGTTGGTAACGTTGGTAGATAATTGGCTGACGTACAGCATCCGAGCGAACATCAAGAAGATTGTGGTGGTAAGTTTAGACGAAGCGTTGCACATGTGGTGCGAGAAGGAGTTGAAGAAGAGGAAGAAACATCGACGCGAGATTGGTGGCGATGATAGTGACGATAACGACGAGTTCGCGTGCGTGCCCGGCGGGCATTTGTTAGACAAGAGTAAATTAGGGCATTCCCTATCCGGCGGCTTTAGAGAAGTGAAAGAATCTTTCTACGCGTTGATGAACGTGAAGATACAAATCATCGAAACTTTCTTATTAAATGGATACGATTTGTTAATTTCGGATGCGGATGTAACGTGGGTGCGCGATCCGATGCCGTATTTCAACACTGGAAATTTGGGTAAAGTCGACATCGCCGTCTCCGCCGATTGCGTCTTTGACTTTCGAGGCGATTTAATCGACCAAAACGAAATCGAGCTGCATAGGAAATTGAATTTGCCGCAGCTGACAACGACGGTGTTTAAAAAGTGGGAGCACTGGCGAGATCCGTTCACGCAACTCCCATGGCCGTATCTAGCCGAGTATAACACGGGCATGTTGTTGTTGCGAGCTACGTTGGAAACCCTGCGATTCGTGAAGGATTGGAAGCATGGCATGGAAGCCGGGAAAAAGTTAGCCTTTGCGAACGATCAACACCATTTCAACGCAATCACGCGATCGAGATGGTTACAGCGGAAATCTTTGCCTGCATACTGTAAGAAATTGACCGATGTTGGCGAGAAGAGCTCGATGTGTCGCCCGTTTGATAAACCAACGGCGGACAATCGACATCCGGATGAATATTTCAGAAGGCCGGATAAAACGTACGATCCATCGAAACCGGAAATGACCGTCATGGACCCAGGTTTTGTACCTCGAGATAAAGAAGGCCTGTGCGAACCAGTGAAGGTCGAGACGTTGGAAGCCGTAAAGAATAACGCGAACGACGGGTACTTTTGCGAAAAGTATCCTCCCGATTTCGTCGCGTTCGCAGAGGATTATAAGAGAGGTTTGCGTCCGTTGTATTCGTACGGAGGCACGTCTGGATCTTTGCGCGTTGCAAAATTGCCGACGAGCTTATTCTCCAACGGAATGGTCTTTTTCATGGGTAAGGATTATTCGAAACGCTCGATTGTTCCGTACGGTGTTCATAACACTTACGTCTACGACGGCGCGCAAGGTAAAATTTGGCGCTTTCGCGAAGCCGGGATGTGGGCTGATAAGAAACCGTACTTTTTAGCCTCGTCTATGTACAATAAAGAACTCGGTCTTCCTTTCAGCGGTAAAAATACGAAGCCAGAGGTTCAACCTTCCGCTTCGGTTAGAGACGGAGACGACGATGAGATAGACCTGAGCAAAGAGAAGGATTTGAAGACGCTCATCGTGCGCATGTCCATGCCAGAATGGTTGGAAAAATCCGTCAACGAATCCATAACGACCCCTAAAGGCGAAATTCCAATCGGTCACATGAACGGTTTGCGTTGGCAACTCGCGCGGGTTCGCGACGCCGTAGCTATTGCAAAGATGTTAGACCGAGCTTTGATCATGCCACAGTTCTTATGCGGATGTCACAGACACTTCAATCTGTTGGTCAATTGCACCATGGGCGCGATGACGATTCCTTTCGTCTGCCCAATCGACCATTGGGCGTTGCCGAGAACGTTCGGCGATTTACCCATTCCTATTCGCGAAGCGTCTTATTTTGAAAACAGAGTCAACGCGGGTTTTAAACCTTTCACTTCGCCAGCACCGAGAATTGCCATTTGCTCCTCGGACGAAACCGAAGACAAGTGTAAAAACAGAGAAGGCGGCATGCGAGGCGCTTTGCCGCACTTGCCCGGTTTCGCCAAGACTCAAACGCCCATCGACGAAGGGAAAGCGAAAGTCGCCATTAAAACTGGATTTTCGAGCACCGAGTTCACCACAAAAGTTGTGTCCGAAATTAAATCGCGAGGTTTACAAGATGAACCGGTGTTAGTCTTGGATGGTCTCGGTGATTTTAGTCAATCGCAATTTGTCGAGCACGGGTCGCGAACGAGCGATTTTACCGGGTTTGCGAGTAAAGATGAAAACTTTGATTTCGACGAAATGCTTGGAAAGTCCACGCACCAATGGTGCTGTTACATTAACGGAACGGTGCATCACCCGTTCCCCAGGCTCCACGCTTAATACCTCGTAGCTTATTTATGAAAAGAGTTAGAATTAGTTTGTTGTAGTTTTAGATTTTAGTTTGCGGATCAATCTATCGTGTTGTTCTATTATTAAAAAGTATATATTATATTTTCTATAAATCTCGTTTTGTCGCGACCATCATCATCCGGAGGAAGAAGACGGAGAAGATTTCTCCTTCTTCTCTTTCTTCTCCTTCTTCTCCTTCTTCTCTTTCTTCTCCTTCTTCTCCTTCTTCTCTTTTTTCTCCTTCTTCTCCTTCTTCTCTTTCTTCTCCTTCTTCTCCTTCTTCTCCTTCTTCTCTTTCTTCTCTTTCTTCTCTTTCTTCTCCTTCTTGTTTCGTTTCTTATCGCGCTTGGCTTCCTCCTCATCTTCAGCGCCGTCGCTACCATCTTCATCGGCGGCGGCTTCCAAATCTTCGTCGTTTTCATCATCGCCACCTTTTTCCTCTTCGCTGCTGCTGCTACTTCTATCTACCGGCCCGCACTTTCTACCTAACAAACTCCCCACCAACAGCACGACCCGGTCGTCCTCTCTGTTCACCCTCTCCACGCGAAACTTCACTCTCGTGCCTACTTTAATCTCCTTCATGCCCATCGACGCCGAGTCGTCCGATTCTTCCCCATCTTCTTCGTCCGCGTTCTCCGTCCCATCTTCGATGATTTCCCACGCTTCTTTCGCTTCGTCAAACATCATGTTCTCCTTGAAATTCTCGATTGGAATCGACGCGTTGAAGATATCCCCCACGACGAGTCCGATGTGGTCCTGGCCTATTTTGTTCGCTTTCCCGACTAACAAAGCTTTCGGTTTCGGCGCAAACACCGTCGCTCTCACCGTCGCTTTCACGTTCACGTACGACGAGGACGGTAAAATATCATCCCCTCCTCCGCTCTCGTCGTCCTCTTTTATCCGTAAATCCTCGTATTTCACGAGCACGCCGCCAAACCCGTCGTGGTGTCGCAACATCTTCGCGTCCAGTTGCTCCTTGGCGCCTTTGCGTCGGTTGGCTAATTTCGACGGGTGTAATGGGATCGAAACGTTCACCACAGACGAAACAAATCCAGACGATGATGAGGAACAGAAGAAAGCGTCGCCGTTACGTCGCGTGCCGTTACTTTTACTCTTATCGCCGGTGTCCTCGCGTTTCCGCTTGTGGCCCGCCATCTTCTTCTTCTTTTTTGATGGTTTTCTTTTGCCGCCGCCGGCCAAAAATCCAAACCAACACAAAAAGAGAAAAAAACGAGACAAAAAAAATGTGTTTAGGGTTTTTCAATTTTTTCCTTACTAGATGACGCGTGTTTCGCAACTCAACTTCAAAGTCGTGCCTCACTCAAGCTTTCGTTCTTCTTCGAGATACCATATAAGAAGAAGAAGAAGAAGAAAATAAAAGCATGGCACCACCACCAGAACAACCACCGCGGGGGCGACGACAACAGCACAAGTACGTCTCCTCTTCCGGGACGACGCGTCAGTCGAGACCACTCTTCCGGGCGACGATGTTTGCGGATTTCTTTTGGGGACTTCTGAACATTCTCGCGGCGTTTTTTAGAACTTTAGTCAGTTTGGAACACTCGCAAAAGTACGGGACGAAAGCGGGGGATATCGGGAGCGGAGTGTATTCGAGAGGACCATCATCTGGTGGAGGAGGAGGTGGAGGAGGTGGTAACGGGACGAGGAGGTACGGAGGGAGTAACATTCACGGCATAGACCACAACTTCAAGCCTCCGAGCACTTGAGGACGGTAAGCGTCGCATTTTCTTCGAATTCGTTGTCCTTCGATGAATTCGTCCGCGACGCGCTGTCTCTTTCTTCGTTAGCTCTCGCTTTGTGCGTGTGCGAGAGAGAGAGAACTTTTCTGAAACAAAAAAACGTGACGTCTGCGAAGGTTAAACGCTGTGTACACGCGTGCCTCGTACGACTGATAAATCAGAATTGCAAAATCCCTCAACTCTCTTTGTCTTTTTGGTGTTCGAGCTTCTCTCTTCGCTTCGGCTCGGCGAGAGAATGTATCGGAACGGCAACGACAACAACAACAAGAACAACCAAAGCGTGTGCACTTGTCACCACCACTGAAAACATACTTTGTTGTATCATAAGTATCATAACACTACTACTAAAATAGAACTACATTTATTCACTAAAAGAATGTTCTATTTCTTTTCCCACTTCGCCAACATTTTCTCTTCAATCTCCTCCAACTTCATCCCTTTGGTTTCAAACACGAGCTCTTTGACGAAAACATACCCGAGGAGATTTAGAAGCGCGTAACCGGCGTACGTGCCGCCTAAACCGAGAAACGTGACGCCAGGTAGAAACGCGGACCCGACGATGGCGTTGGAGAAGTAGTTGGTGGCGGTACACAAGGATACCGCTTTGGCGCGGATTCGAGTCGGGAAGACTTCGTTGTATAGGAGCCACGGGACTGGACCGGCACCGGCGGAAAAGAAGAGAACGTAAAGCGGAAGCGATACGAGCGCAACCGTAGCTTCTGGTTCTTGTCTTTCACCGCTGTTAGTATCTCCGCGGCCTTCGATGGTGACGTCTTCAATTAAGCCGCCGATTTCGCGATCCGGTAAATCTTTGCAGATGATTGATTTCGTCGTAAACGAAGAGTACGAGGATTGTTGAACGTCGAATATATCCGAAAAGTAACCCTCGTTGATGCTCAAACTGCCTCGTTGTTTCGCTTTTTGCTCTGGCGATAACACATCCACCGCGGACGGGTCAAGCGTGTTGCAAAAGCTCGCCTTGAAGAATCTACTGGACGTGGTCATGGAAGACGCGCCTCCTCCGAAACCGCCGTTGTTTTCAGAGAGGAACGGTACCCCGTGCGTATAAATATCCACGGCGGAAAGTGCGACTAAGCACGCGGACATGCCACCGAACGACCACAAAAGCAAAGGTCGTCGACCGAGTTTATCCGTCAAAACCAGCGCTAAAACGCCACCCAAGATGTTCGGGACGCCGACGGCCCACGTCAACAGCTCCGGCGAACTCAAACCAACAGAACTAAACACCGATTTCGCGTAGAAAATGACCGTGTTTGATCCGGAAAACGCCGCCAACGCGCACAACCCAACGCCAGTAATCAAAGAAGGAACATTCGTTTCGTCTTTGAAAATCTCTGACCACGTCTCTAGTTTTTTGCCGCCGCTCGCGCTACTACTATTACTACCACTCGAACCGCTCGCTTTTTCCGTCGCTCTTCTACTGTCGTCGTCGTCTTCAAAACCACCGTCCTCTGCGGCGCTACTACTATCAACACCATTAGTACTACCACTGCTATTATTATTACTTTTACTATTACTTCCACTATTTTCTTCCTTTTTCTGTATGTTCTCTTGCCATAATTTAGCCGCTTTTCCCCGAATGTTCATCAACGCGCCTAGCGACCGTCTCGATTCTCGTTCAATCTCTTTCTTCTCTACTTCGCACTCGATTTGCCCGCTCGTCGCTAACAACCACACCGGTGATTCCACCGCTACAACCAGCGCAGTCACTGCCAACGCCACCGCTGGCACGACGGAATCCGAAAATAACGGTCGCCACCACCCGTCGCCTCCGTTGGCGGCTTCCTCTAAAGGCACTGCCAATTGAAACGCCGCCAAACACCCAAAGACGTACGCCATTCTCCGCAACCCGTTCGCGGTCCCTCGAAAACTTGGCGGAGAGATCTCCGCTAAATATAAAGGCACAATTTGCGAACTCGCACCGACACCTATACCGGTAATTAATCGACCAAACGTCATTGACGCCGCGTCCCAACTTACGCTCGAAATCAAGGCGCCGACGGCTAAAGGTATCGTCACAAACGCCAACGCATTTTTCCTTCCATACTTATCTGCAATCGGCGCGATGGAAAATCCACCGACGACGCCTCCTAACACCATCACACTAACGACTAACCCTTTCAGCCCGTCGCTTTCCGCGAAACCTAAATCTGAGGCGATCGAAGCTAAAGGCGCGTTGATCACCGCCGAGTGGTACCCGAACAGAAACGCGCCGATGGTCGCCGTCGCGATGGACGGGATTAACCCGGGACCAATGTCGTTGTTGTTGTTGTTGTTGTTGTTGTTGTTGTTGTTGTTGTTAGCATCGTTGCTTTCGTCGTCTTCGCTATTTTCTGCTTTTGCTGCGTATCCTTCGCCATCATCCGCGCCACTGCTTCGCGCAAGGACGACGCGTCTTCTTCCTCTTCTTTGATTTTTTAACAACAACAACCTCCTTTCCTCTCGAAATGGAAGCGAATACCATTCGAAGCACGCGTCGTCGTCGTCCTCGCCCTCACCGCCGCCCGATGCCGACGAAAACGACGACGACGACGACGATGCCGCGGCTATAACTCTCCATCTCCTCCTCCTCCTTCCCGCCGAGAAGGAGACAATCGCGCTTGTTTCTTCCTTCTCGTCGCGTCTTCTCTGACGACGACGACGACGACAGTTAAAACTTTTTGGAGATGAAGAAGAAGAAGAAGGTAAGAACGATGTTGATCTGTGATGCTGCGTAAAAGAACAACAACAACAACAACAACAACGAGAATAAGATGGAGGAGAAGATCGAGCTGATGACGATGACGATGAAATCGTCGGCGCGATGATCATCGTGTTTCGTTCTCTCTCCTCGTCGTCGTCAAGTGAAGACAAGTGTCTTTTGGAATAAAGTAAAGATACTTTTCTGTGAAACCCTAAAACGTCAAGTGCAATCTCTCCCGAAAGCACAATCACCGCGCGCGATAGTTTTAGCACGCGAAAGCTAATAATACACTTTTCACCTTAAAATCGTCTTCGCGATATCGACAAAAAAAGAATGTCTCCTCCGCCTCCTTCTTCTTCGTCGATGATGCCAACGTGCACGAAATTCACCGCCGAAGAAGACGATTGTTCGTCGTCTCAAAATCTCTTCGGAGTCGTCTTAGACAACACGAAATTCACGTGCAAAATATACAACTTTGGCGCGCACGTGGTGAGTTGGCGATCGAAATCGGATTTAGAGGTGTACAAAACGAAACCAGAGTTTCTTTTCTTGAGCGAGAAAGCAATTTTGGACGGGACGAAAGCCATACGCGGTGGGATTCCGATTTGTTTTCCGCAGTTTGGTAAGCTCGGCGGGTGCACGAATCAACACGGTTTCGCGAGGAACACGACGTGGGATTTCGTCGACTCGGAAGTGGACGCGGCGAGAGAGATGGCGAAAGCGACGTTTACCACATCCAGCACCGAGGAGACTTTGAAAGAGTTTCCATATGAGTTTACGCTGAAATATACCGTGACTATTGAAAAAGAGTTTTTGAACACGAGGTTAGAGGTTATAAACACTGACGAGAAGGAGTTTGAGTTTACGACGGCGTTGCACACGTACTTTGGCGTGAAGAGCGTAGCGGATGTCGCCGTGAAAGGATTGAACGGGACGAGGTATACGGATTCGTTAGAGGACGGGAAGAAGTGCCTGGAAGGCGAAGAAGAGATTAGTTTTGATAAGGAAGTCGATAGGATTTACCGAAGGAACGTAGCTTTGGTAGAAGAGCAAAGGTTGGAGATTATCGATCGCGTCTGGGAAGGCGAAGGCGTGTTGTCGCAACACACGAGAGGGGTGGCGATGTCCACGAAGAACTTGAACGACGCGGTGGTTTGGAATCCTTGGATCGATAAAGCGAAAAGCATGGCTGATTTCGGGGACGAGGAGTATAAGGAGATGGTGTGCGTGGAAGCGGCGGCGATTGATGAGCCGGTGAAGGTGAAACCGGGAGAGTCGTGGATCGGAGAGCAAACGCTTGAATCGGTGATTAATTTGGCGCACTTTTCCGTTTGATAGTATTTTTATTTATATCGTGTTATTATCGTTGTTACTATGATTATTACAGTTAAAACACTGCAGTGCTACGTTGTACATCTTTCCTATTATGATACAAATCCTACAATGCTACAAAAATGCGCGTTTGGTTAACCCCTACATTGGTTCTAATCACATACCTAACTTTTAATACTTCTGCGTGTGCGCTTTACATCAAACGCCCATTCGAAACTACCGCGAGCATTCGCTCGTGCTCCGATTGAAGCAAAGCTACTTCTCTCGCATGTTCGTATTCACTCTTCTCGAGCGTTTCGGTCAACTTTCCGTTTCGACATTCCAACTGTTCAATTTTTTTCTCGAGCTCTGCGATTTCGGACGCAGCAGAGAGCCTGCTGACACTTTTTGTCGCATCCGAAACGGACGTTTGCGTCGTCTTCGTCGCAATTTTAGCAGTAGAAGAAGACGAAGAAGGCACTGAGCACGCCGCCAACGCCGCGCTGGCGAGTTCTTCCTTTCTCAACGCCCTCTCCTTCTCTTCCTTCTCCTTTCGAATTTCCTGTTCCAACCGTTTCACTTTCTTCTCCGACTCTTCCTTCGCGACCAACGCCTTCTCTAAACTCAACTCCATTTTACGCATCCTCAATTTCTTCCCACCAAACGTAATGCTATTTCCACCACCAAAGATGTTTTCGTCGTTCTCGTCGTTTTCAAATAAGTCCGCCTTCAACATCTCTTCTTCTTTCATCAACATTTCCGCCGTCCGTTTCCATTTCATCATCTCCGCTTTCATCTCGCTCAAGCTCGCGTTTGCGTTCGCGCACTCTTGCGATATCGTCAGATTTTCTCGTCGCAACGCCTCGTTCCGTTTCGTCGCTTCCGTTAACTCTTCCTCTCGCAAAGATACCAACAGAGCGTTGCTTTCTTTCAATTTTAACTGTAACTTTCTATTTTCCTGTTCCATTTGCGAAAGCGTCTTTTCCATCCGCAAATACTCCTCCTTTGTTTTCTTCAACAGCAACACGTTCGACTGAAATTCAAACCTAAACTTGGACAAAGACGACGACGACTCCATCGAAATCGAATTATTATTTCCTCCTTCGTTGCTAACAACATCACCAAAATCAATCAAATCAAACTTTATCAAAGCTTCCTTCCACTTCTCGCGATCGACATCGTCGGTAATCATGAACGCTCTCTCTATTTTTTCTTTCCATTTTTCTTCCTCGATTTTGAATTTTCCCCTAATTTCATCCAGCTTTGCCACCGCGTAAAAGCAGTTCTGTTCGGCTTCGGATTGCGCGAGCAGAGCGAGTCGAAGTTGCTCGTCTTTCGCTTTCAGTTTGAGAAGGAAGTACGATTCGAGCTCTTCGTATTCGCTCGAATTCATCTTTTTTTCGTGATGCTGATGCTCTGAGGAAAAAAAGTCTGAAGGAAAAAAGAGAAATTTTCGAAATCAATCCTTCATAAAAAAGCGCGCTTAAAATATTCATCGCCACAACCACCGCTCATCCATAACAGAAGAAGAAGAAGAAGAAGATAAAAAGAGGAAAAAGATGTTCGCGAAGCTCCAAAAGCACAAGCAGAGAAAGTCCAAGCAACAGTTAAAGTTCAAATTCGAAGTCTACGACTTTGAGTGTTTTCCCTTGCCTCGCAACATCTTTTCGTGTCGGATTCTGCTCACACGAGGCGCGAAAGTGTCCATGTCGGGGGAAAGCTCCGTGGAAACGACGACTATGAGTGATAATAAGACCACAACGCGCGCGGTGTTTTACGAATCTTCCGACGCGAATAACAAGCTGACGCAAATCGTCACTTTGTATCGAGAGGAAAATGGCCAGTTCGAACCAAAGGCGTACAACGTGAAACTGCAATCGGTCGGAAACAGCACGACTTTCGCGCGAGGCACGCTGGATGCTTCGAAGTTTATAAACGACATGCAAGCTTTGAGCGAAGGCGGGTTTGAGAGCGCGCACGAGATGCGAATGGATAACGGGACGCACATTCGGTGCAAAGTTCGGATGACGTGGTTGAAGAACGCGACGACGAAAGGTTCTCGCAGAGGATCGGAGATGGACTTGACGGAGTTATCGTTCATAAGCAGCGCGAATTTGTCAGCGTCTTTCGTGGCAAATAACAACATAGAGAACGAAAATGACAACAGCACGAACCCATTCATGACGACGCCGATCAATGGTACCGGTGGCGGAGTTTTGAATAACATTAATGAGGAGCAAGATTTGTCCGGGTTCGACGAAGAGCTCGGAGTGGACGCGACAACAACGACGACGACGACGCCAGTCTCGTCGACGACGACTGCGTCGTCGTTGCGAAAATTTAACACGTCTGAGGTGAAGCGTTCGTTATCAACCACATCGTATCTGTCTCCAATCGGCGAATGTTCGACGCCTGAATTAGCGAATAATCGGGCAGATACATTAATAGCAAACAGCGTATCAAACGAAGAAGCCATCGCGAGGGAAAAAGCGTTAGCAGAACAACAACGACAAACGACCCTCGTTTTGGAATCGTTGCGAAAAGAAGCGAGAGATTTGAGAAGACGGAACGACGAGCTGACGAGAGACCGCGACGAACTCGAGACGCAACACGAAGAAGAAACGGAAAAATTGAAGAGTAAAATCGATGCCATGCGAGACGAATTACGAGCGAAGGAAGAAGGACAGAAAGAAATTGAGAGGAGCGCGTTGGAATCTAGTCGCGCGTTAGAAATGCAGACACGTAAATTAGAACGATTAGAAGCTGATTTTGCGCAGGCGAAGAATGAATCGTTGGGATTAAAAGAGCAAACGCAAAGCTTAGAAGCCGCTTTGGTCGCTTTGAGAAACAAACAAGAGGAGAAAAAAGCAAACGATGAAAACATCGCCGTCATCGATACGAATAGCAACAACAAAAACAAAAACAAAAACAGTGAAAACGTGATGGCGACGAGCAAATACGAGGAAGACATCGCCGCGCTTAAATCTACGCTCGAGAAGAAAGAGAAGCAAATCATTCAATTGGAACGCGCGGTGAAAACTTCCGCGGAGGAAATCTCGCGAGAGCGCGAGAAAACAGACGCCATGGTTCATAAGATTGAATCCGAACGCGACTCCGAACGAAACGCCTACGAAACTGAAATTACGAAATGCGAAACCGAAATCGACAGTTTAAAATCTCAACTCGTCTCCGTCGTCCAAGAAACGACCATGCTCGCCACCGACTTGCGCAAAGATTTACAAAAGCGCGCGGACAAAGAAATCCGAGACGCCAACGAAGAAGCCATGAAAGCTCGAGAAGAGCTCGACCGAACGCAAAAAGAACTCGACGAAACGAACGTGAGCCTCCACTCGCACGTCGCCGCGTTAGTCGACGCGAAAACCGAATCCGCCGTAGCGCAAGGCGAAGTCTTGGAGCTCAGACTCTCCCTCCGCAAAACCAAAGAGAAACTCTTAGAAACCTTAGCCCGGTTGACGCGGTTCGAGACGAAAGACGTCATGAGAAGAGCAGCGAAAGCGAACGACATGTTGTAATATATATATATATATAATTATCATCGCGCGCGTTGTGC
>Ga0255760_10003529_pt1 | contig 13976 bp, 12 predicted proteins | sample 071ome_25_FD_179960 | JGI IMG/M metagenome (GOLD analysis project Ga0255760, IMG submission 179960) | Coastal salt marsh microbial communities from the Groves Creek Marsh, Skidaway Island, Georgia - 071410BT metaG (version 2) | ecosystem: Environmental > Aquatic > Marine > Intertidal zone >... | reverse complement strand
TTCTTTAGGCATTTCATATTTATCCAAACCAACTAGGGTTTTTAACACCTCAGCAGTAACCGAATTTGAAGGGGCTTCGACCACCAAAACAGGGACTTCTCCAAAGGTTTGATCCACTTTTTTTGTGATAAAAAAAGGCAGATCTATTTGGCCAGACAATTGTTGTTCGATTCGTTCGGGGTGCAGTTTTCTGCCTCCAGAATTTATCACAAAATCTTTTCTACCTAAGAAATAAAAGGTTCGATCGTCCAAACAGTTTATCAAATCTTGGGTCTGGATCGGTCGACCCAAAACATGGGGTGCATCGATACACAAACAACCCGTGCTATCCTGCGTAACACGAACGCCCTCTAGGGTTCTAAAAGGCGCTGGTGGCTCTTGAACTGGTGCTAGGGCAATATGCGTGAGGGTCTCTGTCATACCGTAGGTTTCATAGCAGCCCCCATGAGGAATTAGTTTTTTTCTTAAATTTTTTGACATTGCGGCTCCGCCAATCAGCAAAATTTTTATTTGAGAAATTTGATCAATCGTGTTTTCTACCTGTTGGGGTATCATAGCGACAAATTCGTAGTTTTTACCCTTTGGAAATTCTGGGTGAAGCCTTGGAGAAGTCAAATCCAATTCGAGGCCCAAAACAATTGCCCGCACCAGCATCATTTTCCCAGCAATAAAATCTACAGGCAAACACAAAAGTGCTGCTCCTCCGGCAGGTAGATCAAAAAATTCTGCCGTTCGAACCGCAGAATGAACCATCGCCTGTTTGGAAACTCGAATTTGTTTGGGGCGCCCTGTTGTCCCAGAGGTAGTCACTGGCAACGTGTCATTTTCGTCGAGCCAATCGAGCAAAAAATCACCGATCACACGCTCATAATCCGCTCCTTCTTTGACAAAACTGTAGGCAATTTCTTTGAGGTCTTGTCGGCTACACGAAAAACCATTGAGTCGAAACCGATTGTGTACTTTTTTATAATGAGGTATTTTCATGGACTGGGTCTAAAAGGGTTTTAAAAGATCGATTCCATTGGTATTTTTTACTGAAAATGATAAAAAGCAGCGGGAAAAAAATCAACAGCGGCACAAAAATTTCAAAATCCAATTGGGGTTCGGAAACATCAATTAACAGCGAATTGGTTTGAAAAGCCGTCCAATTGGAAGTTACCAAAAGTGCGGTAAATAAATTGTTGGCTGCATGAAAACCCAAAGCCAATTCGATACCCTGGTCATAGAGGGTAATCAAGCCCAAAAACAGCCCCGTACCGATGTAGTAAACCAATACGAGGTAGCCCAGCTTTTCGATTTCGGGATTGAAGATGTGTAGGCTTCCAAAAATTAGCGACGTAAACAACAAGGGCATGAGTGTATTGCGAAACATTCTTGCAAAACCCTGCATGAGATACCCCCTAAATAGGTATTCCTCGACACTGGTTTGAATAGGAATCATCACAATTCCAATGGCTACAGTGCCCCAAAAAAGTGCCGGATTGTAGTTCCATTGATAGTCTTGCGGATTGGCCAAATAGTCAAGCGCTAAAAAAACGACCGTTATACCCCCCCATAGCAAAAAAGAAAAAAGGATTCTTTTTAAATCTATTGATGCCCGTGCAGTAGTTACGGAAAGAAGGGTTTGACTGTGTAGCTTTCGAACGACCAACCAAAAACCTAAAAACGAAAAGACAAAGGGCAGCATGACTAGAAACAATCGAAGGTTGGCCGGAATAACATTAAGCATCTCCATACCACTACCCGAATGCATTTTATTGGCGCCGAATTCTTGAAAAGCGATAAGCAGTGGAAATTGTCCGATAAAGTTGAATAAAATAACTACCAGCGATCCAACCAAGTAGAGCGAGAATTTATTTTTTGAAGAAAAATTTTGGCTTAAAAACATTTTAAAACGGTATTTCCCATTTTGGGGCATTTGCATGTCTAATATAGCCATTTTTTAGGGTCAACGGTCCACTAAAATTATTTGTATATAGGCTTCCGGTGCCTAAACCTTGCGGACCATTTGCTTGAAGTATTGCGGTCCACTGTGCGATGGCATTGAGGCCAATATTGCTTTCTAAAGCACTGGTGACCCACCAACCGATGTTGTTCTTTTTTGCCAAATCAATCCATTCTTCCGCGGCAGCAAAACCTCCCAATAAACTGGGTTTTAGAATAATATACTGCGGTCTAATCTGATCCAACAGGGCTGCTTTTTCTTCGGGGCTATTCCATCCGATAAGTGCTTCATCTAAAGCTATAGGCACTGGAGTATGGGCGCACAGCTGGGCCATAGCATCAGATTGTCCCGCCGCTATGGGCTGTTCGATCGAGTGGACGTTGATTTTGGACAAGGCCTCTAACACATGTTGGGCCTGATCCAATGAATATGCTCCATTGGCATCTACGCGAAGGGTGAGTCTGTCTTCGGAAAATCGATCACGAAGTGCTTTCAACAGTTGAAATTCTTGCTGAAAATCCATGGTCCCGATTTTCATCTTGATGCACGTATATCCTTCGTTCAGTTTTGCTTCGATTTGTTGTTGCATAAAATCCACAGAACCCATCCAAATCAAGCCATTGATAGGCAATTGTTTTTTTCCGGATGTAAAATCTGAGGGATAAAGCACCATAGGGTCTTCGGCGTTATAACTTCGGTATGCCATCTCCAAACCCATTCGGATAGATGGATAGGCTATAAATTCTTCAGGATCGGGAAAAATACCGGTGTTGATGTTGCTACATATTGCATCCAGAACGTCTTCATAATCCGTGATCGGATCACAGCTGAGCCCCTTTAATAAACCACATTCTCCTATTCCCTTTTTTAAAGGAGATTCAAGTATCAAAAACCAAGATTCTTTGGTGGTGAGAATTCCTCTAGAGGTTCCTCCGGGTGTTTTGAATTGTAGGGTGTGCTTGATCCAACGCGCTTTCATCAAAAAAATAATTTACTTGTCAAAAGCATTGTTGATAAGAAAAAAGTAGATAAGGCTACTACCTTTAACTGACTATCGTATTGTGAAGGGTCATTGATTTTTATAATAAGTGACACATGACGGACCAAGGGTATAAAGGCCAGAAGAAAGAGGTATTGGAAGGCACTAAATTGGGCAGAAAACGCACCAACTAGGGCTGCAATGAACGCAACTAGGAGTAGAAAAAGATGGTAGTTTTTGGCCCATTTTTTTCCCATAATTACGACTAGGGTATTTTTGTTAGATTGTTGGTCGTTCTCCTGATCACGAAGGTTGTTGAGGTTAAGCACCGCGACACTCAACAGCCCTATTGTTGTTCCGAAAAGAAGTGCGGCAGGCGCTAGTGTTTTTTCTTGTAAAAAAAAGGAACCTACAACGGCAACCCATCCAAAAAAAAGGAACACAAAAAGATCTCCCAAGCCTCTGTAACCATAGGCATTGCTGCCTACGGTGTATTTATAGGCAGCAGCAATAGCAGTCACTGCCAAGAACAAAAACACCAGTGCTTTTGAATTAAACAAACCATCAAAGGCGAAATAAATAAGACTTATGGCCATAGCAAATGAAAATATGGCACAAACAACGATACCACCAAATAAGGCTTTTGGGGTCAAAAGTTGTTGTTGCAAAACGCGTTGTGGTCCAATTCTATGCTTGTTGTCGGTCCCTTTGACGCCGTCCCCGTAGTCATTTGCCAAATTGGACAATACCTGAAACCCCACTGCTGTCAGCAAAGAAAGTGTAAAAAGTCGCCATTGAAAATTAGCGCTGTTTACTGCCAAAGCTTGGCCTGCCAGGATTCCGGAAATCGATAGTGGAAGTGTCCTAAGACGGGCAGCGGCAATCCAAATGGCCAATTTTTGCATCTGCAGTATTTAAGGAAATTTGGGGTATTGCTTAAAGTTTGGAGTGCGCTTTTCCAAAAAGGCATTTTTTCCTTCTTGTGCTTCATCCATCAAATAATACATCAATGTGGCATCACCCGCCAACTGCATTAATCCGTGTTGCCCATCAAGTTCTGCGTTCAGACATCGTTTGATCATCCGCAAGGCCAAGGGGCTGCGTTGCTGCATAATAGTACACCATTCCATTACGGTATCTTCAAGTTGCGCCAAGGGAACTACTTTGTTGACCATACCCATTTGTAGGGCTTCTTGGGCCGAATATTGCTGGCATAAAAACCAAATTTCACGTGCTTTTTTCTGGCCTACATGTCGGGCCAAGTAGGACGATCCAAAACCTCCGTCAAAACTTCCTACTTTGGGTCCGGTTTGTCCAAATATGGCGTTTTCACTCGCAATAGTAAGATCACAAACTACATGCAATACATGGCCTCCTCCTATTGCATAGCCATTGACCATTGCTATGACGGGCTTTGGAATCTCCCGTATTTTTTTGTGCAGATCCAAAACGTTAAGTCGTGGCACACCGTCCTCACCGACATAGCCCCCTACTCCTTTTACATTTTGGTCACCGCCGCTACAAAAGGCTTTTTCTCCTGCGCCGGTAAATACTACTATATCAATATCATTTCGTTCTCTACAAACATCCATGGCCTCGAGCATCTGAATGTTTGTTTCGGGCCTAAAAGCATTGTACACTTGTGGTCTGTTGATCGTGATTTTTGCAACACCATCATACAGTTCAAATTTGATATCACTATAGTCTGCGAGGGATTTCCATTCTCTTTGTTTCATAGATCTTTTCAATTTTTATCGGCCATAGCCTTAAAGTAGTTTTGTAAAATTACGTCATTTTGCGTTCTTGGAGTTCGTATCTCAAGGATTTTAGGCCGTTTGGAAGGTTTGAAAAAACTCCTCAAACGCCAACGAAGTCCTCGCATAGTATCCACTTTTTGATATTTGAAACCAAAAGCTTTGCTCAAGTGTTTTGCATTGCGTTGGTGGATGGTTTCGAAATAGGTGTCGTATTTATCTGTGTCCTTGTCGCCAGGCAAAATTCTAAAAATACCTCCGCCTCCGTTATTTAGAATGATCACTCTAAAACTGGGGGGGATATAGTTGTTCCACAAACCATTGATATCATAAAAAAAGCTCAAGTCCCCTGTAATCAAAAGGGTCTGTGCTGTATTAGAAACGGCTGCACCAACAGCAGTTGCGGTACTTCCGTCGATACCACTTGTTCCCCGATTGCAGTTTACTGAAATTGTTTTGTCTATCGGAAACAGTTGCGCATAGCGAATCGTAGAACTGTTGGCCAATTGGAGATGAATTGATTTCGGCAGGGCAGCTTGAAGACATTCAAACACTTTTAAATCAGAAAATGGTTGACGTGACAAAAATGCCTTTCCCTTTTGAAGAAATAAATTGTACAGCTGCAAAATTTCCATCTGATACGTTCCACTTTCAGCTGGCGGCAACCCCGCCAAATATTCTAAAACATTGATTGGATTTGAGCGAATGTGTTCAGTGAGCTGATAAAACGTATCGTAGGCTTTTTTTGAGTCGATATGCCAGTGTTGTTGAGCGGGGTATTTTCTTAGAAAAGCTTTTATTTTTTTTGAAACAATCATTCCACCAAAAGTGAGTAACAGCTCGGGCTGTAATTTCTCAAAATCAGTAGAGTCTCGTTGCTCAAGAGGAGCCAAAAGGGTATCGATCGACTGGATGAATCCCGGCCCGTTTATATTTGAATTGACCTCCGAAAGGATGAGTACACTGGGGTCTTTTGCCAATGTCTGGATGCAACTGGACACCCTGCTGTCTGGAGGATACGTACCAATCAATATCATTTTGCGCTCGGCCTTTGCCCATTGCTTTTTAAACGGTTCCAAATCGATCGCCTCTAACGGTTGTTCTGAGGAGTCTATTTTTTTAAACACAAGGGGTGTATCCGTCATCTGATAAAGCGGTTCTTCCATGGGTATATTGAGATGAACCGGTCCCTTGTTGTCGATGGCGCGCCTTAATATTCGATCAATTTCGATCTCATTATGGCGCTGATTTTCTTCTTGAATTTGAGCAATTTGCTCGGGAGTTGCCTGAGGGGGAACCAAACGTTGATGCGGATTGTCTAAGAGGGTTTGAGTGGCATGTATAACATCGGGTTTTAGTTTGGTAAATCCTTCCAAGTGGGGTTCAAAAACTCCGTTCTGATTGATGGTTTGTCCATCACCAATATCGATACGGTGAGGCATCCTATCCGCAGAGAGTACAACGAGAGGAATGTCGCTATAATAGGCTTCGGCTACCGCAGGATAATAATTTAATAATGCAGAACCTGAAGTACACACCAGTGCCACCGGTTGTTTTTTTTGTTGAGCTATGCCAAGTGCAAAAAAAGCAGCAGCACGTTCGTCAACAACACTGTAGGTTTTAAAGTACGGATTTTCTACAAAACCATTGGTCAAGGGGGCATTTCGGGAACCTGCAGAAATCACTATATGTGCGATCTGATGCACCTGGCAATAATGCACTACCGTCTGAGGTAAAGGAATTACAGTAAATCGCATATTAGTTGGCCAGTTTCTCTCTTTCTAAGCCTTCCAAAAATACAAAATCCCTGTCTGCTGTCAAAGCGACCCTAGAGACAAATTATAGAGTATCGAAGCTTTGCGTTGGGTTTCTTCCCATTCCATTTCTGGTTCACTTTTGCGTGTGATACCACCACCAACAAAAAGGGTTGTGTTTGTTGTTGACCACTGCATGCAGCGTAAGTTGACATACAAGTTAGCACTGTGCTTGCCGACTGGGCCAAAAAAACCGCTATAAAATCCACGAGAATAGCCCTCGTTATCCAAAATATAGCGTTTTGCCTTTTCGGAGGGGACGCCACCCACAGCAGGTGTTGGATGCAAAGCTTTGGTAAGTTGGTTTAGACTAAATTCGGAAGCAACAACGGTGATATCCGTACATAGGTGAACAAGATTTCCTGCCGTTCGATTGTAGGGTGGCGATAAGGTGATGGCTTTTTTTGGAAACTGCTTTTGCAAAATTTGAACAATGTCTTCGACTACCAATTCCTGTTCTTCGATCTCCTTAGAACTCCATTGGGGTGCCGAAGTAGCAGGCAGCGTACCTGCTAATGCCATTGTATAAAGTTGATCTCCTTCTATTTTTAGAAACTGCTCTGGAGAGGCCCCCAACCAAGTTCCTACTTGGGGGTGGTGCCATAGATATACCATTGCTTTAGGAAAATAGGATAACATGGCTAAAAACATGGCAACAGGATGACCTGATGCGTCTGGCAAATGTATGGGTCGTGACAAAACTACTTTTTGAAAAGTCCCTTTTTCTATTTGTTTACGCGTTTTATCGATTAAAGCCAAAAAGCTTTCTTTATCATGGGTCTCTTTTGGCAAGGCTAAATTATCGGGAATATTTTTTACTTCGGGGCGGTTGTATTGTCTGTGCTGGGCATCGGAAATGAATGGGTGCTCATTTTGCAATTCAAAAGGGGCCAGTACAAAACCGTTCACCTCCTGAATCGGGGTTTTTTGTAATTGGAGATCATCCTGCCAATAATGATGTACAAAACGTTCGTTTGGGTGACTAAAAAAAACAAAAGGACGCTGCAGCTCCCACCTTTTCTCAAGCGCCTTTTCGAGTAGTTTAGGCATACTTATTTTTTCATCCGTTTGTAGGTCGTTAGCTTACAGATCGATATCAATTGCTCTTGTTCGTCTGTCACTCGAATTTCCCAAAGTTGTATGGTTTTTCCCAAATTTAATGGCCGTGCCGTTGCATATACATAGCCTGAAGCAATGCTTTTGACGTGGTTGGCACTAATCTCAATACCCCGAACTTGGGCATTGGGGTCTTTGTTAAATACAAAAACCGCAGCACTACCTACACTTTCCGCCAAAGCAGCAGTGGCTCCTCCATGTAAGACGCCATCGGGTTGATGCACCTTTGAGGTAACGGGCATTCTTGCAATCAAAAAATCGGTTCCTACATCTACATAGTCGATTTCTAGGGTTTGCATTAAGGTGTTTTTGCAAATGCCATTGCAAAGGGCCAAAATTTGTTCTTTATCCATAGCAAAAAAAGCCTCCCTAAAACGGGAGGCTATTGAGATTGAAAAGGGTTATTTTACTTCTTCGAAATCTACGTCTTGGACATCATCTCCTTTGTTTTCAGATGATGCCTCCGCACCACTTGGTCCGTCGCCTTTAGGTGCCGCATCGGCCTGGGCTTTGTACATTTCTTCCGAAGCATTTTTCCACGCTTCATTGATTTGCTCTAACGCGGGTTCAATTTGCTCAAGGTCTTTGGCCTCATAAGCTTTCTTGAGCGCTTCCAATGCATCTTGAATTGGTTGCTTTTTGTCTGCAGAAAGTTTATCACCAAATTCATTGAGTTGTTTTTCGGTTTGGAAAATCATTTGATCAGCGCTGTTGAGTTTATCAACTTGCTCTTTGGCTTTTTTGTCCGCATCAGCATTGGCCTCAGCTTCTTGCTTCATGCGTTGGATTTCCTCTTCTGTTAGTCCAGAAGAAGCCTCGATTCGGATGTCTTGCGATTTTCCGGTAGCCTTGTCTTGAGCACTTACTTTAATAATTCCGTTGGCATCAATATCAAAGGTTACCTCGATTTGAGGTGTTCCTCTTGGTGCAGGTGGAATACCGTCCAGGTGAAAACGTCCAATGGTTTTGTTATCCGCAGCCATAGATCGCTCACCTTGCAACACGTGGATTTCTACAGAAGGTTGATTGTCGGCAGCGGTAGAAAAAACTTGTGATTTTTTGGTCGGGATGGTGGTATTGGCATCGATCAGTTTGGTCATGACGCTTCCCATTGTCTCAATTCCTAGAGAAAGTGGCGTTACATCAAGCAACAAGACGTCTTTTACATCACCGGTCAATACCCCTCCTTGTATTGCAGCACCAATGGCAACTACTTCGTCTGGATTGACTCCTTTAGAAGGTTTTTTTTCAAAAAACTTTTCTACTTCTTGCTGGATTACGGGGATTCGAGTCGATCCACCGACTAAAATTACTTCGTCGATATCACCGGTAGAAAGCCCAGCATCATCCAAGGCCTTTTTGACGGGCGCCATAGAACGCTTTACAAGCTCGTCGGCCAGTTGTTCAAATTTTGAACGGGTAAGTGTTGTTACCAAATGCTTAGGACCAGATTCGGTAGCCGTTACATAAGGCAGGTTGATTTCGGTTTGTGCTGAGGACGAAAGTTCAATTTTGGCTTTTTCTGCAGCCTCCTTTAGACGTTGTAACGCCATGGGATCTTTACGCAGGTCAATGCCTTCATCACTCTGAAATTGATTGGCTAAGAAATCGATAATTACTTGATCAAAGTCATCTCCTCCAAGGTGAGTGTCACCGTTGGTAGAAAGTACTTCAAAAACGCCGTCTCCCAATTCGAGTACCGAAATATCAAAGGTACCTCCTCCGAGGTCATAAACGGCAATTTTTTTGTCTTCGCCGCCTTTGTCCAGTCCATAGGCCAAAGCAGCAGCTGTTGGCTCGTTGATAATACGCTGTACTTTGAGGCCCGAAATTTCACCAGCTTCTTTGGTGGCCTGACGTTGTGCGTCATTAAAATAAGCAGGTACCGTAATTACGGCTTCATTGACATCGTGACCCAAATATTCTTCTGCTGTTTTTTTCATTTTTTGAAGTACCATTGCAGATAACTCTTGGGGAGTATAGAGGCGGCCATTGATATCTACACGGGGCGTGTCATTATCGCCTTTTACAACTTTATAAGCGACATTCTTTATCTCTTTGGAAGATTCAGAAAATTTATTGCCCATAAATCGTTTGATAGAGGCTACCGTGTTGACCGGGTTGGTCACCGCTTGACGTTTGGCCGGATCACCTACTTTTATTTCACCACCTTCTACGAATGCGATTACAGAGGGCGTGGTGCGTTTTCCTTCTGCGTTAGGAATTACAACGGGTTCATTCCCTTCCATTACAGAAACACATGAATTGGTTGTTCCTAAATCTATTCCAATTATTTTACTCATCAGTTAATTTTTTAAACCTAGAGGCAATCTTTATGCCATGCAAAAATTACTGACAGCTTGTCAGAACGATTGTCAGTTGTTATTTTTCCCCATAAACACATTCACTTTTGGATCAATTGGGTTGCCACTGGATCTTCGATAACTTACCAATTGTCCTATATGATACAAAGCGTCTGCAGCAGGGCCATTGAAAAGGTGCCAAAGCGGAAAATGCGTTTTGTTGTCGCCGCGTTGAAAAACAAATTGACGTTGCTCGAGTTGTTCTGCAGTTAGATTAGAAAAAAGCATTCTGCTTTGATACAGATTTTCTAGGGTCTGCTTTCTAATTAGCTCAAAATCGGTTGGTAGATCACCCGTCGGTCTATGGCTTTCTGTTTGGGTAGCCGCATTGACAATCAGTTGGGATAGATCGTAAATATGTTTGACGGTTTCATAACTGCTACGAGCGCCTTGCTCGGGTCTAAAGTTCAAATCAATCGCTCTCAAATCCTTTGTTCCCCAATAATAGCGGTATCCAACCCCATCAATGAGACGTTGAATAATATTTGCTGCAGAGTAATCGGTTGGGTAATTGGGTATCGAAATAAAAAAATTTTGTGCTTGCATAGCATCTTGAGCGGATAGGGTTAAGGTAAAAAATAGCATCAGTAAGGCAGAAAAAAACTTCATAATTGTGGGCAAATTGTAGCGTATCAAAATTAACCTTTTTATTTTTGAACAGCTAAAATCATAGAACCATGTCTTCTGCGAAAAAAAATTATAGTCGAATAACCACCAACGCACTTCACAAGATGAAACAGCAGGGGGACAAAATAGCCATGCTCACGGCCTATGACTTTACCCTAGCGGGGATCATAGACAAAGCTGGAATCGATATAATTTTGGTAGGGGACTCTGCGTCCAACGTCATTGCGGGTCATGAAACCACCCTGCCCATAACCCTAGATCAGATGATCTACCATGCAGCATCAGTGGTAAGAGCTATAGAACGTGCTTTGGTGGTCGTCGATCTGCCTTTTGGAACGTATCAGGCAGACTCTAAAGAAGCCTTGCGCTCGGCCATTCGTATTATGAAAGAATCGGGGGCGCATGCAGTAAAATTAGAAGGTGGAGAAAAAATCAAAGACTCTATCGAGCGTATTTTAAAAGCCGGAATCCCAGTGATGGGACATCTTGGACTCACACCACAGTCGATCTACAAATTTGGAACCTACACGGTTCGGGCACGCGAAGATGAGGAAGCGCAAACCTTGCTCAAGGATGCCAAAATGCTCGAAGAAATCGGTTGTTTTGCAATCGTTTTAGAAAAAATTCCTGCCAAACTTGCTCAAAAAGTGGCACAATCGGTATCAATACCCATAATAGGCATTGGTGCTGGTGATGCAGTAGATGGACAAGTCTTAGTGATGCACGATATGTTGGGAATGACAAAGGAGTTTAGTCCTCGATTTTTGAGACGCTATCTGAATCTTCATGACCAGATTTCCAATGCTGTCAACCAATACACTAAAGATGTGAAGAGCGGCCATTTTCCGAACGCTGACGAACAGTATTAATCCAATCCTTTGGAACCTCTAGAAGTACTTTATGAAGACAATCATCTGATTGCAATTAACAAACCATCAGGAATGCTTGTCCAAGGCGATCAAACCGGAGACACCGCATTGATTGAGCTCGTAAAACAGCATATAAAAATTCAGTATAATAAACCTGGGGCAGTATTTGTAGGGCTTATACATCGTTTGGACCGCCCAACAAGTGGTTGTGTGTTACTGGCAAAAACATCAAAGGCATTGACGCGCATGAACAAAATTTTTGCCGCCCGCGATGTTCAAAAAACTTATTGGGCACTTGTCCCAAAAAGCAAACAACCACAATCTGCCAACCTCGTACATTGGTTAAAAAGAAACTCCAAACAAAATAAATCCTATGCCTACTTGGACGAACAAAAAGACCGTAAGTTGGCCAAGCTCCACTACACCATAATCCATCATTTGGAACGCTATGATTTTTTAGAAATCACATTAGAAACAGGAAGACACCATCAGATAAGGAGTCAACTTGCAGCGGTTGGTATTCCCATCAAAGGCGATTTAAAATACGGGGCACCACGATCTAATCCCGATGGAAGTATCGATTTGCATGCCCGAAAAATAATTTTTGAACATCCTGTGAAAAAAGAACAAATTCAAATCGTAGCGCCACCCCCTAAACGATCGGGATGGAATTCTTTTGTTTGCGATTGAGTTGAGCCGCTTTTTCTCGAATAATCACACCAATGGGTCGGTTTTCGATTTTGCTTTCTAACCACGACAAAATATCTAAATACAAAAACGATCGACGTTCATATGGATCTTCGGTATATTTGCTCAACTCTGTATGCAGGGCTTTAAAAGCATGTTTTAGGTCGTGAGGGAAAAGATCGCTGAGGCGTTTCATAAAACGGATCATTGCTTTTTGAACTTCATGCATATCATCCATCTTAATCAAAAATTTAAAGGTTTCTCGTATCTGTGATTCAAGATGATAATCAAAGCCTGCCTCATAATGGGCTACCAAACTCAATACACGCGTAAAACAAAGCAAGTCTTCGCGCATTTTAAGATCCTTATTTTGAATGATTTTTTCTAAATAGATGATGCAATTTTCATAATCGTCATTACCAAAATAGATACAGGCAATTTTGTAGTAGAAAATCATGATATGATGAGGATCAAAACGTTGTTTAAAACGTTCTAAGCCTTTGAGTAGATCAGGAATCAATTCCAACCCTTCATGAAATTCTCCCGTTAGAAAAATCAGATTGATCTTGTTATAATAATGATACAAAAAAGTGAGCCCTTCAACATTGTCATTTTTTGGAAACATGGGGTCTTTGGTCCGTAAAATCATTGCCTGCAACGTGGCTTTAAATTTATCCGGATGCTTTATCAATGAAAGCGACTCCATCAAGTAATTGTTCCCTTTTAAGTAGAAAACAGGATGTGAAGTAAGCATCTCTGGGTATTCATCAAATAAAGCAACCCACTTTTGCGCATAACGATAACTGGACAAAAAGTCTTGCGTCAAAAAGCTATACCAAACGTGTGCTTTAAAAAACCAAAGTTTTTCTCTAAAAGGAAGCTGATCCAGATCGACTTTAGGCAGGTGAGCATAAAAAAACTGTGTGATCTCACGATACTCTTGGTCGTTTTTTACATAGCCCGCTTTGACCAATCGCTCGTATAATTTGAGCGATAAATTGGACAATTGACTGCAGGTGTTGTTTTGATCAAGCAGCAGCTCTGTTTGATCAACCAAAGTCTGGGTGCGGTTAGATAAACTTCTTGTGATGTATTGAGATTCTATTACTTTTTCGAGCTCAACGACATCTTGAGCTATGTACTTTTCTTCTTTACTCAATGCCGTCGATTTGGCCTTTTCTAAAATTTTTAAGCTTTGCTTGTACAGTCCTTTTTGATACAGAATGGTCGCAAAATCCAATAACTCACGAATCTGAATCCGTATATTTTTGTGGGCGGGATTAAGACGCAAACTGATTAAAATTTGCTTATACAAATGCGCTTTTAGATTGGATAGTTGTTGCTTTTTTACAATGTTTTGCTTCAAGATCTGCCGTTCGTCATACTGATCCATTTTATCCATTAAATGAAACAAATTGAGAAACTTAGAATCCATATTTGACCCCATACGACCCACGTACAATTTAAATTGTCTTTTTTCGGATTTGGTCAAGGATTTGATCAAAATAAAAAGATTGTCTTTGTTGTCGTTAGTCATTGCAGCTAATTATAGAACAAATTACTGTCTTTTAATATTTTAATCCAAAAAACACGCCAAGAATAATCTACATCAATACCATTTTCCAGCTCAAAATAAACCCTTAATAGCGCACTTACAGCCGCTACTTGGACCCTTGCCAATTTGGCATTATTGTACACGGAAAACTTCTGTTTGCCTTATAAAATCACGTACGGCTTTCTTAACCAAAAATATTTTATTCCAAATTTTTGATTTATACAAGTAAACCTCTAAAAAAAAGAACTAGAGAAGGTCTTTTTAACG
>Ga0255760_10003525_pt1 | contig 13988 bp, 7 predicted proteins | sample 071ome_25_FD_179960 | JGI IMG/M metagenome (GOLD analysis project Ga0255760, IMG submission 179960) | Coastal salt marsh microbial communities from the Groves Creek Marsh, Skidaway Island, Georgia - 071410BT metaG (version 2) | ecosystem: Environmental > Aquatic > Marine > Intertidal zone > Salt... | reverse complement strand
TTCACCATCAATATGAGGTTTATAGTGACCTCCAATACCATAAGAAAGCACTTGTGGTATTTCACTACTATGAACTTCACACTGATAGAAAGGATTGATGATTTCTTTTACGGCATGACGAAGAAGTTGCTCAATCTTGGGAAATAAATTTCCCATAGGGACAATCTGAGTATCTCTGGTTTGTTTATCTACAATCCAAGATGTTTGTCCTGTCGCATTTGTTTTGTCTGGATCAAAAACAGAAAGATCTTCTGCTGATGATGTCTTAATGTGATTTACCAGTTCCTGAAGACCTTGTGGATTGATGACATTAGGACGAATAAGAACATAAGATAAAGGATTATCAATCATAATCTAAGTTATTTTGAGTATTTATTAGTATACTAATCCATTTGTTGACGAAACTGCTGCTAAACCAAGTCTAGCAAGACTTAGTGGTCCTTTAGGTGATGCTGTTGCTGTATCATTAGAGTAATCTATACGGTCTACTGATGATGTATCGTTAAAACTACTATCTTCACCACCACCAAAGTAACCAAAGGAACTATTGCCGGTTGCTGCTAAGTATGTTCTAGCATCACTTAATGGTCCCTTTGGAGAAGCAGTAGCAGTATCATTAGAATAATCTATACGGTCTACTGTTGATTTATATGGAGAAGGACTACCACCACCAAAGTAACCAAAAGAACTATTACCTGTTGCTGCTAGAGAATATCTGGCAGAACTTAATGAACCTCTAACTGATACTGATGCGGTATCGTTTGAGTAGTCAATACGGTCTACTCTTGATCTTGTAGCATATGGAGTTCCGCCAGCACCACCACCAAAGTAGCCAAAGTCCTGATTACCTGTTGCTGCTTGCGGTAAGTAATTAGGAGATGATAAGTAGGTTCTAGTCACTGCTGTTGCGGTGTCACTAGAATAATCAATACGTTGCACACCCCCAACAGATAGTAATGGTGAATAACTAAAGAAACCACTACCAAAGTATCCAAAATCACTATTACCTGTTGCTGATAAACTATATACAGCAGTATTTAATCGTCCCTTAGGTGATGCTGTTGCAGTGTCATTTAAGTAGTCTATACGATCAATACTAGATCGTATAGACGGATTGCTAAGGTTTGCCAGACCGCCACCAAAGTAACCATAATATTTGTTACCTGTTGCTGCCAAGAATCCTCTAGCACTAACTAGTGGTCCCTTAGACGAAGTAGTAACAGTATCATTAGAAAAATTTATACGGTTTACTGTTGCAACAGCAGGATAACCACCACCAAAATATCCAAATGGAATATATTGTATTGGTGTGTTTAATGTTGGAGCTTCTGATACGGGAAGTGCATTGGCTCTGAGACTTGATGCTGCTAAGAAATATCTAGCAAGACTTAATGGTCCTTTTGCTGGTGCTGTTGCAGTGTCATTAGAATAATCTATACGATCTACTGTTGAAAATATTGGAGAAGAAATACCACCACCAAAGTAACCAAAAGAACTGTTTCCTGTTGCTGCTAAGTTTCTTCTAGCCCGACTTAATGGTCCCTTAAGTGATGCTGTAGCAGTATCATTAGAATAATCTATGCGATCTACTATTGATGTTGAACCAGGACCACCACCACCAAAATATCCAAAGTTGGAATTACCCGTTGCTGCTGCACCATACCTAGCAGCACTCAATGGTCCTTTAGGTGATGTTGTTGCAGTATCATTAGCATAATCTATACGGTCTATTAAATCTATTGGACTAGTAGTAAAACCACCACCAAAGTAACCAAAGGAACTATTACCTGTTGCTGTAAAGGTTCGTCTAGCAGAACTCAATGGTCCTTTAGGTGATGCTGTTGCAGTATCATTAGCATAATCTATACGGTCTACTAATGATAGATTAGTGCCATTATATCCACCACCAAAATAACCATAAGAACTATTACCTGTTGCTGCTAAAATATGTCTAGAAAAACTTAATGGACCTTTAACTGCTGCAGTAGCAGTATCATTAGAATAATCTATACGGTCTACTCTTGATAATGGACCAGGAGAACCACCACCAAAGTAACCATAAGAACTATTACTAGTTGCTGCCAAGTATCCTCTAACAAGACTTAATGGACCCTTAGGTGATGCTGTTGCGGTATCATTGGAGTAATCAATACGGTCTACTCTTGATAATGGACCAGGAGCACCACCACCAAAGTAACCAGTTTGGGCGGTTTCATAATTTCCAGTAACAAGATTGATTGCTGGAAATGTATTTGGAACAGTAAGAGTATCATTAACTCCACCATCAGTTCCACTTACTCCTCCCAAACCATATCTAGCAGCAGTTAATGAACCCTTTGGTGATGCTGTTGCAGTATCATTGGAATAATCTATACGAGATACTGTTGCTGTTGTACTAGGAGTTTGACCACCACCAAAGTAACCAAAAGATTTATTACCTGTTGCTCCTGAGTTAAATCTAGGAAAATTTAGGTTTCCCTTAGGTGATGCTGTTGCAGTATCATTAGAATAGGATACACGATCTACTGATGACAATGGTGCAGGCCACTTTTGACCACCCCCAAAGTAACCAAAAGATTCATTACCTGTTGCTGCGAAGTAATATCTAGTAGCAGTTAATGGTCCCCTTGCTGGCATTGATAAAGTGTCACTGGCATAATTTAGACGATATATATTTGTAAATGCACCTGTACCCCATCTAATACCACCACCAAAGTAACCAAAGGAAGCATTACCCGTTGCTGCAAGAGCCATTCTTGGAGCAGGCAATGGTCCTCTAGAAAAAGTTGTTGAGGTGTCATTCGCGTAACTTAATCGATATGTTCTGGATGATCCTGGCGTCGGAGCACCTCCACTAAAATAACCATAAGTATCATTACCTGTTGCTGCTAAGTGATATCTAGCAGCACCCAATGGACCTTTTGCTACTGCTGTCTCAGTATCATTGGAGTAATCTATACGGTCTATTCTTGATTGTACCGGAGGAAAACCACCACCAAAATAACCATAAGATTTATTACCTACGGTTGCTAAGTGAAATCTAGCAGCACTTAATGGTCCTTTAGGTGATGCTATTGATGTATCATTGGAGTAATCTATACGATCTACTCTTGATGATAAACTAGGACCACCACCACCAAAGTAAGCATAATCCCAAGTAATATTCATAGTGGGATTAAATAACCACACATCATTCTTCACAGACCAGTTATTACTCAACTGCTCTTCATAAACTTGCTTTAGACGAAATATCCCTCTTGGACTAGGCATTTTGTATTAACAACTTCTGATATAGCATTGAGTTATTTATTTGTGTCCCAAAACCATTACCATAAGAATGCCAGTAATCGGCACGAAAAATCACACAACGATTATACTTCACAAATATATTCGCATACTCTTCCCACTCATCCATATCATTCACATCAAAAGACTTGACAATATCATCAATATTCTGCCAACCATTGATTTGACAGGCATATTCATTTGGAAAACTATCAAGTCCTGTTTTCTTATGTCTATAAAAACTCAGCCCTTTTTTCATCACACAATCGGGTGGCATCGTTAGATAAACCACCGCAATCCAATCACAAGCAGTATTCGCAGTAATTGGATTTGCGCTATTCTCAAATGTCACTTCATTAAATGCTTCTACGATTTCCACAGGACGACTCAAAATATAAGAAAGTTTTTGAGTCGTTTCTTCGGTTATCATACACTGTTTACTAAAGAAACTTTGATGATACTGATGTGCTACATCATAGAAGTCATCAATAATCATAAATTTTTGATTCATCAGTTACCTTCCAGTTTCTTCTGCTCCTCAGTGCTACCAGTAATCATACCCAGATTTTCACCAGTGACTTCTTGAATACCAGTAAGAACCTTTTTCTGTAGGTCATTGAGGAATTCCATCTTACCTTGAGGACTCTCCAGAACTCTGTTCAAAGGCAGATACCCTTCGGGCAATTCATTCCTCTTATCCACAATCGCAGGTGCAGAAGCACGACGCATACTGTGAAGGTTACCGATAGAAATACCAGTCTGTGCCGCTACCATTTCGTCCATTGCCTGATCAGCAAAACGACGCTCCCAATACAGAGCATCACCTTCCAGGAACTGCTCTCTACTGACTGGTTTACCACCATTTTCTTCTACAAGTTTGGCAAGAATCTTATCCAGATGCTCCATTTGATGAAGGCGATCACGGATTTCCAACTCACAAGACTTCAGATAGTGAGTCAGTGCCAGTTCATCCAGATCAAACCAACAAAGTTTCTTTGATCCACCACCAGGACCAGACTCTTCCCAGAAAATTGGTTGACTTCTATCTTGATCTTTCCACTTATACTCAAACTCACGGACTTTTTCTTTCATCTCAATGAGTTTATACATATAACCTTCTGCCATCTGACGACGAGACTTCAGAGTGTTCTCAAAGGCAACGGGAAGTGTATGAGTATCAAGCAGTGCAAACTTCTCTAACTGGAAGTTAGTTCTACCCTGTGCAAGTTCTTTATCACTCTCTTCCCACTTCAGAACATTCTCAAATGCCTTACGAAGATACTCCTCATCCATCACTGCCTGCTCAGAAGTGACTGGAGTATAAGACAGTGCAGTGTTTTCGTTAGTCATAGGTTCTCCACTAGTAATTTGTGTAATCAGTTTTTTCCATTGTTGTGCCACTTTCTTCCAATCACACTTTTGTGAAATATGATTGGAAAGTGATTTTGAGATCTGATTATAATATGTTCTGTCCCTGTCAAAATAATCTAGAGCAGTACAACAAATCTCCGCAAATGTATTTAGGAAGTTCTCTGTAACTTCATATCCTTTTGGTGTGCGGTTACCTTCAATCGGCACAACAGATGCAAAGTTTTCGCCTGCAACTTCTTGTAGTGCTCCGATGTTTGTAATGATTGGATAACAACCAGACTTCATTGCCTCAGTCATTGCAACACAGAAGGTTTCTTCCCAGATATTAGGATGAATAAAGAATGCAGCATCTTGATAATGCTTTACTAATTCTTCCTGGTCTACTGCCTGTGAGTATTCTACATTTGGAAGAGTTTTCAGTTCTTCATACAATTCAATATAAGGATCATTAGATGGACCATAAAGAGACATTGATGAAAAGATTTTAAACTTTGCATCAGGATGTCGTGTATGAATACGACGAATGATTGCAGGAAGAAGTTCTAGACCTTTATAAGGAATAGAAGTATGAATAAAAGTCTTTGTTTTGTTTTCAGAATAGGTGAAGATGTCACTCACACCATTTGAAATCACCGTAATTTTATTCTTTGGAACCTTATGAAACTTGATCAGTTGTTCCTTTGCCCAATGAGATGGTGTCACAATATGAGTGACTTCTTCATGATTAAAGTTCACAAAGGCAGGTTGATCATATGCGTGATGTGCCCATAAGACTTTGTATGGTTTACTAGACTTTTTAAGTTCCTCTGGTAGATGTGAGACTTCTACATCTTCAGGAAACTCATAGTGTTGTGAAAGATAATAAAATGAACTTTCAGTTGCTCCAGATTTCATAATTACTCGGCAAAAATATGTGAACCAACGTGTTGTAGTTTGATTGATGTATCTAGCCAATGAGTATACCCAGACATTCTAGCACGATAAAAGAAACTTTTATCTTCGGATGCAAAACTGTCCCCCAGTCTTTCCTCCATAAAAAAGTGATATGAGTTATTCATCTCTGCTTCTGTTGGTAGATAGTTACTATCATTTGTTGATGGTGTATATTTTAGATTGGGAAACTTCTTTGCAATATCAGTAAAGACATTACGATGAATCATTACAAATCCCATTCCATTACCACCAACCTTGAGTAGATCACCCTTGCGTTCTTCTGGTTGAAGAACATCAACACAATACCGAATGGGTATTGTCTTCATAGGATATGTGCCAGAAACAATAGGTTCGTTGTGACTCAATAATTTTAACACATCTTCTGGATTAAATCCAATATCACTATCAAGAAAAAACAGATATTCGTGATCTGTATTGTTGATAAAAAAGTTTGCACACTTAGACCTTCCATGAGTAATCAAAGAAGAGTTTGCCTGTGTGAGAAGACCATGTGGAATACCATTCCTTACCAGGAGTTTGCCCAGATTGAACAAACTCATTGTTGTCTTCTCATTCACAATTCCCCCGTGACAAGGGAGAGCAATCATTATACCCATATCAAATAGCAGTTTTGTTTATTATAGCATATTATTGTGGGTTGACATTTTCTACTGCAGATGCTGCACCAATTCTTCTTCTACCCTCTACGTTAGCTCTGGATAATGCGGTAGCAGTATCATTAGAATAATCAATACGATCTATATCACTCAAATAACCCCCACCAGGACTTGGATGACCACCAGCGATATATCCAAATGATCTGTCACCCGTTCCACCAGTTTGCAGTTTGACTCTAGTTAATGGACCTTTAGGTGATGCATTATCAGTATCATTAGAGTAATCCAAACGAGTTACTATTGAATGAGCAGGAAAACCACCAGTAAAATATCCATATGAAGCATTACCAACAGCAGATTTATATCCACCACTACTTCCAGTATTCCCTCTTGTTATTGCAGTGGCAGTATCATTAGAATAATCTAAACGATCGATGACAGTTGTTCCTGATAGTCCACTGCCCCCAACATATCCATACGATTGTGTTCCAACTGCTGCAGTACCATATCTAGCAGCACTCATTGGACCCTTAGGAGATGCCGTTGCACTATCATTAGAATAATCGATACGTTCGATTATAGAGTATCCAGGATGCCCTCCAAACCAATATCCATAATCCTTATTACCTGCTGCATTTCCTCTATAGGAAACACTTACTGAGAAGTTTCCAACAGTTGTTTGAGTAGATGTATCGTTCGCAAAATCAAGTCTTTGTGATATGGTTGATGCACTTGATGCAACTGCAGCAGCTGATGAATATCCATGAGATGGGCTGGAAGTAGATTTAACATTAGCAAAACCTTGAGTTAATGTACCTCTTGGTACCAATGCTGTAGTATCATTACTATAGTCGATTCTTTCATTAATGCTCTTGTTGCCAGGAACTCCAGGAACTTCTCCACCCATAAAATATCCATATCTGGTTGGATTGTGTCCTTGGACTGGTGAGTTTGCTGGTGGGAGTGTTGTATCAGTTGCGGCAAATCCGTTGGCTCTTGCTGAGGTTGCTGCTAAAGAATATCTAGTAGCACTTAATGGACCTCTTACTGATGCTGTTGCGGTGTCGTTAGAGTAATCTATACGGTCTACTGTTGAAAATGGTCCAGGAAAACCACCACCAAAGTAACCAAAAGAAGAACTGCCTGTTGCTGCTAAAAGTCTTCTAGCAACACTCAATGGTCCTTTTGCTGATGCTGTTGCAGTGTCATTAGAGTAATCTATACGGTCTACTGTTGATAATGTACCAGGATCACCACCACCAAAGTAACCATAAGAACTATTACCTGTTGCTGCTAATTCATATCTAACAAAACTTAATGGTCCCTTAGGTGATGCTGTTGCTGTGTCATTAGAGTAATCAATACGGTCTACTGAAGATTGAAGAGATGGAGAACTCCCTCCACCAAAGTAACCATAAGATTGATTTCCTGTTGCTGCTGAATCTCTTCGGTTAACACTCAATGGTCCTTTAGGTGATGCTGTTGCAGTATCATTAGAATAATCTATACGGTCTACTGACGATACTGGATTAGGAAGTATATATCCACCACCAAAGTAACCAAAGGAAGCATTGCCTGTTGCTGCTAATGTAGATCTAGCAAGACTTAATGGACCCTTAGGTGATGCTGTTACTGTGTCATTTAAGTAGTCAATACGGTCTACTGTTGAGTATGTTCCCGGAAAACCACCACCAAAGTAACCATAAGAACTGTTGCCTGTTGCTGCTAAACGACCTCTAGCAAGACTCAATGGTCCTCTATCTGATGTAGTTACGGTATCATTAGAGTAGTCTACTCGTCTAACAGTTGATTGCACACTAGGATTACCACCACCAAAATAACCAGTGTTTGGAGTTACTGTAGCACCAGTTGCAAAGTTTGTGAGTCCTGAAGGTTCTATTACTATGGTTTCTGTTGTTGGAAGTGCATTTGCTCTTGATGAGGTTGCTGCTAATCGTTGTCTACCAGAACTTAATGGTCCTTTTGCTGGTGCTGTTGCGGTGTCATTAGAGTAATCTATACGATCTACTGTTGATAAGGGGCCAGGATTACCACCACCAAAGTAACCAAAGTTGGAATTACCTGTTGCTGCTAGAGCAAATCTAGCAAGACTTAATGGTCCCTTAGGTGATGCTGTTGCCGTGTCGTTAGAGTAATCTATGCGGTCTACTGTTGATACTTCAGGAAACCCACCTCCACCAAAGTATCCGGCAGTTGAGTTTCCTGTTGCTGCTAATGCATATCTAACAAGACTTAATGAACCCCTAGGTGATGCTGTTGCGGTGTCGTTAGAGTAATCTATACGGTCTACTACTGATGATGGACCAGGAAAACCACCACCAAAGTAACCAAAGTTGGAATTACCTGTTGCTGCTAATGCATATCTAGCAAGATTTAGTGGACCTTTAGGTGATGCTGTTGCTGTGTCATTAGAATAATCTATACGATCTACTTTTGATTGTACTGGAAAGGGAACACCACCACCAAAGTAACCATAAGATTGATTACCTGTTGCTGCTAAGTAATATCTACCAGCACTTAATGGACCCTTAGGTGATGCTGTAGGAGTATCATTAGAATAATCAATACGATCTACTGTTGATACTGGACCAGGAGAACCGCCACCAAAGTAACCAAAAGAAATATTACCTGTTGCTGCTACATAAATTTTAGCAAGACTTAATGATCCTCTGGGTGATGCTATTCCAGTATCATTAGAGTAATTTATGCGGTCTACTGTTGAACTAGGACTACCATCACTACCACCACCAAAATAACCAGTATCATAACCAATGGGACTTTCTATTGGTCTTGGTGTTGATGCTGGTACTAATGTTAAATCAGTAATTGCGTTTGCTTTGGCACTTGATGCTGCTAAACGTTCTCTACCTTGACTTAATGGTCCTTTTGGTGATGCTGTTGCAGTGTCATTAGAGTAATCTATGCGATCTACTATTGATTTTGGACCACTATCATCACCACCACCAAAGTAACCATAAGAACTATTACCTGTTGCTGCCGGTGCTCGTCTTGTAGAAGTACTTAATGGTCCTTTTGGTGATGCTGTTGCGGTATCATTAGAGTAATCTATACGGTCTACTACTGAAAAATTTGTTGGTCCTGGAGCCTCTCCACCACCAAACCAACCATAAGAATCGTTACCCGTTGCTGCTAAACGATACCTAGCAACACTTAATGGACCTTTTGGTGATGCTGTTGCGGTATCATTAGAATAATCAATACGGTCTACTATCGTTTGCCCTAGATTTCCACCACCACCAAAATAACCATAAGAACTGTTACCTGTTGCTGCTAAATCTCTTCTACCAGTATTTAATGGTCCCTTAGGTGATGCTGTTGCAGTGTCATTAGAATAATCTATACGGTCTACTGTTGATACTACAGAAGGAGTACTGCCACCACCAAAGTAACCAAAAGAACTATTACCTGTTGCTGCTAAACGATATCTAGCAGAAGCTAATGGTCCTTTTGGTGATGCTGTTGCTGTGTCATTGGAGTAATCTATACGATCTACTACTGATCTTGCAGGTTGACCACCACCAAAATAACCATAAGAAGCATTGCCTGTTGCTGCTAAGAAATATCTACCAGCACTTAATGGTCCTTTTGCTGGTGCTGTTGCCGTGTCATTAGAATAATCAACACGGTCTACTGTTGATCTTGAAGGAGAACCACCACCAAAGTAACCATACTCCCAAGACTGAAAAAATGGACTCGTACTTAACCATACATCAGATTTTACAGACCAAACACCTGCTGCTTGTCTTTCTCTTACATCTAAAAGTGCGAATATTCCTCTTTTATTAGTTACTGCCATTTTTTAAATAAGGACTCTCAGGATACTTCCAGTATTCCAATTTCTTATACTTATTTAGAATGTAAGGGGACAATACATCCTCTGGTTTCTTAGAAGTCTTCTTCACTTCTTTTCTTACATAGTGCATATCCTTGAGATACCATTGGTCGTCATTTTCACGATGATTATTTTCCACATTCTTAAAGTTATGATCGTAGTAATCCATCTCCAAGAAGTCATAAATCCTTCTCATTGTTTCATCGGGAGTATTCACTAAGTCATTATATTCAACCATCAGTAAGTGTCTTGTGTCATTCTTAATAAATGCCTGACTTTGTGCCCACATTGCTTGCTCTACAATCCCATCATCACTCATCAAATACTGACAACGATTATCATCATCCACAGTGACACCTTTTTCAATCAGGTGCTGATCAATAAATGAAACCTGATCGTCATTGCGATGCACCATTGTAATAAAAGAAGTCAGGATTTCTGCGATGTCTCTGACAGGACAGATAATCTTTGGATTGGGTGTGATATAAGTTTTGATTCTTTCAATATTATTCGGCCAAGCACGGCAATGATCGATAATAATATCTTCTTCTCTTTCATAATAATAATTCTCTATAAAACTACTGATAATCTTATAAGCATTCTGTGGTTTTGGATATCCTAGATATTGCTCTGATTGCTTCAGATATTCTTCAGTATGATACATCAATTCCATCACAGGACTGACTGGATTTGCGTGTATGTTTGGATTTTGATCTAGAATACTTTTGAGTAATGTACTTCCTGATCGTGGAAGTCCTGCCATAAAGTGATATTTTTTCACCATTCTTTTACTGGATTAAAGAAAAATAACTGAACTAATCTACCGTTTTCTAATGTATTTCCAAAGTTGAAATTATGAGAGTGCCACAGATGAGTGCGAAACAATACTAGTCTATTATACCTCATCGGGCACAGAAAGTAACGAGTCCATTTATTTCTGTCAAGTCCATCACCATATACTGTGGTCCACCAACATTCTTTATAAGTTGGATATCCATAAAACTGTGCCTCTTCATCAGTTTTTGGAATGTTTTCTGATTGAAGAGTATTATGTTTCCAGAATGATGTGCCACCCTCATCTACACAATCTTCTGGTGCTGACATATAAATCACGGCACCCCATTCCCAAGATGGATCTACATGAACATCTTGTCTATGAGTATCAGTTTCTAATGAGATGCGAAAATATCCATTCTTATCTGCAGGAATGAGAGGTTCTTTGACTAAATCCTCAAAAGACTTATGAATGTCCTGAGAATAATAAGAACCTTCTGAGTTTCTTCCTGGATATGTATAGTCGTCTGTTGGTTGTGGATATTCTGTTTTCAGTGCAAACTCTCTAATTTCTTGTGGATTTGAGTAGAAGTCATCCACAACAATAATATTTTGTCTCATAATATAAGTTGTTTTGAGTATTTATTAGTATCCTAATCCATTTGTTGACGAAACTGCTGCCAAAAGACTTCTAGAAGAACTCAATGGTCCTCTTACTAATGCTGTTGCAGTATCATTAGTATAATCTATACGGTCTATTACATCTCTTGGACTAATAGTAAAACCACCACCAAAGTAACCAAAGGAACTATTACCTGTTGCTGCTAAACCATATCTAGCAAGACTTAATGGTCCTTTAGGTGATGCTGTTGCGGTGTCGTTTGAGTAATCTATACGGTCTACTGATGTTGTATCGTTAAGACTACTATCTTGACCACCACCAAAGTAACCAAAAGAACTATTACCAGTTGCTGCTAATAGATTTCTAGCAACACTTAATGGTCCCTTTGGTGATGCTGTTGCAGTGTCATTAGAGTAATCAATACGGTCTACTGTTGAACGTATTGAAGGAAAATTGTTTCCACCACCAAAGTAACCAAAGTTGGAATTACCTGTTGCTGCTAAACCATATCTAGTATAACTCAATGGTCCTTTAGGTGATGCTGGTGCTGTATCATTAGAATAATCAATTCGGTCTACTGTTGAATATGGTGGATTATTACCACCACCAAAATAACCAAAGGAGGCATTACCCGTTGCTGCTAAGTATCTTCTAGCCTGACTTAATTGTCCCTTAGGTGATGCTGTTACTGTGTCATTTAAGTAGTCAATACGGTCTACTGTTGCTAATGGACCAGGAAGACCACCACCAAAGTAACCATAATATTTGTTACCTGTTGCTGCTAATGCATATCTAGCAACACTTAATGGACCTTTTGATGATGCGGTTGCGGTGTCATTAGAAAAATCTATACGGTCCACTGATGATGATGGACCAGGACCACCACCAAAGTAACCAAATGGAATATATTGACTTGGTGAATTTACTGGTGGGAGTGTTGTATCGGTTGCGGCAAATCCATTGGCTCTGGCACTTGATGCTGCTAAATTTTGTCTAATAGAACTTAATGGTCCTTTAGGTGATGCTGTTGCGGTATCATTAGAATAATCTATACGATCTACTGTTGATACTTGTGTAGAAATTCGTCCGCCACCAAAATAACCAAAATTATTACTACCTGTTGCTGCCATTAATCTGTTATCAAAACTTAATGGTCCCTTTGGTGATGCTGTTGCAGTGTCATTAGAATAATCTATACGGTCTACTGTTGAGGTTACCAAACTACTAGGATTTTGACCACCACCAAAGTAACCATAATCACTGTTACCCGTTGCTGCAAATTGACTTTTAACACCACTCAATGGCCCTTTTGGTGATGCTGTTGCTGTATCATTAGAGTAATCTATGCGGTCTACTAATGATAGATTAGTGCCATTATATCCACCACCAAAATAACCATAAGAACTATTACCCGTTGCTGCTAATGAATATCTAGCAAGACTTAGTGGACCTTTAGGTGATGCTGTTGCGGTGTCGTTAGAGTAATCTATACGGTCTACTCTTGATCTTGTAGGAGAACTACCACCACCAAAGTAACCAAAGGAAGCATTGCCTGTTGCTGCTAATGTAAATCTAGCAAGACTTAATGGACCCTTAGGTGATGCTGTTAATGTGTCATTTAAGTAGTCAATACGGTCTACTGTTGAAAATGTATTGGGCGACGCAGCTGGATTAAGACCACCACCAAAGTAACCAAAGTCAGCATTACCTGTTGCTGCTAAGTAATGTCTAGCAAGACTTAATGGTCCTTTTGGTGATGCTGTTGCCGTGTCATTAGAATAATCTATACGGTCCACTGATGATAGGGGACCAGGAAGACCACCACCAAAGTAACCAGTTTGGAAGGTTTCTACTGCACCAGTTGCAAGGTTAAATGGTTGGGACAGAACACCAGGTCCTTTGAGTGGCATTGCATTTGCTCTGGAACTTGTTGCTGCTAAAGCATTTCTAGCAAGACTTAATGGACCTTTAGGTGATGCCGTAGCAGTATCATTAGAATAATCAATACGATCTACTGTTGATCCTGTTGGACGAGGAGAACCACCACCAAAGTAACCAAAGTTGGCATTGCCTGTTGCTGCAAGTTCATATCTACCAGTGTTTAATGGACCTCTATTAGATGATGTTGAGGTATCATTTGAATAATCTATACGAGAAACGTGTGTTGAACCAGGAAAGGGATATCCACCAGCGATGTAACCAAAAGAAGCATTACCTGTTGCTGCCGAATAATACCATGGCAGTATAGTTAAATTACCTTTAGGTGTTGCAGTTGTATAATCATTAGAGTAATCTATACGATCCACTACCGTAACATTAGGAATTCCACCTATAAAGTATCCAAAACTTTGATTACCTACTGCCGAAAGATATTGTCTGGCAGTATTCAATGGACCTTGATATAACATCTCTGCGCTATCGTTAGAATAATCTAGACGATACACATCAGTTCTCGCAGTAGAAACAAAGTCCCGTCCCCCACCAAAGTAACCATAGTTAGCATTACCTGTTG
>Ga0255760_10003521_pt1 | contig 14003 bp, 9 predicted proteins | sample 071ome_25_FD_179960 | JGI IMG/M metagenome (GOLD analysis project Ga0255760, IMG submission 179960) | Coastal salt marsh microbial communities from the Groves Creek Marsh, Skidaway Island, Georgia - 071410BT metaG (version 2) | ecosystem: Environmental > Aquatic > Marine > Intertidal zone > Salt... | reverse complement strand
TCGATCGATTTCTATCGCGCCCAACGGGCCCGATAAACCAATTTGACTCTGCTCGTTCGCGAGACTCTTACTCTCGCCGCCGCTCGACGCGGCCGCGCAGAACACCGCCGCGCTCGTCGAAGATGATGATTTCCGGACGAACCACGTTCGTTTCCCCGGGGTCGATTTCCACATTTTTGTTGTTGTTTTTGAAGAAGAGGAAGAAGAAGAGGAAGACGCCCCGTTCCTTCTTATTCTGCTTCTCTGCGCCGCGCACACCACCGACGCTCGCGAAGCGTGCGATAACATAACACGCGCACCTCTCTCTCTCTCTCTCTGCTCTTCTTCGATGATTTTTGAAGATTTTCTAGTGTTGTTAGGATTTGAAAATGCACCAAACACGTTTAGGGTTTAAGAAAAACCCTAAACCATTGTGTTAAGGCAGAAAAAAAAGCAGAAAACACAACACGACACAAAATAAAAAATGGAAGACGAGACGAAGAAAGAGGCGTCGTCGTCGTCCTCCTCGGACGCCACGAAGGTGCAGAAAGCCAGAGTGCGTCGTTTTCTTTCTCTCTTTCTCTCTTTTCTTTCTCTCCTCGCGGTGGGGAAACACATTCATGGTTCTCTTTTTCTTTCCCTCTTTTCTTCGAAATCTCTCTCCCCTAAAAACCGCGTTGACTTTGTTTTACGCGTCAAATCACGAAAATTCCTTTTTAAACCCCTCACATTATATTCATTTCGAGTGAGATTGATCACGACGACTGACCGACACGCGCATTTTCTCTCTTTCTCTCTCTGTGTGTGTGTTTCTCTTTTATAAAACAGTTCATCGAAGACGTGGAAAAATACATGAGCGAAGAGAATCGACAGTTTGAACCGGTGATGCGAGAACTCCAAGGCCGATACGAACAGATGAAAAATTTAGAGCGAGCGTTGCAAAGCGAAAAGATCCGCCTGACGCAGAAGATTCCAGAGATTGAGAGGAGCTTAGACGCTTTGAAACTGTTAGATAAGAATCGCGAGGAGAACAAAAAGACTTCGTTAAAGTATCAGTTGGGCGAGGCTTCGATTTACGCCAAAGCGGACGTCGAAGATCCGAGCAGCGTATTTTTGTGGCTCGGCGCGAACGTCATGCTCGAATACCCGCTCTCGGAGGCAACGCAGCTGTTAGAGAACAATTTAGAAAACTGTAAGACATCTCTGGTGAGGACCGATGGCGATTTAGCGTTCGTGAAGGACAACGCGACGATACAGGAAGTAAACTTAGCGAGGGTGTACAATTGGGACGTGAAGAAGAGGACGGACGAGGCTTTGAAGAAGGTCAAGGAAGGTCAAGAAGCATCGGTCGAAGCGGCTTGAGATGGTGACGATGATTATGATGACGATGTCATCCGCGCGTAATCCTTAAAGCCAGCGTTGTTATAGTAGACATATTTTTTTAGATTATCGACATCCACTTTTTTCCTCATAACTCTAGCGCATTCCCCTAAGTTTTCCTCGCAAAACACATCAAATAAATGGTAGTCATGGCAACGACGCCATCAGCGCATCTGAGCACCAGCAACAGCTCATTTCGTGCGAGAGGACGTTCAGCATCGTCGACGCCGGGGACGGTCTTCCTCTCCGCCGCTTCGAGAAGAAGAAGAAGCTCAAATGCAAAAATCGACGTCGTCGTCGCTTCGTCATCGCGCGAAGAAGAAAGCTCTTCTTCTTCTTCTTCCTCTTCTTCTTCTCGCCGAGAAACGATCGTAAATCTCGCGTTCCTTGGCATTTCCTTGCCGTTGTGGAAGGATATTTTCCACGATTTGGGATTCTACAGCGGGCCGGACGATCTGTTCGCAAAGGTGCCAGAAGCTTCGGATTTTAATGAAAGATACGCGGGGGAAAACGCAGCCGCGTTAGATACGGCGGTATTCGCGGGCGGGTGCTTTTGGTGTATGGAAGAAACATTCGAAGAACCGGAAAAATTAGGCAAAGTTCTCGCGACGACGAGCGGGTACGCGGGCGGGACCGTCGCGAACCCGAAATATTTACAGGTGTGCAAAGGCGACACCGGTCACAAGGAAGTGGTTCGCGTGTTGTACGATAAAAACAAGATTAGTTACAAAGAGCTTTTGTTCTTGTATTTTCGACAGATTGATCCGACGAGAGAGGATGGAATGTTTTTAGATGGAGGCGAGCAATACGCGTCTGCGATATTCGTGAATAGCGACGAGCAGAAGAAAGAAGCGCTGGAGGCGATTGAACGGCTGGAAAAATTGAACGTGTTTCGAAGCGAGGAGAACGCAAAGGAAAGCAAAACGATCAAGACGAAAGTCGTCGACTTGCGCGACTTACCGAAAGAAGGTCAGTTCTTTCCTGCAGAAATTTACCACCAAGATTACTTCGAGAAGAATAAAGGACGGTATTCGGTCTATCGGTTCATGTCTGGACGGGACCCTTATTCGCAAAATCGTTGGCAAAATTCGTTCGATAAAGCGAACGGCGGGAAAGAAAAGGCGTTCGAGGCGATATTTAATTAGTAGTAGAAGGTGATTTCGTTGATTCGTTCGAAAAAACGATCGAATGATCGATTGTTCTTTCGTTCGTTCGTTCGTTCGTTCTGAAGCGGCAGCAGTTTTAGCGCAGTCAGTGGCAAATTTTCTTCGCTCTCACAAGAGCGAATGACATACCTTCACAATCAATAATCTGTCGATTCAAAAAGTCAACTTTGTCAGACGGTTTATAACCTGTTCTCGCAGCAGTAGGAGAAGAGAGGAGAGAACATATATTCAATGTATAAAAAAGTGAGAGAAGAGAGAAAGAAAGCAGCGCGGCATGTGGGTGTATATTATAGTAGGAGTAGCAATATTTATGAACGAGACGAATTGGATTTCTTCCGAAGAACAAATGCGTTTATTACATAAAAAGCATCATCATTCCTTCATCTGAAATCATTTTTCTTCTCTATTTTCACTTGTTTGCTGCCGCTGCTACTACTATTTCATACACCGTGAGCGCTTCAATCGTCGTCAAATGTGCGAATACAACAAGAATTTTTCCTTCTTTGATGCATTCGCTTCTCTCTAACTTTTACTCGCCAAAACATCGATCGTCTTCTCGTCCACCATTTTCATCAAAATTGTGTACCTCTTCTTTGTCTTTGTCTCCCATTCTCTATATCTGCTACAACTATCCCATCTGTTGCTTAAATGCTGACTCTAAAAATCTCTGATTGACCGCTACTTTTACCACAACCATAATCACCATCATCAAAATCACAATCAAACCATCATCCGATCTGTTGTGTCGTAAAATGTTTCTCTGTATCTCTCCGTCAAATCAATAATAATGTCTACGTGTTTTCTAAAAAAGTTCGTGTAAAAAAGATTAATAGCCACCCGGACCTCCGCCACCGCCGTAGCCGCTACCGCCGCCACCACCGTAGCCACCACCACCGCCGCCGCCGCCGTAGCCACCGCCACCACGACTGAACGGGTTCGACCGACTGCCGCCGTAGCCTCCTCCGCGGTCTGGGCCGCCGCCGCCGCCGTAGCCGCCGCCGCCGTAGCCACCGCCACCGTAACCACCGCCGCCCCGGCCACCATAACCACCTCGGCCGCGTCCGTTTCCGCGTCCGCCGCCACCCCATCCGTTTCCTTTTGGTGCTTTTCCGCTGCCTCCGCCTCGCCTCGCTTGCTCTTCCAACTCTGGCGGTACTTCCTGGTTCGCGTCTCTCAAAATCGGAATCAACTTTCTCGCCATGTTCCCTTCTCCCGGGTCTAAGAACGAGTGCGCCCACCCTTTCACGCCGGCTCGACCGGTACGACCAATTCTGTGAACGTAATCTTCAATTTGACCTGGGAAGTCAAAGTTGACGACCAAGTTGCACTCCTTGACATCCAAACCTCTGGCGGCGACGTCGGTGGCGATCAACACCGGCGCTCTGCCGGATTTGAACGAGTTCATCACCCAATCGCGTTCGCGTTGGTCTTTGTCGCCGTGAATGACTGCGGCTAAACCGCCGACGGCTCTGCCCAACTGATCGCACATCTTCTTCGTGGAGCAAAAGATCAATGCTTTCAGCGGCTGCGGACACGGAGGATTGTTCAAAATGTCCATCAATCGTTTTTGTTTCTCAAAGCCGCCCAAGATTTCAATTTTTTGAGTGATGTCTTTATTCGCGACTAACTGATCGGTATCTCCGATGTTAATTTGAACTGGGTTCGTCAAGATAGCCGTGGCAACGCGAATGACTGCTTTTGGCCACGTGGCGGTAAAGAACAACGTTTGGCGTTCGCTCGGCACTCTTTGTAAAATCTTTCTAATTTGCGGTTCGAAACCCATATCCAACATTCGATCGGCTTCGTCGAGAACGACGTAAGAGCTCTCCCTCAAATCAATCGCGCCCATTTCTAAGAAATCGTTCATGCGCCCGGGCGTGGCCACCACAATTTGCGGTCGCGATCGTAAACTTCTCATCTGATACCCTTTGCTCGCGCCGCCGTACACCACCACCGAATAACACGCCACCGAGCTCCCAAACTTCAAAGCCTCGTCTTGAATCTGCGTCGCCAACTCTCTCGTCGGCGCTAACACGATCGCCATCGGTCCACCGCACTGACTCCTCCCGCCTCTCTTTTGAATGTTGATAAACGCAGGAAATAAAAACCCGCACGTTTTCCCACTCCCAGTTTTCGCCACCGAAATGATATCGTGTCCGCTCAGCGCAATCGGCCAACTCTGACTCTGAATCGCCGTCGGTTTCTCGTACCCGGCGCGTTTCACCGCGTCCAACAAACTTTTCGGCCACGTCCCTTTCCCGTCGTCGAAGTCTTGCATCGGATCTGGCACTTGCACCCCTCTCGGCGCTTTCACCGTAATCTCGTGCAGCCGCCTGTACTCTTTCCCGGATTGCGTTTCGCTCCCAAACTTGTTTTCGATTTGTAATCCTTGATGTTTCCCGTACGCATCCGGAGGCGGCGCGTTGTAATCTAACCCACCGAACGAATCATCCGCGCCAAACTGATCGAAATGCGCACCACTCGTTCCTAAATAACTCATATCGGGTGCTTTCATGGCGGCGGCGGATTCCGCCGTCGGTCGATCGTACGTCGTCACGTTCGTCACCGTGTTCCTGAAAAATTAAAAGAAGAGCGCGCAAAAAGAGAGTCAGCCAGCTTTCTCGAGTCTCGTCGCTGTGTAACGAAATCGAACACCCCGAACCGAACGAAGAGAGAATGAACAACGCGCGAAAACGCCGTCTCGTGTTCTCTTCTCGAAAAGGTTCCGCAAACCGAAAGAGAGAGAGAACAAAAAGTAATCCAATTCTTGAGAAAAAAAAGTCGGCGCGCGCGCACGAAACGGAAAGACGAAGAAGAAGAAGAAGAAAAGACAAACGCACCAATAATACACCTGCCCTTCCGCGTGTACTTCTTGCCACCCGGGAGGTAAACCCGCGGAGGAGACCGTGCCAACGACCATCGTTATTTATGCGCGTATATCGAATAAGGAATAGATGTGCGTTCTTCTTCTTCTTGAAAGAGAGAAGAGTGAATTTTTATGACGACGACTTTTGGGATTCGAAGAGAGAGTTTTGTGAGGCTGAAACGCGACGACGGGCGCGCGCGACGTATTCTCGGATCCAACGTAGTATTTTTGTGTTCTCAAAATGTTGCTAGAGTAGTGGTATGCTAGGATGATGATGATAATAATAATACCGCGCGCGCGCGTTTTTGGTTCATAATCGTCGCGTGTCTTTTTTCGTTCTCTCTTTCTCTTTCTCTCTCATTGCGTCGCGTCCGCTAACCGAGGCAATCCGCGAAGGCGAAGACTTCCGTTTACGAATTGACTTATTTTTAAACCTAACTGATCGCCGGCTAACTGCGAGAAGAATAAAGCGTAGTACACGCCTTTACCTTCGTGGAAGGTTGGGAATGCGTAAAACGTAATCGCGGCGACGGTAGCGGAACCGAACGCGCTCGAGAGCGCCGCGACGGTGTGCTTCAAGGCGCAATTGGCGTAGAGCTTCGCGCAGCTCGCGAGATTTGCTTCGCTTTCCGGGACCGGATGGCCTATGTACCCGCCGTGTTTGTAAAAGTTGTAACATCTCAGCAAGTCTTCGAACATGTCCCAGACCCAGCACGCGGAGAAGTTGCAAAAGTTGGCCAAAGCGTGCGTCTTGGCGAACTTCTTCGTCAGCGCCGCTTTGCTCGAATAATGATACGAAGAAGAAGAAGAAGATGAAGCTACCATTTCACCTCCCCTCTTCATGCGCTCGTAAAACCTCCCCATCTTCCTCTTCCCGCTCATCTTCGCCTCTTTCGTCAGCTTCATCGCCAACCTCGCGGTCGTTCTAGTCTCTAAATACTTGGAAATCATCACCCGACAGCTCGAAATCGAAGCGTCGCGAATGCATCCGCGAAGCACCAATCGCTTCCAACTCTTCCAAGGAAACTCCGGAAATCTCGGTCTCTTCGCGTCCATCTCGCGTAAAACCTCTCCCGAAATATCCGTGTTAAAGCGCGTCAGTAATATCTCGCGCGTTTTCTCCAAATCGCCCTCCGCTTCCGCCATCGCTTCTCGATAACTCGCATACTCGTCCTCGTCTTCTCCGAAGTGCGCCTCTCGCCACGTCTCGAAATTCACGTCAAACTTCTCCAACTGTTTCTGAAACTCCAGCGCGCACTGCGACGTCGGCACCGCGACGTTCCTCACCACTCTCAGCGCGTTCGAAACGAGCGAAAATTCGTTCCGAAACGTCCTGTGCGCGATTTTATACGTCTTGTTTTCGTCTCGAATCGCGTACGCGTCGTTGGCGTCTTTGATGAGATTCGACGACGAGAAACAGTTCGCGTCGTTTTTAGGACGGAACGTCGTCGTCGTCAAAAAAGCAGCGAGGAAAAGTTTTGCACCGTTACTACTCGTCGACGCCGACAAAAGAGACGACGACGACGCGGACGAGGAAGAGGAAGAGGAGAGCAACGCGCCGTGCGCGAATCCTCGCCAGGAGAGCAGTTGATGAAGAGCAGACGACGCCATTGCTTTTTTGAAGCGTTTAGTGAGGAAATCCGCTTTTTTTTCCCCAAAAAAAGTTGCTTCTGTGGGGAAAAAAAGAGAGAGTTTGAGAGAGAAGAAATGTCGTCCTCTTCTCTCCTTCTCTCTTCGTCTTCTTCTTCTTCCGCAACTCTTCCGAGGAGACTTTGTCTCTCTCTCTCCTCTCGACGACGCGTTGGCTTTGGCCGAGCGGCGGAGGTGAAGACGTTGTTCGATGAGACGACGACAAGGAGGAGGAGGAGGAGACGTGATAATCGTCAAAATTTCTTCGCTTTGGCTTCTGCCGCCGGCGAGGAAAGAGACGCCTCGGAATGGAACGGACGAGAAGATGAAAGAGAGGACGACGGAAGAGAAATTACGAGTAAAAAGAGCGGTGAAAACAAAAAAGGCGACGCTTTGACCGCGAGCGAGAGCTTCTTCGAGCAAGAGGTAGACTTGGATGTGCTCGCGAGAAACAGACGAGAGTTGGGAAGAAGCGCTTTATCCAATTTTGCAACAACAACAACAAAAGAGGAGGAAGAAGAGGAAAAAAAGAGGAACCCCGCGGAGAAGTCTTCGAAGAAAAGAAACGACGAGAGCAAAACTAAAGAGATGACATCCATGGAAATGGCTAGAAAGCTGAAGATACGATTAGAGGCGGAAGTATTAGAGGAGAATCGGCGAAGACAGGCGTTGGAGTCGGACGACGCGAAGCGGCATCCGCAGACGGGCGCGATGGGGACGAGGAAAACAGCCTATCAGAGGCGAGTGCAGACGCACGAGTTGGTTCGAGCGAATAGCAGTTTGATGATGGCAGCGTCGTCTTCTTCTTCTTCTTCTTCTTCTTCTTCTTCTTCTTCGTTCTCATCGCAGCAGCAGTCCACCGCCACGCAAAGTAGAAGAGAATATAGTCAACATGTTAGCAGACTTCCGCCGCTGAAAGGGAGACAGCAACAAGCGACGACAATCACCGGCGACTTCATCCGCACGGCGAAGCCGAAAACGTTCGAGACGTTGAAGGTAGTTTTAGATGCGGTCGCGGACAGATACGAAGTCAACGTAGAAAAGACGGTTTGGACAAAGACGTTGTGGAAATACGTCAGCCAGGAGTGGGATTTTAATTACGAGAAGAACGGCGTGAACGATTCGGAGGACGAGGATGACATCATACAAATTATCGATATTGTAAACGGCCGCGACGTGCACGAACTGATAGAACTTTGGGCGAAACGGAGGAAAGTCTTTCGGGGCGTCTCCTCGTCGAACGTGAAACAAGTCATCGGCGACGCTACGATCGATGAGGAGGAGCTCGACGAGGAAAACATGCCCCCGGAAAACGAACAAATCATCGCGTTAGAACTAGAAAGGATTAAATCGAGAGCGATTCGAGTGAATCCGAACGCCAAGGGTATACTGTTGCTCGCAACAGCGAGAGCGTACGACGATTTAGGATTTACCGTTCGCGCGAAGAAAGCATGGACAGACGTAGAAACGTACTACGATAATTGTGCAGACGGTGGCGATAAGAAAATCGTCGAGTTGAAAATTGAACGCCTCTGTTCGTGCTCTCGACACGTTAATCGAATAGACGACGCCAAGACGTGCTTTTTGGATTTAGCTTTAAGAATTAGACCGAGGTCGGGCTTTAAACGCAAAGCGTTCACGGCTGCGTGTAAAGTAATTAACCAGACGAAAGATGTAGAATTCGCGATGACGGTGTACGACTCGATGAAACGAAACCGAGAAAACGGCGATGCATTCATAGTGGCGACATTAATTTCCGCGTTTGGCGTAGAAAACGGAAGGCCGACGATCGAGGAGATGAAGAAACTCGGTTTAGAGTGTTGGTCGCGAGCGAAGAAGAAAGATATCGTTTTAGATGGTCAGTGTTATTCGAGCATCGTCGGTTTGTTGTGTAAAGCAAAAGACGCAGCAAAGGCGATGGAAATCATTCGCGAGCTGGAAACGACGGAGAAGTGGATGGCGAGAGGTACAATCGGAGCTAAATCGTTCGCCGCGGCGTTTAAATACGAGCAACAGAAACAACGACAACAGCACTCGCCGCAAGATGATGGTGACGATAACGAGACTAGCGCGAATGAAGACGACTCGACGAAGAACAAGAATTATTACGATTTCGCGGCGGCGAAGCGTTTGCGTCAACTGAAGAAACAACAGTTCAAAGAACTCCGCGACGACCGCGAAGCGAAAAAGAACCGCGAGAATGTTGAACCCGCGTACGCGCAAGTCATGCATTTTCTCTGCGATTCGAAGCAACCGAAACAGGCGCTTTTGGTATTTCAAAACATGCAAAGAAACGGCGTTCCTCCGAGCAAAAGCACGTTCAGAGCTTTGTACAAAGCCTTGCGGTACGCCGGCGGACGCAATGGTCGCATCTCGAACAAAACCGCGGCAAGGTTTGCGATCGATGCAGTCACGTCTAACTCGCAATCGAAATTGACGCCCCCTTTGTTCGCCTCGTACGATGAAAGCGACGGTAAAGGTGCGCGAAGACGATATCGTTCCTCGTCTTCTTCTCACTCGTCATCGACGCAAGCATCCAAAGACGAGAGCAAGCGCCACGATTTAGAGTGCATATTAGAAATTTGCGCGAGAGCGGGATTGGCGGACGAAGCTATCGAGGTTCGCGATCGGATACGTTTTGGATTTGGCGACGAGATTGCAAACGCACCTGAAATTCGCAGATGTTTAGTAGAAGCCTTTCAACGCGCCGGTCCGGAACGAGTCGAAGAGGCGTTGGCCGTGTACAACGAAGAGTTGATTTACAACGAAGAAGGCAGAGCGAGAAACGCAAACAGTCAACTTTCGCCGGAGTTTTGGATTTTCCTCAGCTTAGCTTTGCGCGACGCGAACTTGCTTTCCGAAAACGTAGCGATTTTGAAGGAGAACCTTTTGACGCAGAAGAAATCGTCGACCTCGATTTTGAACTCCCCGAACGGGGCGAGCTCAACGACGACAACGGTGCAACAGAAAAAATATTACCCGATCGCGGCCGCAAACATTGTCATCGATCATTGCGCTGGAGAAAACGTCCCGGGTGAAGCAATGGATATCCTCGACCTGATAAACAGAGACGATAACCCACTCATTGCTGATTCCGTCACGTATTTGGCGCTGTTGAAATCAACCAAGAAGATGGGAAAGAATGGTCCCGCGACGGCAGAACGAATCATGGAAGAGATGATCTCAAAACGCGGCGAAGAATTCGTAACCACGGAACACTTAAACTCGCTGTTAGCGGCGTACGCGCGAGGTGGAGAGAAGTTTCTAGAAAAGGCCGAACGGACGTTTGAACGCATCGTTTACATGCGAGGAACGTCGAAACCGGATGAGTTTGAGTTTGTCACGATGCTTTATGCCTACTCCGTTGCTTCGGAATTTAGAAAAGCGGTACGTTTTTACGACCGATACGCGAATGGTTTCGCTTCAGATGGTGAACGAAAACCGAGAATCTTCAACGCGGCTATTCGCGCGACGATATTGGAGCCTCGATTATTCCGCGACGTGGAAACGATTGAAGAGGTGAACTCATTAAGAGAGATGTACGCGGACATGACCAGACGCGTTGGTGCCGCTCCTTCTGCTCAAAAGAAGCGAGAAGAAGAAAATGACGACAATAGAGACGGTACGCAGAACCAGGGAGAAGAGGGCGTCAGTAAAAGCAACAACGCGTATTTGAGAAAGCAATCGGAGAACGCGTTGAAGATGCTCACGAGAGTCGCCGCCGAGGTCAACGCGAAGGCCGCTATTTCGTCGCCTTCCGCGTCTACTTCGTCAACACCAACTCTCGCTCCTTCCGGATCAAAGTCTGACAATGAAGGAGAGGACGTCACCATCGACGCCTCGTCTCTCTCTCCCGCGGAAACCCGCTCCGCCGTCCTCACGGTCCTCCTCGAGCTCAAAAATACTCAGCGACGGCAAACGGTGAACGTCATCAATTTGACCAAAGACAACTCCGACGCCATCTCTCGCCTCGCCAGCGACGTTCGCATCGAGTTCAAAACCGTCACCATCCGGAAAACGTCCTCTTCATCCGCCTCGTCCAAGTTTGAAAAAGATATCGCTTTCGATCGAGACGACGTCGAGAGTTGGTTGCGCAAACAGCAACAACAACAATAAAAAATATAGAAATTCGAGATAAAATAACAGAAGAGGAAGAAAAGAGCGCCGCTGTAAGATGAATAATAACGTTGTATATGTGTAGCGAGACGTGTCAAACGCGAAGAAGATGTCATTAAACTTGTACCGCCGCACCGCGCGCCGCGCGCTTCCCCCTCGTACCGTAAAATTTGAGCACCCTCCGAATGCCACATTATGAGATTTTTGATGAGTTGAAGAAAAGAGATCTCGATGATTTCGCAAAAAAAAAAACAGAGACCAAAAAAAAACCAATCGAACGCTTCCCGTTTACCCCTCATAATAGCACACTCTTTATAAACACACACAAATATAATAAAAATGTTTGCCATCAAAGCCCCGGTTGTTAAGGTCGTTGCCGCCGCGCAAAACCAAAAGTCCGAAAAGAAGGCCATGTAAGTGTTCGCGTCGACGCGGTCGACGTTAGATTTCGAATTTCGTTTTTTTTTTATTATTTTACGCGAAAGAGAGAAGAGAAGAGAGAGAGCTTTATAACCGGAATTTGAAGAGGAGAAAAAAAATGCGTAAAACGCGCTCTGTCTGACCCACATCGCGTCCGCACGCGCGCTCTTCCGCTCGCGTCGTAACAATGCATCACGTTTGGTTGTTTCTGCGCGAGTTTGAAGTCCGCACGACGTTCGCGTTGTTGTTTGTTATAAGGGGGAGCGTTTGTTTGCGCGCACATCATCATCGTCGGAAGAGAAACATTTTTTGGTCCCCAACCAAAACGAGGAGGGAGAAACAAACGGTGTTGGAAGAAGAGGGAGAATTTTTTTTCTCTTTTTTGGGGGGGGTGCTTTGTTTTTTTTTATCTTTTCTGTTTAATGAAAGAGGGAAAAGATACGCCTCCTCGATATCTTTTTCTCTCTGGTTTTGCCCTGAAATGAAGAGAGAGAGAGAGCTCTTTTCTTCTTCCGTTGAAAGTGGCTTTTAAGAAGAAGGAGAAGAAAGCTGTGTTCGAATGTTGAATGTGTTCTCGCGCGCGCGCGAGAGAGAGAGTTTGCATTTTCACGGGATTTTTTTCTCTCTCTTTTTCTTCTCGTCTTTAAAGTACTGACACCTCATCTCTTCTTCTCTCACTCTCTCACAGGCCGCAACAAATTGCCGCCGCTGGTGCCGCCGCGGTCATGCTCTTCAACTCCGCCCCGGCGCACGCCGAAATCATGGGTCTCACGGTGCAAAACGGCGTCCCGAACGCCGCGGCGCAAAAGTTTGTCCAACCGTTCATTCCGGACGGCAGACCGGTTGTCTACGTCGAGAAGGACGGTAGCGCGGACATCACGACTTTTGACGGTCGATTGGCGGCGAACATTGCGCGATCGAACGTTGGGTGCAAGACGATTACGGGTCAACCGTGCGTCGACTTCGTGAGTGGTGCGTCGAAATAAATCTAATATTGAAGCTTTGCGATTGAATGACTGACGATGGACGTTATCTCTCTCTCTCATTTCCTCTCTTTATTATTTTTACACAGGCAAGTAAACCTGTTTATTCGTTCAAAGCGAGTAAGCCTATCTATTATGCCTCTTAGCAACGCGACGTATACACACCAATTGTTTAATCAGACCCTCTATATAAGAACTAAATATAAAAAAAAGAAATCAACTCTCTCTGTCTCTCTCTTTGCCTGTGCGTAGTAGTAGTACATCCACGAAACATTATTTAAGCGCTTACTTTTATTGCTCATTCAAAAGTTCTTCTACTGCTATATAGATTCTCGTCATCATTTCAACCCGGTAAAACCGTCGTTATACGTGCTCTTCCACGAGACTTTAGCGAACGTGCCTTCGTTGCCGAGAATGCCGACTAAGACGCTGATGTTATCGTCGCTCAATCTATTCAACGCTTCGCATCCTAACCGTTTGGCGCACATGCTCGGCTCTTTCACCGTATCTCTGATAATCGAACACATGTCCGTATTCGTGCAGACGTCCCATAAACCATCGCACGCGATAGTGATGAAGGCGTCTGTTTCGGCAGTTAAAGTCTTCTTGATTACTTCTGGCTCGGACAAAACGCCTCCGGATTCGGTGCAATCCCAATCGCCCAACGCTCGAGTCACCGCTAAACCGGCGTCGCCGACTCGTATTTGACCATTCTCTAGAGTTTGTATTTTCACGTTCGCCGAGGAGTTCTTCACTCGCTCCAGCTCTTTCGCGTTGGAGGACGCGCAGTGGTCTTCGCTCAGAGCGGTCGACCACGTCATTTCATCGGCGTCGACCTCGTCGTTCCCGGTAGGATGGTGGCCTAAAACCGCTCGACTATCTCCGGCGTTGGCGACGTAGACGTCGTCGCCCCAGAAGAAACACACCGTCGCCGTGCACCCGGGATATCGCTTCTTCTTTGATTTTGAATCCGCGGTGGATTTGTGCATGTCTCTGCGTTCTTTTTCTGTCCAGTGTTTCACAAAAGCCGCGTGGAGTTTTTGAAAGATTTTTTTCAGCGTCGACGGGATATCGTTTCCGTTCTCGCCCCATTCGGATAATATGGCATCGGAGAGATTTTCTGAACAGAATTCCGCGCACTCGAATCCTCGATGACCGTCGAACACTGCCATCACGGCGCAATGTGGAAGTCCGTTGAATTCGCGGAAAATCTTGTGCCTGTCTTCCATCTTGTCGTTGCCTCGCGCGCCGGCGGTGGCAAACGCTCCCGTGTTGGTGACGATGCACGGCGGTTTCGTTACATCGTCAGAAGAAGACGTCGGTGGATCAAACGCGCACGGTGCAAATCGAGCGCGATTCCCAAACGCAGTCTTATCTTCAGCGCGGGCGTCCCCGTCAAAGTCGTCGTTTTCGGCGTCAGTCATCGTCGCGTCTTCGTCTTCTCTGCTCTCGTAGGAAGACTCA
>Ga0255760_10003520_pt1 | contig 14004 bp, 10 predicted proteins | sample 071ome_25_FD_179960 | JGI IMG/M metagenome (GOLD analysis project Ga0255760, IMG submission 179960) | Coastal salt marsh microbial communities from the Groves Creek Marsh, Skidaway Island, Georgia - 071410BT metaG (version 2) | ecosystem: Environmental > Aquatic > Marine > Intertidal zone >... | reverse complement strand
TAGTTCCTCTTCCTATTCAAGCGGCAAGCAGAAAAGGATTTGTTCACACCAGACTTACTCATAGTCTTGAAGTCTCAGTAGTCGGACGTAGTCTCGGACGTCTCGCGGGAAAAATCATTCTCGATCGCCACCCCGAATTAGTTTCAGATGGCTATCGTTTTAATGATTTTGGAGCTATTGTGGCAGCGGCAGCCTTAGCCCATGATATCGGCAACCCACCCTTTGGACACAGTGGGGAAAAAGCAATCGGAAATTTCTTCTCCAAAGGGCCCGGTAAAATTTATGCTGATAAACTCTCTGAAGGGCAATATACCGACCTTGTCAAATTTGAGGGTAATGCTAATGGCTTAAGACTTTTGATCGAGAGTAGAGAAGGAGTTCCTGGAGGCCTAAGATTGAGCTATGCTACTTTAGGGGCCTTTGTAAAGTATCCAAAAGCCTCAATACCTCATCAACCAACCGCTCATGTAGCCGATAAAAAGTATGGGGTGTTTGAAGCCAACTGGGAATCTTACACTCAAATAGCCAACCAATTGGGTCTTCAAAAAGAAAAAAGTGGTTACCACAGGCACCCTTTGGTTTACCTAGTAGAAGCCGCTGACGACATTTGTTATACCCTAATTGATTTTGAGGATGCCATTAACATGGGGTATATCTCTGAAGACTATGCCTTAGAAAATCTAATCAATCTGGTTAAAAACCAAATTGATGGGGCAAAGTATCGCAGTCTGACCACCACCGCTGATAGAATCAGTTATTTACGAGCATTAGCGATCGGCACCCTAGTAAATGAGGCTGTTCATCTTTTCGCTGATTATGAAGAGGCTATCTTATCCGGACGACTTGAAAAGAGTCTGATTGACTACAGTGCTCATAGTGCAGCCATAAGAGACATCATTGATCTTAGTGTAAAAAACCTATATCAAGCAGACGAGGTGGTTGAAAAAGAAATTGCCGGATATCAAATCATCAGTAACCTCTTGGAGCATACATCTTCAGCTCTATGTGCCCAGGCATCAGATCAAAAAACAGTTTACGACAAGCTTATTTTAAGTCGCATACCTACCCCCTATCAATCGGCACCCGGTCAAGATTTATATAAGAGTTTATTAAATGCCTCAAGCTTTGTAGCAAGCCTTTCTGATTCTCAAGCGATTCAACTAAACCAGACGATCCAGGGTATCTTTTAAGACCTGCTCGACGCTATTCAGATCTAGCCCGATATGTCTATAGAGTTCATCTACCTTCCCTTGCGGAACGAATCGGTCACTGATCCCCATGCATTTAGCCTCTCCTTTAAAGCCGAGTGAATTGAGCTGGCATATTATTCCTTGACCCCAAGAGCCTTCAATCGCTCCCTCCTCAAGAGTGATTACCGCACCGTAGTGCTTCGAAATATGATTTAATAGCTCGGCATCTAAGGGCTTAATAAAGGGAAAGTGATAACTGTCTACGGCGTAAGAAGATAACTGCTCAGCATATGCTGATAAAGTACCTGTAGACAACAGTGCGATTCGAGCCTCGTTAGATTGATTGATGGCAATAGCCTTACCCCATTCTAAAGCATTACCCTTAGGAGTGAAATCAAAAATATCTGCCGAACCTCTAGGGTATCGAATTCCTACTGGGCCCGAAAGTTCGCCTGACTGAAACTGTTCTACAACCGTTGTTAAACTTTGATACAACTCTTCTGGGCCTCTTGGAGCAAGTAAAGTAAAATTAGGAATCGAACGAAGGGCTGCAATATCAAACATGCCGTGATGAGTAGGGCCGTCCTCTCCTACAATTCCTGCTCGATCTATGGCAAAAATGACCGGTAGCTTCTGGAGTGCCACATCGTGAATAATCTGGTCATAGGCTCTTTGCAAAAAAGTCGAATACAAGTGACAAACAGGAAGAAGCCCCTTAGTTGCTAGACCCGCAGAGAAGGTTACCGCGTGTTGTTCTGCAATCCCCACATCAAAAGTTCTTTCGGGGTAGGCTTCCTTAAACAAATGCAGCCCACTACCCGATAACATTGCTGGTGTGACGGCAACCAGTCGCTGTTCATTCTTACCTAAACGCACCATTGAGCGGGCAAAAACATCTTGATATTTTAATGGCTCATTAGAGGTGATTCGTTCTCCGGTAGTTGGCTCGAATTTCCCAGGAGCATGGTACGTTATCTGATCGGCTTCTGCTTGTGCTAACCCTTTACCCTTAATGGTTCGAATATGAATAAGCTGTGGACCCTTTTTTGACTTGGCGTCCTGAAAGACCGTGATTAATTCTTTTAGGTTGTGGCCATCAATTACACCCGTGTAAGCTAATCCAAGAGACTCAAAGAAATTCGGATAATTCAAATCCTCAATTTGATTCAAATACTGCTTTAAAGAACCCGTACTCGGATCAATACCCATATTATTATCGTTAAGAACTACAATAACATTTGCCTTGGTTTCTGCGATATGATTCAGGGCCTCAAAGGCCATTCCTCCCACAATCGAAGCATCTCCAATAACCGCAATAAAATGATTGTTATTGTGAGCGAGTTGATTAGCCACCGCCATACCCATGGCAGCAGAAATAGAAGTAGAACTGTGCCCCGTACCAAAAGAATCATAGATCGACTCCTCACACTTTGGAAAACCGCTTATTCCATTAAAGGTTCTTAAGGTATCAAAGACCTCATCCCGACCAGTTATTAATTTATGAGCATAAATCTGATGACCCACATCAAAAACGATCCCATCATCAGGGGTATTAAAAACCTTGTGTAGGGCGACAGTGAGTTCTACTACGCCTAGACTCGCACCTAAGTGTCCGCCTCGTTTAGCAACCACATGAATGATACGCTCGCGCAAATAATTGGTCAGCGAGAGAAGCTCCTCGTCCTTAAGCGAACGTAAAGTCTGTGGACTTAAATTTTGAAACCCTGTCTTCATCGAAACACAAAGGTAGTAGGTAATATTTGAATACCTTTGAGGAATCATGCAAGACCCTTTCGACGATACCTATTTTATGCGCAAAGCCCTTGATCTGGCCCATAAAGCCTATGGTTTGGGAGAGGTTCCTGTGGGCGCGGTGATTGTATCCGAAAATCGAGTGATCGGGAGCGGACACAACCTCAGCGAAAGACTTAATGACGTGACCGCACACGCTGAAATGCAAGCCATAACCGCTGCAGCCAATTACCTGGGAGCTAAATACCTGCAGAACTGTACCCTCTACGTCACCTTAGAACCTTGTCAAATGTGCGCCGGAGCCTTGTATTGGTCTCAAATATCTCGAATAGTATATGCGGCTTCAGATCTGAAACGAGGCTTCAATACCATGGGAGGTCAACTCCACCCAAAAACCGTTTTAGAAAAAGGACCACTTGCAGAGGAAAGTGAAGCGATACTGAAACAGTTTTTCAGTCAGCGCCGTTAACTTGAGTGGGGTCCTTCTTGTCAGATTGCATCTTCCTTATATTCTCCTCAGTAAGCATGTAGTCTTTCATCTTCTTACCAGGGCTTTCTACCAGAAGAAAGAGCGGCATCACCACAAAGAAAATCATCACGGTACCCAAACCCTTTAATCGATTCGACACGTCGGGCTCAAGGTCAAGTAGGAACCCAGTTAAAATGATGACCATTGCAGTAATGAATAGTATAAGAATACCCCAACGTTTTTTCTGCAAAGAGCTCACCTTCTTAAGACTTTTTAAGACTGAGATGTAGTTCGTCTAGTTGCTCTTGGGTAGTGCGAGCTGGCGCATCGATCATTACATCTCTACCACTATTGTTTTTAGGGAATGCGATGAAATCACGAATCGTCTCTGCTCCACCTAAAATGGCTACTAAACGGTCTAATCCAAAGGCAATTCCACCGTGTGGGGGTGCTCCATATTCGAAGGCATCCATTAAGAACCCGAACTGTTCTTTAGCCTCTTCGGGAGTAAATCCTAGGTGTTTGAACATGAGTTGTTGAGTAACTTTATCGTGAATACGAATAGAGCCTCCGCCAATTTCATTACCATTAAGAACTAAATCATAGGCATTGGCCTTAACTGATCCTGGGTCGGTGTCTAACAATTCAATTTGTTCTGGCTTAGGCGAAGTAAATGGGTGGTGCATTGCATGGTATCTTCCCGTTTCTTCATCCTTTTCTAAAAGTGGGAAATCTACAACCCATAGTGGTGCAAACTCATCAGACTTTCTAAGCCCTAATTTTTCGGCCATATACATGCGAAGTGCACTCATTTGTGTTCTTGTTGATGAAAGATCCCCAGATAACACAAGGATTAAATCTCCAGATTGAGCACCTGTTTTCTGAGCCCATGTAGCTAAATCTTCTGTATCGTAAAATTTATCTACCGAAGACTTAAACGTTCCGTCTTCATTGCAGCGAACATAGACTAAGCCTTTCGCTCCAATTTGCGGTCTTTTCACCCAATCAATTAGAGCATCGATTTCTTTACGTGTATAGGTATTCGCCCCAGGAACCGCAATACCAACTACATACTCGGCGCCATTGAATACCTGAAAATCTTTATGTTGTGCAACTTCATTAAGATTAGTGAGCTCCATCCCAAATCGAATATCTGGCTTGTCATTACCATAACGTTCCATCGCCTCATCATAACTCATTACCGGGAATTTACCGGTATTTACCCCATGTACCTCTTTCAATAAATGAGCTGTTAAACCTTCGAAAGTATTTAGCACATCATCTTGGGTAACAAAAGACATTTCACAATCAATCTGAGTAAATTCAGGCTGTCGGTCTGCCCTTAAATCCTCATCTCTAAAACATTTGACGATCTGAAAATACTTATCCATTCCGCCAACCATAAGCAATTGCTTAAACGTTTGAGGTGACTGTGGAAGCGCATAAAATTGCTCCGGATTCATTCGACTGGGAACCAAGAAATCACGCGCACCTTCAGGTGTAGACTTAATAAGATATGGGGTCTCTACTTCTATAAATCCTTTAGACGAGAGGTAGTTTCGAACCAGCATACTAATCTTATGTCTGAAGATTAGATTGTTTTTCACTGGGTTACGACGAATGTCAAGATAGCGATACTTCATACGAAGTTCATCACCACCATCCGTCTGATCTTCAATAGTAAACGGAGGAAGTTTTGCTGTATTAAGCACGCTTAATTCATTAACCAATACTTCTACTGCACCAGTAGCTAGATTTGGGTTTTCTGAACTGCGCTCAATTACCGTACCCTTAGCTTGAATTACGCATTCTCTTCCTAAATCTCTAGCCTTATCTAGTAAAGCAGAATCAGTGCGTTCCTCATCTAAAACCAATTGAGTGATACCGTATCGATCTCTCAAATCGATCCAGAGCACAAAACCTTTGTCTCTGATCTTAGAAATCCAACCTGATAAGACAACTTCTTTATTTACATCCGATGCGCGAAGGGCGCCACAGTCAACAGTTCTAAACATAATCAATAGGGCACTAGGACAATGAAAATAGTGCTTGGCAAAAATACGAACGGCATTTGATTCAAGCCCTTATTGCACTCAAAATCCTCCAATGTAAATTTAATGTTAACAATAATCCGTTTGTTTGTAAATTTATTGTTAACTTTTTGTAAACATAAAATCAAAGCCATTTGAAAAACGCACTATTTTTAGGTTTATTGATGCTAGGAGTATCAGTATCTACGGCGCAAGTGAAAGCTTCAGAAAAAACCGGGAAGGTGGAGTCTGTAAGTTATGACACTAAATCAAATGGCGATTCAGTTGAAATAACGTATCGTCATGCAAATGGGATGATTGCCCAGCAGGGATACCTGAAAGACAAGAAACCAGTAGGTGTTTGGAAACAATTCGACACCGACGGGCACGTGATTGCCAAAGGAACCTATGTAGATGGAAAGAGAGAAGGAACTTGGTTCTTCTTAACCAGTGAAGGAATTCGTATTGCGAATTACTCAAACAATCAATTAGTAAGTCATGCCATCAGTAAAGATGGATATGCTCTACTTAACGATTAAACACCAAGATTTAAGTTCAAAAAAAAGCCCGGATGAACCGGGCTTTTTTATTTAAGATATTCTGCGACTCTTAAAGATCGCCCATTTCATACGATAGGTAATGTGATACAATACCGGCACAATAATTAATGTTAAGAAGGTAGCTACCACAAGACCGAAAATTACGGTCCAAGCTAGTGGTCCCCAGAAAATAACATTGTCTCCTCCGACGTAAACTTGTGGATCAAATCGAGTGAACATCGTAATGAAATTGATATTTAATCCAATGGCTAGCGGCACTAGGCCCAGAACCGTAGTAATTGCGGTTAGTAATACGGGACGAAGTCTGGCCTTCCCACCACTTATCACAATTGAGGTCAATGTTTCACGATCTAACAAGGTCTTTTCATCTACCCCTAATTCAGTAAGCTTTCGATCTATGAGAATCTGGGTGTAATCTAGAAGCACCACCCCATTGTTTACCACAATACCTGCAAGGGCAATAATCCCCATCATCGTCATCATAATTACAAAAGGCCAACCAGTGACCATCAGCCCTCCGAAAACGCCAATGAGACTTAAGAAGATTGCAATCATTATAATCAGTGGCTTCGAGATCCCACTAAACTGAAAGATGAGAATAAAGAAAATTAGCGCCAACCCGGTGAAGAATGCTCCCATCAAGAAAGACTGCTGCTTATTTTGCTCCTCAATTTGTCCCGTGTAGTCAATGGTAACGCCGTCAGGAAGATCTCCGAACGACTGCATCTCTTTTTGAATCTGATCGACAATCTCAGTTGCATTGCCACCAGGAGTTAAGGCTGAATAAAGAGTAATTACTCGTTTCCCATTCTTATGCTTGATCGAAGAGAATCCTGAAGTGTTTCTCGCACTAGCAACCGCAGAGACTGGAACCTCTTTAATTTGCCCGGTAGCAGGATCTCTGAATATGATTCGCTGCTCAAAAAGGGCGCTTTTATCATACTTCAGCTCTTTATTGAAGCGAACATTGATATCATAGTCCTCTCCATTTTCTTTGTAAATACCTGCCTTTTCACCAAATAACGATCGACGAAGTTGAAGACCCACTTGAGCAATAGCAACGCCTAATTCGCCTGCTTTTTTTCGATCTACATAAACTTCTAAAGCCGGCTTATCTTTGGTCACATCTAATTTAATTCCCTCCATTCCATCAATACTCTTCTCATTGATGAAATTCTTCATCTGAGTACCTAAAGCCATTAGCTCATCATAATCATCACCTTGAACCTCAATATTTACAGGGTATCCAGTAGTTGGACCCGTCGGATCTTTCTCAACAGAGATAATCACACCTGGATAAATACCAGCCAGTGCTTCTTGAATTCTTTTTCTAAGAGCTTCACTATCTAAACCGTGACGCTCCTTAAACTCACGCATCTGAATAACCAGTTTACCTCTGTGTGGCATTTCTGCGGCAGAGCCTCCTTCAGTAAAAGGGTTTTCTGCACCCTTACCCACTTGAGCGATAGCAGTTTCAACTAGAGCGTTCTTGCCTTCGATTTGATAAATCGGGTCATTAACAATAGCGTAGACGCGCTCTTCAATTGACTTGGTAAGCTCGTTGGTCTTCTCAATATCGGTTCCTTGCGGATATTCGATGTAAATAATTACCTGTTTCGGAGTATTATCCGGAAAGAATTCAATTTTGGTTCTACCCATTCCGATTGAAGCACCAAACCCCATAAACGCAACAATAAGAAGTAACGTAGTAGCAAGGAAGTAGTAATACACATTTCTTCCGCGGAGGGCAACCTTTAACTGTCGTTCGTAGAAGTTCTCTAGACGAACTAACGCATTATTCTGAAAGCGAAGAGTAGCCTTATAAAGGAATCCTTTGTAAGCCCACATAAGTAGAACAGTGGCGATTATTAGTGATCCAAATCCACTAACCGCTCCTCCAATTAGAATGATAAACAATCCGATCGGAATAAAAATGGCTGTTAATTTCAACAAAAACTTGGTTGGAAGTGGCTTCTCTCCCACCACCATGAACTGAGAAACTAACATCGAGTTCATGAAGATCGCAACGAAAAGTGATGAGCCCAGAACCACCGATAAAGTGATCGGGAAGAATATCATGAATTGCCCCATTACTCCTGGCCAAGTACCTAATGGTACAAAGGCTGCTACCGTGGTAGCGGTTGAAATAATAATAGGTATAGCGATTTCTCCAATTCCTTTTTTAGCTGCCTCAATACGCGACATCTTCTCGGTGTCCATTAGTCGGTAGACATTTTCTACTACCACCACACCATTATCTACTAGCATCCCAAGTCCCATGATAAGACCAAACAGGATCATCGTATTGAGCGTATAACCAAGAGCACTCAAAATCATAAACGAAATAAACATCGACATCGGTATAGCAAACCCGACGAAAAGTGCATTTCTAAACCCTAAGAAGAACATGAGCACTGCAACTACTAGAATCACCCCAAAGATGATGTTGTTGACCAAGTCATCCACTTGATTAATAGTAGTAGCAGAGGTGTCACTAGTAATGGTAACCTCTAGATCTGACGGTAGAACATTCGCTCTAGCATCATCAATAATATCGTAAATCTGCTGGGCAGCATCTACTGCATTTTGACCCGATCGCTTTTTCACATCGAGCATCACAACACGCTTTTGAGACTCTCTAGCATAGGTAGTTCGTTCCTCCTCTTTAAAGCTTACCTCTGCAATGTCTCTAAGATAAACCGAGCCATTTTCGGCCTTAACTACAAAGTTTTCAAGCTCTGAAGGATCTTCAATTTCACCTAAAATTCTGATCGTTCTTCGCTGACCACTAGAAACCATATTACCTGCAGAGAGGGTCATATTACCGTTAGCAATCGCTCCGAGAACATCATTAAAACTAACCTTCGATGCCATCATCTTATACACATCTACAGCTATTTCTACCTCTTTATCCTGAGCTCCTCGAATATCAACCTCTTTAATTTGCGGAAGATCTTCAATAGCATCTTCTAAGTACTCGGCATAAGATTTTAGCTGCTCTGTCGTATAATCTCCTTTGAGATTCACATTCATGATGGGCTGAGATTCTGCAATATTTAGGTCGAAAACATTGGGTTCAACTTTTGCTCCATTAAAAACCGGCCAATCTTCACTTGCCTTCTCAACATCTACCTCATTTTGTACACGAACCTTTGCTTCAGCTATAGTTACCGACTCTTCAAATTCTACCATAATCATCCCGTAGTCTTCTTGCGAAGTACTCGTGAATTTGGTTACGTTTGAGATATTCTTAATTCGGTCTTCTAAGGGATCGATTACTAGTCGCTCAATATCTTCAGCCGTATTACCTGGGTAAACTGTACTTACATAAATCTTGGTCTCTATAACCTCAGGAAATTCTTCCCGTGGCATAGCAAAATAAGAAGCAAGACCAACCGTAAAGAAAAGGGCGATTAATACATAGATAATCGTAGGATTATCTATCGCCCAAGAAGCTAAGCGATATTCTTTATTTGCGTTTTTCGATGCTTTATTCATCACTAACTAGTTTAACCACTTTACAGGTTGATTATCTGAAACCTTTTTTGCGCCCTCAGTTATAAGTAGCGCTCCATTTTCAACCCCATCTAACACTTCAATAAAATCCTCTGAAGTCTTTCCAGTTTCAATAATTAAGCGCTTTGCAACATATCCTTTAGCTGACTTTTCGAGAGCAAAACAATACTGCTGACCCTCCGCATTTTCTGAGACCACTGATTGAGGAATCATGATTGCTGACTGATTCGAGTAATCGTTGATTGCTACCGAAGCCATTAAATTAGGTCTAATGAAACCGCTTTTGTTTTTAAGTGGAATCTCAACCGTAAATGAACGGTTACTTGGATTGATTACCTTGCTAACTCTTGCGATTTTCGCACTAATATTTTCACCAATGGCTGGTAAACTCACTTGAACTTTAGAGTCCTCACTGATAGAGGTAATGTGAGTCTCAGGCACGTCAACCTCAACATAAACCTCATCAATATTTACTACTCGAAATAATTCTGAACCTATACCTGGGGCAACGATAGTTCCTGGTTCCTTAAAAATCTGATCAACGGTTCCGTCGAAAGGAGCACGAACTACCGATTTCTCTGCTTGAAGACTCAAAGCATCAACGGCTTTTTCTGCTGATTCAAATTGGGTTTTAGCCTGAAGAAATTGAATTTCAGATCCAATATTTTGTGACCAAAGACGCTCTTGACGATTGTAAACTGTTTCTGCAAGTAGTAGTTGAGATTTTGCTTGCGCAAGCTGTGCCAAGAGCCCGCCGTCATCAATTCGAGCAAGCACCTGATCCTTTTCTACCTTCTGCCCCTCAACGACCATCACATCTAATAATTGGCCAGGCATTTCGGGATATACATTGATGTTTTTCATCGTCTTGACCGTACCTTGAAAAGAGGTGAAGTGATTAAACTCTTGTGGAGTAACTTCATAGGTAGCAACAAGTGGCAAGCTTGCTGACTTATCGAGAGAAGCAATAACAACATCTAATCGCTTAATATCAGCATCGATCAGATTACGCTCAGCAGATAGCTCGGTACGCTTTGCTCGTAAAAGAGCTTCATCGCTTGAAGCGACAAGCTCATCTATAGAAGCTGACGATTTTGATTGACAAGAAACGCTAATAAGACCCAGCGTTAATAGTAAAGTCCAAATAGTTGATTTCATAATAGGTAATTAAAGCGATTCGTTTAAAAAGTTTGCTAAATCAGTATGCGAAGTAACTACCGAAACGAGAGCAGATAGATACTCTTGTTGGGCAGCAAAAAGCTGTAATTGTGCTTCTCGAAGCTCAAAACTACTCGCCATACCTTCTTTGAATTTGATTTCGTTTTTATCAGCAATACGCTGAGCGAGGTCTAAATTATCTTTGGTGGTCACTACTTGCTCACGCGCTAGAGTTAGCGCACTAGTCAAGGTTTCAAACTGAAGACCTAATAATCGCTCAGTCTCTGTTTTCGTATTCTGAGCTTTTAAATCAGCAATCTTTGCTCTTTGCGTATTTGCTGACCTAAGGAGTGAGCTAAAAAGAGGAATTTGAAGATTTACTCCTAAAATAGCCGTGTTAAAATACTTCTTATCGGGATCTAAAAAATCAAAAGTATCTCCAAAAGCATTAACTCCTAAACTAAGGCTACTGCTTAGCGTAGGTAGAGCCTTACTTTTGGCCAATTTCAATTCAAGAGAACGCTGCTCTGTTAGATTCTGAACTATTCGATAATCGATATTTTTAGCGAGGTCAAAATCTGTTGGGATATCTGAAACCATCTCAATGCCAACTAAGCGCTCAAGGGTATCTAATAGGTATAGAGGATCATTGATCTCTCTACCCATCATCACATTCAACATCTGCTTGCTAATCTTAGCCAATCGGTAAGCGTTACGTTCATTACTTTGTAGCGTTTTAAAAGTAAGTCGCAATTGATCAACAGTCTCTTCTTCGCCTAACCCATTTTTCAACAGCACTGTAGCCTCGAAAAGGTTTCTCTCAATTTGAGCGACGTTCTTTGAAAGTAACTCAGCACTTTGAGCGGCCATAAGGGCATTAGCGTAGGCAGAAACCACTGATGCTCTAACCTCTAAGGCCGTTTTATCGTAGGCGTTTTGTGAATAGTCTAAAAAGGTTCTCGTCGCTTGTACCCCCACGACATAAGAACCATCAAAGATGAGCTGACTCCAAGTTACTGCTGCATTTAAACTTTGCGGTTGCCCAAAAACCACCTCTGAAAATGTTCCAGGTTCACCACCAAAAAACTCAGCAGGAATCTGAGCTACGGGTTGTTTTAATTGATTCTGATAATTTACCGAACCCTGAATCTGCGGAAGTCCCGCGGCAATGGTTGCCCATTTTTGAGCCAAAGCATCCTTTCGGTCTGCAGCAGCATTTTTGATAGATGCATTTTCAGCTAAGGCATAATCTACGGCTTGTTCTAAGGTAAAGCTAGAGATCGATTCTTGACCAAAGGCCGATGCACTCACTAAAAAGACAAATAGTAAAAAGGTCTTTTTCATTCCTGATTGTTAATTAAATAGGTCTCGAGATACTCTGCACCTTTGACTGTGGCAATACCTCTGACATGATAGATAATATGTTGAAAAATCAACTCTTGTGCATTGAAGAGTTTCTCTGGAAATTCTTGAGGGTCTCTGAGCGAGAAATAGGTAAAAAAGTAGAGTCTAAAAATCATCTCAGGGTTCATGTCATCACGATATACTCCTAATTCAATTCCTCGACTGATGTTCGACATCAAAAAATCTCTCATCATCATGAGTTGCTCATCTTTCAAGCGTTTAAAAAGCGCAGGGAAATATTTTTGAAGCTGATATTGAGGGGAACTCTTTTCATTCTTCAAAAAGCGACGAACAATTTGACGTACCTCAAAAAGCTCATCAATCGGATGCAGTTCCTTAGTCGCTAGCTGATTGATGCTAGAGTTAATAGTACTACAAAGATGAAGGGTAGAACACTCAACTAGGTGAGACTTGTTTTCGAAAAAAGAATAGATCGTCTTCTTGGAGATCGCCAGTTCTTTAGCTAAATCATCCATCGTAACGCTCTTGAAGCCCAAATCCAAGAACATTTGAGTGGCTTTATGCAGAATTTCCTTTTTCAAGGCTGCAAAGATACGATACTGGAAACTTTTAAAACGAAAAAAGTTTCCAGAGTTAATAATTATTTAACGAAAAGACCACCGCCAATTTTCTCCTACTTTTGTGAAAACTTGTCTATGGAAGCCTTTATCCCTTATCAGAAAGCAATCGTTGACTATTTAAATGGGTATTCGAGCGAAAAAGAACCTAGAAATTTATACGCTCCGATTGAATATATTTTGAACTTAGGAGGAAAAAGACTTCGACCTTCTTTAGTGCTTGCAGCAGCAGAATTATATGGAGTTCATCATGAGAGGGCATTGCCAGCAGCGGCAGCCATCGAAGTCTTTCACAACTTCACCCTAGTACATGATGATATTATGGATGAGGCTGTGCTTCGAAGAGGGGAACCTACCATTCACGAAAAATGGGACCTCAACACGGGTATTCTTTCAGGAGATGCAATGCTCATTGAAGCCTATCGATATTTTGAGAACTACCCCCCTAGTCTGGCCTTCTCCCTTTTAAAACTATTTAACAAGACTGCACTAGAAGTTTGCGAAGGACAACAATACGACGTTGATTTTGAAACGCGAACAGATGTAACCGAATCAGAATATTTGCAAATGATTCAATATAAGACTGCTGTGCTTGTGGGTTGTGCCTTACAAATGGGAGCGCTAATTGGTGAAGCCTCTGAAAAGGAATCGAATCACCTTTATCAATTCGGTCTACTGCTGGGTACTGCCTTTCAAATACAAGATGACTATCTAGATGCCTTTGGATCTCCAGAGAATTTTGGAAAGACAATAGGTGGAGATATTATTGAGAACAAAAAGACACTACTTTACATCAAAGCTTTTGAACTCGCTAATGAAGAGCAAAAAAATGAGCTTGAGCTCGCCTATCAAGATCAAACCGCACAAAAGGTCGAACGAGTTAAAAAATTATTTGTAGCCACCGGAGCCGAGGCCTCGGTAAAACAAGCGGTACAAGCCTATACCGAGCTAGCCTTAAAAGAACTTGAAAAATTAAGTATCGCCGATAATAAAAAGGAGCTTTTAACTCAATTTGCCAATTCATTGATGGTTAGAAACCTTTAAAAAGCCACCTAAAAAAGGCTTTGATGAATGGGATGGGTCGATTGGCCGACATTATCGATAGCTCTTGTAAAAAACTGGTTTTCTCGTCTAAGAACTGAAGAATCAACTGTGGTTTACGTTTTTCAAAAAGCCGTAGAAATAGCTTCGACCCTTCTCCGTTATTTCGATCAAGCAGTTCTAGTAATAGTAGGTCATACAACCAAAAGCGATTCTTAAACTTCAACCTAGGAAGTCTCTCAGGGTCTTTCTCTACACAATCAGCAATTTGCTTTACCCTTTGCAAACTTCTATTAAAGGCGAAAC
>Ga0255760_10003490_pt1 | contig 14062 bp, 10 predicted proteins | sample 071ome_25_FD_179960 | JGI IMG/M metagenome (GOLD analysis project Ga0255760, IMG submission 179960) | Coastal salt marsh microbial communities from the Groves Creek Marsh, Skidaway Island, Georgia - 071410BT metaG (version 2) | ecosystem: Environmental > Aquatic > Marine > Intertidal zone >... | reverse complement strand
ACTTTTTTCGAACACGCGATATGAATCACATTCTTCGTACATACACATATCATTAAATATAACCATAATACTATAAACAACAATACTAGGGTTTAGGTAATAAAACACCGACGTCCTCCTCGACGTTGACCCGTGGGGTCGTGATGGTACAGTCCAAGTAGGGAGGGACCCGCGAGGAGTGAGAGAGAATAACCAAAATCCGTCATCCGTTCGCCTTCTCTCGAAACAGCGCGGTGCGCTCGCTTTTTTTTTAACACGCGCCGACGCCGGACCCGGACCCGGACCGGACCGTCGGCGCCGTCGCGGGCGACTCACGACTCGACGTCGACGTCCGATGACCCCGCGCGTCCGAGCGAACGTTCGGACATTCGAAGCGTCGCGCGCGTCGGAGACGACCCGGCGACGCGCGGTTCCGACAGACCAGGGGCGCGAGGACGCGCGAGGAAGGAAGAGAAGAGCGCGCGCGAGGACGCGACGAGGCGCGGGGCGAGCGATCGAGGGACGAACGCGATTGGATTTTGAAGGGATAAAAAAGTTTTTCCACGAAAACGGTGCGACGACGCGTCGATCGACGACGGCGGCGACGAGGAGGGAAACCGATCCAATCGATTGATCTCGGAGACGAGCGCGAGCGAGAGCGAGGGCGAGAGCGAGAGCGAGGGCGAGGGCGAGGGCGACGCATGTCGACGGGAACGCCGAGCCGGGACACCGACGGTGTCGTTCGTTCACCGACGATGACGCGTCGTCGCGACGAATCCGACGGGATCGCGGCGACGACGACGCCGGCGACGCGCGTCGCGGCCGGTGGTGGACCAGCGGCGTTCGTTGCTCGGACAGTTGGACGGTTGACGCCGCCGCCCGGTATCAGTGGTGGCGTTCGAGGTCGAGGTCGAGGTCGAGGTCGAGGTCGAGGTCGAGGTCGCTTCGCCTGCACACTGTCTGAGGAGGAAGAGGAAGAGGAAGAGGAGGAAGGATTGTACTGCGCGGACGCGACGACGGGGGACGGGTACCGATGGCGAAAGTACGGCCAGAAGAATATCAAGAATTCACCGTACCCGCGATCGTATTACCGATGCACCGAACCGAGATGTCCGGCGAGGAAGAAGACGGAGCGGGCGAGCGACGGAGCGGGCGTGGTGGTCAAGTACGAAGGCGAACACGATCACGCGAAACCGACGCTAAATGGTGGTGAGACGGAGCGACGAGAGAGTGAAACGACGGTAAGGTCGTCAGGGTCGAGCTTGCGGTCGGGTGGGACGCGGGTTGATTCTGTGAAAAAGTCGAGGGAGATTAAACCGCGGGAGGAGGACAAGGCGGCGAGTAAGACGGCTTCGACGCCGTCCTCCGGTTCGAGGAAGAGAAGGCGGGCGACTTCGTCTCCTTCGCTAGTTCTCGATACTCCCGTGACGAAGAGTGAGAAGAAAATAAAAATGGAACCGCGCTCGAGCGCCAAGTCGACCGAAACGAGGCAAGTGAAGCGAGCCTCACCGAAAGCGGGCGAGCGATGCTATCGCGCGGCGCAGCAGAGGTTTGAAAAGAAGATGGATGAGGCTTTCGCTACTGCGGGGCAAATTTCAGATTTGAAACCGAGGAAACGAGGTGGTAAAGCTGCGAAGGAGATGGAGCTCGTTTCGATGGCGCAAACACCGACGAGTCCATCGCACATTGGAAAGATGATTAATTACTTTGACAATTACTTCAGCGCTCAGTTCATGAGAGGCAACTCGAGCGCTCTCGCCATCGAGGAGGCAGTTCTTCGAGTGAGAGCACGAAGAGACAGTATCATCGCTGCAGCTGCGATGAAATCTTCGTGTAGGCACAAGAAGCCCGCCTTTGCGCCCTCTGATTTGAGCTTTGACTTTCTGTCCCCAACCTCGCCAACGTGGCCATTTGGAGACGCAGACTTGGAAGAGCACTTGCGACAGACCTCGAACCGAGGACCGCGCATCACAGAGATTTCCACTGCTGGTAAGGGAATAGGTGAGGTTCGTCGCTCCAAGTCCCCGCCTCTTGGACAAAGCCAACGTCCTCCCGCGCTCAGCATTGCGGAGAGCAGCTTACCAGATTACTGGTGTTCCGCGTCTCCATACGCGTGCTTGCGCTCGCCGTTCGAATCTATCGTCACCGGCACACCACTGGTCAGCTCGCTCTCCAAGGCAATCTTCTCGTGGCCCGAGTCGCCTTCTCTCAACGCACTCTCGCCGATTCAAGGGTTTACCAGCATCCAAGGCCAACTCTGCCCTTCGCCGCGCTCGCTCACCTAACCGCAACACTCTCTTACCAAACTACACGCGCGCGCGCGCGCGCTGTAATACCGATTCGCTGGGAACAAACCACTCCAATGCGCTCCTCATCCGTATTTCGCATTTACCCTGTTGAAGACCCGCCTCGATCCGAGCACTCGAGTTTCCCCTGCGGCCGAACCATCCACGTGGCACATTACGTTTGCCGGAGATAGTGTTGCGTAAGAGAAAAACGTAACAACGTCTCGCGTCGGTCGCGTTCCCCGTCAAGGCGACGATCGATCGCAACCGCGACGAAAAGTTCTACGCCCTTGTCCGGGGGCTGCGCGAAGCGAACGCACCGCGCACGGCGGCGCAACGTTCGTACGACGTTAAACATCCCAAAACAGATATTCGAACATTGTCATAACAGACGCGCTGTACCTCGACCGAGACCCTGATCGAGACCCACCTGGCGCGTGGACGCTCGATCAGATGGACCCGGGAGCGTTCCCACCGGAGTCTGAGACCTTTGGAGGCTTTGAAACTTTGTTCGACGACCCGGTGGCGGACGAGTTGCGCGTTACGGTGGAGCTCACTCGCGGCGTCGAAGCGCCCGCAGGCTTGCAAGACCTCAGCAAGGACCTGCTGACGAACATCCCACCGCAAAGCTCGCCGGCAACGACAAAAGACAATAGAGATCGTTCGGCTGAGAGTGTACCAGCGAGCGTTTCTCGCAGTGCTCGCGCCAGGAAGAGCGTAAAGTCGTCCAAGTCTCGTTCGCGCGCCGTCGCCGTCTCGGGCGTCATGCAGTTTTGTTCAAGTTGTCGACAGCACTTGGACGAAGCGACCCAATTCGTGAGCGGTAAAAAGACATGCAAATCGTGTCTACGATACCACAAGGCGTACGGGAGAAAACGACGAAGAGAACATCAGGATGTCGATTTCACAGAGTCTCTGCCCAAGACGAGCTCTTCCCGTCGACGGGCAAAGCCATGCACATAGCCATGCACATTCGCACCACCGTCCCTTAGCTCATGCCGATTTCGCCTCTTCACTCCATCATTAAGAGATACCTTTCACAGATAGACACATTTTTTAGTTGACATCGCATTGATCCTGTCGTCATCGTCGCCGTCGGTTGCTCGTCTCGCGCTCTGAGTGAAATCACCGCTATTCATATTCCAAGCGCTGATTGTCCATCAAAGACACCTTCGTCAGTCTGCGCCGCAGCGCTTCGATCGGTCCAGTCGAGTCATGGCGCTCAGAAAGACTGGGGAGATCCCGTTGGATGCGGCGCGTAAACTGGCGGTAACGGAAGCGGAAGCGCTGGAACAGAAGCGACACGACGAAGCGAGAGCGGCGTTTGAGGCGACGTTTAAGAAGAAAGGACGAGGAGCGCCGCCGACGCTGCCGAAAGTGCGGGAGAGCGTGCGAGAACGACCGGGGGAAGACGAATACGAAGCCGCAGCGGCGGCTCGAAAAGCGGCGTCGGAAGCGGAATCGGACGCGGGTAAAGCGGTCGAGGAAGTTGGAAACTCTGGGTTTCCGCCGGGAGTGGCAGATCCGTTGCGATGCGTCGCACTCGGCGCGGGTGCGGGCGGTGGAACCGCCGGTAAGGTTGCCGCATTCACCGTGGTGGCGAAGGATGGAGAAGATGGTAGAGTGAAAAAGGGCGGTGGATCGGTCAAGTTTGAGGTGAAGAGCGCGTCGACGAACGAAATTGTCGTTCAAGGTGAAGGGAAGGATTGGAACGACGGTACCTATGGGTGTTCTTACTCGGTTTCTGATCGTGGGGACTACGAACTGACCGTGACTTACGACGGGGTGGCCATCAGAGGTTCTCCTTTCCAAGCCTTCTTCAGCGCTTCTCTCGAGCAGACGATAGTGAGCGATCGCGGGATGACGCTTACTGGTGCCGGTGGAGTTGTCGGTATCTGCAGAGACTTTTTGGTGGGCAAGTGCGACCGATCAGTGTGCAAATTCCGACACGCCGCCGTGCCGCCGCCGCCGCCCCCACCTGTAGCTTCCACATCTCAAGCTCCAGAACCACCGGTTCCAGAGGAGTTAAAGAGAACCGCGCACGTTTCTAATCTACCCACTGCGATGACGATTGATCACGTTAAGCAGATGTTCTCGTTTTGCGGATCGATCTCAGAGATCAGAGAGGGCGGTGCTGGGAAGAATTACGCCTTTATTGAGTTCTCGACTCACAAGGAGGTGCTCGCGGCGCTAGCTTTGAATGGTATGAACGTTGGTGGGAGGAACATTCGCGTAGAACTAGCCAAGACACCAAAATTAGTCACTCCTCGATCATTCACCCCACCGCTGGCGGCCATGAGTGCAAACGTCGAGCAGGCAAAGGCGGCCCAAGAGGCTGCCGCTGCCAGAGCTGCTGAAATTTCAAAACGTCTGCAAGCTGGGGGGCCAGTCGGTAAGAGCAACGATGGGAGTGACGCTAGACACAAGCCGTACTAATCTTTTAGAAGTTGCGCGCGCGCGTGATGTGAATACATATAGTCTTGGATGCTTATTATGCCCTAAGACGCTAGCAAAATGCTCGACGCGCAATGACCTTGGGTCGCCCTCCTTTGAGTTCTTGGCGGAACGACGCCCGAACATCTCACGTCTGACTCAGTACAGTTGAACACATTGCCAATATTACTCTACTCGATATGATAGACGTCCAATACCCAAACGAGGATGATATTGTAAAATGCGTACAAAACATACATTGCGATGTACATGAAACCCATTTGCCTAGTAATCGAGAACCCCCTGCTCGCGACCGTACCGACGTAAAACACGAGTACGCCGAGCAAAATCAATGAAGACGGAAGAAGTTCAGTAGTGCTCACTTCGATGTAGTTGGGTGTTTGCCATGACAGGTAGCACAACCACGGAAGACCAAGGCCGAGCCAGATGTCAAACACGTTTGATCCGACGGCATTTGCGACAGCCATGTCAGCAAATCCATCCTTCGCAACGGCAATGGATGACAGTGCGTCTGGAATGGAGGTACCCGCCGCAAGGACGGTCGTTCCCATGACGACCGCGGGGATCCCCAACAAGCAGCCAATGCGTGCGCACCACTCCACCATGAAGTGAGAGATGACCCCAATCCAACCAATAGAGATGAGGAAGGAGGCAAAGTACCATGTCTCCCACTTCTTCGTGTGGCACGGTGGGATCGTGAACGTGTACAGAGTGTACCACGGTAAGCTTAATGCCCAAATTGGTCTGTCCTTCCATTCCGACGGCACTTTCCACGGACTAGTGGCCTCCTCATCGCCCTCGTCTTCGCACGCGCATTTGTGCACATGATGATGATGCCACGTCACCTTCTCCGTCTCGTTACGAATCTTGCGAAGTTGACCAGCGCTCATCGGCTTGATAGTGCGAGCGGCAATTCCAGCCTTGAAGCGCTGCGCTGCAAAGCCGACGAGCACCGCACCCGTCACCGAAAGTTCACCCTTTGGTGACGCCTTCTTCTCGGCAACGACAGCGGATGGCGCCGTGGACATCTCTGTAGCTTCTCCCTCCTCCATTTTCTCCTCCTTCACCGTGCGCCCGAGGTAATCACCAAAACGTTTATCCAAGAGATCCATAAAGTACTGGTTCTTCCACATAAAGGCAATGTACAAGCTGTAGAGCAACACGTAAATCAAACCTTCCCACCAGTGAACTTTGCCTCCATTGAAAGTGCCGACAACGCCGCAGATCGCGGCAGCGTAAAAGGTGCAGTCGCGCGCGAGAGGTTTCCAGTCCAATTTAAGCGTTTGCCCGGCAAAGATGACGGTAGTGCCGATGATGACGAGAATGTTGAACACTGCGCTTCCGACAATTGTGCCAACCCCGAGAGCGCTGTCCGTGCCGCTGTTGATCAAAGACATGGCGCTCGAGGCCAGCTCTGGGGCGGACGAGCCCGCCGCCATGAACGTCGCTCCCGCGACGTCATCACTCAGACCGAGCGCTGTGCAAATACACTCGAGCGACGCGACAAAAAAGTCATCACACACAATTGCGATGCCGATGAACAAGTAGATCACGCCAATCAAATAGGCGAATATTCCTCCGGGAAGTTCCCAATCCTTGGTTGGTTTACACGTCTCGCTCGAGCTCAACAGCCTTCTCCCAACACCGTCCATTCCGACACCCGCGGTTCCTCGCGTCCAATCCCTCATTAAGGCGGCTCCGGCCACACCAAACACCACGAGCGCCGTGAGCGCCGCCGTTTGCGTCCTACGAGTCGCAAAAACACAACCAGCCAGCCGTCAGTCAGTCTCGGTCGCTCTCACCTCGGCACTCGCGCTCGTCCGACGTCTGGGCGCGGTTTCGCGTTTCGTCGGTCATCACGCGCTCTCCCGGCGCCCTCTCGCGCGGCGAACCTCCCCCGCTTCCTTCCCGGGTGAAAACCAACAAAAGTCAAACGATGCGCCTCAACCTCGAAGCGCGCCGCGTTTTCCTTCTCCCGCCGGGTCGCCCGCGCACATCAAAATCGAGTCAATTCGTTCGTTCGTTCGTTCGTTCGTCGCGAGCGCGCGCACCTCAACCCGTCTTTCCTTCCCCGACGCATCATCGCTCTCCTCTCGCTTCTCCTCCGTCTCGACGTCGCGCCGACCGACGACCCTTTCGACGCGTCGCCGCGAAGATCCATTCTCACCGGCGCCGATTTAGAACAGAATGCGCCGTCGGGAGAGGGATGACGACGAGCGATCCTCCTCGCGCGTTCCGAGACGCTCGACGGACCCTCTCTGCGTGCGTGTCAACACCGTCGGGTATGACCCGGGACGTCGACGAATCGGTGTCGGTGACGACGCGCGCGCGTGTGACGCCCTCGTCGGCGCCGCACGCGGGTTCGCGCGTTCGTTCAAAAAACCAAACGCGCGCGTCGATCGATCGATCGATCGAACGAGACGCCGCGGACGGACGGACGGACGGGCGGAACGGGGATGGATGTACGTATGTATGAAGCGCACTTGCATACACCGAGTGATAGAGAGATATCTATTGAGGGAAAATACACCACGGCGTCGCCGTCGAGGGCATGCGTACGTATTAGAGATGAAATGAGGGGATCTATGCATCAAACAGTGAGACCACGCCGTGACGGACGCGGGGCGCGGCACTTCGAGGCGCGAACGTCAGTCGCGTCGTTCGGGTGCGAACGTTCAGGAGGAATGGCTTCGTCGAACGGTGGGTGGAACGGTGGCGTCCCAGCGAACGGTGGTGGGACGATGCAACCGACGATGATGGTGACGGGAGGAACCGCGGGAGGGGGAGCACCGCCGACGATTGGGACGGCGCCACCGATGCGACAACATCTTCAGCATCACGGTAATCTTCAACAGCAGCAGCAGCAGCATCTGGTGGAAAGAGCGACGGATGCGATGGGGAAGGCGACGTTGACGCCGCCACCGATGCAGGGACAACCGCCAGTATACGGTGGTGGTGCACCAGGGGGGATTACACCGTTGGGATACGGGGGACCGGCGATGCATTCTTCAGCGGTTCCGGCTCCGCCGACGCAACAGCCGCAGCATCAGAGGACGTACCCGCAACACCAGCCGCATTTGGGGGGTGGGACGATGATGGGGGGCGTTGGGACGCCTCCGATCGTCGGAGGTGGAGCGGTCGGGGCGGGGGTGATGCCGCCGCAGCCGGGGATCGGGGCTCCGGTGATGCCGGGGGCGCCGCAGCCCGGGTATGCGCAACCGCTTGCGGCGAATCGAGGAGGGTCAACGTCTAGAATAGATCCGTCGCAGATACCGCGGCCGGTGCACGTGAGTCACGCGGAAAAGGTTAGGTATAACACTCGGAGCGAGATGGATCAGTCGACGCATCCACCTTCGGCGCTCGTGGAGTACGTGGGTGTAGATTTAGGGAGCGCAAATCCAAGGTATATGCGCTCGACGATTAGCAGCGTGCCAAACACGGGGGATTTGTTGACGACTTCTGGGATGCCGTTGAGCATCATGACGCGTCCGATGGCGTTGCCGCATCCAGAGGAAGCGCCGATTCAAGTGATAGATAACGGTGCCGTCGGACCAGTACGATGTGGGAGGTGTAAGGCGTACATGAATCCGTACATGCGCTTCATCGATCACATGCGTTTTGAATGCAACTTTTGTCACTTTGTCACCGAAGTGCCTCCGGATTACATGTGTAACCTCGGTGCCGATGGTAAACGAACAGACTGGACCGAGAGGCAAGAACTGTGCCGGGGTAGCGTGGAATACGTCGCCCCAGCGGAGTACATGGTTCGCCCGCCGATGGCTCCGGCATATTTGTTTCTCATCGAAGTCACGGCGCAGGCGATCCAGAGCGGCGTCACCACGAGCGCGTGTGAAGTCATTCTTCGTACGCTCGACTCTATTCAGGGTGCTGAACACGCGCTCGTGAGTATCGCGACTGTGGACAGTAGCATTCACTTTTACCACGTCAAGGAAGGCGCGGAGAAGCCATCGATGCTCGTCGTTCCAGACGTCGACGACTCCTACGCTCCCCTCAAGAGTGGGCTTCTGATGCCGCTAGCGAAGAATCGCGAGGCTATCGAGAAGCTGCTGAAAACGATTCCAGAATCGTTTTCGTCGTCTGCTCCCGGACCGAACGCCTCGACGGCTGGTATCAAGTCGGCGATTGAATGTCTGAAGCCGACTGGCGGTAAGGTGATGGCCTTCTTGGCGACAATTCCAAACGTGGGCATCGGCAAGCTTGAAGCGCGCACCAGCACCACCGGGCAACGAACGGGAAACATAGAAAAAGAACCGCTTAGATGCATGGCTTCGGTAGACAAGAACTACCACAACATGGCGATGCACGCCGCTGAGCATCAAGTTTGTATCGATGTCTTCCTGTGCGTGTCATCATCCGTGGACGTCGCGACTCTCGGCGTCTTGCCTCGCATGACGGGCGGATCCTTGTACAGATACCCTGGATTCAACGTTGAACAAGACTTTGCGCAGCTTCACAACGATCTCAGATGGAATCTCATTCGTCCACAAGCCTTGGAAGCGGTGATGCGCGTGCGCGCGAGCGCCGGTCTCGGTGTGCAAGACTACAATGGATTCTTCTGCAAGAGAACAATGACGGATATTGATTTGCCGGCGTTGGATAGCGATAAGACTATCGCTGTCACGTTGAGATACGAAGACAAGCTCGTCGACGGTAAGGAAGCTTACGTGCAATGTGCGCTGTTGTACACAACCATGTCTCGCGAGAGACGCATTAGAGTGCACACGATTGCTTTGCCCATCACGTCTGTGTTGGGTTCGCTCTTCCGCGCCGCTGACTTGGATGCTCAGATAACTTGGGCGGTTCGCAAGTCGGCTTACACTCTCTTGACTGGAAACGGTACGCTCACTGCGGCGAAAGACGCATCTTTGCAACAGTGCATAGCCACATTGTACGCCTACCGCCGATTCTGCGCCAGCAACAATAGCAGTGGACAGCTCATTCTGCCGGAAGGTTTGAAGACTTTACCGCTCTACGTACTCGGTCTGCATAAATCACATGGTCTCCGATCAGACGCGTCGCCAGACGATCGAGCGATGTGGCTGTACCGTGCGCTTGTCTCCCCACCAGAACTGATGACTCCGGCTGTGTACCCGCGTCTCTTCTCTGTCCACGATTTACCAAAGGACTCTTCCTTCCCTCCGATACCTCCTTCGCTCTGGCTCAGTGCGGAAAAACTCAGTCAAGATGGGGCATATCTCTTGGATGATGGTCAAGAAATCTTGCTGTGGATTGGACGGCAACTTCCGGTTGAAATCTTACGCGACTTGTTTGGCACGGAAAATGTCGACGACATTGCGTCGTCGCGAGCCACCGTGCCGAGCTTTGACAATCCGACGTCAAAGGCGCTCAACGATTTCATCAACGCCATACGCAAACAGAGAGGCGCATTTTTACGCACTAGGATCCTCAAGCGTGGCGACAGCTTGGAGGCGCTCTTCTACAATCGTCTCAGCGAGGACAGAAGTCCCGCGGGCATGAGCTACGTCGAGTTCCTTTGCCATTGCCACCGTTTGATCATGAACAAATCCAACTGATCGACGACCATTGGACACACTCACACTTAGCATTTAAACTTAGCAGCGCTTAATGAGATTAACGCGCGTAGGACATCTCACAAATCTAAAGTAAGCCCAATGATAGAGAGAGCTTCCTCTCGACCACACTGCAAAGCGCTCCCGTCACTACGTTCGCCACTCTTCCGCGTGACGCTCGCGAGGGAAGTCAGTCTAGGGCGCCAGGATGAAGATCGCGATTGAAGGGTGCTGTCATGGCGAACTAGATGCCATTTATAGCGCCATAGCGCACTTGGAGACTGTAGAAAAAGTGAAGATTGACCTGCTCATTTGTTGCGGCGATTTCCAAGCGGTGAGAAACCTGGACGATCTCGAGTGTATGTCCGTTCCAGACAAGTACAAAGAGCTTGGAACGTTCTACAAGTACTACAGCGGTGAGAAAGTCGCACCCATACCCACTCTATTCATCGGTGGTAACCACGAGGCGTCGAATTACCTCTGGGAATTGTACTACGGCGGGTACGTGGCGCCAAACATTTACTACGTTGGTCACTCTGGAGTGGTAAACTTTGGAGATTTGCGCATTGGGGGGTTGTCTGGCATTTACAAATCACACGATTACAAGAAGGGTCACCATGAACGACCACCATATCTCGGGCACACGGTGAAAACGGCGTACCATGTTCGGGAGTTTGACGTGTTCAAGCTCAAGCAAGTGAAGCAGCATGTAGATGTATTTCTGAGCCACGACTGGCCCAGGGGCATTGCGCATCACGGAAATAAGCAAGAATTGTTTCGCAAGAAGAAGTTTCTACGAGATGAGATCGAATCGAACAGTTTGGGATCACCGCCTGCGGAGGAACTACTCAAGCGGTTGAAACCGTCGTACTGGTTTAGCGCACACTTGCACGTCAAATACGCAGCTCTCGTAAAGCACGATGATGATAAAACGACAAAGTTCTTAGCTTTAGATAAATGTTTGCCGCGGCGAGACTTTTTGCAAGTCATCGATTTGCCCGACAAGAGCGCCGAAGGTGGGTTCAGTTTGGATGAAGAATGGCTATCGATTCTAAAGGCGAATCACGAGTACCATTCGGTGACTCATAGCCCAGCACAACTACCGGCTTACGGCACACCAGAGGCGGTAGAGATTGAACCTCATCGAAAATGGGTCAGCGAACGATTAGGCACGGTCGGGTCATCTGCCACCACACCTCCAGCCTTTGCCGCTACGAGACCGGCGTACGATCCATCCATGGAGACCCGCCGTCGCGGCAGAGCGCCAGATACTGTGGACGTCAACCCGCAAACGCAAGCGATCATGGATTTACTAGAGCTCGATTTGAAAATCAACGCGCCGAGTGGAGGTGGGGATGGTGGGGATGTGAGATACTATTCCGTGCCGAGGCAGGGACCGTTTGGCGCAGCTCCTCCTCAGCGGCGAGCTCCGCCTCCGCCGAAGCTTGCAGACGAAAACGAGATTGAACTTTAGCGTGTGTAAATTGATAGCTGATTGTTGTTACACCTCTTGGAAGGGGGTGATGTTTTAATTTAGTACTTGTAGTTACGGTATGTCGAAAAAGAACCAACAAAATGATACACTCTATTCCGCCCCTTCAGTCGGAGGCGCTGTGCGCAGGCTCATCTCCTTGCCATCCTTTGCCTTCAGCTTTTCTTCATCAGCCTTGTTCATCGCCTTCTTTGCGAGCTCGTATCCAGCAAAGTTCATGGCGCCAAGGGGTGCGATCCAAGCCATGCGCGGGATGGCGCCCTTCATTAACGCCTTCGGGCCCTCCGTCTTGACAATGTGAGCCATCGATACAAAGAGGTTCTCACCGAGAGGCACAGAGCCAGTCATCGTACGAGTCTTCATCACATCGAATGGGTTCACCATGACTGAACCAAGAGCACCCGCACACGCACCGACAATAATCACCTGATAATTCTCAAGCTCCTTGCCGCCCTTCATCGCGACTGCAACCTTTTTCAAATTCTCGTAAATCATCAACCCGGTGACGTAAAAGGGAATTTCACGGGTGAGTGTGGCTGCAGTCCCAGCATAAAGAGCGCGTGGATTCTTTTTAACCATTCCAGTGGCGGCAGAGACCACATTCGGATACTGATCCGTCTGCAGCCGTTGCTTCAATACTTCACACGGGATGCGAACGCAAGTGCCGAAAAAAGTGCCTAGACCAGAACCCAAGCCTTGAATGGTGGTCTCCGTCACGAGCGGGAAAGCCATAGCCGGGGCTAAAGCGATACAAACAACTTCGTATGTAGCCGTACGTAAGCCGTGTCCCAAGAAATTACCGCTCACCGCGGGAATGATGCCTTGATAAATTTTGCGTGGGCCGAGCTTTGGAACGCTCTTGACGAGCTCAAGAAGCGTTGGTCCCTTACCGACGGCAGCCTGAAGCCGCGTCTTGAGTGTATCGAGCGGGTGCATCATGCTTGTAGTGCTCGCACTCGCTAATCCTCCAGCAAACGCAGCACGCGCAGCCTTCTTGAAGTTTCCAGTTCGTACTGGAGGGCTGAACTGCACAATCGTAGCAGCTTCGAACCAGACCCTCGAAGGATCCGTCTCCCGAGCCACTTCGTGCGGTAAAAGCATCAAAAAGTTACGAAATTGACCGTAAGTGACGTAACCTTGCCTCGAGTATTCGTTACTTCCGCGCAAATGACTCATCATGGCTTTGACATTCGCCTCAGTCGCGGGCAAGTCTAAACCTTGAAGCACCTGCTTGATGTCCGACGTCTTTAACAAACCGTTTCGAGACATGGACATCGAGTTGAAGGTTCGCAACATGGTGGATTCACGCTCATTCATAACGCTCTGAAAGTCTTCCCAAGTGATGGATCGCGCGAAGATTTTGTTACCCTTTGCCTTTTCCATGAATGCCTTGGCGTAGTGTGGAGGTAAATTGCGCTTCTTCATCGCGTCCTTCAAGTCATCTAGCGTCAGCTTCCCTTTACCCGATCGATCCACCTCGTCGAAAAATTTACGACCTATCGCGTCATTAACGTCATTTTCGTCAGTCATTCGCACGAGTCGAGAACGCGCTCACGAAAGAAAGGCTTTCTAAAAATCGAGACTTTGCGAATTCGCCTGGGCGCCCGCCCTTTTTCCCGCACCTTCTTCCTCGGTATACGCGAAAAAGTCCGCCACATTGGACAAACGTCTCCTATCCGGGTGGTACTTGGCCTCGCTCTGCTCCGCCCTGATGTCATCGATCAAGTTTCGCAAATCTTCAACGTTGGGCACCTTGATCTCCTTGAGCGCCGACTCCGTCTTGCTTCGCATGTCCTTCACCGCCTCCTTAATGCTCTCCGTGTCCAATCGACTCGGGGGTTCTATCCTCGCCAAGAACCGTCCAAACCTTCGTTTAATATCCCGCCTCCCGTCGTTTCCTCGCAACACGAACCCTCCGCCTCCTCCTCGAAGCTCGTCCTCGCCCCAACCTTCCTTTTTCGCGCTCCTCCTCGTCAGCGCCGTCTTCGGTACTCGTCCGACCGCTAACGACGACGTCGACGACGACGCTCCGGTGGTTTCCTCACCCATCGTCGTCGTCGTCGTCGTCGTCGTCGTCACCCCATCGCATCGTCTTCTAGGTCTTCGAAGCATACCGTCCGACCCGTCGTCGTCGTCTCGCTTCGTCGCGCGCGTCAACCTCTCTCGACGGGCGGACGGCTTCGAGACGAGACGCGGCGACGCGGGTTTAACCAACTCGACGCCGCCCGACCGACCGACCTTTTCTCGTCGGGATATTTCGTCGTCGTCGTCGTCTTGAGTCATAGACCGTCAATTTGCGT
>Ga0255760_10003488_pt1 | contig 14065 bp, 10 predicted proteins | sample 071ome_25_FD_179960 | JGI IMG/M metagenome (GOLD analysis project Ga0255760, IMG submission 179960) | Coastal salt marsh microbial communities from the Groves Creek Marsh, Skidaway Island, Georgia - 071410BT metaG (version 2) | ecosystem: Environmental > Aquatic > Marine > Intertidal zone >... | reverse complement strand
CTTTGCAAGTCGTTGTTATACTCGGTGCGTGGGAAGCAAGGTTTGGGCGGTAATGGGAAACAAAAGAAGTTTAAGGCGAGCACCAAGGCGAAAGACTTGTGCAAACGCCCATTCGCGTATGAACCGTCGAAATTTCTGTTGACTCCTGGAGATATGAGTGACATGGTATATCCTTTACCCACGTTAAAAGAGGATGGAACGCTAGAATTAGAGCAAGGATTCGTCACCACGCAGCCGGCCGGTGGGGGGATCGCTAGAGCGAGTGGATATTACGCGTATTTGGCGCTTGACTGCGAGTTTTGTTACACCGCGGAAGGTTTGCAACTTACTCGTGTGTCGATAGTTAAGGAAGACGGGGAAATCGTGTACGATAAACTCGTCAAGCCGCCCACTGAGATCACAAACTATAACACAGAGCACAGCGGGATCACGGCGGAACAGATGGAGGGAGTGGAGACGACTCTTCAAGACGTCCAGAGAGAACTGCTCGAGATGATTCCGTGCGAGACCATTTTGATTGGACATTCTTTGGAAAATGATTTGCAGAGGTTGAAAATTATCCACGCAAACGTCATCGACACGTGTGCGTTGTACCCACACAAGCGCGGTGCGCCGTACCGAAATGCTCTTCGATTTCTCACCGAGCGATACCTCGGAAGAAGAATTCAGGAGGGTACGCACGATTCAGTCGCGGACGCTCGCGCGACGATGGAACTCGCGCTTCTGAAGTTTATCAATGGACCTTCTTTCGGTGAGGTGACGACGGAGGGTGAAGGCGTTTTCGATGTTTTATCGACGCACAAAGTGGACTGCGTGATGGTTGACTCGCCCAAACTCTGTCGACGCCTCCCCGCGGGTAGTGCGAGCATTGTCGAGGCAAACAGCGACGCTGAGGTGAAAGCAGCCGTCATCGAGCGAATCGGAAAGGCAAACTTGGTCGGCAAGATGGCTGTTTTCGGTCATCTCCACGAATACAGTGCAGTGCTCTCCGCAGAGGCGCAAAGAGCCCACGCTCGAGAAACCGCACCGACGGATGACGAACAAGTTATCGCCGAAAAGACTCGTCGTCAAGCGCTCGGACGTCTCGATGCCGTCATCGGTGAAATATGGGACGGATTACCCTCCAACACGCTCATGCTCGTCACTTCCGGCGTCGGTGACGCGCACACGCTTCGCCTCACTCAAGAGCAAAAATGGAAGCGGCATCAAAAAATCGGTCACTGGGGCGCGTGGACGGACGAAGCGGAGGCTGACATCAGGCGTCTGTACACTCGCACGAAACATGGCGTCACGCTCGCCGCGGTGAAACAATAGCTAACCACTAGATTTTATAATACACGCGCCGGCGTCTACGAAAATCCGAAACCCAAACAGTTTACGCACTTTTGCATCCCCGTCCCTTGGCACGTCGGACACAGACACAACCGATCCACCGTCGGCGACTCGATCGGTTGCCACTCGATCGCTCGCTTCCCTTTGCACGTGCGACACGGCACGAACTTGCCGCCCTCGCACGAACCACAACGCACGTTTCGAGCGCGTCGATGTCTTCGCACGAGCGCGCTCGAGACCGCCGTCGACGCCGCCGCGATCGTCGCCACCGCGCCGCCGACGACGACGATCGATCCCGCGAACCCGCTGAAGATGGATCGCAGCGGGTTCGGCGGGCGCCGCGCGCCGGGCGTCGCCATCGCGGCGCGCTCGAGAGTGGCGCCCCGAGTTGGGCGGTTCGAACCGGCTCACGCGCCAGACGCCGACTCGAAGTCGCGCGGCGTCGAGATGGCGGACGCGCGAGGACAGTGCTGTTCACACGATCACGACTGCGACGCGTCGACGTGCGGGAACGCGTCTCTGCACGGATTCATCGACGTTCCCGCCGTGGTCGCTTTCAACGCTCTCGATGAGACCGCGGCGCCGGGCGTGCTGCGGCCGTGGGAGACGAGACACGAGCGCACAGGGCGACCGCTCGTGAGCGAAGACGACGGTGAGCTCGTGGTGAGGATTCCGTTCACGACGGATGTGAAACTGCGCGGGATCATGGTGCTGGGAGGCGCGTCGGGACGAGCACCTAACGAGTTGCGAGCGTTCGCGAACAGACGAGACGTCGACGCGGTGAACGCGAGTAGGAAAACGCCAACTCAAAAGTGGGATTTGACGGTAGATGAAGACGGCGTGCTAGAATACACGACGGAGGCTGCGAGTTGGCAGTCGACGTCGAGCGTGACGCTGTATTTTCCATCTAATTTCAACGGCGACGGAGAAACGGAAATATGGTACATAGGATTGCGTGGAGAGGGTACGGGGCACAATCGCGACATGATCGTGACCGCGGTTTACGAGGCTCGTCCTCAGCCGCAAGATCACGAAGTCCCGGGAGACGAGAACGCGGCCGCGTCGCGTCTCGGGATGTAAAAAGTGCCGACATTGGCGTTTAGTGGTCCGATGAGAGTTGCAAATTTATCATTCTCTTTTACAGCTAATTCGTGCGTTCTAGTGAGTGCTACTAATAATATTTGAGTTGTTTTCTATCGAGGAGAGTCGCGTTCGGAATCCTGACGCCGGAAAGCTCGCAAATCTTCTAAATTATCGTCCAAAGGAGAACCAGCCACGCGCATTCGTCTATGCGGGCGCGCTTTCGGTGAATCCACCGTCATCTCAGATGACTCGGGATCGTTTTTGCGCGTCCACAACACCTGCGGCGCCGATTCATCGCCGCGACCGCGATCGTCGAACGTTCCCGACGCCGGCGGTCCCATGCGGTCGCGAGCAGACTTGCGACCCTCCTTGTCGCCCTTTCTGGTCCAAAGCACACCGTTCGTCGGCGAGGGCGCGGAATCGGGAACGTCCTCTTTGACGCTAGTTTTACGCTCCCAGAGCACACCGTTCGTCGACGACGGGGCTTTGGAAGACTCCATCTCTGGGATTGTGTCCTTCGCATCGGCGGTTTGCTCGGCGTCTTTTCGTCCGGCGGCGCTGGCGACTCGGTCGATCGGATAGACTTCATCTTTCGCGCCCTGAGATTTTGGAAGTAACGAGGTCATCACGAATGCGACGCCCACGCTTGCGAGACCGCTCGCGATGACGGCACCGACGCGTCCGAATCTATACGTCAATTTGTCCCTAGCGCGTTCGACGGCGTACAGTTTTGACGACACCGCATCCTTCACTCCACCCACCACCGCACCGATTCCTTGCGGCTCCGGACCTAATATATCTTCTACGCTACCGCCACCGTTTTCCGGTGGATCTTCTCCGAAAACTTCGCGCCACTTGTCCACCAGGGCGTCTTCGCTCTGAAACGCGTCCGCGCCGACGCTCCCCGTCGGCGGCGGCGGTCCGAAATCTCTCAAATCAGCCAACTCCTCCTCCGTCAACTCGGCGGCCCCGACGATATCGACGTCCACTCGTTCGTCCATCTTCACGTCCGGCGCGACGGTCTCTGAACCGACACCGAACACGTATCGCTCCACCAGACGCACGCGTTCCTCCTTCGGCAGCGACTCGAACGCGTCCACGAGTGTCTCTGCGTTCGGCCGCGCGTCCGCGGACGCGGACACGGTCGACGACGACGTTTGCGACGTTTCTGACGCGTCCGCCGCCGATGCGATCTCCGTCGGCGTCGGCGAGGGCGGCGGCACCGACGACGAGGCATCGTACGCCGCGACGCGCGCGACGCGACGCCACCGACGCGCGACGGGCGACGCGCGCGCGCGCGAGGACGCGCGCGCGTTCGGTCGCGTCGACGTCTTTCCCGGCATCGCCCGCAAGGACGCCGTCGACGACGGCGCGCGCAAAGGCGCGCGCGGTGTCATCGCGGTGCAAACAAGTGTCGTTTGTCCCTCGTCGTCTCTTTGGGGGGACGTCAGTCGTCGTCATGCTCGCGAGCACGCCGCCGACGCGCGCGCGCGAGTGCGGACGCGCGGCGACGTCGAAAAACGTCGCGTCGACGCGTGGACGTCGCGAGCAGGGCGCGCGCGTCGTCGCGCGCGCGAAGGGGGCGACTGGATTCGAAGGTTGGCTCGAGGACGCGCTCGGCTCGAGCGTCATCAATCGCGCGGGACAGGGTGGGTCGCAGTGGGCGGCGTTCGAGTCGTTCGATTTAAAGGATGGGCGACGCGTGTTCGTGAAGACGTCGGCGAAGGATCCGTCGATGTTCGCGGGTGAGGCGGCGGGTCTGCGCGCGCTGCGAGCGACAGGCTCGTTCGTCGTGCCGGAGGTGTACGGCACGGGAGTACCGCCGGAGGGAGAGCGAAGCAACAGTTTCATCGCGATGGAATATTTAAACTTTGGCGCGCGGGGAGATCAGGGCGAGTTCGGGGATGCGCTCGCGACGATGCACCTCGCGGCGCCGAGCCATAAAGAAGCGTCGGCGGGAAAATTTGGTTTCGAGAGGAACAACACAATAGGGGAGACGCATCAGCCGAACGAGTGGACGGACTCGTGGCTCGAGTTCTGGCGTGATAAGCGTTTGATGCACATGATTCGACTCGCGCGCGATCCGACACTGAGTCAGCTGGCGGAGAAAGTGGTGGATAAAAGATTGAGTGACATGTTTAGTTCGTGCGGGGAGATCAAACCAAGCCTTTTACACGGCGACTTGTGGTCTGGAAACATCGGCACGGTGGGTAAGAAACCATCCGTGTTCGATCCGGCAGTGTATTACGGCCATCACGAGGCTGATTTCGGAATGTCGTGGTGTGCGGGATTCACGCCGGCTTTTTACGAGGCGTACCATGCAAAAATTCCCAAGGCGCCTGGCTTCGAGGAGCGGGCTAAGCTCTATAGACTTTACCACTATCTGAACCATTACGTCATGTTTGGAGGTGGGTACTATCGCGAGTGCGTGAATACTCTCAAGGAACTCGCGTGAGGAAGTTGCACAGCGTTGGATTGTCATTTCATTGAATCGTCATAAAAAGAAATTCGTCTTGATGTGCACGCACGAGTATCGATACAGGTATTATACCGCCTAGCGGGTCTTCTTTTTCTTATCAGTCGACGTATTGTCAGTCGGCAACACATCATCGCCGACTTCTCCGTCGGAGATTTGCATGAACTTAGTCTTCCACGCGTCGACTTGATCCGTGAGCAGGTCTCCGCGACGTTGCTCAGCTTTGATCTGTTCCTTGAGCGCGATGCGCACATTCGCGCTCAAACGAGCTTCTTCACGCAATGCGTTGACTTGCGCCTTGGCCATTTTCAAATCAGTCTTTAATTCCCTCACCTGCGTCTCGGCCATTTTCGCTCTCTCATCCGCCTTCTTCACCCGGTTGATGAGGCGAGCGTCCTTGCTCTCGGACTCACCCTTTTCGCGGTAAACTCCGCTCTGGTTGGGATCACCGATCCAGCTGTCCTTGATCCAAAGTCGCGGGTGGTCCTCGGAGCTGAGCGTGAGCACTTGGTTGTTGCCCTCTTGCCACTCGAGAACTTGTTCCGGAGTGCCCGCCGGGACGACGGCGTACTTGTAAATAAACACGCCATCCACCGGCAATTCCACATCATCCGTCGTCCACACGTCGCCCTCTCCCCAGTTAAGCGTGAGAGATTTGTTCAAATCCCACGCACCCATGCCCGCGTGCGAGCCCACCAATCGTAACTCCTCTCCAAACGTAATCTGCTTTCGAATCTGAAACTTGCATCGAATGAGTTGCACCGTCTCCACATCCTGCGACATCAAATCACCACCTCGCGCGCCCATCTCGATCTTTTGCACGGACACACCCGTCGCTCCCACACCGTCGGTGGCTTCGCTCTTGTTGATCTCGGATTTCGGCATCCCGAACACGGCGCCCGCGAACGCGTCGCCCAACGCGTTCAACCGAGCCAGCGGTTCTGCCATGGACGACGACGACTTTGAAAACATCGACTTTGAGCGCGAATCCGAGCGCTCACCCTCGATCACGTCCCCTTCACCGAAATTATTCCGCATCGCCGCCGCCACCGCCGTTCGTCCGCGCCATCCATCGCGCGCGCGCGCGTCATCGCGTCCAACGATGGCGCCGTGTCGATTCTTCGTCTGCGCATCCACGCGCGCGCTCGTCCCCATCGCGCTCACCCGCGCGGGCGTCGCCCCCGCGATCGCGCGCGCAAACATCGCGCGCGGTCGTCCCCGTCGTTCGAGCGCGCGTCGCGTTCTCGCGCGCCCGGCGACGACGCGCGCGACGTCGAGGTCGCCATCGAGCGCGCGCGCGGGAAACAGCCTGGCGGCCTCCAAAGTATGCATCCGTACGGGGTTTCCTTAACCTGTACATTGGTGCGCTTTTCCTCATTATCCGTTCGATCTGTTCGTTATCGACAATCCGCCGGTCGTGACCCTCGGTGTGTCCCTCGTTCGGACGACTCGTCCGACGTGTCGAATCGACCCGCGAAAAACCTCGGGCGAGGACGAGGGCGAGGACGACGACGACGACGACGGCGGCGGCGGCGGCACATCACGAGGCGCGACGACTCCGTCCGTCGCGCGTGCCGAGCGAGCGTCATGGTCGTCTCGGACGAGGGCGAGGAGGTGAGACGCGCGGCGTGGGAAGAACACGTCCGATGCGCGGGCGCGGTGCTCTTCGAACGCTTGCGAGAGGAGGCGATGCGCGCCGCCGTGGACGAGGACGAGGCGATGGATCTCGTGGAGGACGCGAAGAATCGAGTGTATCGGTATTACATACCGGTGTACGAGGAGGTGGTGTCGAGACTGCGGACGCACAGGGCGACGCTCGGGACGACTGCGGCGGGGAGGACGCCGAAGCCGATGGTGGTGGGCGTGAGCGCGCCGCAGGGCTGCGGGAAGACGACGTTGACGAGAACGATCGTCGAATTGATCAGAGAGACACCGAAGAAGTTTTTGGATGAATCAGCGGCGAATGAGATGGGGAACGTCACGGCGGTGACGTTGTCCATGGATGATTTTTATCTGACGTACGACGCGCAGACGGCGTTGGGAGACGCGCACGCCGATAACGACATGTTGCATTACAGAGGTAATGCGGGTACGCACGAATTAGCGCTCGGTACGAAGACGCTCGAGGCGTTGGCGCGCATCAATGACGCTGACGAGACGTCGGTCGTCATGGTGCCCAGATATAATAAACTTGCCCACGGTGGACGAGGCGACCGACAACCACGAGAAGAGTGGGAGCGCGTCTCCGCGCCGCTCGACGTGTTGCTTTTAGAGGGATGGCTTCTCGGTTTTGAACCCATCGAAGAAGAACAAGCGCGTGCCATCAATCCAAACTTGATTGCCGTGAACGAGGCGCTGAAGAAGTACAAGCAAGCGCTCTGGGGCCCAGAGCGCGTGGCGTGGTGGATCATCTTCAAGGTCAACGACCCCAAATGGGTGTACGAATGGAGGCTCGAAGCCGAGAGAAAGGCGGGTGGCGGCCTCAACGAAGATCAAGTGAAAGATTTTGTCGATCGTTTCATGCCTTCTTATGAAGCTTATCTGCCGGGTCTGTACGCCAATCCGCCCCCAGAGTCTCTCGTCGTCGTCGTCGACAAGTACCGAGAAGTCCTCATGGTGCACGTGTCTGGCGCCGCTGCCGACCAGATGCAGATGTGATTTGCGACGAGAAAAACGCATGTGTATACTAGAGCGCGCGTCCTATTAGCCGATGACAATTTGTAATCCACCAGGATGTGTTATCACAAAGGTTTTACTCGCTACCTAAATCCACTGAGTGTTCCGATTTCCTTTCGCGAACACTCAATCGACCAACGCCTCGTGTCGTTTAAGAACGCGGCTTCTCCTATTGACGCGGAATGTAAAGAAATCAATATGTTAGTTTGCTGTTTTCGAGTCGAGCGCGGCGATCAAAGTCACGACGAGTGAATGCACGGGAACGATAGCACGGGGGAGCGCGAAACCACGGCGTACCTTCTTCTCTCTGAAGAGAGCGTTGAGAGACACACCGGCAACCTTGACGACCTTGAAGCGAACACCCGGGATATCACCAACGGCGTGACCCTTACGACCGAAACCAGCGATGAGAACTTCATCGTTTTCATCGGTGAAGTTCAAGCAACCATCGCGCGGGACGAAGGCAGCGATCTTCTTGCCGTTCTTGATGAGCTGAACACGCACGCACTTACGGATAGCAGAGTTCGGCTGCTTGGCCTCGATACCGATCTTTTCCAAGACGATACCCTTGGCGTGGGAGCAACCAGCGAACGGCTTCTTCCACTCAGAACCCAAGTTCGCCTTGTTGAAATCCTTGTCGGCCCAGCGCTGTTCACGGCGGTGAATGCGCAACTTACGGCCAGCCCCTAAACCTCGAGTCTTACTGTGATTGCGCAGAAGTACAAACGATATGCCCGTCAGTGTCGAGTCGGAACGCGATCAATCAAGTATTGAGCGCATTTATCACGCTTTTCTTCCCTGCGCGTCCTGAAAGCGCCGTCGCGCGCCCTGGGACGGTCCACCCATCGTCCACCCCCGCGGTGGCCTCGAAGCCCTAGAAAGGATCCTCGCGCGTGGACGCATCCGTGCCGTCTCCGCGCGAGTCGCGTCCATCGATCGCGCGAACGCGCGCGAATGCGAGATACTATTTGTATCCACGCGTCCCGTGCGCGTTCGCGCGTCGATCGCGCTCGCCGTCCACGTCGCGCCGCCGCGAGAACGCGCCACGGCCGAGACCCTGACCCTCGCGATCGGTCTGACGCCGTTCGACGACGCCTCGCGACGCGCGCGAGACGACGCCGCCGCGGACGACAGGTGCGACGAACGCCCGAGACGTCATTCTTTCGATTCGCGCGCGCGCTCGCACGCACCCCATGTTTCCTGTGTCTACGGCGTCGCAGAGAGGCGGATGCGGAGGTGGCCGAGCGCGAGGACACGCCGCGGGTGGAAGGAAACCTTCAAGCATGGACCTTTTGGTCGCCGACGCGACGCGAAGACGAGACGAAGTCCGCGGTGCTAAGAGATGGTAATACACGTGCTACGATGATGATTCGAACGAATACGAACGAATTTGAAAGAATTCTATGCGACGGGTGGCGGTGCGGGCGCGTCGGAGCGTGTCGCGGCTCAGAAGCGCTCGCCCGGGGGTCTACTCCGTCAGTTGTGCGGAATCGCGCGCTGCGTCTCCTGCATGGATCCCTGAATGACTGAAGAAACGAGCTCTGCTTCTCGCTTGAGTCGTTTCTCGCGAGCTTCTAACGCGGACGCCTCTTTCGCCTTGCGTTCGAGGAGTTCAGAGGTCGTGAGGAAAGGGAGCACGTACACGTCGAGGAGCTTGGCGGCGAGCGTCGACTTGGTGAAGAGGAACTTGCGCGGAGCCTGCGGTTGAGATCGACAGCACGGACACGAGTATCCGTGACAGAAGGCGTTATCGATACATTCGAGGCAGAACATGTGCCCGCAGCCGATCAAAGTGTGAGGCAGCGTCAACCACTCATGACATATTGCGCACTTGAGCTCGGTGTCCACCCAGTCGGGCTTGCGGAGACTCGCGACGAGCTTGTCGGAAATTTTCTGCGTCAATTCATCCGGTGAAGTACCGGGCGAGTCGTTCTGTGAATGTGGCACGCTTCTGTTCACCGGATCATCGCCTCGAGGATCGTCCACCCCTCTAGAAGCCAGCGGTGACGGCGCCGGTGAAGCGCACCCAAAATAGCGCTCGGCGCACCGTTCCGCGAGATCACGATTCTTCTCGAACAGCTCTCTCAACTCCGCCTTTAAATCGTCGTCCACCTTGAAATCACTCTCACTCGCCTGACTAGAATGTATCGCTTGGTACAACTGACTCGCCGGCGCATCTTGAGACATATCCGTCGCGAGTCCCCCGTCCGAGTCTTGCGAGAGCCGCGCCCGTTTCCTCCTTTCGTCCACCCCACGCCGCTCTAATCGCACGTATCGAAATCTAAACGGGTTCGGTTGTTTTCCCGCATCTCGCGCGACGTATCGCGGTCCTCCGAACGACACCACGTCGTTGTCTCGCAGCTCAACGTCCACCTTTGCGTCGATCCTCTTCCCATTCACGAAAGTGCCGTTCGTGGTGGCGAGGTCTCGAACGTAATGTGCCTTCCCCTTGCGCGTCAACGCCGCGTGTTTGCGACTGAGAAGCAAAGGAATGGCGGTGGAGTCCATCGCGTAGTCCACCTTTTCTTTTTGTCGACCGATGATGATCTCCCGGTCGCCGCGCGCGCGTTGGCGCATTTCAGGCACCCCGGGCGCGTCATCCTCGTTGACGTCTTCCTCGTCGCTCGAGTCGATGGGGGGGAGCTCTATGTAATCGTCCACCTGAGCGTCACCGTACGTTTCGATATCTCCGAATCGCACGAGCGCGCACGGCCCACCGGGCGCGCTCGGCATCGCGGAAGCGCGTCTTAGAATGCGGTCGCTTTCCCCCGGTCCCGAGACGAGGGGAGGGGATTAGGGTGGAAGCTCGGGGGGACGTTCAGCCGCGCGGTTGGACGATGCGGATACAAATGCATTACAACTCATCGTGTGCGTTCGTTCGAACGCCACGAATGGCGCTGAGTTTCGCGCCGATCTCGGCCTCGAGCTCGGCGCGTTCTTCGCGATTGGGACGGCGGTTTTCGGTCCACCGCGTCGAGGCGGTGACTCTGTCATCCTCGAGCTTGGCCTCAAAGTCGTAGCCGCGGTCGAGGAGCTCTTGAACCTGGTCGGAGAGTGTAAAGGCGCCGTCCGCGCTCTTGGCTCGGTCGAAGGTGATCTTAGCGAGCTTGAATTTACCGATGGTCATGAAGCCGTAGCCGAGGCTTTCCCAGAGGTGCGTGCGATTGCCGTCGAGAGTGAGGGACATTTGAAGAGCGTCGTTTCCTAAGGCAACGAAACCTTTCTCGGCCATATAGTGACCGGCGAGTTCGAGTACGTCACTGCACACGCTATCAACTTCTGTTCCTCTGCGTTGGCAGAAGTGTCTAGCGTTTTCAAGCACTTGGATTTGCTCGGGAGTGAGCTTGCCGAGCGCATCTTCCTCGGTCGCTTGCTCGAAATAAATGACCATACCGAGCTGAGCGATTTCGTTCTTGACTGGGTTGAGGATCAACGCCTCTCTAAACAACTGTTTCGCTCGAGAGAGATCGTACAGCATCGTGCTCTTTTGATCTTCGTGAATCATCTCGCCCTCCGGAAGCACCCGGACTTCTTGGACGCGCTCAAAGAACTGAACCATGTGCAACTGGGCCAACAAACGAAGGGTGTGGAAATTGTATTGGTTGAGCTCGATGCTCTTTTCGCACGCCTTCACGGCTTCGTTCGTGTTTCCATCGTGATAGTGAACTTCACAGAGCAACTTGTAACTTTCAGCGCGCGTATCCACATCCACGTCTCTCGCAACTTGCTTCACTAGGAGCAGTTCTAAATGCTCACGCGCCTCTGTAAAGTTTTTCGCGCTGTTAGCCATGAACGCGAGGTTGTGACGCGCAACGTAGTGCTCTTCGTCAACTGCTAGCGCGTGCGTGAAATACGCCCTGGCTCGCATCATGGTGATGTTCGCACGAATGTGTGAAGCATTCAGCATCGCTTCGGCGCGTAACTCGGTCACGTCACCGTCTTGATCCTCGTCGTTTTCATCCAGCTCTGTTTGACCCCCTCTGGCAATCGCACTTTCGAACTTTTTAGCCTCGCCGGTAAAGTTTCTAAACGAGGCGGCGTTCTGCTCACCCTTTTTGATGAGCTCGCTCAGGAACACGCGACAGGACGCGTTGGGTAAGGGTTTCGAATCCGAGCCGTCGCATTTTGAAATCGCCAGCGGGGAATCGATCGACCGCGATGTCGTGCCATCAATCGTGTGTTCTTTTACCGTCTCGTTGATGAGCGTTTCCCAGGCCGCTTTGTTTTCCTCTAAAGCTTTCTCCGTCATAGAAGTCATCGCATCTTTGAACCACTTGACGCTCTCACACATCGGCAAATTTTCCACGCAATTCTTCTCTACGAATTTCATGAAAATCGCGTTCGGTCGTCCCTCGACCGGGCCGCCCAATCTCTCAATCGCGTTCGTCGCGTCGGCGTACGTCTCCGCGAGACTAAAGTCGTCCAACTCGTACATGATCGCTTTACACCGAGCATACAACTGTTCGCTGACGCGCTTCGCGTCCGTGACCTGTGACAAGATGTCTGGGAAATTTCCAATCCCCGGTCCGACGATCATTTTCGTCCCTCCGACCTCCTTGTACCCGTATCGAGCCGTGCCTTCGCCGAAGCGTGACTCGCACACGTCAGCCCACTTCATCTCCCCGTCCACGATGTCCGTCGACGCGTGCGCCGCCTGTTTCCGCTGCTTCACGCGGTCGAGGTACACCGTCGCACCGTGCGTCACGGCTGCGCACGCCTCGCACGTCAACAGCACCGACGAGGTGAAATCATCGTCGAGCTTATCGATCTTGATGAATTGGCCCGCCCGCGCCCGCGCCGCGACCGTCGCCAGCGTCGCCGCGAACGCGACGCGCGCCACCGCGCGTCGACGGGTCGATCGTCGACGACCCATGCGCGATCGCCGCCAGCGCACGTCGCGATGTGCGGCGCGTCGCGACGGGCGTCCCCGTGGATGTCATCGTGGTAGTTGAGAGCGTCGACGCGCTTCCGACTAGTAGGAGTTCCAATATTCTAGAGACTAATGGGCACGGGCGTGAGCTCGACATCGCGCCGTGAAGCGTCCATGGCGACGTACGGGGTGATCTCGGCGCGCGGGGCGACGAAGCGACGAATGCGAGCGAGGAGCGAGACGTCGCTCGCGTCGCTCGAGGAGGCGACGCGGGCGTCCGTCGAGGGATCGCCCGCGTACGCGAATATGCAGATGCCGCACGCGACGAGGACGAAAGCAAAGGCGAAAGCAACCATTGCGCCGACGGAGGCGAACCCTTCGAAGAAGAGTAATCTCAGAACGACGCTCCACACGTCGCTCGCCAACATGCTGACGTTGAAGGCGGAGGCGCCGCACGCCAAGAGCACGTCCATGGCGAACGTGTAGAGCGCGAACAGGGACGTAGCGTACAGCAAAAAGTACCCGACGCCCTTCGCACCGAGCACACTCAGCTGACTGAACCTAAGACCCTCTAAAATCGCCCCCTGCACGCCGCTGAAAAGGAATCCCATGACGCCGAGGTGCGCTAAAATTTCCACCTTGTCCGCATCGTGCAAAAACGCCTCCACCAGCACGTTCGACGTCGCGTACAGCGCCGCGGCGAGGATGGCTAAAAAGTCACCCAACGTTCTGTTCCCCGTCCCACCCCTCTCTCCGTCCTCCGTCGATCGCAAATCCCCAAAGACTAAAATCACCAATCCGACGAAGGCCACCGCTGCGCCGCCCGCGTGCGCTCGCCCGTACCTCGCCCCCAACAGCACCGTCGACAGCAACATCGCGAACGGGATCGTCGCGCTGTCCAACAGAGACACACTCGTCATCGACGTGTACCTAAACGCCAGCGTCACGCAATAATTCGCCTGCACGTCGACGAAGGCGCACACCGCATACTTTCCCAACCGTCCCGCGTCGTATTCCGGCGCTCTCCCGCCGCGCATGCGCCCGTAAAACATCGGCCCGAACGTCGCACCGATGAAGGCGTACGCGAGAAACGTCTGCCATGCCGGAAGCGTCACGTTCGATCGCTCCAGCGCCGTCGACGCCGCGGCGGAGATCGCATTCACCAGAGCGCAGAGTTGCGCCAGCGCGAGCCCGAACCACCACGTCGACGACCGCGCGCGCGAATCCGACGCCGCGACGCCACCGACGCCGAACTGCGTCGTTTCCGCGTCGTCCTCTGCGTCGTCCTCCGCGCGCATGGCGAGAGGCCGCGCGTTGGCGACTGACCGTCGTCATTCGGTGACACCGCCGACATCGGCGAGACCGCGATGCGCGCGCTCGTCTCTCCGCTCGCGCGCGCGCGCGACGTGGTACGACCTCTGTGCGAAACGACCTCGCGTCATCGACCGTCCTCGCGCGCGCTCGAGCGCCCTCGCGTCGACGCGCGCGCTCGCGAGGATGACGACGCGTTCGTCGTCGACGTGTCCTCGAGCGCGCGCGGCGACTTCGCGTTCGAGCTCGCGTCGACGACGACCAGCGCGGACGCGGAGGAGGACGAGGACGTGTCCTGGGAGGAGTACCTCGAGCGC
>Ga0255760_10003485_pt1 | contig 14083 bp, 13 predicted proteins | sample 071ome_25_FD_179960 | JGI IMG/M metagenome (GOLD analysis project Ga0255760, IMG submission 179960) | Coastal salt marsh microbial communities from the Groves Creek Marsh, Skidaway Island, Georgia - 071410BT metaG (version 2) | ecosystem: Environmental > Aquatic > Marine > Intertidal zone >... | reverse complement strand
TCAATTGATTTAACCCTAACATCATCGACGCCCGTCTCCACGCCCTTTTCGCGTCCATCCCCGGTCGTTTTCGCGTCGCGCAAATCACCATCGTCATCACACGCACCGTCACGATGTGTCCCTCCGACTCGTGCAAGAGTTTCACCGGCACGCCGACGCCTTTTCCGAGTCCTTTGCTCATGACTTTTCAGTGAATTTTTGTTTGATTTCCAACGACAGTGAATGCAACTCTCGCGCTCGCTTCGAGCGGTGCGTGCGACGACGTCGACGTGTCGGTCGGTCGGTCCCCCTCGGATGGGTTTGACGGACGAGTCTTCGAGCGCGTCGAAATGGTTCGTTCGCGCGGCGGTGCGGCGTACACTGCCGACCGCGGGGATCGCATTGACTCGATTGAGTCAGAGCGGTTGTGCTTTTTTTGTATGTGTAAACAGTGAGGCTTTGGAAAACACGCAGCGATAAAAGCCGTCGTCAGTCGCTCGTCGCGCCTCAGACGTCGACGCCGTTCGCGGAGCCCGGTTCGAGGCGACCGGCCGACCAACCATGGGGCGAAATAAAGGGGAGAAGAAGGACCGCGGGTACATCACCGCGTCCGAGTGGGCGATGGATGGTGGTGGCGCCAAGGCGCGACCGGTAGATGCGCCGTTTCGGCGTTTGCCATTCAATTGCTGCGCCGTGTCGTTTCTTCCGTTTGAAAACGCGGTGTGCACCCCGGATGGGACGGTGATGGACATTTCGCACGCGGTGCCGTACGTGATGAAACAGAAGAAGCACCCGGTGACGGGGGAGGCGCTCGAGTTGAAGGATTTGATTCAGTTGAAGTGGCATAAAAACGCCGACGGGGAGTACGAGTGTCCAGTGTTGAACAAGACATTCACGGATTCGACGAGGATATGCGCGGTGAAGACGACGGGTAACGTGTACTGTACAGATGCGATCGATGAGTTGTGCGTCAAGGCGAAGAATTGGAAGGATTTGTTAACGGATGAACCGTTTAAGAGGTCAGACATCATCACGTTGCAGGATCCGCTCAACCTCAAATCGAGAACGTTGGAGGACTTTGATCACGTCAAACGCGGGGTGAACGTGCGAGCGCTCGGAAAGACGGGGGATAAAGAGGAAGGAAACATCAACACTTCGAATGTGAGCGAGGATATGCGCCGGGTGTTGAATTCTCTCGGGACTGATGAGGCGGCAAAAATTGGCGCGAGAGGCGGTAGTTCGGCGACGGCGGCGGCGCAAGCGGCTCTGGAGCTCGCCAAGAAGAAGGATGCGGAAGAGAACAAGAAGAGAGGCATCGAAAATAAACCAGACCCGACGGATAACAGTCACCTCTTACGCGGGCCCGAGTACGTGGCGCCGGCCGATATGGTGACCTTCAAACCGGGTTCGCACACGTGGGACACGTCGGCGGGCGGTAAGAGTTTGGATTTACGCACGGAAAAGGAAAAGCAAAAGCGACTCGCCGAGATGGCTCCGTACCTTGTGCCCTTGAAGAAGAAGGTTAACGTCATGCGCACGACTGGGCACAGCGCGATGGGATTCACGTCCACCACAATGGAGGCGTACACAAAGAACCATAGAGCGGAGGAAATCGTGTGGTACAACCCGACAAAGAAGGGGTACGTTCGGTTGCACACGAATTTCGGGGATTTGAACATTGAGCTTCACTGTGACAGAGCGCCTAGAACGTGTGAAAATTTTATCACACTCGCGGAGAAGGGGTATTACGACGGGGTCAAGTTTCACCGAAGCATTAAGCACTTTATGCTGCAAGGCGGCGATCCCACTGGCACGGGTCGAGGCGGTCACTGCATCTGGGGCGAGTCGTTTGCGGATGAAATCAAAGGGAACCATTACAAACACGACGACAGAGGCGTACTCAGCATGGCTAACAGCGGGCCGAACACGAATGGTTCTCAATTTTTCATCACGTACAAGCCGTCTCCGCATCTCAATGGCAAGCACACCGTATTTGGACGAATCGTCGGCGGCATGGAGACTTTGAGAAAGATTGAAGAGGTTGAAACCGATGCCTCTGACCGGCCGTTGAAAACGGTAAAGATCACAGCGTGTACAGTCTTCACCAATCCGTACACAGAGATGCGCGAAGAGGAAGAGAAGAAGGAAAAAGAGGAAGCTGAAGCCAAGGCGAAGGAGGAGCAGATGCAAAACGGAACGGGCGTCGGTCAACGAGGCTCTTGGTGGAGCGATCCAGCCGCGGCTTTGGCCAAGGATGCGCCGAAGATTGCTGACAACTCCAAAGGTGGGGTTGGCAAGTACGTCGCCGCAGCCGCGTCGAAGGCGCCGAGCCTACCGCCGACGAAAAAGGCAAAGACGCAGGGAGGATCGTTCGGGAATTTCGACGCTTGGTAAGTATTAGTCATTCTTTTGTAAAACACATTCGTAATTTTTAGCTCATCACTATTTAATCGAACGATCAGTTGGTCAGTGCTTTCTTCTTTGATCCAGTTTTGTTTTCAGTTTTCGCGTGATTCGTAATACATTTTGGCGTCTTTGTCTTTGTCGCATTAGATTTTGGCGCTTTACGCTTCTTCGATTGCTTTGGTGACGGCTCTTTGGACGTGGAAGGAAAATATTTCGCTTCTTCTTCAGCCGGTACGGGCGCGATGGCTGCAGCGCTAACTCTTAAATCATCCAATTCTTCGCGAGACATGTCGAGAGCCAAGCCTGAACCGCGAAATCCCGTAGAGAATTTCTTAATTTCAACTGGCGGAGCTTCTTCGATATGTTTGCCGTGGATCATGTCAAGCAAGCGCGCTAGATCAATCAAAGGCACGCCGCGGTCGCGCGCCTCTGTAAGTTTTTGCACCCCAGGTTCGCTACCGACGAGCAAGAAATCAGTTGCGCCGCTCACGGCGGTTCGAACAACTCCGCCGAAATCTTCAATCAATCGAGTCGCTTGGGCTTTGCCGTGGTTGAGAGAACTGATTCGTTTGGTCGAACTCTCGAGCTCGGGGAAAATACCCGTGAGCACGAAACGTTTCGGCTTGGCGTTGGTCTTGGCCAGCGACATCGCTATCGCGCCATCGATGTTCGGCACTGGGATCAACACTTTCGGCGGCGGCGGCGCGACGACAGATTTCTGAAGCGGTACGAAGAGTGGCTTTGATTCGTTGCCGGCGACATCGTCCTCCATCTTCACGAGCGCTTTGCCCGAGGAGGAAATCTCTTTCTCGGCAGGAGCTGGCCCGGCTGCCGCTGCAATTTTCTTCTTGGTTTCAGTCTTCAATGTATCGGCCAACCGTGGGTGCACGTCTTCAAACGACGCCCAGTTTTTTTGGCGCATGCAGTGTCGAACTACGATGAGCTTGTCTGCCGCTGATAACTGCGTCCACCCGGTGAAAATGACTTCCGACATGTTTTCAAAAGCCTTCACGAATGCTTGCTCTGTCCAATCTGCGGTTCCCGGATTTTGCGGAAACTCAAACCAAAAAGCCTTGGGCACCCGCCAACACGCCAGATGCGACCAAAATCCGTACGAGTCAGATTCTTCGACGTAAAAGCCGCATCGAATCGAGCCTTGTGCGATGAGTTTTTCACCCGTGACGACGAGTTCGGTGACATCGTCTCCTTCACCTTCACTTGGAAAGCCTTCGCCGAGATCCATTCCCGTACACGGATACTTTGTTTTTACGCGACGCGACATTTGACACGCCGAACGCCCAGACTTGGCGAGCTCGATGCAGTACGGGGGCACGTCCGCTTCAAGTGCGCTCATGAAGAACTCACTGATTGGACGCACATCACGCAAGTCCCCCATGAGTTCCGGCGCCATCGCCGTCGTCGCCGTCCTCGTCGTCATCGTCTTCGCCTGTCTCGTTCTGGTCTTCTTTGCGCGTCCTTTTGAGAAGAACTCGATGAAGGATTGAAATCCACGCATTTCGTACGCCTGCTTCACCACTTCAAACGATTCCAACAGCGCACTAAACTCTGCGGAATCGCCGCCTTTATCCGGGTGTTTCGTGAGACACGCCCCGCGAAAAGTTTGACGAATCACGCGCCATCCTCGGTCAACATCTTGACCACTCAACTTTGTCTCGTCGACGCCGATGGTTAACAACGCGCGTCGCACAACATCCGACCCGGATTTCTTCGCCGCCCGTCGTGTACGCGGAGGCATGAAGAGCGACGAGGAATGAAGAGCGTTCGTATATCACCGCGCGACGTCGATTGGTACCAGGATTTTCGTCCCGACGGGCGTCGCGCACTGACGCTCGCGCGCGCGCGTTCGCCTCGGAACGACGTCGTTCGTCTACATCGTCTACATTCGTAATAATACACACAACTCTTCCGCCAATCTAGTACCCATCATCCGACCAACCCGTCTCGTACCCATCGAATTCTCTCTCTATGATGGCCGCCGCCCGCTCGTTACACCCCGGTGTTCTACCAAAGGTTTTTGAATATCCGTACACGAACGCGCGTTTCGATTCCGCGTCGTGTCGCACGCGTCCGCCGCCCAACACGCGTCCGCGAACCCCTTTGCCCCCAAACTCCTCTTTAAGCTCCCGCATGCACGCCGCGAAATTATCCGCGTGAAACGCGCAGTGCGCGTACGATCGAACGACGACGATGGCGCCGTCTTCGCCGTCGGCGGTGAGTTGAATCAAGACGTATTTCCACGTGCCCGGTGCGAGCTTGACGATTGGAACCTTTTTGAGGATGGAATCCTCGGCGAGTTTACCCGCGTTTTGTTCGACGTGTTCGGCGGACGTCGCCTCGCGGACGAGGGCGAGCGCGGCGGCGTTGAGCGCTTCGCCGGTGTGCTCACAAAACCGCGGGATGGAGTGGTCCGTCATGGTTGATTGATTGATTAATCAGTCAAAGAGGCGCGGACTGAGGATGGTAGTTGAAGCGGTTACGCGCGTAATATTACATTCGAACCGATGGAACGTGAAGACACGTGAACGCACCGGCGATTAGATTGACCAATTCATCTCGCACGCGTCTTCGCAATCGTCACCGCGCCAAGCGACCCTGGTTTGCGGAAAGATGACCGAGTATCTCGTCGCCGAACGCGGTTCAGCCATCATCGAAGCCACCGAATCTCTCCATTTCAAGTAATGATCCGTCTCCTTGTGCGCGCGCACGGCGTCGGCGTTGGCGTACACCTCGACGAGGACGAAACGAGTCGAGTCTTCGGCGGATTGGAAGACGTCAAAACGTAAATTATCCGGTTCGAGGGCGCTATTGGACGCGTTGTCCACGCAACACGCGGCAAACGCCGCTTCAGAGCCCGGTTTCACTTTCACATACACGTGCGTCACCTGCGCGTCATCCGGGTCGAGATCGCATTCGTCCTCTGGATTCCACGACACCGCGTTCGTACCTTGCCACGTCGCGTCGTCTGGATAAATCGGCTCATAAGTCTCGGCGGTTCTCGGTTCCATCATCAAGTCGGCGACGTCGTCGCGCCACTGTAAATAATGTTTCGTCTCCTTGTGTTGCGCCACCGACGCGTCGTCCGCGTAAATCTCCACCAGCGTAAACTCATTCGGTTGTTCCTCGCTTCGCAACGCGTCGAATCGCAAGTTTCCCATCTCTTTGATTGAGAGCGACGCGTTGAATGCGCTCGCAGACATGAATGCGCGCATGGAATCCTCATCGCTCTTCGTGGTCACGCGCACGAACGTGACCCGCGTCGACGCGGACGACGCGCGAGTCGTTCGTGGTCGCGCGCATCGTCGGCGCGCGAGAGACGTAGTCGTCGTCGCAGTTGTCAGCGACGACTTCATCGACATCATGGTGATCGATGCGACTTTGCACAGCACCGTCTGACGCGACTTCTTCACAACTCGTCCCGCGGTGCCTGCCGGTCGTCGAGCGAGCGGTACACCGATACACCGGACGAAGCCGACGAACGAACGAACGATGACGTCGTCGTCTTCGACGGATTTCCTTCGCGACGCGTACGGCAGAGCGTCGGCGGCGTTGAACAGCGAACGATTGGATGCACTCGTGAGCGAAGTTCGAAGCGCGTCGCGCGTCGGGATGAGCGCGGTGAGCGGGATCGGGGCGTACGCGAGCGAACTCGTCGAACGAGGGGTGAAGAGTGAGGCGTTGGACGCGTTGTTGCGGAGACAACGCGCGGAGGAGGTGCGTGCGAGGATGAGTTTTTCAACGCGATGCTCATTTGATTAGTGTTGACGAGAGCGCCCAACGCGTCGTCGCGTTTCGCTTACATTTTTATCCCGTTCCTTCTCACATCGATGCCGAAGATTTCACGACGCGAGCGCGATGCGATGCGATGATTTTCATTCAACGCGTGACTAACCAGCGCGCGCGATTGCGTTTCGCTCGATTTTGCAGGAGGATACGCGCGTGGAGGGCGGCGTCGCAGAGTACGCGTACGCGGTGGAGCGCGCGTTGGAAGAGTACGACGTTCGACACGCGCACGTCGATTCGAGGGCGAAACTGGCTCTGAGAACGAGCGCTGAGCTCGAGGCAAAGATTCGTCGCGAGGAGTCCAACTGGACGGCGCTGGAGAGAGAGCTCGATCAAGTGTCTGGGTTGACGTCGCGGGTATGGGAACAAGGCGAATCGCTGGGAAAGACGGTTGAGTTGATGAGCGAGATTGAGGAGATGCTGCTCGAGGCTGAGATTGGCATCGAGCTCGAAGCATTGTATCGTCGAAGGGACGACGCGGAGGTGAAGGAGGCGGAAGCGGATAAGGCGTTCAAGGCAGAGGTGGAACAAGTTCTTCAACTTCACGACATGCTCGTCAGCGACGCCATGACGAACCAAGCGAGCTCGAGAACGATGGAAGAGATTGCGGCGGAGCAGGATTTGAAAAAGAAGCTCGCGAGCTTGGCGAAGAAGAAGTCCAAGGATAACGCCGCGGACGAGCAAACGCTGAAGGATATCGCGTCTGCGCTCGATGTGGCGTCGAGCATGTCTACCAATCTTACCGGAGGAAACTTGGACGATTTCTTCACCGCGGGCGACGACGAAGAGGAAGGAGAAGGAGAGGGTTCCGAATCGGGCAAAAAGAAGGCGTACACACTCTATGGATTACGCGCGCGCGCAGACCAAACCAAGGGCGTGATATTGAACCAACCCATCGAGACGAATTCGCAGGCGACGATGAACCCGAGCGAAGCCGAACGCATCGCTCTGGCGAGAAAGGAGGCGCTCGGCATCAAGGATGAAGACATGGCTGGGGTCAACTTGAGACCTCCACCGCCAAAGGGTGGTGCGCACAGCGGACCTCTGGATGACCCGGCGAGCCCGCGGAGGATTGCGATAGAATCGAAGAGCATGTCGCACCAAGTGAGCGATAGGTTGAAGAACTTTAGTTTGGAGAGTGTGTGGGAAAGCGCGTCGCAATCCACCGCCACTGCGCGAGAGAAGGCATCCGCGGCGACGGCTGCCGTCGCAGCCGTCGCGGCGAGCGCGGCGTCGGAAGTGCAATCTAAAAGTAAGGAAGCCGCGCGCCTTTTGCAAGAGCAAACTGCGACGTTACGACGCACGAAGAGTACGGAACCGGAGGATCGCCGAGGGAATTATTCCAAAAAGGATGCAGGGACATCCACTTAGCTACTCATCCTACTGCTGCCGCTGCTGCTGCCGAGCATAGCCTAGAGGCCGCAAAGCGCACAAATTTAAAACAAAAATGAAAAATTCTTTCCACGTCTTCTCACTCACGCGTTCTCGCGAAGACGAGCCTCCTCTTCTTCAGAAATCACGGGTGGCCGATCGCCGAGAAGCGTTGAAGGCCATTCCTCGTCTCGAATGTGCCGATTAATGGCGTTTCTCAGTCTCTCCTCCTTCGCACCCGAGTGGAAATGCAACCGCTCGCCAGAACGGAACAAGAAGAAGGATGGCGTAGTTTTAATGCCGAGCACGTCGCGCGCCAGCACCGTCGTAGAACCGTTTTCGTTTCCATTCATAAAGACAAATTTGATGGCTGGAAACTCTTCTGCAATCTTTTCATACTTGCGCGCGAACGCCTTGCACGGACGGCAAAATGTGAACCCGACCTCTAAGCAAATCAGTCGATCGCGTTCGTTCTTTTGCAACTTTTCCCACTCATCCTGCGACACGATTGTCGTGATCGTTTCGTTCTTAATCTCGCTCTCCCACCAACGCTGCCACTCTTGAAAACTCACGACGCCGTTGTTGTCATAATCCAACAAATCCATCAATCGTTTCACGTCGTCCACTCGTACGTTCAAGGCCGCCGTCGCCGCTGCGAGCTCACTGAGCTCCAAGACCCCCGAGCCGTTCGCGTCAAACTTATCAAACACGCTTCTCAATTGCTCGTCAGTGACGTATTGCGGCGACACGCCCGTCTCCAATCCAATCGCCTCTCTCACCTGCGAGAGCGTCTCACGCGCGTCGAGCTGCTGCGACGCCAAAACTGCGGCACCCTTGACACCTGCGACAAACCCGAGCGTTCCAGCCGCGACTTTAGTCTCGCACGTGAGCTTGTCGAGAATTTTATCCGCGTTTTCTCCCGCCTTGCCGCCGAGAATGATGGCGTCTGGCTTGTACTTGGCGCTCAATTTCAACAGGTAGGCGTTCACTCGCGCTGCGTACGCGCTCCAGCCTTCCGCGTCGTCATCGTTCAATGGAATTTTCGCCGCGCGCGCTCCGTCCTCTTCGTCGTCGCTCCATGAATCGACAATCTTTTCGCCTTCGAAATTCTTCGCCACTTCGCCGTGTTCAAAGAGCGCCGTGCTGAAACGTCCACCCACCATGCAAAACATCACCAATCCTTCCCGAGCATCCTGAGACAGCGAAACTCCAGCGCCAAACTTGAGCTCCGCCGCACCGCACGCCTCGGCGCCGCCGGCGACGGAAACATCGCATCCAGTCGCCGTTCGACACGCCGCCTCGACTTCGTCTCTCGCCAGCGTTCCCTCCCGCGCGTTTCCCACCTCACCCTCCACCCGCGTGAGCAACCCCGGAAGCGACACCCCGACCCGTCCGCGCCACTCGAGCGTACCCACGAGCTTGGCCACCGCTTCGGCGATCCCTCGCGCGGTGCGCGCTTCAAGCTTTGTCGACGCGCCCGCCTTTGCAAACTCACCCGTCCTCGCATCCACCGGCGCCGCGCGTAAATCCTCCGCGCTCGCATTCACGTACACCCCGAGCACGACTTCCGACGCATCGTCCTCATCCTTTACAGCCGCCGTCACCGCCCCTCGCCTCGCCAGCGGCGCGCACCGCGGCGTCAACGCACCGACGACGCGTTTCACGCATCCACGCGCACGAAGACCAACTGACGCCGCACCGACGGCACCACCGCGCGAGCGCCCTCGAGCCGTCGACGACGCCCAGGCGGTCGAACGCGCCGTCGCCATGCGATGTCGTTCCGGGCGCCTCGACGCGGTCGCGCGCGTTTTCGAGTGAAGTCAGGGTTCGAGGCGAGCGCTTCGTTCGTTCGTTGAGAGGACTCAGCGTTCGTCACACACCGACGTTCGGTTCGGTCAGACGCCGCGAGGAGAGACTCGAACGCGCGCGCGCGAAGAGGGCGCGAACGGTGGGCGACGGGAACGACGACGACGACGACGACGACGCGAGAACGCGGCGGTGTTTTATTCGAACAACCAAACGCCTTTGTCGTTGTTTGGATTGATTCGGAAGTGGATTTGATTCTTTAAAACGTCGGCGTCCGCGGACGATGCGTGGGACGACGACGGCGATGACGCGCGGGACGAACGCGTGCGTCGCGTCGACGAGCGGGCGGGACGCGACGGGTCCGCGGGGGAGGATGACGACGATGCGGGTGTCTTCCTCGTCGCCGGCGCGTTTGCGCGGCTCGAGGTTGGGTACCGAAGACGACGATTGGTCGTCGCGTCGTTCTTCGGTTGTGGCGCTCAGCGTGGGTCGATCGCGTGAGGACCCATCGCGTCGGTCGCGGTTGATGGCGTCGTCGGCGTCCGGGCCGGAAGAACCGGAGGGGGACGCGCCGGCGCCGACGTCGACGTCGGGAGGCGGTTTCGCGAGAGGGGAGGGCGTCAAGTGGAAATCAAAAAAGGAACTCAAGGCTTTCCTGGAGCAAATGTCTGAAACGTTTCCAGAGGAATTGGATGAGATGCGGAAGAAAGTGAGGGATGACGTGAAGCGCGCGTCGCAGAGCGCGGTGTTGTTGACGCTGGCGCAGGCGTGTTTCGTGGGGGCGACGTGTTTGAGCGCGCAGAGCATGAGTTACTTTTCACCGGCGCAGTTTACGCTCACGCGGAGCCTAATGTCGCTGCCGCTCATCTACCTCTTGGCGCGTACAAGAGGGGAGACTATGCGGGAGCTGAAGAATGTGAAGAAGCGCAACGCGTTGCTCACGTCGATGGTGATGATTTTGCTCGCTGCGTGCGTTTGCATGGCGCAAATGTGCTTGGCATACGGATTAAAGTACGCGTCGCTCGGGAACGCAGTCGTCCTGGGTCAGCTGGTTCCAGTTTACTCGTGCGTCATCGCTGTCTTCCAAGGAATCGAAAAGCCGAGCGGTGGTAAGTTTGCGGCGATCGGTGTCAGCGTGATTGGAACCATTTTACTCCTCGACCCATCTCGTATGTGGCTGAGCACAGCGAACATATTGCTTTTGCTTCGCAGCGCATTTTTCGCCGCGTATTTGGCGTTCCAAGAGTCTATCTTGCGCGAATACAACCCAATCACGGTGGCGGTCGTATCTCAGGCTCTGGGCGCGCTCATGGGCGTGGCGATCACGGTGCCAATGGTGCTGCGCGAGCACCTCACCGCCGAGGCATCCATTTCGTTGGTGACGGCGTCCAACGCGTGGCTCGCGGTCGCTGGAGTCGGTGCGCTCGCTTCAGCGGCATACGCACTCACGACGCGTGCGGAGGCGGACACGACACCCGTTGTAACGGCGTGTTACGGTTCGCTTCAACCAATCTTTGCCGGCATCATCATGTCTGCGGGCATCGGTAGCACCGCCGTCCTGGCTAGAGACGCACTCGCGTCCGTGTTAATCCTAGTAGGTAGCATCTTTGCGGCGGCAAAGTCAACACTCGAACGTAGTCACAGACGCGTATTGCAGCGCTCCAAGCAACTCGGTGGATGGAACACGCTCACTGGAGATCCAACCATTGCTTTGCCAAGAACGTCTTCGGCTACCAGCTATCCGGCGCCGATTGACATGACGCTCGATTGGGACGTAGACATCGATGTGCCCCAAAGCAAGACGTCCGACGATGGCGCTGACGTTGGTGGCACGGTTATCATGAAAGGCGGCAAGGTATCCAAGCGCGATGGATCAAGCGAAGGCACCGTTCGACTCAAGCGAAAGAGCCGCAAAACGACGCTTCGACGCGCAGACGTCGTCTGGACGGTTGCATGGGCCGTTGTTTTGTCCATAGCTGCTCTTGCAGGTGCCGGCTTGATAGGCTGGTACTTTGTGTATCTTTACTGGCGCTTCTTCTGCTAGTTTTGCGACGGGAAGTGGTGAATCTAGATTTCAATGCTGTTGTTATTTCAATGCTCCTAAAAGTTTCGCGAATGGAAAGACGCTTCATCTAAGAAATCTGCCACGACAGCCACGCCACCAAACTTTCTACCATTGAGCGCGTTTCTCGCCGACGTAGCCGCATCGATCGATGCGTACTGAACGAACACCTTGCCCATACCAGCCACTTCAGAGCCATCCGCGCTTGGACGTGGAATGACAATCGCAACAATTTCACCGTGTTTACCGCACTCCTCTTGCATATCCTCCATGATGTTTTCGTATTCCTCGTCATCGGCAAGCTCTTCTTTGGTGATGCCCATGTTATCAAATGAGACGACGCTGCTCGGCGGATTGGACGGCGGCGGGACGAGCGCCGGAGGAGGGGGAGGTACGCCGACCATCTGCGGCATTCCTCCTTGTCTCGACGGATCTTGCTCCGCCCGACGAACCGTGAGCGTTTTATCACCCATTTGCATGCCGTTCAGTCCCTGGCATGCAATATCCGTAACGGAGACGTCCTCGTAGACGACGAACCCGTAACCCTTGCTATTTCCAGTCTCCTTGTCGCGAACCAAATCAAAACGAGCGATGGGACCGAATGCCTCGAGGAGCTCTCTCACCTGCGGCTCTTCCAAAAAGTACGGCAACCCACCGATAAAGATACGGTCTTCGTGCTCTTGCAAAATATTTCCCGTCGACGCGCGCTTGAGCGCCGTGTTATCTAATCCGATCGCCGCCAAGTCCAAATCCGGGCTCGGCTGCGACGGTCCGAGGTCCATTGCCAGCTGCGAGTTGTAATCATTCGGCCGACGAATCCGCACCGGCGTCCCGTCGATGATCACACCATCCATCGACAATGCGTTCGAGCACTCAGCCACGCTGCGGAACTCGACGAATGCAAACTTCTTCTCCACATTGATGTACACGTTTACGACGCACGGCCCCTCTTCGCCCGTCGTTCCGTTAATCGCGATCAACGCATTGTTAAAAAACTTCGCCAACAAATCCTCGTTCGTCGTCATCGGAACACCACCGACGTAAATCCGTCTCGCGTGTCTCGTCGCCTGCAGCGTCTGCTGCGCCCCACCGTACATCCCAAGCGGCGCGTTCGGCGCTCCGTACGTCGCTCCCGCCGGCGCCGCGAAACCCATTCCCGGCGGCGGCAACTGGCTCGGGTCCACCCCTTCCGGGAGCACATCAAACAGCGTTTCCCGCATTCTCGGTTTCCTCACGTACTCCCCGGGCGACATCGACCGGTCGCGTTCGCGTCGGAACCACGATCGTCCGCCTCGGTCACCGCCTCTTCGTCCGCCGCCGTCGCGTCTGCGACCTCGGTTGTACCCACGGTCGTCGTCGCGTCCCCCTCGGTCTCGGTATCGAGGCGGCGAACGCGAGTCGCGACGTCGTCCCTCGTTTCTTCCCCCGTACATCGCGCCGGTTTCGATCGCGTTCGATCCGTTCGGTGCGCGTCGCGGTGTGCGGAAAGACGCGTTCGATTGATGAGATCACACTTCAGGGGCGTTCGCGCGCAGCCAACGCGGACGTATTGATGACGAAACGAATGTATCATTCGTCATCACCTCGAATGGAAGGCATCACCCGTCTCGGGCGAAAAGCGAATGGCGTGTGTGATAAATTACAACCCGAGATCTTTGACGGATGGACGCTGCGAGATTGGGGCGCCGTCGCGGTCGACGAGGGATAAATTTTTGTAATAGCCGCGAGGCGAACGCTCCGCCGCCGGAGCGAAATTGGCGATTAATGAGCGTAAATCTCGCTCCTCGAGGACATCCTCGCTGGCGTACTGAGGGTAGGCGTTTCTAAACGCTCGGGAAATTTCCGTTTGATGGACGCGACCGGAGCGGGAGAGACGCTTGGAGGCGAATTCGCAGAAATCGGCGTATTGCGCTTCGAGCTTTTCGAGCGTCGCCTCGTCGATTCGCTTCGGACGGCCGAGTTCGGAGACGCCGGCAATGGTGAGAAAGCCGACTCCCGTGGAAATTCCCCAGGTGGAATCCAAAAAGTCTGTTCCGACGGTGGAGACGGCGGCGCCGGCGATGGCGAACCACGCCGCGACGGCGACTTTGGCGCCAATCGAAGCGTCCTCCATCTTCTTTGTTCCCGTCGCCAAACGAAGCACCCAATCGCTCGGTCGCTCGGAATCCGTTCTACCTAAAAACAACATGACGATGGAGATGGGCGAGGCGTAATACAAGCCCACGGCCCATATCACCGCTCCCGCCAGCGCCGCCGCGCCCAACCTCCCTCCGTCCGCGACAGCCGCCGCGTCAAAGTCAAACAACGCCCCATCATCCCCACCGTACGACGCGTACGACTCGATCGAATCCACCCCGTAAAGAAACCCATCCGACACCGTATCGTACACCAACGCCACGACGGTGGTCATCGCCAGCGCCAATCCACCGACGACGACCCACGTCTGCGCGTTTTCTCTATTCCGAGCCTTTTCCCGTCGCGAAATCAACCTCGGATCCCGCTCTCCTTCCGGTGGAGACCGTCGACCGGCGCGCGCGCTCGAATACCTCGTGCGTTTCACAGCGCGTCGTCGTCCCGCAACCACCGTTTTCGTCGTCGGCAACGCAGCGACGGCAGTACAAAACGTTGACGTCGTCTCACACCGACGAGTCATCGTCC
>Ga0255760_10003465_pt1 | contig 14141 bp, 17 predicted proteins | sample 071ome_25_FD_179960 | JGI IMG/M metagenome (GOLD analysis project Ga0255760, IMG submission 179960) | Coastal salt marsh microbial communities from the Groves Creek Marsh, Skidaway Island, Georgia - 071410BT metaG (version 2) | ecosystem: Environmental > Aquatic > Marine > Intertidal zone >... | reverse complement strand
TGACCTCTATGATGGGATGGATCACCTTACTCAAAGAACAAACAAAAGACACGAGCTCCTTACTTGAAATTGAAAAAGATATTGACCGTTTGCATGTCATCACCGAGCGTTTTTCTAAGGTAGGCTCTGCTCCAGAACTTACCCTTTTAGATCTGAATGAAACCCTGCGTACCACCCTAAATTATCTAGAGAAGAGAAGTTCAGAACACATTGTTTTTGAGTGTATATTACCAAATAAGGAAATACTTATCCCTTTTAACCCACAGCTGATGAGCTGGACAATCGAAAAACTGATTAAAAACGGAATCGATGCTATGAAAGGAAAAGGAACCCTAACTATTGAGTTAAAAGAACAGGAAAAACAAGTACAACTTCTCATTTCTGATACAGGCTCAGGAATAAAAAAAGAAGTATTATCCAAAATATTCAAACCCGGATTTACCACAAAAACTAGAGGCTGGGGGTTAGGACTTTCACTTGCAAAGCGTATTGTTGAAGATTTTCACAAGGGAAAAATTGGTGTACTCGCTACCCTTCCAGACAAGGGAACTCAGTTTCAAATTCTCTTGAATAGAACCTAGATCAATTCAAGTTCTACAAAGGCTGCGATTACTTCTGCTGTTTGTTGCATTTCTTCAGGACTGAGGCTTACCTTTTTTTGAAAACGTATATCGTCCATCTCTTCTAAAGGGATTAGATGAATATGAGCGTGAGGGACTTCCAGGCCTACCACGGAAAGCGCAATGCGCTTACAAGGCACCGCTTTTTTTAATGCTTTTGCTATTTTTTTTGCGAATGACATCAGCTCCAGGTACTCTTGTTGTGGTAAATCAAAAAGGTGATCCACGGAGTTTTTGGGTACGCACAAAACATGTCCTTTTGTGTTGGGATTGATGTCCAAAAAGGCGTAACAACTTTCGTTTTCAGCTACTTTGTAGGAAGGGATTTCTCCCGCAATGATTTTACTAAATAGTGTGGCCATCACGCACGTGATATGGATAGAATTTCCAATTCTATCTTCCCGTTGGGTACCTCAATTACAGCGACCTCTCCAACTTTCTTTCCTAAAAGCCCTTTCCCAATGGGAGAATCTACAGAAATTTTTCCGGTTTTTAAGTCGGCTTCGCTTTGTGCTACCAAAGTGTAGTTCATCTGAGCGCCGTTGGCCTTATTTTTTACCGATACCGAAGAGAGTACCAGTACTTTGGAAGTATCCAATTCCGATTCGTTTATAATACGAGCATTGGCAAGGGTGTTTTCTAGTTTGGCAATCTGCATTTCTAGCATCCCTTGAGCTTCCTTGGCTGCATCGTATTCCGCATTTTCACTTAAATCTCCTTTATCTCGAGCATCTGCAATAGCCTGAGATGCTTTTGGACGTTCCACATCTTTAAGTTGGTTTAACTCCGCACGTAATTTTTTTAAGCCTTCTTCGGTATAATAAGATACTTTACTCATGATTTATACGTTTTATATAAACAAAAAATCCTCCCAAGGGTGGATTTTAAATCAAAGATACACAATTGAGCCTTGTCAATAAAACATTTCGCTCCTTCTCCTCACTCCTTTTGGGAAGTTTTTTAATTGTCTTAGGATGCGGCAAAACACCCCTTCAGCGCAATCCTTATCTGGTAGATCTTCGCTTTCAGCGAGAACTCAATTTATCGTTACCTCTTTACAACAGTCTCAATTTTGTAGGCGGAAGTATTTTATTGCGCGACCTGGGAATCAATGGGGTGATTGTATTTAATCTCAACGGAACTACTTTTTTAGCTTGGGAAGCGACTTGTCCCAATCATTTACCACAGGCCTGTTCTGCCCTTTCCATCACTGGTGTATTGGCAGAATGCAGTTGTGAACAATTTCAATACAGTCTCGCAACAGGGCAATTGCTTAACCCAACAGAAGCGTTAAACCCACTTCAAGGGCTCTTGTTCTATCAAGTACAAAATTTTAATGGTACCTTGAGAATTACAAACTGATGGCCTTAAAAATGAAATGCTCTAAAGGATTTTTATACAGTAACAAAGTGGGATTTTTTGTAGGATTAATGCTATTTAGCTCCCTTTGCTTTGGACAGTTATTGGAGGTAGATTACAGCGGTGGCACTAGGGAAGAAAGCCGACTGAGAGTACAATTCTTGCGATCGGGGACCCTAGGAGTGAGCAGTTTAAAGCATTTGGACCTTACCGTCGAAGGGGCAAAATTCCGATATGACAGTAGAAACGGGAGTCAGTTGTCGGTAACGCTTTACGGCACACAAACCCTTTGGAGGGGAAATCGAATCGATGCCCTCAACACCTTTGATTTTTTAATGAATCCCATTGGTGGAAGTGTAAATGGAGCTCTTTTTTACAGTATCCCACTTTCCTTTAATGAACTTTACCTCAACAAAATGGCACTGGTTTTGGGTAATAAATGGATTCAAGGACCGCCTTTACCCAATTTGCAAAACACCTCTTTTTTTGATCGTTACGGCCGTTTGGGATGGATGTATCAAAGTAAAATCACTGAAGACCCGCTGACCAACAGCAGTTTGTACTTTTGGTCTTTTCCAGCACTGCTTCTTCATCAAGGGAGTCCCCTCAGTCGGCAACAGTTTTTTAATGGAGAGTTAGCCCCTTGGTCCTATGGCTATGCTGTTGAATTGGGAATGGAATACAACACAAAGCTCAAGGTCACCCTCCTGGGACAACAGCTTCTTAATACCGTTCGTAAAAGCCCTTTTGGTCAATTTGTTGCCCGGATCGTAGTGAGTTACCGGTTCTAAAAAAGCACTTTTAGCCCCGTTATAAAATGAATCCCTGCTTGGGGGTAATAGCCTGCTCCTTCTATCGTAATTATTTGTCCAGGCGAAGACCAGGTATCGTCATAGGTATAAAAATAGCCGTTGGATGAATACAATGTGTTGAACAGGTTATTGATTAACAACGACCATTGAAGTTCTTTGATCCAGCGCCTGGGTTGCCAGCGGTATACCGCATTTAAATCGGTAGTAAAATAGGCTTCCAATAGCGCATTTTCAGAATTGTTATTGCCCATGTACTGTTTCCCAACATATTTGGACAACAGTCCCACCTGGAATTGGGTTGAAGGAACATACATCAAAGCACTTCCAGCAATCAAATTAGGTGAATACGCCAGGGGAGTAGCCCCTAAATTTTCTAATAGCCCGTTGCGTTCAAAATAAAAGTCCCTATTTTGATTGCTACTGATCGCCAGATTAGGTTGCCACAGCCAGTTGGAATGAAGCATCATATTCATTTCTATTTCTAAGCCAATTCTTCGACTTCTTCCCACGTTCTGCCGAATAGGTGCCCCTACGGCATCTATAGCTCCCGTTAAAACCAATTGATCTTTGTACTCCATCCAATACACATTGGTTTGTGCTTGAATTTTTGGCGTTTTGAAACGCCACCCCAGTTCAAAATCATCTAATTTTTCAGGCTTGGGAGTGCCGTTTTCATAATCGGTGCGGTTAGGTTCCCGCTGGGCTTTGGCATAGGACAGATACACTTTTTGATCGGGAGTTAAGGAATACGTAATTCCTCCCTTGGGATTGAAAAATAAAAATTGATCGTCTACCGAAAAGGGAGCCGGTCCAGCTAGTTCTCCTGCTACTTTGTAGTCTATAGCTCGAAGTTGAAAATCCACAAATGCCACTAAACCCTTGGCCAGGGGATGTGTCGCTTTAGCAAAAAAGCTGCCTTCTGTTTTTATTCCCTGATTGTCATAAAAACGATGGTTGGGTGTGGTCTGCCCCAACGTCTTCCCCCAAATGAGTGTTCCAAAATGATCCCCTACATAACGGCTGAAAAGCCCTCCAAAATTGAACTGGCTAGATCCCTGTTCATAATTTAGTCCCAGTGTCGCTACATAATAGTCATTGTTCAGTGCTTTTCTAGTAATGTTTTCACTACTATCGATTGTTGTTTCCCCTAGAAGAAGTGGGTTGAGCTGCAGGTAGGTAAAAGAGGTCGTGCCTAAAAAACCGACATTCTGATCATACCACAAATCGTTATACTCTTCGTAAAAACCCTGTCCGTGGGTATAATTCAACCCCAAATTCCAATTCCATCCGCCCTTTAAACGCTTGTTCCAATGAAATTGATAGTGGGTTTGGGTATAATCATCTACTTGATTATCATAAAAACCGTTTGGATTACCTTGATTGTCGAACTGGGCTCCAGCAGGATTGTATCTTCTGTTTGAAGCCAAAGTAGCAGCATCCAGACCGTACCACGATTGGTAGGTAATCTCATTTCCTCCAAATACCAACGCTTTTACTAAACTGTTTTCGTCTTTATAGGTCCCTTGGAAAAAAAAGGCATTTAAATCTGAGGCGGCACGATCTACATAACCGTCAGATTGGATTTGGGACCATCGCCCAGAAAAAGTGAACCGATCATTGAGAACACCACTAGAAAATTTTAAAGTGTTTTTTAAGGTATTAAAGCTCCCTGCGCTGGTCGCAAGAGAGACATATGTCTGTTCTTGAACGGCGTCGGTTTCTATATTGAGGCTAGCTCCAAAGGCTGCAGAGCCGTTGGTGGAAGTCCCCACTCCTCGCTGCAATTGAAGCCGCTCTACAGAGGAGGCAAAATCGGGTAAGTTTACCCAAAAGGTCCCCTGAGATTCTGCATCGTTGTAGGGGATGCCGTTGATGGTAACATTGACCCGTGTAGCATCACTCCCGCGTACACGTATACCGGTGTAGCCGATTCCAGCTCCGGCATCGCTTGTAGTAACCACACCTGGAAGGTAATTCAAAAGGATTGGAATGTCTTGTCCTAAATTTCTGGGAGCCAGCTCTTGCCGGCTAACGTTGGTGTAGGTCACGGGCTGCTCTTCATTAGCTCGAATCCCATTGAGAAGCACTTCTTCTAAGCTTATAGTACTTAAACTGTCAGATGCTTGAGCAGCTGTATCTGTTGTCTGTGCCTCTAGGACAACTGTGATGAGGAAAATCAGTATTGAGAACTTCCGTTTCATTCGAATGTTTTATTCAAATAAAAGGGGTTATTATCCGATTATTGGTTTTGTAAACACTTCCCTTGGCAGCATGACCTGCCCAGGTTCTATGGGTATGCTCTCAGCCGCATACACGGCACCCCTTTGAGATGGTGTAAAGGTAATTAAAAATCCTTATTGAATCAGGTCCATTATGGACTTTACGGGATGGAAGGTTTCTGCTGGTAATTCGATAAAAAGGGTGTTCCAAAAGGCCATACCACCATTCCACAAGCCGGGCCATTCGAGTATGGTAATCGGTTGGCGTGGGTCTGCTTTCACACTCACCATATAGCGTTTTTCATCTCTAAAATCATGCAAGGCAAATTTCTTTCCACGAAAATCAGTAATACCACAGACCATCATCACGGGATTGAAATGGGTCCCTTCCTCAAGTGCTTTTTTGTGTGTAGCCTCATTGGGGTCCAACTCTACGCCTTCAATTATCTGAAGCGTCTGACCTCGGGTTTCCTTTTTCCAAAAAGGGCCTCCACCCACAGCCCCTGCATTGGGAATCATTCCACAAACACGAAGAGGACGATGTAGGTAATCGTAAAGAGCTGCATGGGACATCTTTCCTTCTGCTTTAAGGCTAAATTGAGGGTCAAAATGCTTTTGGATAAAAGCGATAATGGGTGCTAAATCGGTTTTTTCTTTTTGCTCTGAAAGCTGTATTAAATGAGCGAAGAGCTTTTCTTGAACGAGTAACAACTGCCCTGCCAGTCGTTTCATCCACAATTCTCCAATTGCATTATTCGCTCCCAGCTGAACGTTATCAATATTTTTTATCCATACACAATCTGCATCTAATTGATTGAGGTTTTCCAAAAGAGCCCCATGTCCTCCTTTTCGAAAAGCCAGGGTACCGTTTGCTTCCCTTACCCACGCCTTGTTTCTGTCGATATAGGGAGTGTCTGTCAAAGGATGTTGATGGGAGTATTCGACTTGAACCGTGGTAAAGTCCAATCTACTTCTCTTTTGTTTAAAGACCTTAAAAGCAGCATCAAATGCTTTGCGGTGTGCTTTATCAATCGTTAAATGAAGGGGTACAACACCTTTCCGCTCACTCAAACGAATCAATTCTAGAAGCTGTACCTCAAAAGGGGTCCATTCCTGTCCTTTTTCATCCGTAAAAAAAGGAATCAATCCCTTCGGTTGGTTTGCATAGTTGGCCAGCATAAGTTGAACAAAATGCTTAAAATAGGTGTCCGCGTCTTTTACATCAATCCCTTCGGCTTCCTTCATCTGTCCGAAGATCGTTCCAAAAAAAGGAAGGGTTTTGAGTTTGGTTTGGAGCGCTTTGACCTCTTTTCCTTTTAAAGAGTCCCAAAAGGAGGTGGGTATTGTTTTATTTTTTTCTAACGCTTCGAGATAGCTGTACAAGGGGCCAAACATTCTGCTGGCAGCACCAGAGGCGGGAACAAATTTTATCCAACGCTTTTCGTCCGACCTATTGTTGTAAAATTGCAGTGCTTGGTCAGCCTCCTCCTCACTCAGTCGAAAGATACCATCACCCAATTTGGCTGGACGAATGCCTGCAAGGGGCACTTTTGGAGCTGTCAAGTGCTCGTATTGCCTTTGGATGAGCTCTAAGGAACGTCCACTGGTTTGTAGCTGTTGCAAATCAGTTGTCGAGAGCATTACTTATCTTTTAATTCCTTTAGAATCTTTTTTGCTTGACTGAGTCTTTCCTCAAGAGATCCACTTAAAAGTGTATAGGGCTGTTTTTTTTCTTTGAGTAGTGCTTCAAACTGAAGCAAGAGGGTTTCTCTTTCGTTGGGCTGATCTCTTAAATCGTCTTTCTCCCAAGGTACATCAATGTTTGTTAAAAAAAAATAATCGTAACTAAAATTATCTACACACGCTTGAATTTCGGGAGCACAATAGCCGTTAAAATGGGACTCAGACCACAGTTTAGTCACCCATACGTTGGTGTCACAAAAAAGGAAGTCTTTGGCCGTTTTCAAGGCTTGATTTTCGAGCTGTAACTGCCCCTCAGTGATGTGCAAGAGATCTTCCAAATCACAAACCTCCTTTTTTTGATCCCATTTTTGTTGCAGGTAGTCTCTGGCAAATTCGGGCACCCAAGCAGTATCGTAGGCAGCCGCTAGGGCTTTTGCCAAAGTTGTTTTACCCGTCGACTCTGGACCGTACAAAACGATCCTCAGGCAGCTTGTTTGCTGTTGTTGTAACTTTTTTTCCATTCGATGTAGCCAAAGATAGCAATTAGGGTAAAGATAAAGTACTGCAAACTGGTGAGACCTAATCCCTTATACAGGTATAAAGGAACCGAGATGACGTTTCCAATGATCCAAAAGATCCAGTGGGCAATTTTTCTCCTGGCCATCAGCCACATCGCGACAAAAAAGAGGGCTGTTGTAAAGGCATCTATAGGTGCGGTCCAGTCGGTCCATTTGTCAAACAACTGATATACGATAAGGACAAAAAAAGCGGCTCCTAAAAACAAAACGAAGGACCAACGGATTTCCTTTTTATCAAGAGTCGAAATCGGATTTACCAGCGTTCCTCCCTCGCGCTTTTCCCAAAAATACCAACCGTAGATGCTCATCAAAAAAAAATAGGCGTTGATCAACATATCCCCCAGAAGATTGGCCTGAAAGAGGAGGTAGACAAAGATTGCTGTGGAGAGCATTCCAGTGGGATAAACAGCAATATGATCGCGTTTGGCATACCACACGCTGAGGAGTCCCATTACCACCGCTAAGGCTTCTAAGAGGATGTCTACTGTGCCATAGCCGCGATAGGGATCGATTAAATAATCAAAAATCGGGTTCATAACGGCTGCGGTCTCCTTTGACCATTTTGAGGTGTAACATAATGGCTTCTTCCTCTTGGAAAGTAGCGCGAATTAAGGGAAGTAAACCCTCCATAACTTCGTCAAAGGGTCCGTATACTTGGGTACTCAAAGGCGTTTCTTTAATTACAAATCCCAACGAACGCAGTTTTTTGATAAAGGTTTTGATGGTAGGGACATAGTCTTCTTTTAAGGGTGTAAGGGTCAATTCTACGGAGAGTTTCATGATTCTTTTTTTAAGGAGTGGCTAGTGTAAGACAAAAATCTTCAAAATAACGGTAATGCAATTGATACCTGTGGGTTTGCTTTGCATCCAGCACCGTTCCTGAACCAATTGCATCGTTTTTTTGAAAAGGAGCAATGCACAGCTGCGTGTTAAAATGGAGTCCTGGTTTTCGATAAAGCTTGTACAGGGCTTCTTTTGCAGTCCAAATTTGGGTGAGGTATTCCATTTGAGTGGCTTTTTGGTGGTCAGTACTTTCATTTTGATGTAAAAAACGGGGTCCAATCTTGATGATTTTTTCCTGATAGTGTTCCAAATCCACTCCTACTGCAGTAGGCGATAAGGCTACAGCGGCAACGTCTTTGGTGTGAGAAATGGAAAGAAATCTACCGTCTATAAGAAAGGGGGCGCCTTCACTGTCGTATTGATGCATATGTGGGGCTATTTCTAACTCTTTAAGCAGTTGCCTGATCGCTAAATAGCCTTTTCTGTGCACTTCACTCCTGCGTTGCGAAAGACGTTCCAATGCCTCAGGCGAAAGGGTAAGCCCCTGCCTCAGCTCCGCTTCGGTTTCTGTGATCTTCCAAACCCTGAGCTGGATGCTTTCTTCTATGGTTTCCCTATGACAATTCGGCATTTGATTTTGGCTAGAAAGGTTGTACTTTTGTCCACTAAAATTCAAAGGTACAATTATGGAAACAAAAACATCACAACGTTTACCCTATAAAGTCAAAGACATCACCTTGGCAGACTGGGGACGGAAAGAGATTTTGTTAGCAGAAAAGGAAATGCCGGGATTGATGGCCTTGCGTAAGGAGTTTGCTGATGAGCAACCCTTAAAAGGAGCCCGTATAGCAGGCTGCCTTCACATGACCATACAGACAGCTGTTTTAATTGAAACGCTAGTCGCTCTGGGTGCAGAAGTGACCTGGAGTTCTTGTAATATTTTTTCTACCCAAGACCATGCCGCTGCTGCTATTGCTGCTGCTGGAATACCCGTTTATGCCTGGAAAGGAATGAATGAGGAAGAATTTGACTGGTGTATCGAGCAAACCCTTCACTTTGGGGAGGAACAACAACCTTTGAATATGATTTTAGACGACGGTGGAGACCTCACCAATATGGTGTTGGACCGCTATCCTGAGCTGGTGGCAGACATCCGCGGTCTTTCTGAAGAAACGACTACAGGCGTTCACCGCTTGTACGAACGAATGAAAAACGGAACCCTTCCACTACCCGCCATCAACGTAAACGACTCGGTTACCAAATCCAAGTTTGACAACAAATACGGTTGTAAAGAAAGTGCTGTAGACGCCATTCGTCGTGCTACTGATGTAATGTTGGCAGGAAAACGCGTCGTAGTATGTGGATATGGTGACGTAGGCAAGGGAACAGCTGCCTCCTTTAGAGGTGCAGGTGCCATAGTAACGGTTACCGAAATTGATCCTATCTGTGCGCTGCAAGCAGCAATGGATGGGTTCGAAGTTAAAAAGTTAGCGAGTGTTATTCCAACAGCGGACATTGTTTGTACTGCCACTGGAAATAAAGACATCCTCAAAAAGGAACACTTTTTAGCTCTGAAAGACAAAGCCATCGTCTGTAATATCGGTCACTTTGACAACGAAATCGATATGGCTTGGCTGAACAAAAACTACGGCCATACCAAGTCTGAAATCAAGCCTCAGGTGGATTTATACACCCTAGAAAACGACCAGCAGATCATCGTTTTAGCAGAAGGGCGTCTGGTCAACCTAGGCTGTGCTACAGGACATCCCAGTTTTGTGATGAGTAATTCTTTTACCAATCAAACCCTGGCACAAATTGAGCTGTGGACACGATCTGACCAATACGAAAATAAGGTGTATATGCTCCCCAAACATCTGGATGAAAAAGTAGCCGCACTACACTTGGACCACCTGGGTGTTGAGCTGGAAGCCCTTTCTTCCGATCAGGCAGAATATATTGGAGTTACTGTAAACGGACCCTTTAAGCCAGACTACTACCGTTACTAGCTAGTCTTCCAAGGCTGACAAGCCTTCCGTTGTAAGCATAAAAAAACCCACTTTTTCAAGTGGGTTTTGTTTTTCTAAGATCGTTTGTTTGTTACGCTTCGAAAGGAACTACAGATACGAAGGATTTGTTGTCTTTCTTTTTGGTAAACTTAACGATGCCGTCCACCTGTGCGTGAAGGGTGTGGTCTTTTCCAAGGTACACATTTTCACCGGGATGGTGCGCTGTTCCACGCTGACGGATGATGATGTTCCCAGCACGTGCTGCCTGTCCACCAAAGATTTTTACTCCGAGGCGTTTCGATTCGGATTCTCTACCGTTTTTAGAACTTCCTACTCCTTTTTTATGTGCCATGACAATATAATTTTAATGTTATTTAGATAGTGCCGCGATCAGTTCCGCTTTTTTCATCGAAGAGCTTCCCTCGATTCCTTTTGCTTTTGCTTCCGCTTTGAGCTGCGCTACAGTCATGCTAGCAAAATCTTTTTTTGCTGCTGCCTTGGGAGCTGCTTTTTTGGGAGCGGCTTTCTTAGCTGTTGCTTTGGTTTCTTTTTTAGGTGGTTCTGTTGCCTCTACTTTTTTGGCTTTGGCTCCGCTTGCCTGAATTTTTTCTATAACCAATTCGGTAAGGGCTTGACGGTGTCCGTTTTTGACACGATAGCCTTTACGTCGTTTTTTCTTAAAAACGATCACTTTGTCTCCTTTGAGGTGACTCACCACTTTTGCTTCTACCGAAGCTCCAGTGATAGCCGGGGCGCCAATGGATACTTTTTTACCGTCGTCCAACAGATAGACTTTGTCGAAAGAAACTTTTGCTCCTTCTTTTTCTGCTAAACGATGTACAAAAAGCTTTTGGTCTTGCACAACTTTAAATTGCTGCCCTGCTATTTCTACAATTGCGTACATTTTTTGTTTATTTAATGGTCGGCAAATATAGTGCTTTTTAATAACAAAACAAGCGGGTGTTTTGGCTTATTTTTTATCTAAGGAATACTTCCCTGCCCCTGTAAAAAGCAAGCTTACAAAAGCTATGAGGTATACAAAAGCTTTTTCCTTTCTAGAAAAAGGGTCCCCGTCATGGGCAATTAAAAAGGCTACCAACATGGTGATCGCTGGAAAAATACTGAACCAGCGGGTCTTCCAACCCAAAATGATCAAGATGGGCGCAATAAACTCTCCAAAAGCTGCTAAAATTAAAGAGGGGGTCGATCCGATACCAAGGGGGTCTCCAAATTTAAAATCTCCCTCTAAAACTCTGAGAAACTTTCCATAGCCGTGAGTCATCAGTCCTATTGAGCAACCGACGCGAAATACTAGTAATCCGATGTGTAAACTGAGCTTATTCATAATATTGGGGTTTAGCATGAACTAAAATACAACTTATTTTAAATAGGATCGTACCGTTTTTTCCAGACCCGATTTAAAGTCTGTCTTTGGAGTCCATCCAAGATCTCTTTTAATCTTAGAGGCATCAATGGCATAGCGGAAATCGTGGCCCAGTCGATCGGTGACAAAACTTACTAACGCTACAGAGGTCCCTACTGGGCGTCCCAGCAAACGGTCGGTGATTGCGATTAGCTGATGGACGATGTCTATATTTTTTCTCTCGTTATTTCCTCCTATGGCATAGGTCTCTCCTATTGTCCCCTGATGTAAGATCAAGTCAATGGCTTCCGCGTGGTCTTCCACATACAACCAGTCCCGAATGTTATCCCCTTTACCGTATACAGGCAGGGGTTTTTGGGCGACAATATTATGAATCATCAGGGGGATGAGTTTTTCGGCATGCTGCGCTGGTCCGTAATTGTTGGAGCAATTGGAAAGCACTACAGGCAAGCCGTAGGTGTGATAATATGCACGAACCAGGTGGTCTGAAGCAGCCTTAGAGGCAGAATAGGGCGACCGAGGGTCGTAGGGGGTGTTCTCGGTAAATTGTCCTTCTGCTCCTAGGCTACCAAATACCTCGTCTGTTGAGATATGATAAAAACGGGTGTTTTGGGTTGTATTGTTCCAATGCTGGCGCGCCGCTTCCAGAAGGTTTAAAGTCCCTTGAATATTGGTTTGAGCAAATCCAAAAGGATCTTTGATAGAATTGTCCACGTGTGATTCTGCTGCCAGGTGTACCACAGCATCAAACTGATGGGCTTCAAACAGTTTTTGAAGCATTTTATAATCGTTGATATTTCCTTGGACAAAGCGATAGTTGGGTGCGGAGTCACAGTCAGAAAGGTGGGCTAGATTTCCTGCATAGGTAAGTGCATCCAAGTTCACCAGTTGGGCGTTGGGATAGCGACTGAGTAGCCTTCTCACCACATGGGAGCCGATGAACCCCGCTCCTCCCGTGACCAAAATGGATTTAAAAGTAGTCTCCATTACTGCATTTTTTTTAAACAGCGCTCCAAAGCCTCTTGCCACGAAGCAGGGGTTAAAGATAGGTGCTTTTCTATTCTTGTCGTATCCAAAACAGCATATTGAGGCCGTTTTGCTGGGGTAGGATAGGCTGCAGTAGTACAGGGAACAACTTTACATTCACCAGTAGTCTGTTTGCAAATTTCTTGTGCCCATTCGAACCAACTGGTCGCTCCTTGATTTGCGAAATGGTAGCAGGAATATTCAAAAAAGTGAGGATTGGAAAGCTGTTCTAAAACGGTTTGGGCTACATCCATGCCATAGGTAGGACGCCCCCATTGGTCGTTGACTACCTTGATTTCCTCCTTGGTCTGGCACAGAGAGCGAATGGTTTGTACAAAATTATGCCCAAAAGGACTGAAAAGCCAAGAAATACGCAAGCTTGTATGCGGGCAGTTTGCCTGTTGGAGGTGTTGCTCTCCTTCGTATTTTGACTTACCATAAACACTTATTGGATGAGGTAGGTCCGTCTCTTTATGGGGATTTTCTAAAGTGCCGTCAAACACATAATCGGTAGAAAAATGAACCAATTTCAGCTGGTGTTGTTCACAAAACGCCACTAGATTTTTTACTCCTTGTCCGTTGACCGCAAAGGCTTTTTCACTTTCGCTTTCCGCTTGGTCTACAGCAGTGTAGGCAGCACAGTTTATGATCCCGTCAAAAGGGGTGTTGTGATAGTAGTCTACCAATGTTTGAGGCTGTATGAGGTCAACTTCCTTTCGATCTGCAAAAAAGAGTTCTATTTCAGGGAAACTATTGGCGACCGCCTGGAAACATTGTCCCAGTTGCCCTTTGCCTCCTGTAACCAGATAGCTAGCCATGTTGTTCCGCATTAAAATCAAAGAGAGGAGCGTCTTCTAAGAGAGGGTGTTTTTGGTCTTTTTCAGACTGAATCCAAAGGTCTTTAGGAAGTCCCCAATCGATTGCTAAATGGGGATCGTCTGGTGCAATACTCCCTTCGCTTTCTGGGTGGTAGTAATTGTCCACTTTGTATTGAAAAAGAGAGGTTTCACTCAGCGTGATATAACCGTGTGCAAACCCCCGGGGGATGAATAACTGCAACTGATTTTCTGCACTCAACTCCTGAGAAAAGTACTTTCCAAAGGTAGGCGATCCCTGGCGAATATCGACCACCACATCTAGCACCTTCCCCTGAACCACACGGACCAATTTGGACTGCGTATAGGGAGGAAGCTGGTAATGCAGCCCCCGCAAAACCCCTTTTTTAGAATGGGTTTCGTTGTCCTGACAAAAGGCGATGGATTTGCCTAGAGCTACTTCAAAGGCTTTTTTCTGATACTGTTCCGTAAAACTCCCTCGGGAGTCTTGGTGTATGTGTGGCTTTAATAGAACAACCTCTTTAAAAAGCGTGGGTATGGCGGTCATTTGGCTTGGGTTTGGGTCTAAAATTACGGTTTTTTTAAACACGGTTTTTATCCCCTTAGGGTATGGGTGCCAAAAAGGACTGTGTTTATTATGATAGCATCCCTTTCTTTTTCACTCGTGCAAAAAGGGCTTTACACAGCGGATTTCTGAATCCTTGAAAAATCTTTTTTATTTATTTCCATAACGCTCCAAAAGGTAGTCTCCATAGGAAGTCCCTTGTAGTGTGGCCGCTTGGTCCAGAAGCTGCTCCTGGGTTATAAAGCCCTTTTGAAAGGCGACTTCTTCCAA
>Ga0255760_10003463_pt1 | contig 14143 bp, 5 predicted proteins | sample 071ome_25_FD_179960 | JGI IMG/M metagenome (GOLD analysis project Ga0255760, IMG submission 179960) | Coastal salt marsh microbial communities from the Groves Creek Marsh, Skidaway Island, Georgia - 071410BT metaG (version 2) | ecosystem: Environmental > Aquatic > Marine > Intertidal zone > Salt... | reverse complement strand
ACCTTCCACTTCTTCCTCGAATGGTGGTGAAGAACAACGACATTTCACCTACCCGCTGAACAGCGATCGAAGAACGTACCAAGGCAAAAGCAACGAGGTATACTTCAACGGCCAGAAGTACGAAAAATCACAATGGAGGAATGGGTTGGTGAACACCGAGTCCGTGCCGCACGAGAAGACGAATTGGGTGACGACGCACCCGAAGGTGCAAGCGATGATGTCGGCGAGTTTAGGCCAGGCGCGCGTTCAAGAACTTCCGCAACTCGGAAAGAGCAACAGTAAAAAAACTAGTAAAAAGAAGAAAGAAGAAGAGTTAGATTTTGATATTCCAGACGGGAGCAAGTTACCCGAGCACGTGGAACCGGTGGAGACGAGCAAATCCGGCGGTATGGCGTCGACGAAAAAAGTGCACGGAAAAGTGGTCACTTTGGATGAAAACGGGAACATCAACACGGCGCCAATGGGAAGAACGACCGTGGATAACTACAGAATGAGTTGGGCGACAGAGCACGTCGTGTTTACCAATGGAGATTACTCCGCGAACTACATCCCGATGAAGGAACGCGATTGGAAGAAAAAGTTCAAGCAAATCCCGGGTCAAGGTTTGATGAAGCCGAAAGACTCGATGATGACCGTAGACGACGCCGGGACGTTGATCGGGAGACGTAAAATGCCTCCCAGTCAGTTGGGCGAAGTAGAAAAAGACGAAAACGACAACGAAATTGTTCACGATAAGAAGAAGGAAAAGTCTTCTTCTCACAAGGACAACAACAAAAAGCACTCGTCTTCTTCTTCTTCGAAAAGTCACCATCACGGATAAAGAGAAAAAGAAAGAGAAAGAGAGAGAAAGAAAGAAAGAGTTGTTCAAAAGGAACGACATCTGTCATCGCGAAAACATTAAACTAAACACGCATTTACTCATTAAACGTTTTAATCGACGTCATGAACGTATAACTCGTACACACGCCCGTCTTTCTACAAACCGTCGCTTTTGTCATAGCATTCCAAATTGTGTCCCTAAATCGTAAAAATCGAGTAGTTGGGCCGCGGCCTAACAAAATCTTTACAAGAAGCGCGCGCTTACATCGGCTGCAACGATGGACTCTCTCTTAGGCACGCGCATGAACGAGCGCGATCACTTGCTCGCGCCAATCAACGAGAACGAATCGTACGAGCAACCCTCCACATCTTCGTCCTCTAAATACACCCTCTTTGCCGCCTCCGCGGTGCTCTTCGCTTTGAGCACGATTGGAGTCGCCGCGGTGAGCAAACACGCGCTCGTTTCCCCTTCGTCTTCTTCTGCGCATCAACTGGGGATGAATCCAGTGCGAAAGATCGAACGCGCGATCGAAAACTCTTTCGAGGTGTTCAGCAGAGCGGACGTGCATCACGATCCGTCTAAATTGGCTTCGTCCTCGTACTTTGATACGGAACGAACGCCTTTGCCAACTTTAGGAAAAAAAGAGGATGGCCCACACGTCGTCCACGGAGCTTACAAACCGTTGAACGAAGTGTACGAGCCGGTTTTAGACGTCCCGGTTGTGTTCATCGCGCTGAGAAACAACGACGAGGATTTGTGGAAAGTGAGGCGAACGATTGAAACTTTAGCCGGGGAAACGAGAGTGAATTACGAAGATTTGGCGGAGACGGTGAGTATTTCGCAAGGCATCGACGCAAAGAAATGGCCGAAAGATATCGCGAACGCGGAGTATGCCGTGAAAGACATAAGGAAATTGTTCCATAAGAAAGTGAAAGATGGAACGGTGTTCGCGTCGGACGTGAAAGATTTCTACCAGTTGATGGGATTGTTGAAACATATCGATACGAGGAAAGCGGACGGGTCGTTGGACCAGTTTTCCTTGGATAAAGGTTTGTCGCACCACGTCGGATGCTTGTACGCGCATTTGTATCAGTGGCAGTGGGTGAAAGACCAAGGTTGGCCAATCGCGTGGATTATGGAGTCAGATGGGAATAAGATGACGAACGTGCCGTTTTGGGCTGTGCAAACCTTGACAGAGAATATGCCAAAGGAGGCGGACGTATTGTTCTTGCAAAACTTCATGCGAGAACCTGGGTTTGAAGGGCCACACTATAAGAGTGTTGGGGTGAATGGACCAAACGGAGCGTACGCAAAGATTGATATATATAAGATGAACACTCGAGCAAGCGCGTTGAGTGGGTTGCAATCGTACGTCATCACGCAGAGCTTCATTAAAAAGGCACATAATTTCATAGCGACGTACGGGGCTGACATGGTGGATGCGTTTACCGCCGGGAACATGTGTGCGTACAAGGATTGGTGGAACCAAGCGGATATTGCAAAAGGCGAGAAACCGATCTTGAACTGCTTCCAAGCTTTGTCAAAACCGATCGAGGTGGAAGGAGTCAAGCAAACCATGGTCACCGGATAATTTACAATTTAATTTAGAACATTTGTCATGCAACATCATAAAAACACATAAATAATTCTCGAGCAACGTACCGGTGAAGCTATTGCGCTTTACTGATAATTGGCATTCTCTTTAAAACGCGCTGATACTACTGTATCGTAGATATTTATGCACTGCAACGCTCTAAATAAACTTATCTACTTTTTTGGCAACTTGGCATTTGTTTTTAAAAACTTTGACGCTGAGTGTTCTGCTCGATGGCAGAGCACGCGAAACATAATCTCCTGTTGCGTGGGATTTGCACCTTCATTATTTTGTATAGCTTTAATCAACGGCTCGGTTTCTGAGGCCATGGTTGCAGCGATATGCTCAGCTTCTCTCATCAATGTTCTCACATCCTCTTCCTTCAAGCCGTCGCCGTTCGCCTCAAACGTTTCGCGAATACTCTCCAAATCGGCTAAAACATATGCTCTCGCATCAGCCACTTCAAATGCTCTTCCTGGGCCTCCATCCAATGTAACTCGAACAAACATTTCGCAAAATTTGCGCAACATGGCCGAGGCGACAATTTCTAACAACCTCGCAGCAGCTCTCGGACCTACAGAAAACACTATCGACCCCATGTAATCGTCTAAAGCTGGAACAATGACTAAAGATAACCGAGACAAACTCTTATCTTTTGTGACATAGGCGCCGTCATGAAAGATTTCTTTCATGTTCGTGAACACGATACGGGCAGCGAGCAAATTTGCAAAGTGTTCAATAGTCGACGCCAGGGTTTGGCGCGCAGAGGCGAAAACGTCTTCAAGCCATTTCGAGGCTTCAAAATCGTCTTCATGGTTTCCTTTTTGCCCTTCCTCTCCGCCGTTGTTGTTATCGTTTTCGTCCACAAGTCCGTTTGTCAATGCAACACAATCACGCTGCATTCGAATCCATCTGTTTGGCAAATCACGTTCGATAGATCCGTTCTCGAGCTCATCCAAGATGAAATCTAATGCCGATAATTTGGCGCAGTAGGAGTGTGATATCGCATCTAAAGACTGAGCATTTTCAGGCACCCATTTGCGAAGTTTGATACTTTCTAAAGCATCTTGCTGCATCTTGTCGACGATATCTTTTTTAAATCTGGTCAGGCGCGGCTTCTCTGGTAGCTCGTCTGAATTTTTCACGACGTCTTTTAGGAGCTCACTGGCGTACTTCTGAAACGCGCCGTCGATGCCTTCAGTCAACGCCCGAATCGCTGAGACAGAGCACGGAATACCTAACCCCCAAAATCCTTCCAAAGTTTCGTTGGCGAGTCGGAGCAGTTCAACTGCGCTTGGAGCTGGTTGATTCTTTTGCCTACGGTCATTGTTCCACTTTTCGGATTGCGCCGCTCGCACAGCAAAGATGTTTGCGTCATCAATTTTGGTGCCAATCCATTTAAAAATGAGCGGCGCGGCTTTTTCCTTCACATTGAGTTGAGGAAAAGTCGCGTATGGGTCACTCAATTCCTTCTTACTGGTTGGTTCGGCATCAGCATCGGTTGCTCTGATCATTGCTACATCAGCATTACCATTCGATGTTCTTTGGTGTCTCCTTAAAGCGTCTGCGTCGCAGCAGACACTCAAAGCTGCTTGTGCATCACCACTCGCCCACAAAGCTCGCAAACTTACCGTCGTTAAAGGCGGATCGGACTCTAACCACCAAGTGAACTCGTCCACGAATAACTTTGCAAGCTCGCGGGGAAATACCACGTCCGCGCGTTCTTGCCTTTTCTGAATCTCTGATTTTGCATCGAACGATTCATACTCGGACGGGAAAAAACACGATTTGATGCGAGGTGCGATGTATGCTGCATACTCGTCTGCTATTCTAGAAACTTCCGAGGCGACAACTTCTAACACTCGAGCAGCTGCCGCCGCTGGATTATGGGTCAACGTTTCGTTTGCATTTTCCGAGGCGACTTCATCTTCCATGGCTTGAATTCGAATACGTTCATAACATTTCTTCGCACTCGCCGTGCTCGCCCTATTCAAGGCATGTTCAAAATCATCGTCGCTCTTTCCAAGCGCAATCATCACGTATCGATACAGACGTAGTATTGCAGCAAAAGCTTCAGCATCATAAGTGTTCAGCGGGTGCTCATTCACCTTGAATTCAGCGGGAGGAGATACGTCGAAGATGTAATCACTGACTGCAGCTTCGCACCAACGTACCAACTTCATCAAAGTCGGCGCAGCTATTGCATCATTCTTAAACACTACGACATAATCGCAATCATCTGTTCGGCAAAAGAGAGCGCGCTCTATTTCTGTGCCAGCTCGAGTCAAAATGTTTGCGCGCTTTTCAAACTCTTCGTCCACATCGAGCGTTTCTAAATCATCATCTTCGTTCGTCACGGTGGCAACTTTAGTCAAGAAAAGCGCAAGCAACGCGCTGTGAGCAGCTTCCGTGATAGACGGACCTAATCCAACGCGAACGGAAGTCTTCAAGATGTTCAGAGTATCTTCGTAATCGAACGCAAGCGATCTTTCTTCAACAGGATCGAGCGCGGTTTTGAAGAGTTGGTAATACGCTCGCGCAGCCACAGAGGGTGGATGTGCTGATGAAATCTTAGCCCCGTGAGATACGTTATCAACGTTATCGAGCGCGTGCTCAATAGCTTCGAGTATTTGGTCGCAATCTTGCTGCGAAGTGAAAAATGCCTGTACATCTGCTCTCGACTCGGAAATGAATCTTGTGAGTTCCTGCAACATTAGCGACATTGATACCGGCTTCTGTCCATCGTCAGTTTGTCCATTTCCTCCTCCTTCTGCGCCTAAAAATGGATTCATATTACCGTCCATGGTGTTCTCGTCCTCTATAATCTTCGCCGCTCGCAACACTTCGCAAATTGCAATCGATCTAGAAGTGAAAAAATCTATCTCTGGACACAGAAGATCTGTCGTGCGGTGCACATTACCTAAACTCATAGACATCAGGTGCGTCCTCGCCGACTGTTCCGGTTCCATTGGAGCGTACCCTTGACATTTTGTCGCAATGTTTGCAATTGTTTTGCCTACCGTTTCATCAATATCAAGCGCCTTAATGACTTCCGATATGGCATCGTCTGACCATGTCGGCGTACGACACAACCATACCTCCAGGGCGAGTTCGGCAAAATCTGACTCAGAAAACGCCGAGAATGTCGGTTCGACGATATCATCAAGCGCCGTTTTCAAAAGCAACTCCATAATTTCAAACTTTTCTTTGCTGCTGTTTTTATCTATCGAAGTCCTCGAAGTCGATGCCCGCTCTGGCTCTTGACTTTCTCCCGCTTGTTGTTCTCGCTGAAATTCACCTTCGTCAGCCTCCTCTCCACCTCCTCTCGATGACGTGGTCGCGGTGGGCGACCCAACCCCAAGTTCTCGCATAGACTTCACCAACGGCGAGTCGTCCAGCTTGCATTCACCTTCTGCGCCTGATTTATTTTCGTGTTCTTTATGTATCATTTCTCGCAACTGTTGTATGTTCTCAGCAGTGCTATCGTCGATGTTATTTTCCTCTCTTTCGATTACATTATCGTCGTCAACACCCATACCATCCGTCAGTTTTGTTCCATTTCGACCGCACGAGGTTGAATTCCTATCACCGACACCCGCGTCTATCTCAGGTGGTGGTGGTTTCGTCGTCGCCGTCGTCGTTGGTGTCATTGTTGCCATCTCTTCCTTCCCCTCTTCTTCGCTCTTCAACACCTTTTTAGAATTCAAAGAAGGCACCTTTGGCAAACTCCCGTAAAAGGAGCTCCCACACTCGCTCAAATCGTGTGGCACGCCGCTCTCACAATCGTGCATCATTTTTGGCACATTAACTTTCGCAAAATCAATGTCTTTCACCGTTTGTGCGTTTGGTGGCAATCGCAACACATCTTCGTTTTCCCAATTGGAAGTCAAAAACGCTTCGAGTAAGATGGAGCGATCGACTTCGAGCGAGGCGAGACGCGAGTACATGCGGTCGTCGGTGAGGTCTTGGTCTTCGTGTTCATCCTCTCTTGAAATAGACGCCATCGGACGAGAAATAAATCGACCGAATGCGCGTGTGCGTGCGTGAGGGAGTCTTTGTGAACCAGTGAGCGTGTGCCTCCCCAATTCAATAACTTTTTCTGAAGTTTGCTGATGTGAAAAAATTAGGGGAATTCTGTGCAAGATTCGAGAGAAGGAAAATAATATGGGAGTATTCTATACACAATGATGACAACAAACTAATAATTCGACGCGCGCACGAGGGGATTGAATTCGCGCACGATTCCTTTCATTCGTGCGAGTAGTTTGGATTCAAACCCAAAATTCGCTCCATCAAGTCCGGTTTTTTTCTTCTTCTCTTTCGCTCCTCGGTGGCTCGGAGCGCGAGCGCGGTGTCTTCAGCATCATCATCCCCGGCGTCTCCTGCAGCCGACGGTAACATGTGCACGTCTTCTTCGTCCGCTGGCACGGGGGCTTCTTGAATGACGATCAATGTCTGTTCTGTGTTGATCATTTTGTTGATGATCATTTTTACTAGCTTCAGCTCTTTTGTGAGGTCGTCCGTGTCCGTGGCGTCCTCATTGGAGGCGAACACATCCATGTACCATTCGATGATTTCTCTTTGTTTTAAGCCCAAAGTATCTTCGTCCGGATTTTCCAATTCCTTCTCACGGATGTGCGTGATTAACATGTTCTTCACGCTTTGATATTTTTCGTACGAAACGGTTGCTTTTTTCTTTGGTTTCTTTCCAGCCGTTTGAGGAGGAATGTTTTCTTGTGCGACGATTTGCGTACTAGCGACCACACCGGCACCATCTCCTTCTGCGGCGGCAGCGGCATTACCTTCACTAACACCATCACCATTGGCATCGTTGTTGACAACAACATCATCATCGTTGGTGCTTCGTTGCTGCCACGCTAGTTCTTCTCTCTCTTCCCGCTCCTCGCGTTCCCTATTTGTTTCTGCGGGTAATCCCGCCTCAATGCGTCTTCTGACTTCTACGTGTTCATTCTCGCGAATTCGCTCTTCCTTTGCAATCGACGCTCTCATCGCACTCGGTAATATTGGACCTTTATCCGCATCTTCGTCAATATCCTCGTCGTCATCCTCCAACGTAACGTCCCTGGCTTCGACCGCAATGATCGATTCTGAAAGCAATCTTCTCGCCTCGCGCACGTGTTTGGGTAAAATCTTCGCTCGACAATACAATCTCGCCAACGCTTCAGATAAACGAACGAGCGCTTCCAGCTGTCTCACAGTAATTCTATAACTTGTAGTCGACCCGGGCTGCGCGTCACCTTTTCGCAGCTTCACGTAAGCGTCTACGATTTCTCTCTGTGCTTCTGGCGTCATTTGAGGTTTAATACATCTTGAGTATCTGATGTACCTTTGCAATTGCTCTAATGTGTAATCTACTTCGATGGCTTTTTCTTTCATTCGATGCAAAGACACAATGTGCCTCGCGAGCATGTGGTCCCTGTAATCGTCCGGTTCATCGATCATAACATGCACTAAATCAAATCGAGACAAAATCGGTGCAGGCAGTGCCAAGTTGTGTTTTAACTTTTTCGATTTATCATATCTACCACCCAAAGGGTTCGCAGCGGCTAAAATACTCGTTCGAGCGTTCAACGTTGCGTTGATGCCAGCTTTGGAAATAGAAATCGTTTGTTGCTCCATAGCTTCGTGAATAGCAACTTGATCTTTCACTTCCATCTTATCGAACTCATCGATGCAACAAATCCCATTGTCCGCCAGCATAAGCGCTCCGGCCTCGATGCAATATTCCCCAGTTTCCATATCTTTACCAACTGTTGCGGTCAAACCGGCAGCCGAAGACGCTTTACCGGACGTATACACCGCGCGAGGGAGAAATGAGGTGACGTATTTTAAAAATTGCGATTTTGCGCACGACGGATCACCGACGACCAAAACGTTAATATCGCCTCTCAAATTCGTCCCACCTTGTTTAGTCATTTTGTGCACTCCGCCAAACAACATCAACGCGATAGCTCTCTTAATATCAAGATGACCGTGCACGGTTGGGGCGATCGAACGAACAAGTTTTTCATAAATTTTCGGGTCTTTCGACATGCGTTCGATATCGTTCAACTGTTCTTGTGTAAACGAGTTTACTACCTCCTTCTCGTCGTCTCCACCTCTGATGTTCACTCCGGTGTTCACGGACACACTTTCGTTTCCACCAGCCGTTGGTCCAGCCACGTTGACGACGGAGTGTGCCACGAAACAGGTTCGATAGAACAATTCCCTCACACCAAAATCTCTCAAGCCGCCGACGCCAGTGGACATTCCTGCCACACTCCCTTTCCCAGAGCTCCCCAACTCCGTCCTATCTCCGGCCATATTCGCAGGAGCTGTCTCTGGTACCACCGTCAACGTCCCGGTAAATACCGCTTTATCCCCAGCCCTGGCTGTCTCCACGGCTTCGTGTCTCAAAATTACATCCATAGATCTCGGCAAACTCCCCGCCGGCACCTCGTCCGCGTTCTCTTGCACTCTAACTCTCTGCCAATCGATGAAAGTACACCCTTCTTTCATTAACACGAACTTCTTTCTATTCGAACACGTCTGTTTCAGACAAATGCTTGGTTCTGTGTAGCGGCACTGCTGCTCAACGTCAGGAATCACCTCACCACACTCGCCGCACATAAACTTTCCGATAATCAACTCTGGCCTCACTTCACTCGTCCTCGTCACCACACCGCTAAACGAAGCCAATTGACCGACGTGTTCCGCTTTCAAATCTCTAAGTCGTTTCGTCCCGGGTAAATTAGAAAACGAGACCCAAAACTCCTTCTCCTGCGTGCCTTGATTACTACTTCTCCCGCCTCCGCCAGCGGCGCCCCATCGAACCATCTCCGGAACGTGTTCTCGACAGAAATGTTTCACAGCTTGTTTTAAAAACGGTTCGTACGTGTAAAAGTTTGCCTCCACCGCTTCAGTCGCCACGTTCGGATCAAAGTTTTTCAAATCGAGAAAGTTCACGTGCATGGTCGTGCTGTTCACTTCCTGCATATCGTACAGTTGTTCAACGTAAATTTTCTTGGATTCCACTTGATTTGTCTCGTGATTTAAAACTGGGAAATCCGAGTTGAGAAACTCGACGAACGTGTTGAAAACGATGTCCGAACCCTGGACGTTCGTCGACATGGACGCGTGACGGTTCGTTTCCTCCATGATGTTATTGCTGTTTGTGTCGCGCCTCCTCTCGTTCGTCTCTCTCTCTCTCTCTCGGACGTCGTCGTTTGTGTCGAAGCTCTCCTCCTTGATTTATTTGAATTTTTCCCCAACACTCGCTTTTTGTTTGTGTACAGAATCAAACGTATTACAGCAATCAACAATGACGACAACAACGACAAATAGATAGGACGAGATGAAAAAGAACTAACGCTTCTCCGTAATCACCGTCGCAGCAACTCCTCTTCGCGCGAAAGCTTTTCTATTTATCTCTCTCCTGTCCTTTTTGAAATCTAGAGCATTCCTCTTGTGATGAGGAAAACTTCGCTCGAAGTTTAGGGTTGAAATTCCTTTTTAAAGATTTAAACAGTTGTCGACCACTGTTCAGTCAAACGCTTATACACGAGCAAAGACGAAGACGTCGTCGACGGCGAAAGAGGGACAGCGGCAGAAACAGGACTCGTCTCGTTAATAAACTCTTCTCTGTTCTTTTGCAACGACAACGAATTCTTCCAGAACGAGACGAAACTGTCGTGCAACTTAGCGCTCAAATTGCCGACGACGAGTTCAGCCGCATTGAGGTTGTCTCGAGCGGAGAGAAGCTGGTCGAACGCAAGGCGGTAAGAAGCCTTGAGCGGACGGAGGAGTAGATGGAGACTTTCTTCTTCGTCTCCTTCTCTTTTTTCATTTTCAATGTCGTTCTCTTTCTCACTTTCTTCGTTCTTGTCGTATTCCTCTACAGATATTTTCGTTTTGCTATCTTGACAGAGAGCGACTTCCTCGGTTGCGCTAACAACTTCGTCAACGATGCGATTTACAATGACGTTTGGGTCTTCATTTTCATCTTCGGATTCGGACGATCTTCTTTTACTATCGCAACCTGAAGACGACGCTCTGTTTTTTGTTTCAGTCTGTGAGCGTTCTATTCGTCTACGTTCGTATTCCTTCTCGGTCGCATCCATCTCTCGCTTAATTTCGTTCACTCTTTCGGAAAGCGCCCTGACGCGGTGTTTACACGCTCGCAAAGCTGCTTTCGCATTCGATAGCTCCTTCACTTTCTCCCTACCATTTGTTTGTTTGAATTCGTCGTACGCGCGGGCTTCTTCGTTTTTATCGTTTAAACGCGCTGTTTCATGCGACCCGAGCGATGATATTGAAGTATTGTCGTCCTCGCTTGCGGCATCGGGCGCGCAGCATATTTCTAAACCTTCTTCTTCTTCCTCCTCTTGGACCAACGATGGTTGCGCAGTATCCGTTGCATTTTCTCCTTCTTCCTTTTCATGATCTAGCTCATAGTTTTCACCTTTATCGTTCTTCTTACTCGCCGCGGCGTTGCTCTTGAGCAACTTCAATTCTGCTCGCAACTTCTTTATCTCTCGCTCTAAGCGCGTCAGTTTTTCGCTCGGCGTTTCCACGCATTCGTTTAATTTTGCGTTATTTTCCACTCGCATCATCCTTTTTGCGAGTTGGCACGTCGTAAGCGTTTCTTCTGCATGCTGATAATCGCTTGAAACGTGCGCAACCATGACTGTTTTACAATTTCCTCCAAGTGCATCGCGAAGTAAGTGGGTCAGTTTTGAGCTCCGATACGGCACATGGCCCATGCGATTCGAATGGTTGCGTTCACCAAGAGAAATAATCACTCTCTCGAGTACCGAGAGAGACTTATTTATGAACGTAGCTTCGCGCATCACAGTACCTGCCGATTTCGTCTTCCTTAACCTTTCCGAACCGGCAAGATCGACCAGATGTATCTTCGATCGATGCAGTGTCGCCGAAGACGAAGAAGACGTTTCGGTCTTCCTAAAACTCTTGGTTTCAATGTTCAACGTAAACACTGCGTGCGAACGCGAAGATCGATCGTTCATCGCGTGCGATCCAATTGCACGCTGGGCGTCGCCTTCAAACCACAACGCCAACGCTTCGTCTTCACAAGATACCTCTTTCGTCGTCAATCCTCTGACAAAAACGCCTGAATCGGGACCTGCATCGGAAATTACGCACGTCGGCGAGTGGTTAGGATTCTCGTTCGTATTCAGCAAATCGTTAAGATTCTCGTTGTATATCTCAACAAAACTCACGGAAACTTTCGCCTCGGGTTTCTTCTCCGTCTTTCCATCAACAGCTACCCGATGGTTGTCTTCACTCTGTGTCTTCGAAGTCGTCACCGCGTCCTTCTTGCCGCCGCTTTGCCCAACCTTTAATTTCTCAAAGACCATCGTCAACGCTCGCGGTATGATCCCTCGATTCTCATAACTCCCATCTCCACTTCCCATCGTATACGTTTTTCCGCTGCCGGTTTGCCCGTACGCCAAAATCGTCGCGTTGAACCCATCCGTGGCGGCTTCAACCGCCTCTTTCGCCACCGCGTCAAACACCTCGTCGTTCGTTGCTTTTCGCAAAACGTTTCCCGTGAACTGAAACGAAGCGTGTTGCGATCCAACTCCTCCTCCTCCTCCCAACGCTAAAGACGACGAGGATGACATCCGGCTGTCGCGACATTTCACCAAAACCGATCCCCTGGGGCCTTCGTTCGTCACGAGCACGCACCCTTCTCCGTATCTCTTTCCACCGCTCTCACAAAAACTCGTCGTCGACGACGACGACGAAAACGACGTCGAAGGTGGTCTCACGCGCAAATGCACCACCACCGATCTGTTTTTGGAGGTGTCGTCGCTCTCGGCGCCACTCGTCTCGTTTCTCGTCATCGAAGGAGGAAGATGAACCCGCGCGGAGCGCAGCTTGGCGCGTGCTAAAAATACGAGTAGTCAAACATGTGTCTCAAACGAAAAGCGTTTTATATGTTTAGGGTGTGAATGTCACACACGAGAAGAAAACCCACACCTAACATAAGTAACAACAAACCCCTAACTGACTTTTCACGACAAACCGCGAGAACAAATCAATGACGGAGGAAGAAGAGAAAACCTGCCCACCTCCGCCGGGCTCGTCCACGACGCTCTTAGTTCTGGAGAATCTGTGCGAAAAAGTGCGTTCGAGCACGAGAATGATCGCGTGTGAAAAGTCTAACCACGTGAGAATAAACGATGCCGCCATCGAAGCTTTGGTGAACAGCGTCCCGGGACACCAGTTCGCGGGGATGACCACGAAAACCGGGTTCAATCGGTTCGATGGGTCCATTCACTTCGTCGGTAAAGAAGAGAGAGATACAATTCAGTATTTGTTGGTGTTGGACGCGATTAACTTTTGTTTTTGGCCGGACCACGATCGATTGACTGAGGAGCACCCGGTCGGTTTAGAGTACGAGCACGTCGCCGGCGGGTTGAAAAGATGCGTCGAACGAGAAGGGATTGAGATTTTAAGCGCGGAAAACTTGAAGAAAATGACTGGGGAAAAGTTGAGAGAGATGTTAGAGTGGCCCCGGGAGTTGCCTTTTGAGGAGGTGCGCGCGAGTAGGTTGCGAGAGATTGGCGAAGGGTTGGCGAAGAGTTATAACGGAGAAGCGATTGAACTCGTCAAAGCGGCGAAGAAATCGGCGGCAAAGTTAGTAGATTTAGTCGTGCAAACTTTTCCAGTTGGGTTCACAGATATGAGTAGACACACTGGCGAGTGTCGAGAGGGGCAATTCTTTGCGAACGAAATATGGTTCTTGAAGAGAGCTCAGATTTTCGTGGCGGACGTGTACGGCGCGCTGAAAAATTCAGGCGCCGGTGAATTTACGGATATCAACAAGCTTACAACGTTTGCAGATTACCGAGTGCCGGTCGTTTTGAGAGAGAGCAATATTTTAGACTACCATTCTGAATACTTATACAAACGAGTGGATAAAAAACTTAACTTAGTCATCGGGTGCGAGTTAGAAGTGGAGATTCGATGCGCGACCATAGAAGCGGTCGAACGCATTCGGGATAAACTCAATGAAAAGTATTCCGCGAGTGTCGGCGATAAATGCACCGCAGTGACTGTGGATTGGTGGTTGTGGGAATACGGCGAGGCGAGGCGAGACGATGCGACGTGGCGACCGCATCACCGAACTCGGACGACGTATTACTAAAAATAGAATTCTACATTTGTCATTTGTATATTTTAGCGTGCGCCCCTGCAAAGTAAAAAATACTCGCTTTATAAAAAGAGATGTGTAAGATCACTTCCGAACTTGCAAATCCCGAGCGCGAGAACGATGCTCACGAGCGCGCACGCATCGATGAAGTAAACGAGAGCGACTACACGCGCGCCTCGAATAATCTTCTTTCCGCTCGGAAGGCTTTCAACGAAACCGTTGCTCTTATGAAAGCGACAAAAGGTCAACTAAAAAAGACGCGCGAAGACGAAGAAAAGAAACGAGAGGCAGACTTCGCCACGGAAGCGGCGCGATTGATGAATGCTCTTCGGGAGATGCAAATCGGGGGCGACGATGACGGAGATGTTGAGTTCTCGATGACGAAGGAGGAGAGACGGGAAGAATTTGCGGTGAAAGAGAGACGAGCTCGGGTAGCGCGCGAAGAAGCTGCAAAACAGCTGGAAGAAGCTATTTCGGAGTACGATCGAGAGATTGGCCGAGCGCAAGAGGAAAGGAGAGCAAAGAGAATGGAGGAGGAAGCGATTGACCA
>Ga0255760_10003450_pt1 | contig 14173 bp, 11 predicted proteins | sample 071ome_25_FD_179960 | JGI IMG/M metagenome (GOLD analysis project Ga0255760, IMG submission 179960) | Coastal salt marsh microbial communities from the Groves Creek Marsh, Skidaway Island, Georgia - 071410BT metaG (version 2) | ecosystem: Environmental > Aquatic > Marine > Intertidal zone >... | reverse complement strand
CGAAAAAGGGTTTGCCTCAATCGAAACAATGGGGTTTAAGTCAACGCGCCTAAAGACGATTCCCGTATTAGGAGCTGCTGGCCGCAACGTAAGCGTAACTTTTTTCCCCGTGTGGAGGCCGACCCCTGTTGCTTTGACGAGATTTTTTAATGTTCGTTGCCGGATCATGTGACGAAGCTTTATATATTCCGTGATTATTTCATATAATCCGCTGCCGGCCAAGGACCGGGGTATTTCATTCTCGTCTAATCAGCTTGTCGCCTAAGAAACGCCGGAATGTCTAGATCCTCGACACCATCACGCTTCAACGCATCTAAGGTGCCCTGTCGGCCCCTGCGCCTAATAACCGCCGGCACATTTTCACTATCGCTCGCCACCTCAGAAACAGCGTCATCAGTTCCTGTACGCAAGACCGACAACGGTTGTGTGGACCTCCTTACGTTTGATCCTATGCCCGTCGCCACGATGGTAACTCGAACCTGATCCTCTAATCCCTCGTCTATCACCGTTCCGACGATAACAGTGGCGTCCTCTGCGGTGAAATTCCGTATTGTTTCCATGACCTCATGCACTTCTTTCATCTTAAGGTTGAGTCCGGAGGTTATGTTGACAAGGACCCCTCGAGCACCGTGCAAATCAACCCCTTCTAGTAGAGGACTCGCGACAGCGCCCTCAGCCGCCTTTCTCGCCCTATCCTCACCGCTAGCCACATTAGACCCCATCATTGCCATACCCATCTCTGACATCACGGTCCGCACATCAGCAAAGTCTACATTGACCAATCCGGGACATTTTATGACCTCAGCAATTCCAGATACAGCGCCCAATAAAACGTCGTTGGCCGCCTTAAATGCATCCAACATCGACACGTCATCACCCAACACATCCATTAACTTCTCATTTGGGATCACAATTAACGAGTCCACATTTTGAGTTAGGGCCTCAAGCCCCTCTGCCGCTACAGATTGACGCTTGCCTTCAAAGAGAAAGGGTTTGGTCACCACCGCAACAGTCAGAACGCCAAGTTCTTTCGCAACTTCAGCAAATACGGGTGCCGCTCCGGTTCCAGTTCCGCCTCCCATGCCTGCCGTGAGAAACACCATATCGGCACCGTCAATCAAGTCCGCTATCGTTTCTCTATCCTCGATCGCAGATTGTTTCCCAACACTTGGGTCAGCGCCAGCCCCCAATCCTTTGGTGATTCCTACACCAAGTTGCACGATTCGATCCGCTTTGTTCTTGGCAAGAGCTTGAGCATCGGTATTTGCACAGATGAACTCAACACCTTCCACACCTTTTTCAATCATGTGATCGACCGCATTTCCACCACAACCACCAACACCAATCACCTTGATTACGGCCTCTTGCGACTTTGCGTCTACGATTTCGAACATATCAACTTGCCCTCGCTTTTGTTGCACATGATAACAACTTAGACTGACCGTTACTACATTGATCTCTTAGAAATTTTTTTGGAACCATCGCTTCATTTTTGATGCCACCTCTTTCACAGATCCATTTTTAATTTTGTCGACCTTCTCTTTCTCAAGCTGGGAGACCCCAGTCTCAAGCAGACCTGCCGATGTTGAATATCTTGGGTTCCGCAACACTTCCGACAATGACCCCGTGTACGCCGGTGTGCCTAAGCGCACCGGCATGTGCAAGACTTCCTCTCCAAGTTCGACCATACCCTCCATCGCGCTACTACCACCCGTAATGACCACACCCGAAGACAAGAGCTCCTCAAAACCGCTCCGACGAATTTCAGCGAGCACCAACGAATAGAGTTCCTCCACCCTGGGCTCAATCACCTCGGATAACATCTGTCTAGATAACTTCCTGGTCGGGCGATCTCCAACGCTAGGAACTTCGACCACCTCGTTAGAATCTGCCAAGCTTCGGTGCGCGCACCCAAAGCGTCTCTTAATATCTTCCGCATCCTTAGTTGGTGTTCGGAATGCCATTGCAATGTCGTTTGTTATTTGATCTCCTGCAATCGGTAATACCGCGGTGTGTCTTATCGCCCCCTGAGTAAAAATCGCGATGTCGCTCGTTCCGCCGCCAATGTCTATAAGGCACACTCCGAGATCCTTTTCATCGTCTGATAGAACCGCTCGCGCAGACGCTAGGGGTTGCAAAACAAGGTCAGAGACCTCAAGTCCACAACGTCGAACACACTTCAATATGTTCTGCGCAGCAGAAACAGCACCAGTGACAATGTGCACCTTGACCTCTAACCGCAGCCCCGACATCGCGAGCGGCTCTCGAACGTCCTCTTGCCCGTCGATCGCAAACTCTTGATTTAAGACGTGAAGGATTTGTTGATCAGAGGCAATCGGAATCGCTCTAGCGGTCTCAACTACGCGATCAATGTCAGCTTGCGTGACCTCATGGTCCTTGACCGCCACCATACCGTGAGAATTGAAACTTTTAATATGGCTTCCGGCAATACCGGTCCACACCTGCTTGATTTTGAAGTCTGCCATGAGCTCTGCTTCCTCCAGAGCCCGCTGAATCGCACTAACCGTGGATTCAATATTGACTACAACGCCCTTTTTCATTCCTCTGGAGGACGCACTGCCCAAACCGATTACCTCGTATCCCCCATCGTCAGTCACCAATGCGACAACCGCTGCGATTTTTGAAGTCCCAATATCGAGCGCAACTATGACATTGGAGTTCTCTCTGACCTTATTCTTCGTATTGTTTTTCGCCCATTCCATATCACAATCAACTCAGACTAGGGGATTAATAAACTGTAGAGCTTACAGAAAAACCGTTCGCGTAACGCAAATCGATGTAGTCAACTTTGCTTCCCAGGGATTTCTCCACCTCTGGCAAAAATCTCATGAACCGGAGGAAACGAGGCTCTAGATTTTCTTTTCCAAGCGCGAGTGTCGGCCCACCTCTCAGACGAGCTAACCAAGAGCGCTCGTCGCTTAGACCCAAGTACTCCAGACTAAGGCCAGAACCCTGCAACAGACGGTCAAGCTTCAGATATTCACGAACCACTGTTTCATGCGAGTTAGGAGGACCGGACAACATGGGCAGAACCTTACTTGAGGGAACTTCAAAGAGGACCCCGCCAGAATCCAACAACCCACCACGCTCCCAGCGAGCAATCTCTTTTCTTTCCTTGACATAAACTGTAAGCGACCTAGGCCAATCTCGTGTTATCTCGACCGATTCAATCCTCGGAATTTCCTCTAATGCGCCCTTGGCCGCATTCAAATTCAAGTTCAAGAATCCACCTTTAAAGTTCCTGACTATGGTGGATCTTAAGCCGTCTGCTTCTAGATGCTGAACGTCTCCGCGCACATTGATGACATCAACGTCGAAGTAATCAGTATTCATCAAAAACGCCGCCCCTGATAATAGAAGATACGTTGTCGATCCTAGCCATAGCAGCGCGCATATCTTGTTTAAAAGACGATAGTTATGCCACATCTGTAGTTAACAATATCTTTAGTACAAGTTCATCAAACGATAACCCTGCCGCTCTCGCGGCGAGGGGTACGAGGCTGTGGTCTGTCATTCCCGGCACGGTGTTAACCTCAAGCACCCAAGGCTGATGATTTTTATCTAACAGAATATCGACCCTGCCCCAACCACTGCAATCAAGACTTCGAAAAGCTCTTATTGCCATTTCTTGCACTTTGACGTCAACACTCTCTTCGAGTCCAGAGGGACAAAAATACTTCGTATCACTGGAGTGATATTTCGCTTCGTAGTCATAGTTATTATTGGGCGCAACTATCCGAACCACTGGCAAAGCAATTCCATCGAGAATAGCGACAGTCAACTCGTCACCCTCAACGAAATGTTCAACTAAAACATCGCTGTCATACTTCAACGCGTGCTCGAAAGCTGTCTCGAGCTCATCCGCGGAACAAACTTTCGTAATCCCAATGGTTGAGCCCTCTCTCGAGGGCTTAATAATGACCGGATAATCTTCACCGACCATAAAATCCGAGAGGTCATCGACAGATCGAACAACACAAAAACTGGGCGTCGGAACGCCACTATGCTCAAAAACAATTTTTGATCTGATCTTATCCATTGCTAGCGCACATGCTGCGACACCACTGCCGGTGTATGGCATCCCTATGGTATCGAGATAGCCTTGTATCGAACCATCCTCTCCACCTCGTCCATGCAGCATGACGATTGCTCTGTCAATGTCAGTAATTTGTTCGTGCCAATTCTCTGTGCCGGTGTCGACCAACCGGGCATGTAGCCCTTGACGCTCTAGAGCTTCGTAAACCGCCACACCAGAACGAAGTGATACCTCTCTCTCGGAGGAGAGCCCACCGAACAACACACCAACACGACTTGAATTAAATGCGGCTGTCAAAGACTCTCTCCGACTACCTTGACTTCTGTTTGTAAATCAATCTTGAACCGTCTCTTGACGGTTTTCTTTATTTCAATCATCAGGTTTTCAACATCCCGACTGGTCGCCCCCCCGCAGTTTACGATGAAATTTGCGTGTTTAGTCGACACACTCGCGCCACCAATCGATCTCCCTTTAAAACCGCATTCCTCGATAAGCCTAGCCGCGTAGTACCCGTTCGGATTTTGAAATACGGAGCCGCAATTTGGTTGACTTAAAGGCTGTTCCGCAACACGCTTCCTCAAAAGATCCTTGATTTTTTCCCTGGATAGATCTGAGTCACCCAAACTGAAACGGAACGTTCCACCTAAAAAAAATTCCTCACCATCAAAATTTGGCTTCACGCATCTGTAAGAAACAGAGAAATCTGAGGGCAGCCTTTGTCGCACTATTCCCTCTCGCGTTACGGTTTTCACGCTCTCGATATGATCCCATGTCTCTTGCCCGTAACACCCCGCGTTCATCGTCAATGCTCCTCCAACAGTCCCAGGAATGCCTGCCATAAACTCGCCCCCATGGAAACCCTTGGTCGCAGCAAAGCGAGCGAGCTTGGGAACTGGGACTCCAGCACTCGCGTAGATCAATCTCTCGCCCCCAACATCCGAAATGCGTAGATCAGAGAGCCCTCTGTGAGTGTAAATCACTAGCCCTGGAAATCCACCATCTCTAACCAACAAATTACTGCCTAGCCCCAAAAATAAAAAAGGAGAATCCAGGTGTTGGCCAGACTTAAGGAAAGCAACCAAATCTGACTCGGAAGATGGCGAATATGCGAAAGCCGCATCCCCACCAATTCTCAAGGTGTTTTTTTTCCACATCGGTACATTGGTCTGAATTCGAGATTCAATTTTCACGACTATACTCACCTGGGCAAGCCTACAACACCGTCATCCCGAGAGGTACTTAGCTGGGTGGCGAGTAGCGCGGGCACCTGAACAATCGACCCAGCACCCATCGTGACCAGGACCCCTCTGTCACTGATCGCCTCAGGAAGCACTGCGATCAGTGCGTCAAAATCTTTAACGCAGATCGGTTTGACCTTAGATGTCATCTGGATCGAGCTTGCCAAGTTATCAGCAGTAATACCAGGTATGGGGAGTTCTCCAGCCCCATAAATTTCTGTCAAGATCAGCGAGTCGACTTTACTCAAAATTCTTACAAAATCATCGAAGCAATCTCTGGTCCTAGAAAACCTATGTAGTTGGTAGACTAATGTCATTTCTCTATCCGGGTAAGCCTCTCTGATTGCCTCAAGGGTCGGCGCTACCTCGTTGGGATGATGGCCATAGTCGTCGATCAACTTGACCGTTTTACCGCCCAAAACGACATCTCCCAAATGCTGCATCCTTCTCCCGACCCCCTGGAACTTCTCTAACGCACGGCAAATAACTTCATCGCCAATTCCCAACTCAGTCGCCACCGCAATTGCTGCGAGACTATTCAGCACGTTGTGCCTGCCCAGACAATTCAAGCGAATGTTGAGGTCTGGATACTCTTTTTTGTTAGCTTTTAACTTACGTCGCACGATAAAACTCATCGCACCACCGGAGTAACTCGCCTGTAATGCGCGGACCTCTGAATTTGCTGAAAAACCGTATGTTACGACCTGCCGTGATAGTCTCGGCAATAGTTGCCTGACTCCGATGTCATCAATGCACATGACAGCGCAACCGTAAAAAGGGATATGTGACACGAAGTCATTAAACGCCTGGATGAGTCGATCGAAGTTATGATCGTACGTCTCAAGGTGATCGTGATCGATGTTAGTTATGACGCACATTGTCGGACTAAGATGAAGGAAAGATCCATCAGACTCGTCCGCCTCCGCGACGATGAAGTCCCCCGCCCCGAGCTTCGCATTGGCCCCGACGGACTCGAGTCGGCCACCAATGACGTAAGTCGGGTCTAAACCGCCCTCAGCGAGTATACTCGCGACCAAGCTCGTTGTTGTGGTCTTGCCGTGTGTTCCCGCAACTGCGATTCCACTTTTAAATCGCATTAATTCAGCTAGCATCGCGGCTCGTGGCACGACTGGTATGCTTTGTTTTTTTGCGTACTCGACTTCAGGATTCCCGTTACCGATGGCCGTCGAGACCACTAAAACATCTGCGCCGTCAACATTCTTTCCTGAATGACCGATAAAAATCTTGATGCCAAGATTCCTCAATCGCTCGGTAGAATGCGATGATCGCAAGTCAGACCCCGACACACAGAACCCAAGGTTGTGCAACACTTCAGCAATACCACTCATGCCAGACCCACCAATTCCGACGAAATGAATTGACTTAACTTTGTGTTTCAACGAAACATCTCCTCAAGACGTGCACACATGTCATCAACGGCTCTCGCGGATGAATATTTCTGTGCTGAACCAGCCATGTCTCGCAACCGCTCCCGCGTTAACGTCGATAAAAGATTCGATAAATGATCAGCGGTGAGATCTTTATCATCTAGCAAAAGACACGCGCCAATTTTCTCAAGGTGGCTTGCGTTCACTCTTTGATGATCGTCAACTGCAAATGGATAAGGTATCAAAATGCTGGCAACACCAGCTGTCGCGATTTCCGATACTGATAGGGCACCTGCTCTAGATATAACCAAGTCGCAGACGGCATACTCGGCAGCCATATCATCAAAAAATTCAACCACCCGCGCATCAACACCATACTGCTCATAAAGATTCGAGACAAGCGTCGAATTGCCGCCGCCTGCTTGATGGACAACTATCGGTCTTAAGAGGGCTGGCATTTTCGAGATAGCGAGTGGGACCAATTCATTAAATTTCCGGGCTCCAAGGCTACCTCCGGTTACCAGCAAACAAATAGGGCCAGTTCTCCCACTGTATCTACCCATTGGGGACATCATGTCATTAAAACTTTTTCTTATGGGATTACCAACAAATACTCCGCCGTTCAGCACACTCGGAAAACCAAGAAAAATTGTTTTACTGAACTTTGATAATAATTTATTAGCCAAACCTGGTACCGAGTTCTGCTCATGAATAACCAAAGGGACACGCGCAAGGACAGCAGCAACTCCGCCGGGAATACTGGGGTAGCCACCAAAACCCAAAACAACATTTGGCTTCATTTTTAAAATAAAAATAAGCGCTACGGAAATCGCCCTTATGAGATCAAAAGGGAGACGCAACAAGCGCGAAACACCTTTTTTCCGAACACCCGAAAAATTCAACAACAACGTCGGGTACTTGTCTTTGGGGACAAGGCGACCCTCGAGCCCGTGAGTACCCCCCATCCAATAGACCGACCAACCCAAATTGGAGAGACGCTCAGCCATCGCTAAAGCAGGGAATATGTGTCCCCCAGTACCCCCTGCTGTTATCAAAATCTTTGGCTTCAAAGACTCATACCTTTCATCAAAATACGATTCTCATAGTCAATCCTAAAAAGAACCCCTATCGCCAAACAATTCATCATCAACCCACTTCCGCCAAATGACAACAAGGGTAACGTTAACCCTTTGGTTGGCAGCAAACCAACGTTCACCCCCATGTTGATCAAAGACTGCACGCCAATCCATACACTCACACCGTAGGCCACCAAAGATGAAAAATAGCGCTCTAGTCGAGCCGCTTGATTACCGATCATTATCATACGAAGGACTAGCCATCCAAATGCTGCAACGGTGAGAGCGACTCCGACGAAACCCATTTCCTCGCCAATTACCGCGAGAATAAAATCCGTGTGAGCCTCTGGCAGATAAAATAATTTTTCAATACTCCCACCAAGCCCGACTCCAAAAATACCCCCACTACCAAACGCCATTAATGCATGAGAGAGCTGATACCCTGTGTTAAAAGGATCTGCCCATGGATTCATAAATCCGAAGACCCTCTCCGTTCTATATTCTGAACTGAAGATTAAAGCCACGAATGCCACACATAACAGTACGGTCAAGGTAGCAAACCATCTCCAATTCATGCCTCCAAGAAAGAGTGCACCCATCGCGATTGCGGTAATTACAACGAAAGAACCGAAATCGGGCTCGAGCAAAAGAAGGACTCCAGTAACAAGCATGACGCCGAACAGCGGCATAAACCCGTTCCTGATGCTCGACATGTGTGACGCTTTTCGAATCGTGTAGTCAGCTGCATAGATGACAACTGCAAACTTCATAAATTCGGACGGTTGAAAACTTAACCCGGCAAATCGAAACCACCTCCGGCTATAGTTAGCCTCATGACCTATCCCAGGAATCAACACCAGGAACAACATGACGAGGCCTAGCAGGAACAAGAGGGGAGCAAAGTTTTGCCAATACTTGACGGAAACTTGCGTCGCAACGAGCGCGAGAGATACCCCGATACATAAAGCCAGCAAATGCCGTGTAAGGTATTGGTAAAGATTACCCCCCGATAGAACGGAATTTTCGGCAAGCGCGATCGACGAAGAGAACACCATGACTACACCTAGACCCAACAAAGTAATCGTCAACCAAAATAAAATCTCATCAAAACCGAGTCTTGATTGGAGCTGACTGCTCGCTGAATTTGAAAGTTTTCGATCAATCATGAGAGAGACATCCTGTTTACTTCTCTCGCAAATGTTTCTCCTCTGTGAGCATAGTTTTCGAACATATCGAAACTGGCGCATCCTGGCGACAAAAGAACCACACCGCGTTCGCCTAGCATGTTGAGCGAGACCTTAACTGCCTCACGCATATCCGAGACACCGACAATCGACACGCCACTAGCCGAGATCATCTCATGGATGAGCCCTGCATCTCGACCCATCAAAACCACGCATAAGACTTTTTTTGAGAGTACTTGATTAAGTTCCGTAAAGTTTTGTCCTTTTGATTCGCCACCCAAAATTAATACACATGGACCGCTTACACCAGTTATCGCAGCAAGAGTCGCCCCAACATTCGTAGCTTTCGAATCATTCAAAAATGTAATTCCTCGAATATTGCCAACAATTTGCATACGATGATTTAATGGCTCATACAACTCGAGCGCTCTTATTCCCTTTTCATCGATGTCAACAACCTGATTAGCTATCGCTAGTGCCGCTAAGGCATTTAGAACGTTATGTTGACCACTAACACTGAGGCCAGAGACAGGGCAAATATCGACATCTCCCCGGCACAGCATACGCTCTCCCATAACCTCTCGAGTTCCCCACTCACTGTCAGATTGAGGGACTGCTAACCCAAAACTACCCGCCGCAAGGTCGTGAGACAACAAAGCGCGGGCTTGCGCGTCGTCACGGTTAACAATTTTTCGGCTCTCACCATGAAAAAGCCGACCCTTCGTTTGTTTGTAATCGGAGTACGAGGGATAACGATCCAGATGGTCTTCGGACAAATTAAGAACAGAAGTCACCGAAAAATCCATCGCATATAGTGTTTCTATCTGAAAACTTGACAACTCGATCACAAACACATCGGGCTGCGCCCTCTCGCCGTGTTCGATGGCATACAAAATATCCAGTACTGGTACCCCAATATTTCCAACGGCAATCGCATCTTTCCCCTGCCCATTTAGAATTGCCTCGACCATCTTTACAACAGTGCTTTTACCATTGGTGCCGGTTACAGCGACCGTATGAGCATGCATTCGCTCTTTATTCTCAAACATGAAAATTTCGACATCACCAACAATTGGCTTACGCCGTTCATTTAGATTTTCCAATCGAAGGTCAGCAAGTGGAATCCCGGGGCTCGGAATAATGACGTCGACTTGCTCAAAATCGAATTTGGAAAGATCTTCAAGAAATAACTTAGCGTCAGGTAACTCATCGATTATCGAGGATATACCAATCGCATTTCGATCGCCGTCCCACACAAAGACCCTCAGCCCCCTACTAAGAAGCCAACGAACAGCCGAAACCCCCGTCTTCCCTGCACCCAAGACCAGTGCGCTATCGCCAAACGGAAACTTATAACTCATTGTCCAAAGGCCGTGATCATGAAGGATCCTCAGGAGAAACTTGAATATTTATCTGAGCTTGAGCGTGGAGAGGCCGATCAATATCAGCATCATGGTGATAATCCAAAATCGAACGACCACCTGATTTTCTTTCCATCCTTTTAACTCAAAGTGATGATGTAGTGGCGCCATCCGGAATACTCGTTTGCCAGTAAGCTTAAAAGATAAGACTTGAATCACTACAGATAGCGTCTCGACAACGAACACGCCGGCCATAATGAATAAGACAATTTCCTGATGAATCACAACTGAAACGACACCAAGCGCGGCACCAATCGACAAAGCGCCCACATCCCCCATGAACACCTCGGCGGGATACGCATTGAACCATAAGAATGCCAGCCCAGATCCGGCTAACGCAGCGCAAAAAACAACCAACTCGCCCGCACCTGGCACATATGGGAAAGCAAGATATCTCGAGAATTCGTAGTGACCGGCAACATAAGCAAACACCGCGAGTGCAGCAGCAATCATGACCGACGGCATGATTGCTAGTCCGTCCAGACCGTCGGTTAAATTTACCGCATTACTGCTACCCACAATTACAAAAAAAGCCAAAATGGCGAATAGCACCCCACCCAGAGGGATAGCCGCATTTTTGAAAAATGGGATCACAAGCAACGGATCAGAGAAGACAGCAATATATGCAGCCGCTCCAAGACCGAACAATGCTTGAGCAGAAAATTTTTGAATTGCAGTCAACCCGTGTGGGCTCTTCAAAACCACCTTACGATAGTCGTCAATCCATCCTACAAGGCCAAATAGCGCAGTCACGATAAGGGCAAGCCACACCCACCGGTTCGACAAATCCGTCCAAAGTAACGTTGTTGCTATTGTCGACGCTAATATAAGCGCGCCGCCCATCGTCGGCGTCCCGGTCTTTACCTCATGCGTCTTTGGCCCATCTTCTCGGATCGTCTGTCCAATTTTATAAGCCGTTAACTTTCGAATCATGCGCGGGCCCAATATAAAAGATATCAATAGCGCCGTTAACGCCGCCAAAACGGCGCGTAGAGTAATGTATGAAAAAACGTTAAATGCACTGAAGTAGTCTTGTAAATACTGCGCTAAGCTCAAAAACATTATCTACACCCTTGTTCACAAGTGCCGGACTTTAGCGCCAAACAAAATCGCTCCATCCGCATTGACCTCGAGCCCTTGATTAAAAAAATACTTCCAGGACTTTGGCTCGTTAAAATTCGCTCACATAATTTCTTGCCAGATAAAAAATGTTCACCGCCGCTGCCAAAAGACTCGACAGCGAGCCGTGACAGTTCTCCAATACCAAAAAGGTGCGTAAAACCTCTCCTCTTTGCTTCAATCCCAACGGCTGCATGCATGGCATTACCAAAGGTCCCTAGTTCGCCCATATCTCCAAACACAAAAACTTTTGTGCCGCTCATCGAGGCCGTGTAGCGAATCGCCGCACTGACCGAATCAGGGTTAGCGTTGTACGAGTCGTCTATCAACATCGCTCCAGAATGCAGCCTGGTCACCTCTAGACGCCCTTTTACTCCGGAAAATTCTTCTAGCGCTTTCTGAGTTGAAGATTGGGGTAATTCTAACTTGCTGGTAGCGGCAATAGTCGCCAGCATATTTATTTTATTATGTTGACCGTTTACTTTTGGTCGGATCAAAACCTTACAAAAATCACTAACAACCTTCAACCTGTTTGAGTCGAGTGCCTCACCGCGAATATCCGCCGAATCGTTGAACCCAAACGTTATGATGGACTTATCCTTAACTTGATCCTTTAGAAAATCAAAATACGCGTCATCTGAATTCAAAATTACTATTCCGTCTTGCCGAACCCCTGTAAAAATCTCTGCCTTCGCCTTAGCGACGGCGTCCTGCGAGCCAAGCTCACCGATGTGCGCAGTTCCAATATTCGTAATTAGCGCAATATCTGGCCTGACTAATTTGGACAACACTCCCATCTCACCCGCATGATTCATGCCAAGTTCCAACACGACAAAGCGATGTGATGCCCGAAGACGAAGCAACATTCGAGGTACACCAATGTCGTTGTTGAGATTACCCTCTGTAGCCAAAACGGCACCATCCTCAGAGGATGCCCGCAGCACTTTTGCGAGCATATCTTTCACCGTTGTCTTACCGTTGCTACCAGTAATACCAAAGACTAAAGGTGAAAATTGATTACGCCACCATCTAGCCAGCTCGATGTATCCCACACGCGTATCAGGTACAACTAGAAAAGCCAAATTTTTAACGCTTTTACCAAGACCATCCGGGACACGAGAAACCATACAGGCGACCGCCCCATTTTGAGATGCTTCAGCTATGAAACTATGGCCATCGTAATTTGGTCCCTTTATCGCAATGTACAAATCACCATGTTTTACGGCCCGGCTGTCAGTCGACACATTCGACACGGCGGTATTCTCTGGCCCGATCAATTTTGTCTTGGACTCCTTCGCGTATCGAGCGATGTCAAACATTCACAGACACTCCTCTTCCCGAGCAGTCACCCTCGATGCTTCTCAAAACTTGGGTCGATATCGCCACATCGTCAAACGGAATTTTTTTACCCCTAACATCTTGATATTTTTCATGACCTTTGCCCGCTATTAGCACGATGTCCCCAGGGGCGGACATCCCGATGGCCAGGTTTATCGCGGCTTCTCGATTTTCCTCAATAAGATAGCCGTCAACATTATCGGCAACAATGTCTGAAATTATTTTTTTTGGATCCTCGAATCTTGGATTGTCACTGGTAACAATAGCAACATCCGCACCTTTGATAACTGCCTCACCCATGTCGAAGCGCTTTGTTGAATCTCGACCGCCCCCTGCACCAAATACACAGATTAATTTAGCGTCACTTTGTTTGATTGAATTAAGGGCGGCTAACGTTTGACGCAACGCATCTGGCGTATGGGCGTAATCAATAAAAACGGAGCGCGAGAAACCACCCGAGAGCTTTTGAAGACGACCGTCAACTGGCTGAAGTTTTTGCACCACATTACAGACTTCGGGAAATTTAAATCCAAGACTCAGAAGAACCGACGTCACAGCGAGTAGATTTTGCACATTGAAGCGACCAATCAAAGAACAGTTGATCTCTCCTGTGCCCCAAGGGGTAACCAAGTCAAATTTGGTACCGGATACATCTAAAAATAAATTTTTTACTCGCACATCCGCTAAAGGATTTTCATAACTGTACGTCACCACATTCCGTCCAACTGAACGAAGCAGATCAGCAATCTCTTTTCCAAATTCGTCGTCAATATTGAGAACCGACTTAAAGAGATTCGGTGTAGAAAATAACCTCGACTTAGCTAATCCGTATTCATCGATCGTACCGTGATAGTCTAGGTGATCATTTGTTAGATTAGTGAAAAGTGCGACGTCTATCTTTGTCCCATCTAGTCGACCTTGATCGAGAGCATGGGACGAGGCTTCCATCGCCACTCCACTCACCCCGCCATCGACAAGTTTACGAAACGCCTGTTGCAGCGTGACCGCATCTGGCGTTGTTTGCCCCGAAAGAATATCGTGTTCAACGGTGGTGCCATAGCTCCGAATGCCTAATGTACCCACACTCGCCGAGTTCAGTCCAAGCTTGACTAATGCTTGAGCAATCCACTCAGCGCACGTGGTCTTTCCGTTCGTACCAGTGACCGCACAAATTTTTAGAAAGTGACTGGGATTCCCGTAAAATCGAGACGCAAACTGGCCAACAATTTTTCGGATTTCCTTCCAGCCAAAATTTGGGACGTTAACGGCCACGGGCTTCGCTTGACCAATTGACTCCCAAACTACGGCTGAAGCACCTCGAGACACTGCATGGTCTATATAGTCTCTTCCAT
>Ga0255760_10003446_pt1 | contig 14182 bp, 8 predicted proteins | sample 071ome_25_FD_179960 | JGI IMG/M metagenome (GOLD analysis project Ga0255760, IMG submission 179960) | Coastal salt marsh microbial communities from the Groves Creek Marsh, Skidaway Island, Georgia - 071410BT metaG (version 2) | ecosystem: Environmental > Aquatic > Marine > Intertidal zone > Salt... | reverse complement strand
ACAGGCAAGCTCTCAGAGACATCCCTACACAACCTGACTTTCCAGATAGTATAGAATGGCCAACAAAACCAGAATGAGAACAAGGATAAATACAAAAAGTAATTTAGGATTTTAAAATATGGCAAAACGATTTCCCCTTGTAGTTGACACAGAAAATAATAATAGGATTATTGAACTTCCAATAGACGATTGTTTAGATTTAACTGGATCAGATATTTGCTCGGTTGAAAATATAACTGTTACAGGAACAATAACATTACCAACTGGTCCTGTCACAAGCTTTACCGGCAATTATAGCGACTTAGCAGATCCTCCATTCATTCCAAATGGATTAGTTGATTTAGGCATACAAGATGGCTTAGAGGGACAATTCCTAAGAACAGATGGAGAAGGAAATTTTTCCTTCCAAACAATAAGTGTACTATGGGAGAATGTAGCACAACCACCAGATATTCCAGATAATTTATTAGATTTAAATATAGCGGACGGAACTCAAGGGCAATACCTACAAACTGACGGACAAGGTAATTTTACCTTCGCAGATATTACAGATGTAAATTTTGGTAATTTAAGTTTAGATATTAACACAATATCAAATACCCAACCTAATCTTCCAATTTTTTTAGAAACAACTGGTTTAGGTTATGTAAAGATAAACTCAACAACAAGTTTAGTTATTCCTGTAGGTGACGACTCAGGAAGAACTCCGAATGTAGAAGGGGCCATAAGATACAATACCATATCAAACAGTTTTGAAGGATATAATGGATCTGGATGGGCAAGTTTGGGCGGTGTAAGGTCATTAGATGGAGAAAACTATATCTTAGGAGAAACAACGCCAGGAGCTAGTGATGACAGATTATTATTTTATACAGACGGAGTTTTGCGTGTAACTATTACAAATAATAATGTTATATTTGATCCATCAGTTGCTGTTGAAATCGATGTGCTAAGGGTAGGTACTTTAGAGCTAGAACAATCATTAGATCTTTCAGGTGATATTACTATTGGTGACTCTGTTGATGATACATTTGCCCTTTACAGTAAAATAGACGGCAATATAATTCCTAAAATTACTGATACATATGAAATTGGTAAGAATGATTTTAAGTGGCGAAATCTGCATATTAGCGAAAGAGCTTTTATAAATGAATATGAACTGCCGTTAACTGATGGCTCAGTTAACCAGATTATGAAAACTAATGGGCAAGGGGCTGTAGAATTTACAAATACTGATTTATGGGGCGGAAACAGAGTTTATGTTAGTAATGAATTCGGTGATGACGAAAACGACGGAATCACAGCGCCAGTTCGAACAATTAAAAGAGCTGCACAAATAGCAGGTGGAATGGTTTTCGAACCAGTTACTAAAGATGAACTTATAGAACATGAAACGAGCTTATTAAGGGCTGCTAAAAAAGACATTGCAGATGCAACAATAAAATATATAGCAGATACATATGGTAATACATTTGGTTACGACACTATCAAATGTAGAAGAGACATGGATTATGTCTTAGATGCTGTATTATTAGATCAAGCACTTGGAACAAATTATAACCAAGTTGTAGCAGCAAATTCTTTTTATAGAGCTAATGCTGCATACACATTAGCAAACGAAAACACTGCAACTATCGGAGCTTTGAACGAGCTTAAAAATCAAATTGCTAATTATGGAATTTGGACAACAGCCTTAGCAGATATAAACGCAGGTATAGATCAAATTCGAGATGCTATTGATTTAGGAACTGGAGTTATAAATTTAATAAATTTAGCAGTTCCGTCAGTTTTACCAACACCTCATGCAGTTGAAGCAAAAAATCAATTAGGTAACAATCTACTTTTTGTTCAAGATGAAGTAACTGCTTGGATTGCAGAAAATTATCCAAGCTTGGCATATGACAGCGCAAAATGTAGAAGAGACATTGGTTACATTTTTGAGGCATTACAGCACGATATATTATATGGTGGTAATTTTGGTTCTATTAATAATGCAAAAGCATATTTTGTAGGTACTTCTGGACAATTAGGTACAGGTCAAGAAACTGCAACTGCTGCTGCATACACACATATGATTGCCGTAGTTAAACAAATAGTCCAAGGACAACCCGTAACTGCAACAACCGGAAATATAACACCACAAGATTTTACTGGCGCTAATTCTACTATTACAGAAGCATTAAGATTACAAGAATTAATAGAGATTGTTATCCAAGTCATAAATGATAATTCATTGGATAATATTACAAGAAGTATAATGCCAGATATCCGATGGTCAGATATAAGACGTAAAGCAGCAAATGCTTTAATTAAGAAAAATCAATCGTTAATAAAAAATGAAGTTATAAAATATATTAATGTACAATATAACTATTATGATTCTATCAAGTGTCATAGAGATGTACAAGAAATAATCGATAGTGTCATTTATGATTTACGCTATGGCGGAAATAGTAGAACAGTAGCTGCAGGTGAATCTTATTACGATGCAAACAACAACCTATATATTACAGGACAAGTAACAGAAACACAGGGCGCAATTGCATATGCCAAAACACTTGCTGTAACATACTTAACTGGATCTAGAGCTACTGCCTTAGAAGCAAGCATGGATCTTATAAATGATATTATTGGTGATATAGGGCTTGCTCCGGTAAAAGTTTATGGTGAATACAAAATTAATAATGTAACAATTATGGTTGCTACTGGTGATTACATTGAAGATAATCCATTAATTCTACCTGATAATGTAAGCATAGTAGGTGACAACTTACGTAGAGCAATTATACGTCCAAAGAATGCAAATAAGGACATGTTCAAAGTTCGTAATAGTGTATATGCTACAGGTATAGTTTTTAGAGATCATTTAGACGCAACAGGCACACCTGATTATACTTTTAGATATTGTGTGAGTTTTGACAATCCTTTAGATACTGCTACAAGTAGAGCAGGGTATGGTGATTTACCAGTAACTAGACCAAAAATATTTACTTCTCCATATATACAAAACTGTTCCGTAATTTCATTCTTAGGCGGTAATGGTGTAGAAATTGACGGTAACTTAGTTGATGTACCTAATGTTCCTCCTACAAACATAGAAGCAGAAAATCCTGTAGACCTAGTAGACGGTATACCTGAACAAGGTAAATCTATGGTTGCAAATGCATTTACTATATTATCATTTGGTGGTAATGCATGGAGGGTAATAAATGACGCTTATGCACAGATAGTAAGTTGCTTCGTTATTTTTTGTGAGAACGGATGTTTAACACAAAATGGTGGATATTTGTCTATTACAAACTCTGCATCAAACTTTGGACTCTTCAGTTTAAGATCAACAGGATACAGTCAAAACAGTTTCATTTATGACCGTGGATATATATTCAAGCAATTAGAAATCGAAGGCTTCCAGACTTTTGGTGTATTAGGTTTAAAAAGAGCACCTTTAGAACATTACGTGTTAAGATTAAAAAATAATCAAGGTAATGCTGATATAACTGATCAGTTTTTATTTAATGAAAATAATAATTTAGTTTTTGCAGAAGCAATAGATCCAGATATTACAAATGTAACTGGAAATCAAATTACTTTTCCTACCGCACACAATTTCCTTACAGGAGATTATGTAGAATATGACGCAAACGGTGACGCAGAAATAGTAGGCTTATTAAATGAAGTAAAATATTATGTCTCTGTTCCAAGTCCAACATCAATTATCTTATACCATGATGCGGATTTTGGTAAACCAGTAAGAACTTTAGATGCATCAGTTTGTACAGGAACGCATTATTTTAGAAAAGGTGACGAATATATCTATGTAGAAGAAGTCCTTGAAACTCATAATACCTATCAAGATTGGATTTTACCAGAAACCGAAGCCGGACAAACAGTAAATTATGGTGTTATCGTAGGTAATTTTTTCACAGCAACTAACACAAACGGAAAAGTGATTAATGCTGCTGTCGCTGCTTGGGACTTCGACACAAAAACATTAACAGTCAGCATAGAATATGTAACAGAAGGCAATGATCAAGTAAGGAATCTAGGTGACGCAGGAACTACAATTCCAAATGGGCCTTTACATAGTTTACCAGGAGGAGATATAACGGTATTAAGCACTGCTCCTAGAACTGATCTATTTACAAGTGATTTCAAAATACTAACTACAGAAAATACAGGCATTGAGGATATTGGAAATACTGTAACCAAACAAGTATATTTCCACAGACCTTCAATTTGTAACTCATCAGCTCATACATGGGAATTTGCAGGAAGTGGTATTGATTATAATGCTTTACCGCAAAATGGTGGATTAACGGATGAATTTTTTGAACAAGTAAGCACTGTTCCAGGAAGAGTATATAGCTCGGGAACAAATGAAATTGGTGATTTTAAAGTAGGTACTTTTGTTAGAGCCTATAATAGAACTGGTAATATTGATTTTAAAAACAAAGTGAACATTGGAGAATTAGATTCTTTGAGTTTAAGTTTAAGTTCAGGTATAGTTGTTAGTTCAATTTCAGGCGATATAGAATTAGGTGATAATGAAATTGGAGGTCCAAGCAATAGTAGATTAATTACGCAGTTGGCAATTAGAAGTTTCTTAGAAAATAGATTAGGTGACTTTATTGACAAGCAAGTATCAGCAAATGCTATTCCTAGTTCAGTTGTTCAACTTAACAGCAGCGGACAAATTAACTCAGACTTGATTCCACCACAAGGAAATTTTACTGCTTACATTGTTGAAGAATACGAAGGTAGACTTGAACTACATGAAACAATACCGGTAACAGACTTAAATGCAGGCGACATTGTAATTGAGGAATATGACGAAATTACATTAACAACAAACTATACCGTCACGCTTGTTAAAGACGAAGTCCTTGAACAAGTTGATGCATTTGGTACTGTCATTGCAAGTGGTATTGTTAAAATTAATTATCTAAATGCAACAGAAGTAAAATTAATCGAACCTTTCTTTGGAACGTTTACAACAAATGTAACTGCTAATACCCTTCAAGGTTCGGTAAGCGGTCCATTAGTTGATAATCAAGGTCCTCCAGAAGGTGTTTATCCTATAATTATAGCAGGACCAAGTGAAATCAGAGAAAATTATTTCATTACAACTAGTCGTGCAAAACAATATTTAATTACTGATCCTTCTCAAACGTATACTTTTACTCAATTGATATTAGATCAAACACAGATACAAGGCGCTGTTAGTGGGGCTGTAGCAACTATAGACGAATATAAAGAAGGCGTTTTAACAGGACTTGATATTATCAATGATCTTCCTGGAGGTACTGGATATACAACTGGTACCTATGTTGATGTGCAAATGGTCTATGCTACTACTAGTCCAGGTTCCAAATTAGGACAGTTTGCACTAGCAGACATTACAGTAGACGCACAAGGCACAATAACCACAGTAGATATTAAAAGGGGTGGTTACGGATATGCTGAAGCTGAATTACTAACAGTTCCAACAACACCTGCAGAGGTAACTTTAAGTGGTGCAACTTATGTACCAAGGACTGCTGCCGGTTTAGATTTAGAAATAGCTATTTCAAATATTGAAAACAGACTTTATATAACGTTGGAATTGAGTGCTGGATTAGAATTCAATGCAACAAATACTAATTTAGATTTTATAATAGATGACACTGATATTTCCGTTTTAGTAACACAAGGTGGTTCCTTCCAAACCAGTTTTTTAGGAGATGTAACCGGAGTAGACCAGGCAAATGATTATATTATATTCCAAAGCGCTCATCCATATGTCAACGGTGATCATGTAAAATATGACGTAAATAATAACCCACAGGTAATTGGCGGCTTAACCAATCAGGATACTTATTATGTAAAAGTTATTGATGCCACAACTATTCAATTATATACTGACTATGGTTTACAAGGACAAAACCTAGTTAATTTAACGAGTGCGCCTGGCGGACAAGCAGCTCATATTTTACTGACAGATCATGTTTCAATTGATGTAGATAGATTTTATATTCCTGGACACGGACTTAGCACAGGGGATGCTGTAAAGGTTACAACAGCAGACCCTCCAAGTGGAATGATAGATGGTGAATTTTTATTCGTTGGTAGCGTAACATCTAATACATTTACTTTACATGATGCTCGCGGATCGGCATTGAGTAGTGCCAATGGTTTAGTTGTTGCTTCCCAAAATTATTTAAGCTTAGGCACTGGCGATATATCTTTAAGAAAACAGACAGTTATTATTTCCGGTGATGCTAATACCAGTGGACAATTAGAAACCAGTTGGAGTAACTTAACATCTACTACTATTGATGCAGATAATATCATTAGTGGTATAATTAATCCTGCAAGATTAGGTACAGGGTCTGCAAATACTAGCACTTATTTAAGAGGTGATAATTCTTGGTGGTATGCTGTTTCGGGCTTGAAAAATACCACACTAAATGATCCATTAACTATTGTTGGCAGTTTCTACAATGACGGACTCCATGATATATATTATGGAGATTTAGATTTAAAAATAGAAAAAGCTGGATATTTAAATCCAGCTAATCCTTTAGCAAACGAAGAGACAGTAGGTGTTGCTGCATTTGCTTTTGATTTCTTTACTATTACATCAGATGGCCTAGTAAGAACTAAATCTACATTTGAGGGCGGCGAGATTGATGCAAAATACTTATCGCAACAACCTGCATCTTATTATCGAAATCCTGTAAACCTATCAAGAGATGTACCAGTTGAACATGGAGGTACGAATTTATCTGCCTATGCAGCAGGTGATATTCTTTTTGCTGCTACAGCATTACCAACTGGAAATGCATATAGTTCAAGTTTATCAACTTTGGCTATTGGCAATGAACATGACATAATGGTTGTAAATGCAAATGGTCATCCGTCCTGGACCAGTAATTTAGTCCTTAACGCTGCGACAATCGGCGATGTTCAAATTGCTATTAACGGCTCTAATGAAATAGATACTGTTGCAGGCGATCTAATAATAGATTCTGCAACTGGAGAAACAATAATAAATGATAATTTAACTGTATCAGGCAACCTCACTGTTCAAGGAACTACTACCACTTTAAATACTAGTATTTTAGAAGTAGAAGATCTAAACATAACAGTTGCAAAAAACGCTACAAACACTACAGAAGCAAACGGGGCAGGGTTAACTGTTAATACTGGCAACATTTTGACAGATGCAATATTCTATTATAACAGCGTAACAGATAGTTGGAGTATTAATAAAAACTTAGATGCAGACGGCTTTGTGTTTAAATCAACTGCAACTGTAGGTTTTGAAGGAAACGCAACTTCTGCAGATAAATGGGCAACAGCTAGAACCGTAACTTTTGCAGACGATGGCCTAACTACAACAGATGTAACAGGAAGTTTTACAATAGACGGCTCAGGCGATGTAAACAATGTGGTTTTAACATTAGTGGCCGAAGCAGTCCAAGATATTGTAGGCGGCATGGTGGTTGGCGGTACAGAAGCTGGTATTAGTGTTTCATACGATGATGTTAATGCAAGATTAGACTTTGATGTAAATGATCCTACAATTACAATAAGTGGATCCGTTAGTGGTTCTGCAACAATGACTAATTTAGGTAATGTGGAAATAACTGTTGCACCAGTAGCAGATTCAGTTGCATTAGGCACTGATACAACAGGAAACTTTGCAGCAGATATTTCAATAGCAGAAGTAGATAGCACAGCAGGTTTAACTATAACAGGAACAGCAGGAGAAGCTACAAGCTATGTAATAGGTCATGCAGATACAAGTTCCCAATTATCAACAAGTAATGCTGCAGGAACAGTAATTGCAAATATAACTCTAGACACGTATGGACACGTTACAGGTATAGGGACAGCTAATGTTGCTCTTACATTAGATCAAATTTTAACTAATGGTTCTATAACAACACGAACATTAACAACTGGAGATCATACTACTACTAGTGTAATAATTGATGGTGGAAATAAAGCAGTTGGCAATTCTATTGGATCTATAATTTGGAGGAACGATGATAGTTCTGCAGCAGATTTTGATTTTGCGTACATTGATACTGTACCTACAAATTTAGCAAACGGTGCTGAAGCTGGTACTTTGAGGTTTTGGGTTTCAACAGGCGGAGCTGCGGTGGCAAGCTATTTTGCGACTGCCAATACATTAGAACCTGGCACAGGAGCAAAAGACTTAGGAGCAACCGGCAATCGTTGGTCTAACATTTATGCAAGTTCAATAGACAGTGCAAATATTACAGCAACAACTGGCATCACCACCGGATCATTAACAGCATCATCTGCAGTATCTCTAACAGGTACTGTGACTATTGGCGATGCAAGTACTGATACATTTGTTATTAATTCAAGCGTTAACAGTAATATTGTACCTTATGCTGCGACACAACCTGCCGCAGGGGCCACAACTACCCATAATTTAGGTAGTGGTAACTATAGATGGGCAACTATATATGCAGGTGTATTTGATGGTACTGCTACTAAAGCATATTATGCTGACTTAGCAGAAATGTATACAGCAGATGAACATTACGCTCCAGGAACTGTAATGATGTTTGGAGGAGATGAAGAAGTTACAGCAGCAAAAGGATTGGCAACAACGAAAGTTATAGGAGTTGTATCTACTAACCCTGCTTATTTAATGAATAACAAACTTGAGAATGGAACTGCAATCGCACTTAAAGGTAGAGTCCCCTGCTTAGTAATAGGAAAAGTTGAAAAAGGTGATATGTTGATTGCTAGCGATATAGCAGGTGTAGCAATAGCAACAGAAGAATTTATAGGCGGAGCTATAATAGGTAAAGCTATAGAGAGCAGCAATGATACAGAAATCAAAATTATTGAAATTGCAGTTGGTGTTTTATAAGGATAAAGAATGGCTATTAAAAAAGTAAATATTGGTAATCTGGCAAACGATGGTACTGGAGATGATTTAAGAGAAGCCTTCATTAAAGTTAATGATAATTTTGATGAGATGCAAAGTTTAGTAAACAATGCTGTTACAGTAGAAGGTGCAAATGTAGGTTTAGGAAAAACTGTTTTTAAAGAAAAATTTGGCAATACATTACAGTTTAAAACATTAGTTCAAGGATCAAACATTCTTTTAACGGAACATGGAGATTCAATTACAATAACTGGGGATATAGGCATTGAACAATTAATTATCCTCACTGAAGCTGGAAGCATAATAGTTCCTGCAGGACAACAGTTGCTTAATGTTTACGGCGGGCAAAACATTGGTACGGCAGTAGAAGTTGACGGTTCCGATTCTTATTTAAAAATCAATGTTAAAGGGCAAGATCTACTTTCTTTAGATCCAAATCCACATCTAGGTGCTGACTTAATAGGCAATAATAATAACATACACGATGTAAATCAAATAAATGCTGTTAGTTATACAGGAAATTTACAAGGTACAGTTTATGGTATAGACGTTCGAAATATAAACACAGCATTAATAATTTTTGATTTTGGTGGATTTATACAAACAGTTGCAAATATTATTGATTATGTTTATGCTGTTGTTGATGTTGATTTTGGTTCATTTATAACTCCAGCTGCAATAGAGCTAGATGAAGGACTAATCTAATTCCTATAAATACAATATGAGGAGTTATAATGAGTTTTTGGACAGCAACCAGTAATACCATATTAAGTGAATTAGAAGAAAGAGTTACAACTGTAATTACACTGCCTATAGATCCAACATTCTTTCCGCTATCAGAAAATGAAGTTAAATTATCTATAATTAGTGGTACCTTACCTAGAGGAATGACTCTTCAAGAAGAAAAAATTATAGGAACACCATTTGAAGTTGAGCTCGATACCGTCTATACTTTTGTTATTCGAGCTAATCAATTTGGTATTTTTGAAGATAGAACGTTTAGAATAGTTGTAAAAGGAGATGATATTCCAGTTTGGAAAACTCCTGAAGGATTATTACCTATTGGTTCTAACGAGAGCTACTTTATAATTGATAGTGCTATAATAGATTTCCAATTATATGCTGCAGATGACGATATTTCTGCTGGAGATGTAATAGAATATTATATTCAATCAGGAGATGGCGAATTACCACCGGGTATCCAATTAACTACCGATGGAAGACTAGTAGGTATAGTAGAACCTATTCTGGCTTTAGAAGCTGCAGCCGCTTCTGGAAATTATGATACAAATTTATACGGTTCTTATCCATTTGATTTTGGAGGAAATATTTCAGATAACGGTTTTGATAGCTATTATTACGATACTGTAGTATACGATACATTTATTCCAACAAAAAGCCCTAAAAAATTAAATAGATATTATCAATTCTTTGTTACAGCATCAGATGGAGAAAACATTGTAAAACGTAAATTCCAAATTTACGTAGTTGGTGACGATTTTCTGAGGGCAGATAATACTGTAATGAGAATTGCAAATGGAGTATTTACTGCTGATAACACGCATGTACGAACTCCTATTTGGTTAACTCCTTCAGATCTTGGAATACGTAGAGCTAATAACTATGTAACACTTTTTTTAGATGTATTAGATTTAAATACCTTAATTGGAATAATTACCTATTCGTTACAAGAATATAACGACGACGGAAGTAAAAGTATACTACCACCAGGGATGACCTTAGATGAATCAAATGGAGAAATTACAGGCCGCGTTCCTTATCAAAATGCAGTAACTACTGAATATAAATTTACTGTTCGAGCCAAACGCATATTACCAAATACAAGCGATTTTCCTTTTAAAGATAAGACTTTTACTATCAAAATGCTCGGTGAAGTCGATAGTACTATGACTTGGATTACCGATTCTGATTTAGGAAAGATTAGCACCAATTATATAAGCACGTTAAGCATTCAAGCTAAGACATCAGTGCCTAACAGTATTTTAATATACAATATTTTAGAAGGCTCATTACCACCAGGATTGAGGCTAAGTTTTGATGGTGAAATAATTGGTAAAATTAATAGTTTCGGTGATAGTACAAATATAGGTGTTACGACTTTTGATTTAGGTACCTTGACTCTAGATTATAATGAAACAACTATTGATAGAGCTTTTAATTTTAAAGTTAAAGTTAGGGATCACTTTGGTTATTCCGCTATTGAAAAAGAATTTCAAATACAAATAGAAGATCCTGATAATAAATTATATAGTAATTTATATGCAAGACCTTTAATGAAAAAAATATATCGTGAAAGATTTTTAAACATAATTAACGATCAGCAAATATTTAATTTAGATTACATCTATAGACCTAATGATCCAAAATTTGGTATACAAAAAAACTTGCAAATGCTGGTATATGCTGGAATTGAAACAAAAGATGTAAATTATTTTGTTACCAGTTACGCAAAAAATATGCGTAGAAAAAATTATATACTTGGAAATATTAAAACTGCAGTTGCTAAGAACCCTGGAACAAACGATATAGTGTATGAAGTTTTATATATCGAAGTTACAGATCCTGCCGAAAAGGAAAATCAAATCACTGTAGAACCAATAAAAAAATATAACAAGATAACAGTAGATCAATCTTTATATACATTAGACCCATATAGTGTTGAAAATCCTAAACCACTTGGCATTATTATAAAAACAAATGCTAGTGGAGAAGTAAAACATTTTTTTGACCCAGATTTTAAAATCCAAAAAAGAAATGGGGACTTTGTAATTATAGATATAAAACCTTTAATAATTAATGAAAAAATTTTGCCAGATAATTTGATAAAAGGGGCTAATGAACCGTATCGACTTAAACCTAATCCTGAAAATACAATTAAGGCAGATTACAATGGTGTAACAGTTGACGGTAAGATAAAAACTCAAACCTTTGTATCAAGTATAGGTCATTTACGAAACAACATCAAAGCATTAGGCGAAACAGAAATAAATTTTTTACCTTTATGGATGCGAACAGCACAAGAAAATGAAATAGAATTTATCGGCTTTACAAAAGCAATTCCGTTATGTTATTGCTTGCCTGAAAAAAGTAAGTTTATTTACACAGCATTAAATAATGCACAGATTAATTTTAATTCATTTGATTTTGACATCGATAGGTTAATAATTGATTCAACTATTGGAAATTCAAATGAGCAATATTTAGTTTTCCATAATTACGAATTAAACATATAAAATAATAATAAATAGATCAACGGAGAGCAAAAGAATGTCAGATATTACAATAACAACAATAGACGAAAATTTTCCTATTGCCGGACAAAATAATGATAGTCAAGGTTTTAGAGATAATTTCAATCAAATTAAAAGTAACTTAGGTACTGCAAAAGCAGAAATAACAGCATTAGAAGATAATACCGCAAAAATTAATCTAGACAACAATTTTAATGGTAATGAAATCCAAGATGCTATTTTAATTAATGTTAGAGAAAAAGCCATTTCACAAGCAACAGCTACCTCAATTCCATTACATTGGACTTTTGGACAATATCAAAAAGTTACTTGTTTAGATGATTTAACATTAACATTAACTTCTTGGCCTGAAAGTGGGAGCATTGGTAAAATGAGAATAGAAGTATTAAGTGGTAGCAATGATACTTATAATATTACTTGGGCAACTACGCAAGGAAATAATATTAAATATACAGGACCATCTTTTTTAACATTTACGGTAAGCTCACCAGATAATCCAAAAATATTTGATTTTTGGACAATAGACGGTGGAAGCACAGTTTTTGCCCAATATATTGGTGAATTTGTTTCATGAATCATCCTTTGGCAGGAAATCTAAAAGTTTTATCAGATAAAGAACTTCATGAAAAATATACTGTGCTACAGAAAAGGTATTGGCAAGCAACTAGTGAATCTATGAAAAATCAAATTCAACTGCTTATTGAAAGTTATTTATTAGAACTTGAGACCAGGAAAAAAAATAATAGCAACGAAGAACTTGACAGTTTAATAAAAATATCATAAAATTATTAAATGACGAAGTATGATAAATTTGGCAACAAAATATTTAATGAGCAAGAATTAACAGATTTAATTTATTCAATGCCATTATCTACTCTCTGTGATATAAAAAATTTAGATCACACAAATTTAGACATTAATCTTTTTAACAAATATGCTAAAAACTTTAATTTATCTTTATTGCCAAATACTAATAGTAGTAATTTAGAATTACACGATTACGATAAATTAAACCAAAACAATTGGTTCTTACCTGAGGAATACAGAAATTTTGATATAGAAACTTACTTACTGAATCGTTGTAAAACTAATGCTGAAACAGAAAGAGTAAATAACGAACTATACATATACAAGCAAAAAGATTTATTAATGTTACTCAAATACATTTATTATTTAATCTCAATTATGAAAAGAAATCAAATTGTTTGGGGTGTTGGTAGAGGATCTAGTGTGGCAAGTTTTATATTATATTTAATAGGGTTGAATAAAATTAATCCACTGAAATATAATTTAGATTTCAAAGAATTTTTAAAATAACAAGGAACAAAAAATGGCAAAAAAACACGTTGGAAGAAAACAATATTATACTGCTAAAGGAAAACCATTTAATATGGACCAATTCCGGCAAGAACACGAATTAACACCAGCTGTGGGGAATATGCGTGTAAATGCTAGAGGAGACGAAATTAAATCCTCTAGAGGTGAAATAGAAAAACCTAGATCAGCAAAATTATCTGCATATTATACGCAGCTCCGAGATGAACAAATCACAAAAAAGCAGCCTAATATCCAAGTAGCATCAGAAGATAATCTTAAAACTACAAAAAAAAGAAAAAATATACCAAAAGATGACCAATGGGTAGAAGACGCAGACGGAAATTTTGTTCCTAAGGATGCTTGATGCGTAGATTTTTTGTTTTTAAAATAACAAAAAATTGGTTTATTGAATTAGATTTTTTAAAATCATTTATGTCGTTAAATTGGTTTCCAATAATAAATTACACTATGGATGCTAAATTTAAAGGATCGCATAAAGGATTTTATTGGTCTTTTTATCTGCTAGGTTTTAAAATTTTTGAATTCAACATTTACAATAAAAATCACGAAGAAGATCGTGTTTACGACCCTATAATCGATTATTAAAGGATATATGTACAATACAGTTAAAGGCAACTTAAAACCAATTAAAGATAAAGTGCTTGTTAGTGAAATGCATTTT
>Ga0255760_10003440_pt1 | contig 14188 bp, 23 predicted proteins | sample 071ome_25_FD_179960 | JGI IMG/M metagenome (GOLD analysis project Ga0255760, IMG submission 179960) | Coastal salt marsh microbial communities from the Groves Creek Marsh, Skidaway Island, Georgia - 071410BT metaG (version 2) | ecosystem: Environmental > Aquatic > Marine > Intertidal zone >... | reverse complement strand
CGCGTTTTTCGCCCTCTTGGCGTCCGCACGCCTTTCCTGTACGAACGTCCTTCCAGTCCTCTTTAAACCACCTTTTAAGGGCTGCGCCCTTTTTAGTCTTACGAACCGCCACGCGATTTCTTCCTACATTTGGCTATGGCCCCTGAAGCGTAGGCAGACGGGAAAACCTTATATTGAGATTTTACCTTGCGATAACACGCATCCTTTACCGTACCGCCTTCCTTCATGCCACAGCCACAGCCACAGCCTTTTTTGTAATAGCTTCTCATCGCATCTTACAAGGACGTACGCCCTTCATGGCCTTACCAGCACCACGGACGCTACCGCCTTTTTTTAAGGCTTGACCTGAAGAATCAATTTTACCTTCATCACGAAGCTGTTTGTACGCATTTGCTCTAGCATTTGCACCCCTAGAAAGCGTATAGCCCTTTGACCCATCCTGTGCATCCATTACAAACTTTGCATAGCCGGGAAGATTTCCTGAACGCGGTCTCTCATTGAAGTCACCTTGCTTTAGTTGCTTTCTAGCCTCTTCCATTGCGGTTTCAGTGCTGTATTTTTTTCCGTTGTGGGTGAAAGTTTTAGCCCCACGCTTACGTGCATTTATGAAAGCCGCATCGAATTTTTCAGCCGCTGTTGCCATCGTCTTTACCTCATCTTACAAGGACGTACGCCCTTCATGGCCTTACCAGCCCCACGGACCTTGCCGCCGCCCATCATTTTATGCTCAGAGTCTTTCATCATGGAGCCATCAGGCATTTTGTGGTATCCAGTCATACCACCTTTTTTCATTCTTTTAGTACCGCAATTTGACATTTCGCCACCTTTTTTGAATTTTTTAGTTTCATCGGCCTTTTCGTAGTCTTTGCCCACGCTCTGTGGGATTCCTACTTTCTTGGCAAACTTCGGGTTGTTAGCAACTGCTACCATCAAATCATGTTGTTTCTTTGACTTGCTTGGCATTTTGTTACCACTTCACCTTGTCAGCCCAATACGCAGCGCTCATCTTGCCTTTCTTGATGTTACGCCCGTGCCTAGCCTTAAACGACTTCCGTTTGGCTTTCATCCGCGCAGATTCGCCTTTCTTGGGTTTACCGGCAGTGCTGGCACCTTGCTCGCCAAAACGTATAACTTTCTCCTTACCACCCTCGCAAGCCTTAACTACATGAGACTTTTTTGGGTGGCTGGGAGTACGCCTTGGCTTATTACAAGACATAGCTTTCTTGTCGACCTTACCGCCAGCCTTAAAATAGCGACGCATAAGAATCTCCTAGCTATAAAACACCGTCATAGCAGTTATATTGGTAAGCGCAGTTATGTAGACATCTGTAGCAAACCGAACCCCATTGTCAGGAATATTGACAGAGTGGGAGTCAGAAGCCAGAAAGTCTAAATCCAGCAGGGTTGCTCCACCATTACCATCAGTAATAGTAAGCCTGCCAGCACCAGCACTAGTAAGAACTTGTACTTGTCTTACACGCGCAGGGCCAACAGCCAGAGAACCCGTTCCCGTAACTCGCTTACTGGAAACATCAGAACTTGGCATAAGTCACCCCATTAAGCAGATGCAGTTGCGCCAGTATCTACGCGAATCCAGTTGGAACCATCGGAAAATACGAGGTTGCCAGTACCGTTACCTGTTGTTTCAGAAGCCTTAAGAGCGTCTGAAGCATATAGAACAGTACCTTCATTAGCAGAAGCGGCGGCTGGAAGGGTAGCTACAGTGTAAGTTGAAACTTTAATGTCGCCGACAAAGCCATTAGTGCTTGTTACCGGCCCAGAAAAAGTGGTTGAAGCCATTGGAATTACCTCTTGCACAAGGTTTTGTTTCGTAGTCTGTGCAACGTCAGGAGGGCAAATACCTGTCTACGAAACTAATTGGTGCCCTAAGTTGGTTTAGTGTATAGAAAAGAAAAAGGGGGGACAAGCCCCCCTAATTCATTAAGCGCCCGGGCTTCCGAAGATGCCCAACGGATCAGATACCCCGAAGGAGTACCTTTCACGGGCTTTGTAACGGCTATTGCCGGTATCAAAGTCAGCGTCCATTGATGTAGACATCGGAGTACGAACGAAGTGCTTCAGACCGTTCGGTACGTCAGTCAACAAGAACCAAGCATCTGTGTCTGTCAGGTAATGATTGACAGTGTAACCCTGCGGGATTGCGCCCATATTGCGGATAGCGTTGATGTCGTTATCAGCAGTAGCCACGCGACCTTCTGTTTCCAGCAGACGATCAGCAACGAACTGAAGATCGGGCGGAACAACCAGCTTACGCGGTTTAGCGGCAACCAACAAATCACGCTCATCAGTCCAGCCAGCAATCTGGATGATTGCAGCTTCGAGCGAAGTTTCGTTCAGGTCAGCAGATACAGCAGGCTCGTTGGAGTTAGTGCCGCCAGACACCAGCGGGTGAGCAGTAGAACAGAGTTCTACGCCGTCACCATAGGTATAGCTGCTATTGAACGCGTTGTTCAAAATAGCGGCAGCCTTAACCTGCTTGGTGTAAGCCATAGCACGAGCCAGAGCCTTGGTATAACGTGAAGACAGTGAATCGTACAGGTTGTCTTCAATCGCTTCTTCAGTGATTGAAAAGCCCATAGAAATTGTCTCGTGGTTGTACCGTGCAGTCCACGCTTCCTGTGCATTGTCATAAGCAATGGCAGAGCCTTCGTTCTTGACGGGGGCCGCACCAAAGCCAGACAGCTTGGTTTCTTCTTCAAAAGAACGGTCAGAAGATTCTGTTTCAAAAATCTCTGCGTGTTCTTCACCATATTTCTGATACTCAAGGCCGAACAGGGCATTCAAACCCGGCAGGAGTTCCTTGAGAAGTTGCGCTCTTGAAATAGCCATGTGTCAATACTCCTTAGACGCCGGTGCTCATCGTTACACGATGTGCGCCAGTGGTGAATTTAACCAGAACGTCTGGGTAAGCATCAGTAGTAGGTGATACAAAACCCATAATCAACAAGCCACCAACGGTAGTCTGTACAGTAGCATCGAGTGCCATAGTAGAGTTACCGGTAGAGGTGTTGCCTGAAGTGGTAGCGTTCTGAGCGGCGGGGAAACCGGTAACAGTACCGACATCATCCTGACCACTAACACCATCAAGCTGGGCCTGAAACAGTACGTTAGGATCATCGACAATGTAAGCTACCGCGTTCAACGCGCCAGAAGGGTAGTATTGAGAGTGCTGTGTCTGACCATTGCTGTCGACATACTCACAACCTACAAAAACGCCAGCGGCACCAATACCGCTACCGCCGAAGTTGTTGGTTGTGATGTCTTTGCCAGTGCCATCAGCCAGTTCGATATAGCCAGCCGCAGTGAGCTGAACAATCGAGCCGTAGAAGATGTTGTTGGCGACCCCAGCAGGGTCAATTTTGTAGTGAGTGACGGCACCCGCATAGGGTAAGCCATCAGCCCGCTTTACGGGTTTCAGCCCGTACGGTGTAGCGGAAGATGCCATGATAGACTCCTTAGATTAACCTTTTCCGAAAGTCACCTTGGAACGCCTGTCATTAAATATAGGCATCCTAGGATCGCTTTCGCGCATCAAGTTATTGTCTACAGAGCGCATCTGGCTATTTGCTTGATCTTGATAATAACCATTGCGTTCCTCGACAAGTTCTTGTGGGGCTTTGCAGAGCATTAGACCGCCTATAACGATGTTGTCCTTGAATCGTTCGTTTTCGACAACTGCAAGTTCAATCTCAGGGTGGTCTGAAGCTCTAACCGGCTCCCAGCCTTCACGTAGTTTGGAGGTTACATTGGTAGGATCAGCATTTCCACGAGTAGCTACGCGAACCCACTTGAAGCCCCAACCGTCCTGCGGTTCGGGTGTAGGTAACGTCTCGGGCCTGCGCCATGAGCGTTTCCTAGTTACCTTCTCACGAGTGTTTAGCTCTCTATCGAGTCTGTTCTCAGCCATTATGTATTCCTCGCTAATTGTGCAACCTGTTTGGCGTATACATCCAAAGGTACGTTAAGACGTTTCGCGATAGCAATTTGTGATTGAGTTAGTCGCACCTTGTTAGGTGAAGTGCTCCGCGTAGCGGGGGCAACCACATTGCTAGACTTCTTTTTTGGTTCCTCTGGTTCATCTATCCCGTCATCAAATTGATTCGGGAATACTTTCCGCATACGAGAATTTATCTTCTCGTAGTAATCGTCAGATTGGGGGTCAACCCCCTCTTTGACTAATTTGTTATGGTACCCCAACGCAAAAGCGGTCATTTCATCGTCAGAGCCAAACCACGGGTTCTCATCGCGCCATGCTTCGGCTTTGACATCCCTAGCAATTTGCTGTTCTTGGGGTGCCTGTACTTGCTGTTGTACTCTATTACTATCTGATTGTAAAGGAGTTTCTTTTTTCACTTTTTCAGGTTTAAAACTAGAAACTCTTTCCATACGTATCTGTGCATTGTTTAGTTGCTGCTGGGCTTCCAAAATAGCATCAGATTCTCCGCTTTCGTACGCATCTTTATAGGCACGTTTAGCGGCCAGCATTTCAGCTTCTACCTGCCTTTTAGCTGACTCAATCAAAGCATTCTGACTTTTTACCCCGTCCTGCTTCAACCGGTTGTTCTCTTCAATCAGTTGTTTAGCGTAGGATTCTACGGCCTCACGCTCGCGGAGCGCCTGTTCTTTAGCCCTACGCTCGTCGTGGTAGCCCTTACTAAAGTGCTGAATGCGTTTTTTAACCTTTTCAGAGTAGTTTTCTAACTCATCGTCAGTAACTTCTGCTGGCGGCTCAGACGGAGTTCTACCCCTGTCTTCAACTGGGGTGTCGTCTTCAATTTCAATTTCGACTTCTCCAGCTTGGAGACTTTCTGTATCTTTTTGATTTTTAACAGATTTTGGTTTCTGTTGTATAGCTTCACGTCCAACGGCTGGTTCAACATCTATATTAGTATCAACCTCGTCATCCGCTTTAATTTCTATTTCTGTTAAGTTTTCTGCTTTTTCGTCAGGAAACTCATACCCTACCTGCTGCATAGCCATATTTTATACCTCACGCACGAGTAACTTTACTCGGATCATCGACAACGGCTTCCACAGAATCATCGTTTATTAGGCGATATTCCTGCTTGCCGACCCTAAATCTTGTACCGCTATTAGCCCGAAACATCACATAATTACCCCGTTCACACCATGGGCCAGTGGGGAACCTGTCTGTATCGCTGTATGCTTGCTCGCCCATGTCCAGAACTACCCCAATCATTGACAGGATATACTCATCCCGCATGGTCTTTTCGGACTTCAGAAGGCCGCTTTCACCATAAGTTTCTTCAATGTTTGGTAGGGCAATTAAAATCCTATACCCGACGGGTTTAGGTATTTGTTCCTCTAAAACCACTTCCTGTGCTTCCTGCTCCTCTATCTTTAGCTTACGTTTCTGTTCTAACGCAGTCATTTCAGTCATCTTCGTCTTCCAAAAAGTTTCGCGAGAGGTCTTCAATTTCTCGTATTGCGGAGGTTAGACCTCGTATCACCCCGCAAATCTCACGGTACTGGGCATAGTCTTTAGCTGACCCAGCTACCAAGGATTCTTCACAAGAGCGCTGCTGCTCTTGTAGTTTTTCTCTTAATACCTCAAATACTGTCTTCGCCATTATCGCTAGGTTTCTCCCCAAACTTTTGATGTTCGTATATTGTGCGTACCCACCAATGTAATAAATCTTCCGGAAGCTCGTGTTTTATAAAATTAATTCTTCCAGCAACCAACTGTATGTTTTCTGGCGTATAGGCTTCGTGTGGAATTATCCGGTCTATGCTTGCGTTAAAATCTTTTCGCCCACCACCGTCTTTATGGTGGGTCATCACAACACCAGATATTGCACACCTACCGTTCTGTTTATACCACAAGTCAATTAAATCTTGTTTTGTAATCGCAAAATCCGTTTTGTTCGGGTGACTTCTATTGTGTTTCCTGCTTGTGTATGTGTATTTAGCGTGTGTGTATAAAGAAGTTAAAAAACCTTCTGGTGTGGAGGACTGCTTTATACGAGCTTTTATTTCTTTACATACTCTGCATATTCGACGTTGTGGTTCAAACGCGTCTAACGGCTTTACTACTTCGCAGTTTTTACATTTCCTGTTCTGTGGTTCAACGTACAAAACTACCTACCTTGGCCCTTGTACTTCTTGTAATTACGCTTCTGGTCTTTACTCATTGTGCTTCTTTTAGTTGCACCGCCACCAATAGATGTGCCTTTGACACTTTTACCTTCCTGCAACATTTCATAGGTATTGCGTTCTGCTTTTTTAGCCACCTCTGTTCACCTGCTGGGTTTTTGCTAAGTCAATAAGTGCTTTAGCTTCATCCAAGTCCCGTTTGGCATTGGCTTGGTCTGTCTGCGCGGCTATACGGCTTGCTTCAAGAGACATGGTAGTGTTTGCTTTCTTCTCCTCAAGCTGTAGTTTAGCCGCTGCTATCTGCGCGTCTGCTTGGTCTTTCTGTGCTTTGCGCTGTATTTCAGCCTGTTTAATAGCTAGTTCTTGCTGTTGCATCTGGATTACCGGGTCTTGGGCTTGCTGTTGTGCTGCCTGTTGCGCCGCTTCTGCCTGTTTCTGTTGGGTCAACTGTGTACTTGCCTGTGCCATAGTCTGAGCGAGAAGCACTTCAATATCTTCCGGTAACTCCTCGTTAGGCGCGGGCAGCGGAGCACCCAGTTTTTCTTCTATCTGGCGACGATATTCAAACGCCATGTGCTCGGCTATATGCGCTTGCAGTGATCCCATAATCTGCTGGGCCGCTGGGTTTTGTCCAATCATCGCGGCAATCTGTGGGTCTTGCATAAATGACTGGTGAGTAGCGATATGCGCCTGATGGTCTTGGTAGATAAACGCCTTCATGGGCTTACCAACCAGCGCGTTCATGTTTTCACTTACTGGGTCAACCGGAGGTAAGTCATCGCTTGTCGGTACAAGTTTCTCAGCATTCTTTATTCCAAGAACTTCGATCATTTGGCGGTGTAGCTGGGGGAGGTCGTATATCTGCGGTGCCTGTTGCGCCATCTGCAACACGGCTTGGTACTGAACCACACGCTGGGCCAACGTAGTATTGTTGGGGTCGCTTACAGGGATTACATCAGTAATCGCATAATCCATCTGCCTAGCGCGGGGTTCACCACGGTTGGGGACATACCCATATTCTTCTGGTGCATACTCAGAAATGATCGCCCGCAGTAATTTGAACTCCTGTTTCATCGCGTAATGAACACGAGCTTGTACCGCAGCCATCGGCTTGAGTGTGCGCTCCAGCAGAGCAAGAGTAGTCCCTACTGGCGCGTTGGCGCTCATATCACTGATATTCATGTCTGAGATTGCACCCAGACGACGACCTTCTTCAGTAATACGGTTCAACAACGCCAGTAGGGTCTGGGAAGGCTCTTTATATGGTAGCGGCATGATGTTGTCGCGGATGGAACCACTAGGCACATCCACATCACGGAACTCACCGGGGCCAATCGGTGTATCGTCACCTTTCACACGCAGGCCGCGAGACTTCAAGCCGCCCGGTAGATTTGACAACGTACCAGCATCAACAAGCTGGCGAATGAGCGAGGTGCCCGCACGTGCGTACCCCCCTACGATGTGTATCAAACCAAGACCATAAAAACCAAATCCCGGTACGTAAACATAGTGTACAAAGTGTTGACGCTTTAGCATCAACGGGTCATCGGGGTTCCAGTTACGGCGTATAGCAAGAACTTCCCCAGTACCCTGTTCAATAGTTACGACGTAAGGCTTGGCGATTTGCATAGTCTCATCGCCTTCTTCCCCATCCACGCCGTCTATAATCAGGTCTGCGTGTACTTCACAAATACAGTAGCGGTCATCAGAGGTTAGACTAAAGCCACCTTCTTCCGCTTTCTTTTCTTCTATATCAGTAAAGAATGACTGCGGCTCACCAAGTTCTATGTCACGGTAAAAGCCCGCAGCCTGTAGCTTGGTCAACTCGTTCTTAGTCTTACGCATAACGTGGGTAACACGTTCTGCTGTTTCTATGTTAGACGCACCGTACGGGACAATAACGTCTTCGGCTGGGATATACACCGCAACCTGACGGCCTAAATTCGGATCGTAGTAGACCTTTTTAAAAGCTGACCCTGCAAGACCAAGGCTATAGAGGAGTCGTTCGTGCTCAGGACGATACTCCACCATCACCTCTGTAAGCTCATAATTCATGTCGGCACGAACACGCTCTGCTGCTTCTTCCTTCTCGCGTGTTACTTCACCTAAAATTTTGGTCTTGACGGGGCCAGAAGCAGGGAACGTCTCACTCATAGCCTCGGCTTGAAAACGTATGGCGGCTTCGGACAGCACGGTACTATACACACCGCAAGCGTCATCCCATGGCTCTGTCCGTTCCTCATACTTAAATCCGAGCACTTCCAAGCCCTTGACAAAAGTATCAGCCCACTCTTTGCGGCTATTTGTATCAGCGCTAACGTACCCAAGGAGATCATTAGATAGGAGACTTAATTCTCTGTCGCCTAAGTATTCTGCTAAGTTTGCATCGAACGGCGCACCCATAGTGTCTTCAAGGCCAGACTCCGGCATTAACGTAATCTCTACGCTGCCGTCATCCAGAGTCACCATTTCTGGATCAACGACGGTTATTTCCATCTCGGAATCTTCTATCATTTCATCTTCCAAACCTTCAGGGGCTTGGTATACGCTTCGTTCAATAGCCATATTATTTCTCTGCTTCCCACTTCTTTAATGGGCATGAAGAACTTTTAAAAAATACTTTAATGGGCATTACACACCCACATTTCTTACATCTGTTTAGTTTCGGTGTTAGCTCCGGGCATATCTCACAAATTCTTAATCTTGTCGCTGCCATTTCTTTCACTTCTGGAGTAGACAACGATAACTTTTTAAGTATCCATTTCCCCGAATCCGCGTCCAACATCAATAGTACCCGCCGTGCCTTTGTTTGAAGTACCGCTCCGGCTCCTGCTCGTCGCTCGGCAACCGGATAAACCCACCCTGTCTGAAACGCATCAGGGCCATTACAGTTGAGTCAACAAGGTCATCATGGCCCATAAACGGGAATCCCGCAATCTCCTCAACTACTTCTTCGGCCCAACGTGTTCGTGGAACCCAACACAAACCGGACATCACTATGTCAGCTACAGAATTGAGTCGGGCAGTCTTGTCCCCAGTGCCACGGTGTGGAGTGAACTCTTGCACTAGAAGCCCCATCCTGCGGAGTTCCTGATACAGCGGTGTACCACTTGATTTCTTTTCCACAATGAACGCATCTGGTTCCCACTCTTTGTACGCTTCAAACGCTAACTGCTTCAATTCCGGGAATTCTACACGAGTCTTGACGCTGTTCAAAAGTATAATGTTATAAGTATTTGGTACGCCTATGGTTTTGCCGTCGTCGTCCACGAAGTCCCCGTCGTACATAAATACCCCCCACGTAGTGAGCGCGGTGAAGTCAGCACGGTTGTGTTTTTCTGCGGCGGCGTCCAGCGACATGATGACGTACTCACACTTGGGCGGGTCTGCGTTGCCCCACTCCATCCACCACTCACGCTTAACCAGCGCGGCTTCTTCGGCGGTCGGTTGCTGTTGGTACTGCGCATTCCACTGGAATAGCGGCATTGAGGCTTTGGTTCTGTACAGTGCGTCTAGGTTAAAGAACTCGGGCCACAGGGGTTTTTCAATGATTTTCCCCTCTTGCTTCTTACTTTCAACCTCCAATATCGCTGGAAATTCGACCACTTCGTACTGGTCAGCCATTGAGTTCTGGGCCATATCACGGGTCACTCGGCCTGTCAAATCGTCCAAATGCCACCTAGTCTGGATAATAGCCACACGCCCACCGGGCATCAGACGCGTTCTAGCGCCGTATGTGAACCATTCGTACGCCTTATCAAAAACATCAAAATTGCCGTTTAGCACGTCCTGCTCTGAATGTGGGTCGTCTACAAGCAACAAATGAGCACCACGGCCCGCAATGGAGCTACCGATACCACAGGCGTAGTATTCACCCCCCTGATTAGTATTCCACCGTCCCGCTGATTTAGAGTCTATGGCAAGCTGTACATTAGGGAAAACGGACTGGTAGGCCGGTGTTGAGATTAAGTTCCTGACTTTCCTACCAAAATCCACCGCAAGGTCGGTGGTGTGGGACACCATCATCACTTTTTTATCCGGGTTCCTGCCCAGAAACCACGCCGGGAAGTAGATAGAGACAAGTTGCGATTTGCCATGACGCGGGGGGATGTTTACGCATATCCTGTCTTTCCCGCTGTCCTCTACCTCGTCCCCACGCTTGTCGTACTCCTTGCCCCGTTCTATCTCCATCAGCAGATTAGCCAGTATCCTGTGGTGTTTGCCCACTTTGTAGTCCGGCTGCATCAAACAGCAGAAATCAATCAGGTCTTTATGTGCCGCTTCCGCCCGTTTGCGTACCTCAAGCTCTTCAACTATGCGGTATATTTCGTTTTGTTCCTCTAGGCTGTACTCGTCTAGGTTATTCAGCAGGAAATCTATCTCTTCCTGCGTAAATTCCACGGAATTTGGCTGGTTTTTGGGGGGTTCGGCGTTGAAGTCGGGGGTTTTCTTAGGGCGCATGGGCCGCTCTGCGACACTTTTGCGTTTTTTCTTAGCGGTAGCAGGCATTTACGTGTCAGTTTGGGTTATTTCGTAGACACCATCTTTGCTTTTCTTTAAAACTTCCAGCTTTTCGCGGAGTTTTTCACGTAGTTCGTCAGCATTTTGGTGGGTTACGGTAATTTCCTTGCGTTCTGTAAACAATCCTACGTCTGTCATCTTGCCCAGTAGTTCCAAAGCGCGAATTCTGACCCGTGCGTCAGGATTTTCTGTCTCCAGAATGAGTTTATTAGTTACTGTGTTACGGATTTCAGCGGCGTGTACGGCAACGAGTTGCCCAAATTCTTTCAGAATCGCGTTTGTCTGAATCAGTGAGGCGGGGGTTAGCTGGGCGGTGCGGTGTTCGGTAACTTTCTGGGACGTTCCTTCCATGTCTTCTGCGTAAGCAGCCAGTAATGTAGCGGCAATATCGTTATCTTCGTCGTTTGGTTCGATATTAAGACCGTGTTCGCCAAGCATAAGCGCAGTATTGCAAGCCGCTTCTGCTCTTTCTCGTAAATCCATGTACTTTATGTCTTCGGGTATTTCTACGCCGTATTCTGGGACAAGCGCTAAAGTCATTACGCAGACACCTTTGCAAGCTGTAAAGCCGGAAACTGAAGTATATAGCAAAAAATAAAAAGGAAACAAGTAGTTGGGACTCCTGACGGGGGGGTTTCTGTATATGAGGGGGGTGGGGTTAGAGCTACGCGTTTTTAAAAGATAGGGGGTGGGGGGTCGATTTCGTTGGACTTGGTATTTACTCGTACAAATCTATATGTAGGTAGGCGCGATGGTACCAAGCTACGGGGAGGGTGCATGGGGGGCGGGTGGGGGTCGCATATTGTCATTTTGTCATTTTCTGACAGGCTTGTCGGATTCTTACAGATTGTCAAATTAAACTGAAAGAGACTGGATATAACAGTGCAAATATGGATAATACAAATCACGGGCAATTCCGCCCGGTAAACGGAGAAATAAACCATGAAAAAAGAAACCAAAACATTCCCGCCTGTAACTAATCTTCAGGATTCACTTGTTCGAATAGACGCTATCGACACGCATTACCTGACTTCATACGTCAAAAAGTCTCAAAGTGCGGAGGCGGAATTCGGAAAGTATGTATCGGAATTTGCTGGTATCCCCAAAGAATACTTACCGGAAAAATTCGATACCGGGCATCCAGCTTGCCAGCGGCATCATGAAGGATACATTGCCGGACTTCCTGCAAGTACCCGAAAAATTATGGAGCTGGAACCCAAACAGCGTAGTAAAAAGGATTATCCCGACAGGTATCGTGAATATGACACGACTATGCAGGCAACACGTAGGGCATGGGTAAAACTAATGGACGCGTTATTCCCGCCTGTAGCTGATACCGATACAGATACAGATACAGGCAATGCTAGACTGAAAGGCAATAAAGCGGAATACAGCCGCGAGGAAAAATTAGCGGCTGGAATCGAGTATCTTAAAAAGCTGTTTTCACCAGAGGGAAAAGACCAGACAACAATGGAAGTAAAGGTCTGCATGTGCTTAGGTAAGGCATTGGATACTATCGTAGCGGATGTCGGTACTGAAAAGCTGAAGAAGGCAATCAGTCAGGTATCCGCTAATAAATTGAAATCCACAGTCTCTTGTTCACGCCCCAAAGGGAAGTAACCTACAAAGCCCCGCGAAAGCGGGGCTTTTTTTTGCCCTGCAAAAAGCAGGGCATGAAACCAGTTATCACAAAGGCTCGCTGTTAGTCCACGGCTCGCTGTTGAAACCAGTTATGACTACGGCTCGCTGTTAGCTAGGGGGATATGTTGTCAAATTCTGACACCGCTGTCGGAATCTGACACTTTGTAGTACGAAACCAGTTATGGCTCAGGCTCGCTGTTTGAGGGAGGGGGGGCAAACAAAGCAGAACAAAGCGAAACTGAAAAGCCATACCACTTTGTGACACGATGTGACAAACTGCGTGTCACATTGCTGTTTCGTTTGGTATTGTAGATTGTGATATTGGTATAGATATTTTTGGTTTAGCGGGAATTGGTAAACTAAGTTAAAAAAATAAAATAATATATATATAAAAATAAATAAAACATAATAAAAAATAAATGTGACAAATGTGACGCTTGTGACACGCGTTTTTTCAAATCCTAAGAGCAATGTATAAATCTCACCGTTTATGTAAACGTCCGTGCCCGCCCCCCTTTTTGCTGTAGCCGGAACCGAAAAAAACCACGTCACATTTGTCACAAGCGTCACAAACCTTTCCAATCAATAACTTACAAAGCAAACTTAATGGTACAAGCGTGTCACATCGTGTCACAAGACAACAGTATTTGGAACAATCGACAAGTATCACCAAGTATCCACAATTCCAACCACGTTTTATCCGCGCACGCGCCGACCAACAATCAATAACTTACAGCACACACCTCACGTAAAAATCGCCACAAAAACCAGAAAATGGCAGTCATATCTAGTACCACAAACTATCGTTTTGTTTGACAACTTGTAATAATGTATATTTCAGGAAATTTGACTCATCTTATGTTTTATGAGATAATATCCCCATAGTGTGAAAACGCGTTTTTAAAACACACTTTTACAAGTCGTCAGATTCCGACACCGCTGTCGTAATCTGACAAAGTGATAAACAACTAACGGAGACAAACGATGATAAATGACTTTTACAATCTTTCAGACAGGCGTATATACGCAGTCGCATGGTTTTTTGGTAAACGTGTGAGGGAAATGCACGTACACAATGTTGGCGCTGTTACCGCGCATTTCGAAGACGGTACAAAAAACGACTTAACTGGTGATGAGTACAAGGAAGTCCTTACCAAATACTACAAACACGAAATGGCGGGAGAGTAAACATGGGAAACATCAAAAACAAATTACTATCAGACACGCCTTGCATATATTGCAACGAGTTATACAACGCGGAGCGAGCCAAGTCTTTCCCGTATTGCATTGACTGTACCAAGCGTTACGGGTTAGACGACCCAGTACAGCTACCGATTATAGAGATGCACAAGCAAGCCCCAATGGTGTGCAGACATGAGACAGCCAGCGATACGGCTAAACAGATTAACCCTAAACGAGCAGAGAGGTGGACATAATGGAAGACTGGAAAGATGAGTTAATAGCGTTCTTGAACGAAGTAGCCGACAAATACGAGACAATAAACTACACGCACCCTGACTGGTTTGATTTACGGGAATTGACCCCTGAGAAACGTGTACAGGTAGCTAGTTTGATATGTGAGCAACGGGAGGTAAGACAGTGAATAACAGTGAATTAAAAGCACAGGAGACAAACCATGAAAATGACTATTGAGGAATTCAGGGAGTGGGCGCGTGGTGTGATGGCAGACCCGGTACGCAAAGCAATACTGCTATCCACTATGGAAACATTAGAGAAACTTGAACAACAGAAACAAACAGAGCATAATGCAACAAAACCAACCATAACTAAACTGGAGAAAGACCATGACTAATATAGCAACCATTGACTTCAATGCACCGGAACTAAACCTGACAACGCCGGAACTGAAACCCATAGGGGACTACGGGGT